>Ga0164293_10004663_pt1 | contig 11714 bp, 8 predicted proteins | sample GEODES118metaG_FD_111487 | JGI IMG/M metagenome (GOLD analysis project Ga0164293, IMG submission 111487) | Eutrophic lake water microbial communities from Lake Mendota, Wisconsin, USA - GEODES118 metaG | ecosystem: Environmental > Aquatic > Freshwater > Lake | place: USA: Lake Mendota, Wisconsin...
CAGCCCTTGGGCGGGCCCGAGGTGCCGGAGGTGAAGAGGATGGCCACCTCGCGCCGCCAGGCCGTGCCAGCGGCATCGGCACGCGGCGACGGCTTGGCGCGCGGGAGGCCCGCGGCCAGTTGCGCCGCCGCCGAGCCGGCGCCGCCGGGCGGGGCCGCGTCCGCGGCCTCCAGCGTCAGCACCGGCAGCGCGCGCTGCGCCGCATCGTCGCCCCCGGCCTGGGCGAGCGCCTGGGCCACCGCCCCGGCGCGCTCGGGCAGCGCCACCACCAGGTCGGCACGCGACAGGCGCAGCGCGTGCCGGATCTCGGCGCCGCGATGGTCCGGGTTCAGGGGGACGATGGAGGCGCCGAGCCGGTTCAGGGCCAGGAAGTGGAAGAAGTGCCGCGGGTGGTTGCCCACGCCCAGGGCGACGCGGTGCCCCGCGCCCCAGCCGGCCGCGGCGTAGGCCGCCGCCAGCGCGTCGACCTCGAGCCCGGCCTGCTCGAAGCTCCACTCGCGGCCGCCGCTGCAGGCCGACTCCGCCAGGAAGGGCAGGGCGCCCGCGCGCGCGCGGGCGCCGGCGAAGGCGGCGTGCAGGGTCTCAGGCAGCGCGGAGCTCATTGCAGCACCAGCGGCAGCCGCTCCGGGCCGCGCATGATCATCGCGTCCAGCCACTCCACCGGGGCGCTGCCCGCGCGCATGCGCGGGAAGCGCTCGACCAGGCCGCCGATCACCACCCGCGCCTCCAGCCGCGCCAGCGGCGCGCCGAGGCAGAAATGCAGGCCCTGGCCGAAGGTCAGGTGGCGGTTGGGCGTGCGCCCGAGGTCCAGCGTGTGCGGGTGCTCGAACTGGCGCGGGTCGCGGTTGGCGGCGTTGACCATCGCGAACACGCGCTCGCCCGGGCGCAGCACGCGGCCGCCGAGCTCGTGCTCCTGCGCGACGACGCGGGCGATGCTGTTGCTCGGGCCGTCGTAGCGCAGGAACTCCTCGACGGCGGTGGTGATCAGCGCCGGCTCGGCGCGCAGGCGCTCGCGCTGCGCCGGGTGCTCCAGCAGCGCGACCACGGCGCTGCCCAGCAGGTTGGTCGTGGTCTCGTGCCCGCCGAAGAGGAAGAGCATGCAGCAGGCCACGAGCTCGTCCTCGCTCAGCGTGCCGGCCTCGTCGCGCGCGGCGATCATGCGGCTGATCACGTCCTCGCCCGGCTCGGCCCGGCGGCGCGCGACGAGCTCGCGGAAGTAGGCCGACATGCCGTCGGCGCCCTCGCGCGCGCGACGGTACTTGTCGCCCTCACCCTGCGCGGTGCCGATGAACAGGCGCAGCGCGTCGGACCAGGCCTTGATGCGGGGAAAGTCGCCGCGCGGCACGCCGAGCATGTCGAGGATGACGTAGGCCGGCAGCAGCACGGCCAGGTCGCGCATGAACTCGATCTCGCGCTGCGCGTCGAGCCCGGCGAGGATGTGCTCGAAGGTCGAGCGGACCCCGGGCTCGAGCGCCTGCACCATGCGCGGCGAGAACACCGAGTTCAGGATCCGCCGCAGCCGGGTGTGCTCGGGCGGGGCCTTGAAGACCAGCCACAGGTCGAGGTAGCGCATCACCCCGGACAGGATGTCGCGCCGCTGGTCCTTGAGCGCGTCGTAGAAGGGGCGCAGCCGGTCCGAGGACATCGTCGACGAGGAGGTGACGAACTTCACGTCCTCGTAGCGGGTGACGATCCAGCAGCGCAAGGCCGGGCTCCAGTGCACCGGGTCGCGCTCCTGCAGGGCCTCGTACAGCGGGAAGGGGTTGCGCCGGGTCGCGGCGTCGTTCGGGTCGTAGACGGGGGTGTCGGTCGGGGTCATCGTGGTGTTTCGAAAGGGTAGCAGCGCGCCCGGGCGCGGGCGCACCGGACCTTCCCTATCCGGGAATGCGCCCGAAGGTGCCGCTTTCCGGGCCGGGCCCGCCGCGGTGGCGGGCACGAGGCGTGGTCACAGCGGGCGGTCCCACCAGGCGCCGCGCAGCAGCACCTTGCCGGCGCGCGCGGGCTGGGCCGCCGCCTGCACCGCGGCGGCGGCGTCGGCGAGGTCGTGTACGGCGCCCACCGACACGCGCAGCGCGCCCGCGGCCAGCTGCGCCGCCAGCGCCGGGTACAGCCCCTTCGCATGGGTGCGGTTCGCGGGGTCGGCGAACCAGCGCGCGAGCCAGAAGCCGCGCGCCGTGACGCCGCGGAAGACGAGGTCGTGCGCCGGCAGCGCGCTCGGCTCGCCGCTCATCAGGCCGTAGACCACGACCGTGCCGCCGTCGTCGAGCGCCGCGGCCAGCGCGCCGGTGGCTCGGCCGCCCAGCGCATCGAGGGCGAGCGCGGCCCGCCCGGGCGCCGCCGAGCCGCGGGCGCGCGAGAGGCCCGCTTTCAGCGCAGCGGCGTCGGCTTCCGGGTCGACGACCCAGGCGGGATCTCCCGCCGCCTCGGGCGGCACGGCGCCGGCGCGGCGCACGATGTTCAGCACCCGCAAGCCCAGCGCGGGCGCGAGCTGGCGCACGCACTGGCCGACCGCGGAGTTGGCGGCGTTCTGCAGCACCCAGTCGCCCGGCTGCAGCGCGGCCATGTGGCGCAGCAGCACCCAGGCCGTGGCCGGGTTGGCGCAGAGCATGGCCTGCTGCAGCGCGTCGGTGGCCGCGTCCAGCGGCACGAGCGCGCGCCGGTGCAGCACCCGCTCGTCTGCCCAGAAGCCGCCGGCTGCCAGCGGCAGCACGCGCGCGCCCGGGGCCAGGTCGCTCACGTCGGGGGCGGTCTCGAGCACCACGCCCACGCCCTCGAGCCCGGCCACGTAGGGCAGCGGCGGGCGCAGGCCGTAGCGCCCGTCGAGCTGCAGCAGGTCGGCCGGGTTGACGGCCATGGCCAGCATGCCCACCCGCACCTGGCCGGCGTCCAGCGGCGCGCGCGTGACGGCGCGCACGAGCAGGCGCTCCCCGAGCGGGTGCGCGGGGTTGTTGTCGATGACTTCGACCTGGCGGGGCAGGTGGGGCAGGGTGGGCACGGCGGGCATGGCGGTGTTCGGGCGGGGGCTGGTGGAAAGCCGCGAGCGTACCGCTGCCCGGCCGCGCCAGAATCCCGGCCGATGAACCCGCCCCCCGACCCGACCCCGGTGCTGCAGGTGCGCGACATCGGCAGCTTCCACATCGGCGGCCGTGAGGCGCACCTGAGCGGCCTGCCCGCGCGCGAGGTGGTGTTCTCGCCCGGCAACCCGCCGGTGCGGGTGGACCCCAACGGCAGCTTCGAGATCGAGCAGATGTACGTGCAGCACGTGCGTCTGGCCGCGCCGCGCGCGCGCCAGCCGCTGCTGCTGATGCACGGCGGCGGCCTGTGTGGCGTGTGCTGGGAGACCACGCCCGACGGGCGGCCCGGCTGGCAGCGGCGCTTCCTGGAGGCCGGGCACGACGTGTTCGTCGCCGACGCGGTCGAGCGCGGCCGCGCCTCCTGGGCGCGCAGCCCGGAGTTCTTCGCCGGCGAGCCGCTGTTCCGCACCAAGGCCGAGGCCTGGGAGCTGTTCCGCATCGGCCCGCCGGGCTCCTGGCAGGGCCGCGCGGGCGCCAGCGCCGCCTGTGCCGGGCAGCAGTTCCCGGTCGACGCCTTCGACGCCTTCATGAAGCAGTCGGTGCCGCGCTGGGCCGGCAACGACGCCGCCACCCAGGCGGCCTACGATACGCTGGCGGCCGCGCACGGGCCCTTTGCCCTGATCGCGCACAGCCAGGGCTGCAACTTCGCCTTCAGGATGGCGCTGGCCCGGCCCGACCGCGTGGCGGCGATCGTCGCGCTCGAACCCTCGGGCTTCCCCGACGCGTCCCCGCACGAGCTGGCCCGCCTGACCGGCGTCCCCCACCTCTTTGTCTGGGGCGACCACTTCGAGGGGCACGCCACCTGGGCGCGCATCCGCCAGGGCCTGGCCGGCTGGCGGGACGCGCTGCGCCGCAGCGGCGTGCGGGTCGACGAACTCGAGCTGCCGGCCCAGGGCCTGGGCGGCAACTCGCACATCCTGATGATGGACCGCAGCAGCGACGCCGTGGCGGCCCGGGTGCAGGCGTGGTTCGTGCAGCAGGGCCTGGCGGGCTGACGCCGCTGCAGCCCCGGCGGGAGGCCCGGGCCGCAGCCGCCCCGCCTGTGCCTCAGGGCCCGGTGCGGATGCCCTTGTCCTCGGCCTCGCGCACCAGGCGCTCGGCGTCACGCGCCAGCAGCAGGCGCTGCGCGACCTGGGCCTCGGCCGCGCGCCGCATCGCGGCGACGTAGCTCTCCTTCGTCGGGTAGCGCTCTTCCAGCGAGGGGCGCTGGTCACCCGCGGCCTCGCGTTCCGCGCGGGTCGGGGCAAACGGAATGAAGGCCCCCTGGAAGATGCAGAACCCGTCCTCGAAGCGGTCCTTGCGGCCGACGTTCCAGGCCAGGTAGCTGCCGATGGGTACCTGCTGGTAGACCGACTTCAGGCCCGCCAGGTCGGCGCCGTCGGCGTCGGCCTGCGGCACCAGGATGCCGTAGCTCTGCGTGCCCTGCCGCGGCGGCTCGATGGTGATGACGCCGCTGGAGTCGCCTGCCCGGTACAGCGGCCCGAAGTCGAACACCTGCAGCGGGTTGTGGTTGGCCAGGTAACGCAGCGCCGGGCGCGGCACGCCGCCGTAGTTCGTCGCCGGGATCGCCGGGATGCGCGCCTGGTTGGGCGCGACCAGCGTGCCGTCGGCGATGCGCGGCACCACGCTCGGCGGCGGGGCCTTGCCGTCGCGCACCCAGGCCGTGAGCTCGTTCAGCAGCGCGCGCATCGCCCACAGGTGCGGGTTCGGGTTGGACTGCTGCACGCACATCCCGAAGGGCGGCGCCTTGGGCAGCGGCAGCGGCGCCGCGCTGTGCTGGGTGGAGGCGAGGATGTAGGTGCGCACGCTCTCCGGGTCGGGCACGTCGCGGCGCCCGAGCGGATCGGTCAGCCCGAGCGACTGCCGCCCCTCCCAGATCTCGAGCGAGGTGGCGACGTGGAACAGGCGCGGGCAGGTCCCGTCCGCGGCGCAGCGGTCGAGGATGCCCTGGGTGCGCCCGGTGATCGGGTCGTTCAGGCTGGCGTAGTGGAAGGGGAAGTCGTAGGCCTGGTAGAGGTGGTCGATCTGGTCGCCCCAGGCGCGCCCCGGGTGCCCGAAGCGCACATTCAGCGGCATCAGCCCGCCGCCGATGTGCGGCTTGGCGCCGTCGAAGGCGGTGCGGCCCTGCTCGTCGCGGTTGAAGCCCAGGTGCAGGTAGGAGCGGATGAAGCGCCCGCTCTGCGAGGTGCCCAGCACGATGGTCTTCTGCCCGGGCCGCCACACCGGGTTGGGCCGGCCAGCGGCATCGGCCTGCTCGAACTTCAGGAAGGCGCCGACGTCACGCAGCGCGGCGAAGCCGACGCCCAGCACGATCGGGTCGCGGGCGCGGTAGGTCAGCTCGTACAGCCGGCCGGGCTGGAAGCCGCCATCCAGGCAGATGCGGGTCTCGCTGGGACGCGCCGGTTGGCCCTCGGGACAGTCGGCGAAGCGCCAGGCCGAGGCCGGCACCTCGACGCGGGGCGCGTTCTCCTTCGCGCGCACCGTGAGCGTCGGCTTGAAGCCGTCGGCCAGCGGCGTGGTGTGGTCGACCGAGACGGTGGGGTAGGCATGGTGGGTCTGGCCGGTGAACCAGCCTGCCGACAGCGGCAGGCTGCGCGCCGGCGCGCCGACGACGATCTCCGAGCGCAGCACGCCGGTGAGCGCCGAGCCGTCGGCCTGGCGCGCCACCGGGACCTGCAGCCGGACGCGCCCGCCGCCGGCGACGAGGTCGGCCTGCCAGCCGAACCAGACCACGGTGTAGCCCTCGGCCATCAGGAAGCCGTCGCCAGCCGAGCGCAGGCCGTTGACGCTGGCCATGTCGGTCGGGACGTCGGCGTTGTAGTTGACGATCGCGCGCTTGTTGCCGCGGTTGACCACGTCGACGAGGATCACGCCATTGCCGCGCGCGGCCTCGCGCGGGCGCAGGATCTCGATGTCGGTGACGTACTCCACCAGGCCCTGCGCGTTGCGCGGCGCAAGCTCGATGTCCTGGATGACGGCATTGGCCGGCGCGCGCGGGTCGAGCGTGCCGTGGGCGCGACCGACCAGGCGCTCGTACGGCCCGGTCGCGCCGAAGCTGCGGCCCTCGAACGCGGGCTCGACGCGCTCGATCTCGACGCGGACGATGCGGGCCTGCACCGCCGCGGCGGCCAGCAGGGAGAGGGACACCAGCAGCAGCCGGGCCATTCGGGCAAGGGTCATGGGGACGTCTCCTTTCTTGTTTGTCGTGGGGAAATCTCAGGGGCGGGTCTTCAGGGCGGGGCGGCCGCGGCCGGCGGCCCGAACTGCCGCAGCAGGCGCGCGCGCCGCGCCGGGTCGAAGTTGACGCGCGCGGGGTCGCCGCCGACGGCGCGCACCAGCCGCGGGTTCATCACGCGGAACCACAGCGGCGGCACGTAGGCCAGCGGGAACATGCCGAAGTAGCCGCTGGGCAGCTGGGGGGCCTCGTCGAAGTGGCGCAGCGCCGGGTAGCGCCGCGCCGGGTGCGCGTGGTGGTCGGCGTGGCGCTGCAGGTGGAAGGTGGCCCAGTTCGAGAACAGGTGGTTGCTGTTCCACGAGTGGCAGGGCTGGCAGCGCTCGGGCCGGCCGTCGGGCCCGGGGCGGCGCAGCAGGCCGTAGTGCTCCACGTAGTTGGCCGAGGTGAGCTGGAAGTTGGCCCACAGCGCGGTGGGCAGCAGGAAGGCCAGCACCCCCGGGCCGAGCCAGGCCACGAGCGCGCCCCAGAAGGCCAGCGTCAGCGCGCCCGTGTGCACGATCTCGTTGCGCCAGCCGAGCACGGCATGCCCGCCGGCGCGCAGCCGCGCCGCCTCCAGCGCCCAGGCGCGGCGCCAGGCGCCCGGCAGCTCGCGCCGCGCGAAGCGCCAGATCGACTCGCCCATGCGCGAGGAGGCCGGGTCCTCCGGCGTGGCCACGTCGCGGTGGTGGCCGCGGTTGTGCTCGATCGTGAAGTGGCCGTAGCCGGTGGGCGCGAGCACCAGCTTGGCCAGCCAGCGGTCGAAGGCGCCGCGCTGGTGGCCGAGCTCGTGCCCGAGGTTGATGCAGAAGCCTCCCACCCCGCCCGTGGACAGCACGAGCCCGAGCTGCCCCACCCAGCCGATGCCCGAGTGCTGGCTGAACCAGGCCGCGCCGACGATCGCCACCCACAGCATCGGCACCAGCGCCCAGGTGACGCGCCGGTAGTAGGGGTCGGCCTCGAGCTGGGCCACCGCCCACTCCGGCGGGTTCGAGCGGTCGGCGCCGAGCACGGCGTCGAGCAGCGCGCCGCCGGCGTAGATCAGCAGCACCGGCACCCACAGCACTGCCTCCGAGGGATGCCACCCCCACAGCAGTGGGCCTGCCCCGGCCAGCATCGGCACCGCCAGCGCGACGAGCCAGGCATGGCGCTTCGGGTCGTGCCAGGGGGTGTGGGTGTCAGGCGGGGCGGCGGAGCGGGGCATGGGGGGGCGCGGGCGACGGGGTGAAGTATGGCGCCGAGGGGCGCTTGAAGGGAAGACGCCGCGTCGGCCTGTGCCTTGCAAAGAAACCTGCGCAGGCGCTACCCGTCGCGCCCGGCGCAGCGTACACTCCATGGTTCAGCGTCCCTCTTGCTCCGCTGTATGCACGGCGCAGGACACGGGGCGCGTCGGGGCCACGAGCGGGCCCTGCCCTCTGTCCCCGAGCGGTGGATGCCGGCCCCTGGTGGCCGGCGGAGGACGACGCCCTTGCAGGCCCGGGCCCGCAACCGGTCAGGTTGTGAGCCAGGTGTGCGGGCCGTCCTACCGCGCCTCGCGTGTTGCCGTGCACGTCCGTCGTCACATAGGTCACGCGTCACCATGGGCGCTGGCCAGAGAAAGCCGTTATCTCCATTCCGTTCCAAGTCGGGAAATATCTCGTCTCCCCCCTGACCCGCCGGGCCGTTTGCGGCCGTTATGCGGCTTCGGTCTCCATCCGCTCCGGCCGCGGCAGCATGACGCACGATCGCGTGCTGCGCCTGCTGCCCCTGTTCGACTCCAGCGAGGAAGCCGCGCGCCACGCGACGGCGGAAGGCCTTGCCTGGATCGACTCGGCCGGTTTTCCTGCGCGAGCCGACGTCGGGCTGATCCCGGCCCCCGTCAGCGCCGTCGCGCCCACGCTCCCCCCTGCCGCCAGGAGGCGGCCTGCTCCATGGCCAAGGAAGAACTGATCGAAATGCACGGCACCGTCAACGAGGTGCTGCCGGACTCGCGCTTTCGCGTGACCCTGGACAACGGCCACCAACTGGTGGCCTACACCGGCGGCAAGATGCGCAAGCACCACATCCGGATCCTGGCGGGCGACAACGTCTCGCTCGAACTCTCGCCCTACGACCTCAGCAAGGGCCGGATCACCTTCCGGCACCTGGAGCGCCGCGGGCCCGGGCCCTCGGGCTCCGCCGGGGCGCCCAGGCGGCGCTGAGACCGGACCCGAAATCTTTCCCACCCAACCCAACCCACTCGCAAGGAAAACACCATGGCCACCGAAACAGGCATTGTCAAATGGTTCAACGACGCCAAGGGCTTCGGCTTCATCGCGCCCGACAACGGCGGGAAGGACCTCTTCGCCCACTTCAAGGAAATCCAGGGCACGGGCTTCAAGAAGCTCGCCGAGAACGACCGCGTCGAGTTCGAGGTCGCCCAGGGCCAGAAGGGGCCGCAGGCCACGCGCATCCGCGTGATCTGAGCTCGGCTCAGGCGCGCAGCGCATCGCCCAGGCGCGGGTCGTCGCGGGCGGCGCGAAGCTGCGCGACACGTGCTCGGCTGCCTCGCCACAGCGCCCTGCGGCCCTCCCCCAGGGCCTGCACGGCCGCGGCGGCCAGCGCATGTGGTGATTCCGCCGGGCTCATCGTCGCCGCAAGCGGCGAACGCCTGAGCATCGGCGTGTCCGTCGGTCCGGCGTAGACGCTCAGCACGTGCAGGCCCTCGGCGCCAGCTCGCGGTGCAGGGCGTCGCCCCAGGCAGCCAGCCTCCCCTGGCCGCGGTGTAGGCCGCGAGGCCCGGCACGGGCACGAGCGCCGCCCCCGACATCATGCGGACCCGCGTACTGCTCGGACGCTCAGTGATACCCACGGGCACGGTGCGCCCTCCAAGGTGAGGCTTCGGTCAGCGGCCCGCGTTGACTCGATGACGCGCGCGGGTCACCGCATCGCCACGCGGAACTTTGCGCCCCGGCGCTGGTGTTCGACTGAGCATCCCGCCCTCCCTGAAGCTGGAGCCCACGCCATGAACCCCTCCCACAAGCGACGTCTCGGCCGGGTCGACCTCGAGGTCACTGCCTTCGCCTTCGGCGCGGCGCCGATCGGAAACATCTTCCGCCCGATCACCGAGCAGGAGTCCGACGCGATGTTCCAGCACGCCTGGGACGCGGGCGTGCGCTTCTACGACACGGCGCCGATGTACGGCCATGGCCTGTCCGAGCTGCGCACGGGCCACAGCCTGCGCTGGAAGCAGCGTGACGACTTCGTCCTCGCCTCCAAGGTGGGCCGGGTGTTGACGCCGGCGCGCCGGGGCACCATCGACTTCGCCCCCTGGGTCGACGGTGCGCCGTTCACGGTGCACTTCGACTACAGCTACGACGGCACGATGCGCTCGTTCGAAGATTCGCTGCAGCGCCTCGGCCTCGAGCGCATGGACATCTGCTTCATCCACGACATCGACGTCTTCACCCGCGGCGCCGAGCAGCCCGCGGTGTTCGAGCAGGCGATGGACGGCTGCTGGCGCGCGCTCGAGCGCCTGCGCAGCGAGGGGCTGATCAAGGCCATCGGCGTGGGTGTCAACGAGTGGCAGGTCTGCCACGAGGCGCTGAAGCGGCATGACTTCGACTGCTTCCTGCTGGCTGGACGCTACACGCTGCTGGAGCAGGACGCGCTCGACGAGTTCCTGCCGCTGTGCGAGCAGCGCGGAGCCGCGGTGGTGGTCGGCGGTGGCTTCAATTCCGGCATCCTCGCCACCGGCGCCCGGCCCGGCGCGAAGTACAACTACGCGCCGGCGCCGCAGGCCATCCTGGACAAGGTGGCCCGGATCGAGGCCGTCTGCACCGCGCACGGCGTGCCGCTGCCGGCAGCGGCGCTGCAGTTCGTCGTCGCGCACCCGGCCATCCCGTCGTTCATCGCCGGCACCCGCACCGTGGAGCAGTTGCGGCAGAACCTCGCCTGGTTCAGCCATCCCATTCCGGCCGACTTCTGGGCCGACCTCAAGCGCCAGGGCCTGCTGCGCGAGGACGCACCGGTGCCGGCTGGCTGAGTCTCCGGATCCTGCGGCTGTGCCGTCATGCGGCATGGCAGGGCAATCGCCGCTGCGGCCGGCTCGGCGCCAAGGGCTCTCCCTAGGGTGGTGGAACACGCCCGGTAGCGTCCTGGACCGAAAGACGACACGTGCCCAGCATGGGCGACAAGATGCCGTTCCAGGCGCGCAACCCGGTATCCACCCGGGCCTGGGCGGTCTTCAGGCCCCGCGGGGCGGGTCGCCGGCCTGCACCCCCAGCGCATGCCGCGCCGCGAGCCAGGCGAACACCAGCCCCGGCCCGAGCGTGATGCCCGGGCCCGGGTAGACGCCGCCCATCACCGACTGCATGTCGTTGCCCACCGCGTAGAGCCCGGCGATCGGCCGGCCGTTGGCGTCCAGGGCCTGCGCGTGCTCGTCCGTCGCGAAGCCGGTGGCCGCGCCGATGTCGCCCGGCCACAGGCGCACGGCGTAGAACGGCGCCGTGCGCAGCGGGCCGAGGTTGGGATTGGGGCCGCCCCAGGCGGGGTCGCCGAGGTTGCGCTGGTAGGCCGTCTCGCCGCGGCGGAAGTCGGGGTCGGTGCCGGTCTCGGCGCAGCGGTTCATCTGCTCGACGCTGGCCTGCAGGCCAGCGGGGTCGATGCCCAGCTTCTGCGCCAGCTCGGCCCAGGTGGCGCCCTGGGTCAGGTAGCCGTCGGACAGATAGCTCTCGAGGCCCTTGCCGCCCGGCCGCACCATGCCGAGGCCGTACTTGCGCAGCGCGGTCGCGTCGCACACCAGGAAGGCCGGGATGCTGGGCGCCTGCCGGTGCGCCGCCTGCATCGCCAGCCCGAACAGGTGGTAGGAGGTGCTCTCGTTCAGGAAGCGCCGCCCGCGCGCGTCCACGACGATCATGCCGGGCTTGGCGCGGTCCATCACGAAATGCGGGAAGACGGCGGTGCTGCCGTCCGGGCGCCGGCGCACGGACACCGGCGCGAAGTAGGCGTGCGCCGGGGACGCCTCGGCATAGCGCGCGCCCAGGGCCTCGGCCAGCGGGTGCGCGCGCGCGGTGTGCCCGGGCGCGCCCGGGCACCAGCCGATGTCGATGCCGGGCACGAACCGGGCGCGGCGCTGCGGGTCGCGGTTGAAGCCGCCGGTGGCCAGCACCACGCCCGCGCGCGCTTGCACGCCGCACTCGTGGCCGCCGCCGCGCAGCCGCAGGCGGCCGACGCGGCCGTCCACGCGCTCGATCGCCTCGACCTCGGTCCCGAGGGCGAGCGTCACGCCGTCGTGGCCTGACAGTGACAGCAGCAGCCGCCCGACAAGCGCATTGCCCATCACCAGCCGCGTGCCGCGCGGGTGGCTGAGGCGGTCCACCGCGTGGCGCGCGAGCAGCCCGAGGGCGTGCCGCAGCGACCGCAGCGACCGCCCCATGGCCAGCAGGTGGTTGATGTCGGTGCGGTCCACC
>Ga0164293_10004666_pt1 | contig 11713 bp, 12 predicted proteins | sample GEODES118metaG_FD_111487 | JGI IMG/M metagenome (GOLD analysis project Ga0164293, IMG submission 111487) | Eutrophic lake water microbial communities from Lake Mendota, Wisconsin, USA - GEODES118 metaG | ecosystem: Environmental > Aquatic > Freshwater > Lake | place: USA: Lake Mendota...
GCCATCGGCTTGAAGTGATTGTGCGATCGCTAATCCAATACCGCGATTTCCGCCGGTCACCAGAGCGATTGCTTTTGATTCCTCGGACATATGACAAAACTTACCCTGCTACTTACGCGTAACTTGCCGTTTTCGGCGGGCGCGCCCTGACGTTGCGCCTTACCCTAGGGTTATGGCAATGCGACGTAAGTCAGTAAGTAAGGCTCCTGAGGTTTATGACATCACTGCCGCTCCTGCATCACTGACCCGAGATCAAGCAGGACGACAACGTCGATATTTCTACTCAATGATGATCCGTACCTTTTGTTTCATCCTGACGGTCGTACTTCCTAGCCCTTATCGCTGGTTTGCACTACTGGGTGCAGTAACGCTTCCATATTTTGCAGTTGTTATCGCAAATGCAGGCCGTGAGACCTTTGCGCCAGGTTCGGGCTTGGTTTCAGATAAAGCAAAGTCCCTAGAGTAAACAATCTTTCTAGAATTAACGATTGGCTAGACTCATTACATGTCTGGTGAGCGCACTTCTGAGAAAGAGTCGAATACTCTCCTTAAAAACTTTGTAACCCTTTTACTCATTTTGGGATGTCTCTGGGCTAGTCAGTGGCAATTCCAGCGCGGTATAGATCGCCAAGATCGAAACCAAGGAATTGAATCGCAGTTAACACTCTCTCCAGTCGAGCTGAGAGATATCAAAGAAGGCTTTGTGAAGTTCGAATGGCGCACAGTTACAGCGCAAGGTTCTTTCGATCCAACCAATCAAATTCTGCTAAAGAATAGATACTTTGAAGGCGTCTATGGCTACGAAGTTTTAACTAGATTTACAGCAACCGATGGCCGATCTTTCTGGGTTGATCGCGGTTGGGTGAAGGCTGGGAAAGATGCAACCACCGCACCGATCGTCTCTCCTACTCCAACCGGTGAAGTCTCTATAAACGCACGACTTCGTTTAGATAGATCACTTCCACAGGGTGCCTTCTTCGCACTTCCCGCAAGTGGCGCAGGAATGATCTCAAAGTTAAATGCTCAATCAGATTCGACATCAGAAGGTTTCTACTTAGATTTACTTAGCGGTTCGCAACCATCTCTGACTCCTGCGGTGCCTGCGCAAGTACCTGAATTAAGCGATGGGCCGCACATTGCCTACTCACTGCAGTGGATCTTCTTTGCAGGGCTGATCGTTTACGGCAGAGTTTTAATTAGGCGTGGTCAGATCTTGACGAGCAAAGAGCTCGGAGTAGAGCCCACCAGTTAGAACTAGTTCCTCATGCTTTCCACGCTCTGCGATTGATCCATTTTCAAGAACAATTATCTGGTCTGCGCCCATCACGGTGCTCAAGCGATGTGCAATCACGATGCTAGTTCGTCCACGTAACGCTTGTGCCAGCGCCTTCTGAACTAACTCTTCATTCTCTGAATCAAGATGGGCGGTTGCCTCATCGAGAATCACGATGCTTGGAGATTTCAACAACAACCGGGCAATTGCTAGACGTTGTTTTTCGCCACCAGATAAACGGTGACCGCGCTCTCCAACCAAAGTTTCTAGACCGTTTGGAAGTGATGAGACTAAATCCCAAATCTGCGCTGCGTCACAAGCGAGCCTCATCTCATCAAGTGTGGCATCGCTCTTGGCGTACCTTAGATTTTCAGTAATTGTTGCGTGGAAGAGATGCGAATCCTGCATCACAACGCCGATAGATCCACGAAGCGAGTTAAGAGTAAAGTTGCGAATATCTTCGCCATCTATAGAAATCGAACCACCCGTCACGTCGTAAAGTCTTGGCAGTAAAGCGCTAATAGTTGTCTTACCTGCACCTGAGGGACCAACCAGCGCCGTGACTGTTCCTGGTTTAACCTCGAAGGAGATGCCTTTGAGAATCTCTTCAGAATCTTTTACTTCAGGCAATGAAGCGGCTTCAAGGGAGGCAATTGAGATCTCTTGCGCTTTCGGATAGGTAAAGCGAACATCTTTGAAAGTAATTGCGGGCGTCTTGCTCTCTAACTTTTTTGGAGATGAGTTCTCTTTAACCATTGGCTCAAGATCTAAGACTTCAAAGACTCGCTCAAAAGAGACCAGTGCTCCCATGACATCCACGCGCACTGTGGCTAGTGCGACCAGCGGTCCATAAAGACGAGCTAACAAAGTCGTTATCGCAATTAAGCTGCCAACAGTTATCGCACCATCAATTGCTAAGTGTCCGCCGATGCCATAAGCGATTGCAGTTGCAAGTGCTGCGATACTAATCAACGCTATAAAGAAGAAGGTATTGAGCATCGCCATGGAGATACCGATGTCGGCCACTTTGCGCGCTTTGGTCTTAAATTCCTTGGACTCCTGATTCAGATCACCATAGAGCTTCACCAAGAGCGCTCCAGAAACGTTGAAGCGTTCGGTCATCGTTGATGACATTTGGGCGTTTACCTCAAAGGAATCCCGGGTGTAACCCTGCAAGCGCGCTCCGATCCACTTTGTAGGAGCTAAGAAGATGGGGAGCAGCAGCAGTGAGGCAACAGTTATCTGCCAGCTAAGCGCCAACATCGTTCCAACAACTAACACCAAGGTTAGAACGTTGCTGATGATTCCAGAGAAGGTTGATGTAAATGCGCGTTGGGCACCAATAACATCGGAGTTAATTCGACTAATCAGCGCACCAGTTTGAGTTCGAGTAAAGAAAGCAATCGACTGTTCTTGAACGTGGCGGAATACCTGAGAGCGCAGATCATAGATAAGACCTTCGCCAATCTTCGCTGAGATCCAACGCACGACGATATTTACCAGAGCACTGGCGATAGCAAGGAGCGCCACTGCGATCGCCATAGTTGTGACTACTGAACGATCTTTAGGAATTACACCGTTATCAATTAGCTCTCGAAGTAGAAGCGGAGTTGCGATAGTAAGAACAGCATCGGCGACCAAGCAGGCCAAGAAGAGCGCGAAGACAGATTTATATGGGATTGCATAGGCAAAGATCCGCTTTAGCGTGCCGGGCTTTAACTTAGCGTTTTTTACAGATTGATCAGAACTTAGGGTCCGAAGAGCCATCCATCCGGCATGCATTGACATGAGTTTTTCCGATCAAATAAAAATTGAACCTCTAACGCTTATTTAGCTTTAGACAGTAAATCCAAGTGCGCGAAGTTGATCGCGACCATCGTCTGTAATCTTATCTGGGCCCCATGGCGGCATCCATACCCAGTTGATCTTTACATCTGAAGTATGAGGAGCGAGAGCTTGACGAGTTTGATCTTCAATCACATCCTGTAAAGGACAAGCAGCAGATGTCAGAGTCATATTTAAGACGGCAATATTGTTATCGTCGACCATCACATCGTAGATAAGACCTAGATCTACAACATTGATACCTAGCTCAGGATCGACAACATCCTTCATCGCCTCTGTTACATCATCAACCGTTGCCGCCATTTTTTTCTCCGTTTTGTAGATTGCTCTGGGTAGATCTTACTAGCCCTTAGATTGGGCTTGAACACTCGCATCTTTAAATGCCATCCATCCCAATAGGGCGCATTTAATTCGAGCGGGATATTTCGATACCCCGGCAAAGGCCACAGCATCTTCCAGTAGATCTTCATCTCCCGTGATAGCGCCCTTGCTCTGCATCAGAGCGACGAATTCGTCATAGATTTTGTATGCGTCCGCTATCGATTTTCCGATAAGCAAATCTGTAAGGATGGAAACGCTGGCTTGAGAAATCGAGCATCCAACGCCATCCCAAGTGATTGCCGCAACTGCGCCATCTTTAATGGTGATATTTAGATCGATCTCATCGCCACATGAGGGGTTTACGTGGTGAACCTGCGCATCGTAGTTGGGCGAAAGCTTTTTGTTCTGCGGGTTTTTATAGTGATCAAGAATTACTTCTTGATAAAGGTTGTCGAGTTGCATCAGCCGAAGTATTTCTGTGCAGCAAGGATCGATTTACAAAGTTGATCGATATCTTCAGTTGTGTTGTAGAGATAGAAGCTGGCACGGGTTGTTGCTGGAACGCCCATTTTGCGCGTCAACGGCCAGGCGCAATGATGTCCGGTACGAACCGCTATTCCCGCATCATCTAAATACTGGCCTAAGTCATGGGGGTGGATTTCACCAAGAGTGAACGAGACTGCTCCCCCGCGTAATTTTGTATCAAGCGGTCCGATGATGCGAAGTGAATCAACCTCACTCAATTTATCAAGAGCATATTTTGTTAATTCAATTTCATGTTGGTGAATTGCAGACATGCCAATTTTCGAAAGATAGTTGAGCGCTTGGCCCAAACCTACTATCTGCGCCATATTTGGAACGCCTGGTTCAAATTTACGAGGTGCTGGAGCCCAAGTTGCCTCAGTCATAGTCACTGATTCGATCATTGAACCACCAAATAAAAATGGTGGAAGTTCGGCAAGCAAACCTGCTCTTCCCCAAAGAACTCCGACTCCAGTTGGTCCAACTGCTTTATGCCCAGAGAAAGCTAAGAAATCTATATCTAGATCTACCACGTTAACCGGCATATGTGGAACGGATTGACAGGCATCGAGGATAAATACCGCTCCAACTTGATGTGCTCGCTTTACTAGATCATCCAACGGAACAATGGTTCCGAGAACATTTGATTGATGAGTTAGCGAAACAATCTTTGTTTTGGCGGTGATTACCGAATCAATATTCGAAAGATCTAAACGGCCTTCAGGGGTTACTTCAAACCACTTTAGAACTGCACCGGCACGTGCTGCTAATTGCTGCCAAGGGATTAAATTCGCGTGGTGCTCCATCTTGGAGACCACAATCTCATCACCAGCTTTGAGATGAAACTTATTTCCGGCAGGAGCTGATCCGATCGAATAGGCCAAGAGATTTAGCGCCTCTGTAGAGCTTTTGGTAAAGACGATCTCGTCTTCTTGTCCACCGAGGAAATCAGCGACAATTCTTCGTGCAGATTCGATTCCCTCAGTTGCTTCTTCAGCTAATTGATGGGCGCCGCGATGGGCAGCAGCGTTATGTAAACGATAGAAGTTGCTTTCCGCATCGATAACTACGTTCGGCTTCTGACTTGTTGCGCCGCTATCTAGGTAGACCAGGCGCTTTCCATCGCGGATCTTGCGATCAAAGATCGGAAAATCCGCGCGGATAGCGACTGCATCAAATGACATGTATATGAGTAATTGCGTGGCTACGCAGTTACATACTCCGCGTAACCATTTGCTTCTAGTTTCTCAGCAAGTTCTGGTCCACCTTGTTCGACGATCTTGCCGTTAGCGAAGACGTGCACAAAATCTGGCTTGATGTAGCGCAGAATTCGGGTGTAGTGAGTAATAAGAACTACTCCAAGGTTGTTATTTGTCTTAGCGCGATTTACGCCTTCAGAGACGATACGAAGCGCATCAACGTCGAGACCTGAATCTGTCTCGTCGAGAATCGCCATCTTTGGCTTGAGTAGTTCTAGCTGCATGATTTCGTGGCGTTTCTTTTCTCCACCTGAGAATCCTTCATTAACGTTACGTTGGGCAAATGATGGATCCATGCTTAACGCTTCCATTGCATCTTTAACTTCGCCAACCCATGTACGCAACTTTGGCGCCTCCCCACGTAGAGCGGTTGCCGCGGTGCGCAAGAAGTTTGAAACAGATACGCCAGGAACTTCTACTGGATATTGCATCGCAAGGAAAAGCCCCGCTTTGGCGCGCTCATCTACAGTCATTTCAAGAACATCTACGCCATCTAGCGTGACAGTTCCGCTAGTAATTGTGTACTTGGGATGTCCGGCGATTGAGTAGGCAAGAGTTGATTTACCTGAACCGTTTGGACCCATGATTGCGTGGGTTTCGCCGGATTTGATAGTCAGGTCAACGCCTTTGAGAATTTCTACAGCACCGTTCTCGGTATCTACAGAGACTTTAAGTCCACGAATTTCTAGAGTGCTCATCAATTATCCTCGCTACGCATCTACCGTGACGGAGTCTCCGTCAACGCTTACTGAATAAGTTTTTAGTGGTGCAACTGCTGGCGGAGTTAACGCTTCGCCCGTACGTAGATCAAACTCTGCGCCGTGGAGCCAGCATTCGATCTTGAAATCTATGACATCGCCTTCGGAAAGTGATGCATCTGCATGTGAACATGTGTCATCAACAGCAAATACTTCATCACCAACGCGGGCTACACAGATGGCTTGTCCATCTTTCTCAATTTTCACTGGCTTGCCTGGAGATAGCTCGCTTAACTTCAAATCACTCATTACGCACCAGCTCTCGCAAGTTCGCCATCAATGCGATCCATCAGGCGATCCTGAATTTCGGGGACGCCAATTTCAGAGACAACTTCATTGAAGAAACCACGTACGACCAATCGACGAGCATCCGCTGCGTTTATGCCACGTGACATCAAGTAGAAGAGTTGTTCATCATCAAAGCGACCAGTGGTGCTGGCATGTCCCGCGCCAACGATTTCACCAGTTTCGATCTCTAAGTTAGGGACTGAATCTGCACGCGCACCATCTGTGAGCAAGAGATTACGGTTTAACTCGTAGGTATCGGTGCCTTCAGCTGCTGCGCGAATAAAGACATCACCGATCCAGACAGTATGTGCTCCGTCGCCAGCAAGTGCACCCTTGTAGTTAACGCGAGATTTTGCGTTAGGGACTTTGTGATCAACGAACATACGGTGTTCAAAGAACTGTCCAGATGTCGCAAAGTAAACGCCAAGGAGTTCACATGATGCGCCAGGTGCAATGAAGTCAACTGTTGGAAGTAATCGAACAAGTGATCCGCCAACGGTTACAACAATCGATTTAAAAGTTGCATCGCGGTCGACGATTGCGTGATGGCGACCAGAGTGAATAGTTTTTCCATCCCACTCTTGCAAAGTCACCAGCGTTAGGTTCGCACCAGGAGCAACTGAGATTTCCATATCTTCTGCAAGGTGGGTATCGCCGGTGTTCTCGATAATCACGGTTGCCTTAGCGTGGTTTTCGATTCGGATCTGAACTCGTGACAGTTCAGCTGAATCTAAAGCTCCAGTGCTGCGATTTAAGAAGATCGGGGCAGCAACTTCAGTATTGGCCTTAATGGTTAGGACGGCAACATCCGCTGCACTTTCTCGGATACGACCAACGATGGCGTCATCGGTTTCGGTTAGTGGCGCAGCGAGTTCACGTGAGATTCTTTCGAAGCTCACGCCATCTGCTGCGGCGCCCTTAAGCGACAATGATTTGCGATCGGCGATGACTGCTGTGCCATCGTGAAGTCCACCTAAACGTTTTAGCGGAGTAAAACGCCAGGCTTCTTCTCGCCCAGTAGGCGTTAAGTAGTTAGTGGTAAGCGTTGACATTAACCGACAGCACCTTCCATCTGAAGTTCGATTAGACGGTTTAGCTCAAGCGCATATTCCATTGGCAGTTCGCGTGCAATTGGTTCGATAAATCCACGAACGATCATCGCCATAGCTTCATCTTCGGTCAGACCGCGCGACATTAAGTAGAAGAGTTGATCATCGCTGACCTTCGAAACAGTTGCTTCGTGGCCCATTGAGACATCGTCTTCACGGATATCTACATATGGGTATGTGTCAGAACGTGAAATTGTGTCTACCAATAGCGCATCGCATTTAACGGTGCTCTTTGAATGGTGTGCGCCTTCTTGCACCTGCACTAGACCGCGGTAAGAAGTACGACCGCCGCCGCGAGCAACTGATTTAGAGATAACTGAAGAAGATGTGTAAGGCGCTGCGTGAACCATCTTCGCGCCTGAATCTTGATGTTGACCAGGACCTGCAAATGCGAGTGAGAGCGTTTCGCCCTTGGCATGTGGACCCATCAACATAACTGCTGGGTACTTCATGGTTACCTTAGAGCCGATATTTCCATCGACCCATTCCATCGTTGCACCTTCAGCACAGGTAGCGCGCTTGGTAACAAGGTTGTAAACGTTATTAGACCAGTTTTGAATCGTGGTGTAACGAACACGTGCACCCTTCTTTACGATGATTTCTACTACTGCTGAGTGAAGTGAATCTGATTTGTAGATTGGCGCTGTGCAGCCTTCTACATAGTGGATGTATGAGTCTTCATCGGCAATAATCAAGGTTCGCTCGAACTGCCCCATGTTTTCGGTATTAATTCGGAAATATGCCTGCAAAGGAATATCTACGTGAACGCCCTTTGGTACATAGATAAATGAACCACCAGACCACACAGATGTGTTTAGCGCTGCAAACTTATTATCGCCAACTGGAATAACTGAACCGAAATACTCTTTGAAGAGCTCTGGGTGCTGCTTTAAACCGCTATCGGTATCAAGGAAAATGACACCTTGCGCTTCAAGATCTTCGCGGATTGAGTGATAAACAACTTCAGATTCGTACTGCGCTGCAACGCCAGAAACCAGGCGCTGTTTTTCTGCTTCTGGGATTCCCAAGCGATCGTAAGTGTTTTTAATTTCTTCAGGAAGATCATCCCAAGTTGCAGCCTGCTTCTCAGTTGAGCGAACGAAGTATTTGATGGTGTCGAAGAAGATTCCGGAAAGGTCTGATCCCCATGATGGCATCGGCTTCTTCTCGAAGAGCGACAAGCCCTTTAGGCGCAGGTCTAACATCCACTGTGGTTCGTCCTTTTTGGAAGAGATGTCGCGAACGACATCTTCGTTAATGCCACGTTTTGAGTTTGCGCCAGCATCATTGCCATCTGACCAACCGTATTCGTAGTTTCCAAGACCTTCGAGCTCTGGATGTGCTGTTGTCATTTTTGCGCCTTTCCGGCTGTTGATTTACTTGTGATTTGTGGAATGTACGTAGTGCAAACACCGTCGCCGTGCGCGATGGTGGCTAAGCGTTGTACATGCGTTCCGAGCAGTTTCGAAAGCGCCTCTGTCTCGGCTTCACATAACTGGGGAAATTCTGCGGCGACGTGTGCAATTGGACAATGGTGCTGACAAAGTTCTTCACCAGTCCCACGTGGGCCAACGCTTGCCGCATAACCTTGTTCAGTTAAGAACTCTGCGAGCGCTGAAACTTTATCTCCGCTCTTTGCCATTGTTCCTGCGGCTTTGCGAACCATGTCATCGGCGCGTGATTGCGCAAATGCGTTTACGAGGTGCTCCCCCGATTGCGCTGACATAAATTTAAGTGCGGCTACTGCTAGATCGTCGTAAGAATGTTCAAATTTCTCGCGCCCGTTATCGGTCATTACAAAAACTTTGGATGGTCGGCCGCGACCACGAGCTGGAGCGATGCGCGGATCGCGCGCTTCGAGAATTCCATCTGCGACGAGTAGGTCTAGATGGCGGCGAATACCGGCTGGCGTCAGACCGAGGCGCTCGCCCAAGGAGACTGCGGTGGAAGGACCATTTTCAAGGATTGAGCGTGCCACGGCATCGCGAGTGCGCAGGTCATCGCCTGCCACCACATCTGGACGATCCTTGATTTTCACAACACTATTGTGTCTTAATTCATGCCTTCTTGCCACTTATAGGGCTCGCCACAGGCCGCCTCTTTCCTCGCGCGGTCTTAGGCTATGGCCATGAAGCTGCGCAGATTTCTCTATGGCGCGCTCCTTACTTTGCAGGCGGGATTGGTCTTAACGGGTGGCGCTGTACGAATTACTGGATCAGGTCTGGGCTGTCCCACTTGGCCAGAGTGCACACCTGGTTCCTATACGCCGGTACCTCATCAAGCAGAAGGTCAATTACACGCTTGGATCGAGTTCGGCAATCGCTTACTTACCTTCGCACTTGTTGCAGTCGCTTTAGCAGTTCTTATCAACGTTCTATATAGACAACGCCGCGATCTGCGTTCACTAGCGCTGGGACAAGTGCTTGGAATTTTCGGTCAAGGCATTCTAGGTGGGATAACAGTTCTAACGGATTTACACCCGCTACCTGTTGCTGGCCATTTGTTGCTATCAATCATTCTTATCGCCGGCGCAGCTTCCCTTTACTCGCGAAGAGAGTATCCCGCTCGCCCTCGTACAGATCTCGATACGTTGACCAAGCGAGTTTCGGTATTGCATATTGGATTAACTTTCGCGGTGATTGTTCTGGGCACAATCGTGACTGGCTCTGGACCACATGCGGGAGATGAGAAAGCGCAACGATTTGGCTTTGATATTCGCACCGTCTCCTGGCTACATGCTGATGCCGTTATCGCTCTTATCGGTCTGACCGCCGCCTACTACATCTTGGTCCGCAACGATCCTAAATTGCTTCGCCGCGTACAGGTTTTCCTAGCTGTTGCACTCGCCCAGGGCGCGATCGGTTATATCCAATACTTCACCGGGATCCCTGAAATACTTGTGGCTGCACATTTACTGGGTGCAACACTGGTTTGGATCACAGCGTGGCGCATCCGAATTACCGTAACAAGATCGCTCATCGTTAACTAGTTTTGCTCATTGAAGAGTTTTGGTGAATATAGAAGAGGGATGGTTATGAATAACTGGACTGAATTAGATGATCGCGCTGTGGTCATTGCCCGGGCGCTCGCTATGGATTCAGTTCAGAAGGCTGGCCACGGCCATCCGGGCACTGCGATGTCCCTTGCCCCTGTTGCCTATAACTTGTTTCAGAACCATTTAACTCATGATCCCGCTGATCCACACTGGTTAGGGCGCGATCGTTTTGTTCTCTCTTGTGGCCATTCTTCGCTCACTCTTTACATTCAACTCTATTTCAGCGGCTACGGCGTTGAGTTAGATGATCTGAAATCATTTAGAACTTGGAACTCACTCACACCTGGCCATCCTGAATACGGACACACTGCCGGCGTTGAAATGACGACCGGACCGTTAGGTGCAGGCGTTGCAACTGCCGTTGGAATGGCGATGGCTGCACGTTATGAGCGCGGTTTACTTGATCCAGATGCACCCGCCGGAAAGTCAATCTTCGATCACAATATTTGGGTTATCTGTTCAGATGGTGATTTACAAGAAGGCGTAAGCGGTGAAGCGTCTTCACTTGCCGGCACACAACAGCTCGGCAATTTAAAGATGATCTATGACGACAATCGCATCTCGATTGAAGGCGATACCCATGTCGCCTTTACCGAGGATGTATCCGCGCGTTACCGCGCCTATGGCTGGAACGTAATCGAAGTCGCAACTAAGTCTGATGGAGATGTCGATCTTGCCGCGCTTGATGCCGCGATGGTTGCTGCCGAAAAAGAAACACTCAAACCAACTTTGATTCGTATGCACTCGGTAATTGCTTGGCCTGCGCCGAAGGCTAGAAACACTGCAGAGTCACATGGTTCGGCGTTAGGCGCCGAAGAGATTGCCGCAACCAAAGTCCTGCTCAAGTTAAAACCAGAGGAGAGTTTTGCTGCACCATCAGATGTGATAGCACATGTTCGAAAAGTTAAAGAACGCGGCGCTGTGCTACGCACTGATTGGGATAAGAACTTTGCAACTTGGAAGTCGGCTAACCCTGATCGCGCTGCGCTCTTGGAACGGTTGGTTTCTAAAGAACTTCCTGCCGGTTGGGATAAAGAACTTCCAGTTTTCGCTCCTGGTAAAGATGTGGCAACTCGTAAAGCATCCGGTGATGTAATCGCCGCTATCGCAAAAGTGCTTCCAGAATTTTGGGGCGGCTCAGCAGATCTAGCGGGAAGTAATAACACCGTTATCAGTAGCGCTGGTTCTTTTCTCCCCGCTTCAAGTGCGATGGCGAATGCAAATCCATACGGTCGCATGATCCACTTTGGTATTCGCGAACATGCAATGGGATCGATTCTCAA
>Ga0164293_10004668_pt1 | contig 11709 bp, 8 predicted proteins | sample GEODES118metaG_FD_111487 | JGI IMG/M metagenome (GOLD analysis project Ga0164293, IMG submission 111487) | Eutrophic lake water microbial communities from Lake Mendota, Wisconsin, USA - GEODES118 metaG | ecosystem: Environmental > Aquatic > Freshwater > Lake | place: USA: Lake Mendota, Wisconsin...
CTTAGCTTCTTGGTATTCTTCAGGTGTTAATTCTTCTTTATTAAAGTACTGCTTGCCTAAATACTCGTGAATTGATTGATTCTGTGGTATATCAGTATGCATTGCATCAGCAATTAACCTTATATGATATCCATCAAAGTCAAACTCTACAAAAGCATCGTTTTGCGGTATAAAAGCCGTTCTAGAACCGTTTTCTTTATTAAAAGCGAGGAAATTTATACTATTAAACGCATTAGTAGGACGTGAGGTAATATTATATAGGTTATAACTTGAATAAACCTTAGAATTACCTATAGATCTCCCTTTCCAAGGAGTTTCAAAGTACTTATCAAAGAGCTTTTCGTTAATCAAGATTCCCTGCTCTTCCACCCATTTATATACTTCTACGTATTTGCTCTGCCATTCAATATTTGACTCTAATCCTACATAGTCTTTAACTGTTTCAAACATACATTCACACCTTTCGTAATGTTTTGATATTGGAATGTAGTCATTTACAGTAGGTGAGAACTTAAACTTCTCATAATAGTCTAAATGTATAGGAGTATAGCATTGAAAGTCTTTTACCTGTCCCTCTCTATCAAGTACTGTAAAGTACAAGTCAATTGAATTGGGTAAATCAAAATAATATGAATGCCATTTTTTATCTAGTAGGTATACTTTTGGAATAGTACTGAGTAACTTCTCTATAGACTGTAGTTCAATGGAAAAACCCTCTGAGTGATTAATTGGAATAATGTACCCTTTCTGGAAATCGTTATAATAGAGTACGCACGGATTGGTTAATGTAGGGTGGGTGTGTTCTGATAGAGACATTAACTCTATAAAGCACTTATCTACCTTTAGTAGCTGTGTTAGCTGCTCTTCGGTCTCAACAATAAAATACATAACATTTATTTACGTATAATATACTAGATACTTCCCGAATTAGCAACTGATCCGCCAGTTATTTTTGCAAATTTAATATAATCCCCTCCAATAAATTCCACAATACCGGTAAAACTCTTTTCTTTAGCTAATGTTACGCGTCTATTAGTATCAAATACCCCTCCTGTAATTTGATATTGAGAAACTCTAGTATCATTTAGCGGTCCAGTTAACTGCCATAACATACTTGTAGTCTCATAACTTAGCATATTTGGAGATACGTTACCGTTTTCTAACTGAGCGTAATCCATTTGAGAAACCTCTATAATGTACTGAGTACCGGTTACGTTTTTTGCAAAATACCTTGTAAAGTATCCTCTAGAATAATCACTCGGTATAGGAACTGGGAAGTAACTCTGTAATTGTTCTAGCTGTACATTACTAGGTACGGCTAATTGCTCTATATTTTGAGTACTTGCAGCAAGATAGCTTCTTGAACTTCTTGAAGTAATCTCAACAGCCTGTACTGGAGTTAAAAGTTTATTTGTACCTAAAACAGGGTTTATTCCGGTAAAGTTTTTTCCGTCATAGGTCTTATAGTATCTTCCAGTATAAGACTTTCCATCAGAAGTAATATACTCATTACCTCTCGTATAGAGATTAGGAATTATTCTTGTAAGAGGGTAGTATCTTATCATATTACTTTAGATATAATTGAGCTTCTTCTGCTCTTCTTGTTACTAATCCTTTTAATACTTCTCCTTTTGCTGTAACAGGCCCTGTTGCAATAAACTGCGCTATTTGAGAAGCTGATTGATTGGTTATGATAGCTTTTGCGATATTCCAAGTAGATAAAGCTCCAGCTCCTGCGTTATAAGCATAGCTTACTAGTGCAGCTTTTTGACTATCAGTTAGCTTCTCCCATCTACTCTGTCCAATCTGTCCAATTACCCCGTTTTTAAATCGTATTAAATTGTATTTTAAAGTTAGTTCCCCTTCCTGTCTTGTAAAGGTAGTAGTAGATGTTACTGAATTTATTTCTCCATTAGCCTGCACTTTAATGTCTGAACCATATCCTCCTCTAAATCGATTTGTATCAAATCTAGCTACTTCTATAAAACCTTCTTTAGCTGCTATAAAGTTAAATGCAGGGGTTAGCCAGCTTTCAGTTAGATTTAAGCTACTTAAGTCTGCAGAAGTCGCTACCGGTTCTAACTGTATAACGTTAGCAGGAAAAGCAGTACTTACTTGTACTAGTTGTCTCTTAGTTCCATATTCTACGTCATCTCTTAGCCTGATCATTTGACCTCTAATTTGAGTTAGCCATTGATTACTTGTAAGAGTGTGTGTTAAGCCTACAACTACAAAACCTACTTTAGCATTTTTGTTAAGACCGCCATTACCTCTCAAAGAAGCAGGTAATCTGTCTTCAGGTATTGTGAAAGCATTACCCATTACAATGCCGCTTATACCGTCTAGAGTTATGTTTAAGTTAGCAGGTATAATTGGAGCACCTAGAGTTATGTTATCTGTAGACTTTACCACAGCCATACTATTAATATAGTAGTTTATAGCAAAAGGTACTTTCTTTTTAGAAAGAGGGTAACCTCCGTAGTACACACTTACAATGTGAGCATTAAATTGAGTAGCTTGATCTAAATCATGCTCCTCTATTTCCTTCTTTTCTTGCTGTTTTTGATTAGATTTTGCTACATCGGTAGAAGAGTCGGTAACCCTTGGCTTATATCTATCTTCAAAATGTGTATTTAGATAGCTGAAAGCAGAATGGTCTGTAGAGTTTACTGCTTTAGTGCTAGATTGTCCTGAAATAGCAATTATGTTAGACATATTTGTACTTAAGTTAGTCTCAAATTGCATTGCTCTAACTAAGCTCTGTTTACCAAAAACAGGAAGCTCTCCGTATTTACTTACATTAACTCCGTTTACTATTTGGTAATTAGATGGCTCTGAGTTATTTCTTAACATCCAGCTTTCGTTAGGAAGAGGGGGTACAAACTGATCGTCTTTTATCACTACTGTATTACTATCGTCTCTATACGATACTCTAAATAAATTTAAATTACCTGTAGCTTTATTTACTCCATTTACAATAGCATCTAAAAATCCTTTTAAATTGATAATATTCTCTGTATTTTTAGTTGTATACTGGTTTAAGGTCTCAGTTAAAAAATCAACATTTAATAATATTTCCATTATCTTACCTTGATAGACGTTTTCAGTCTTAAAGCCTGGTAGGTAACTAGAAACTGCATTAATTTTTGGACTAAAAATAGTGTTATCTGTTTTAGAGTTAGGTACTAAGTCTGGTGGAAATAGTTTTAAGTAATCTTCTGCACTTCCTTCAAAAGGTATCATACAGGTAAAAGGATCTACAGAAAGATGTTGTGGAGTTGTTAGACAGAAATTAGTCTCTGGATTGAAATCAAGGTATATAAACGGATGTTTATTAGTATCTTGAACCGAATCGTAGATCAGACACATATTGTTTAAGAATGCCATTAAGTAACCGAACTTAATATAAGTAGGGAAATTAATATTGTTCTGTTGATCTTGAATCGTGTATCTAATTCCATATCCTTTAGATAGTTCTACAAAATCTACCTTAGGTACTGCAAAAAATAAATCAGGATCTGCCATTAAATAACTGTTAAATCCTTTAAGGGCATATTGCTTTAGATCAAACTTTCTAGTATTGGGTATTGGCTGGGTATTGAAGATACCCTCTAAGATACCGTCTCTATAAAAGGCCTCTGTAAGACCTTGTAAAGGAACTGTATAAACTCCTTGTGAAGGATCTTTAGGGGTATTGTATTGAATCTGACTCTTAACTGCTGCAAGCATAGCATGTAAAGAAGAAGCAAATCTTTCTGCTGTATCTACTTGAGTATTAGTAGCAACATTATCTTCTCCTCCTTCATCTCCTGGGTTAGCAGGTTGTACAGGAGTTTGTTGAGTTGGGTTAATTTGTACGTTGGTTACAGACTCAATAAGAGCTGTATTATCGAATTTAATAGTAAATGTAGGATTCTTCTTAGTAGTCTTTCCTAAAAGTACAACATCTTTTAAAGTACCCGTAATAACAGGATTTGTTGTTAGACCTCCTGGAAACTCTATAGAATTTACTTGAATCTTTCTACTCAGACTAAACCATCTTTGTAGAGCATCGGTAATTTCTTGAACTGTAAGATCATTACCTGGTACAGGTAGATATGTTATATCAATATAAAATATTTTAAATTCAACTATCCCTGTTCTCGGATTTTTAACCTGTACATTATACGGAATAGAAAGAGAGGCTGTATTATCTCTCTGATAATTTAATGCAAATAATCTAGGAAAGGTATCTACTCCTAATCCTACATCAAGTTTATTTACATCACTCAATTCCCATCTACCAGAAGAAGGAGTTTTTACTCTTTCTTGAGTTAATGCGGTAGTTGTGAGGGAGTTTAGTAGATTTTTAGATAAAATAAAATCTTTCTCTCCATCAACATAAGCAACTTGAAGATTATTTCTTACACCTGGTATTGGACTCAAGAATAAACCTGTTCTAATTGAGTTAAGTTCATCTTTATAAGCTACACTAGGAGTCTTTCCTCCTTGTCTTGCTTTGTAGTAGTAATCTGCTATAGTATTTACTTCAGTACTATAAGCAGTAGCATAAGAGTACTTAGCTAATTCAGTATCAGTTACATTACTAACTCCATTATCAGAAGCTATTATAGCTTTAATACCTTCATTATTAGTAGCAGCGGGTACTAAACGAGGTTTACCTTCTGCTGCTCTTTGTTTATCTACCTCTTGCTGTTTTTTTATCTCTTCATCTCTTGCTGTCTGTTCTGCTAGAGTTTCTTGCTGACTTATATAGGTCTGAAAGAGAGTGTCGGGCATTTTATAAGAAAGGTTAGTTCTTATAGTATCTATAATAGAACCTAGTCCTATTAGTCTTACTGAGCAATCGTAGCCTCCTTCTTGGTTAAAAGACCAATGAAAGTTAGATACAATACCTAGCATTCCATCGTAATTACCGCTCTGATTATAACCCTGCTTATTTAATTGTTGTTGTACATCTTCTTTTCGTAAACCTGGTACAAAGGGATTAATTCCATAGGCCTTAGTATTGAACGTTCCTCCAGTTCCTTGGCTATTTACATTAGTGTAAAACTGAGTATGTCCCCACTCTAGTAGCATTGAGTAACCTAATCTAAAATACAAAGCTTCTATTATATTAAGCTGGTTCATATTCCAGACTTTAAAACTAATAGTTGCTTCTCTTAAGGAACCTAGTGTACCTTTTGTATCAATAGTAACAGACGTTAAGCCTGGCATAGGTCTGTACCCCATTTCATAAGTACCGCCTAATCCGTAAGCTCCATCTACTCCAATTCCTCTTCTCAATTCAATACCATCACCGTCAGCAATAGAGGTACCTGCTTCTAGAATCCATCTTTTAGCTAAGTCTTCTGGATTAGAGTAAGATTCATCTAGTTCTAATTTTTTATAAAATTCTTTCGGGTCATTAACTATCTTAACAGAAGAAGTTAACTTAACCCATGCACTCTTATTTGCTAAAAATAAAATTTCTTGTGGAGTTCTTTCAGAAAAATTTCCATTTCCATATCCTGTGCTATTATGAAAAGCTCTTAAATTTAATTGAGTCAAAACATACTCAGAAAAAGGAGCTCCAATTACATTAGATAATTTTGTATTAGCCATTATTCTGTAAGTTGTACTCGTTTAAAACTGTTTGTAAATCTGTTGGTATTCTAAGCTGTATACCGACAGGTACGAAAATAGAATCCCCTGGAAGGGCGTTTGCTGAAGCAATTACCCACCATAGGCTAGAATCTTGGTAAAAATCAAAAGCTAATAAGTCAAGTCTATCTCCTGCTGTTGTAATAACGTAGTAGTCATTATTAGTAGGCGTTATTTCAGGGTAGGTATTAGTTTCATAATACTGACTCCCTGTTACGCTTAACTTAATTACTGGTATTTTTTGATATCTTGATGCCATTTTTTACTTTTTACTGTCCTGTTAGTTGTTGTATATTAGGTACAAGGTTAGGGTCTATAGTAGCATTCATAGTATTTGTTACTATATTACGTCTTTGAGTTGCGATAGGGTTAGTATCGTTTAAATCTCGACCAAAACCTACTCCTTCTGTTGTAGGTATTATAGGAGCTACTCCTCTTTTACCTATTGACGCTCCTTGTAGGAAACCGTTTGTAGAAATAAGCGGTACTACAGGGTTATCAGCATTTTCTCTTCTCGGTAAGAAGTTCATAATAGGTTTGAATGAAACAGAAACTGTTACTAGGTGAGGTAGTTGTGCTACATCAGGGTATTCGCTTTTCTGTAATACAATCTCCCATGAAGTGTTACTATTATCTATAGAAACGCTTACATTATCTATAAATCCAGGTACCCTATAAAGATAGTCTCCTACCGTCAATCTAACAACATTACCTCTCATTAAATTATAAGTCTGAGAATAATCTGGGTATACTTGAGATATTAAGTGGTTTAGTTTTCTGTAAAGAGGTTTTAATTCTTCTCTACTTTGAGGGAATATTTTAAAGCTAAATCCAATAGATCTGTCAAATCCTTGGTAAGTTCTAAAAGTTTCACCTCTTCCTAAGTACTTAAAAGAATTAAATTGTGCTTGATTATTATCGGTAATTTGTCCGTCGAAGAAAGCTCTAAAAATTAAAGCGATACCGTAGTCCGGACTATCGTTAGACATACATTCAAATGCAAACTTAATAATATCTTTAGTATTATTCTGTCCATCAGTTTCTGCACCAGCGTCCCAAGGGGTCTTGGTTGCTGCATTATAGTAAAATAAGTTCTTACGGTTTAATAAATCAACACCGTTTGGTTTTGAGTCTCTATAATCCGTACTTATTGAAACGCCTCCTGGATTACCTATTCCTAATCCTCCAAGTCCGTTATTAGGGTTTGCAATATTATATAGTTCGTAGTCACTCATAACCTGATCGCCAGTTAATTGACTTCTAAAGTCTTGAATACGGGCAAGAGTTGGAAGTGCTGGATTGGTAGTGTCCTGTTCAGCAAGCTTTTGATAAGTCAAACCTATGCTTGAGTATACTATTCCTGTTATAGGATTTCCTAGAGGTTGTGTAGAGGTATAAACACCTTGTGAGTTTGTAGCTCTAAAAATTCTAGTAAATCCTAATCCGTAGCTAGATCCAGGGCCTCCTGGGTAGTTAAATAATTGGTCTTGGAACGGTGATATACCTAATCTGTCTATTAAATTAGGGTCTATTCCAAAGCCTGTAGCTGAATCTTGTTTTAATAAATATTGTGTATTACCTACAAGCTTTAAAGCACGTAAAATAGCTAACCTATTAGTAACTTCCGTATTATTTTGAGCAGCTCCTACAATATACTGGTAAGTACCTTTAACAGATTCGTATATTGTCGGACTTACCCCGTGTCTATTAAAGTGAGCACCAGTACCACTAGCATTAACTTGCGCTAAGGTATTGTCAGGGTTATAAACCTGCGTAACAGGTATAACTGCATTATTTAAATTAAGTCCTACAAACTGTAGAGAGTTAGGTACTTGTGTTCTAGGATTAGTTAATTGTAGATTTTTTTGTTTACTAATAAAAGCTTCTCCTTGAGGTGCACTTTTAAAAAATTTCCTTATACGGTCTAAGTCAATAACAGCAGCATTAGTAGTATAAGAGCCATTAACTAAGGAAGTAATTGCACCTCCTCTAATAGGGTAATCTAAGCCTGTTCTATTTGCTTCGTAAAACTGTTTAGCAAGCGGAGATGCATTAGGTCCGTCAATAGGAAACTGTTCAAAGGGTTGACCGCTGTCTCCACCTCCTGGTTGATCCAATCCAAACCTTAAAGAAGTTAAATTAGTTCTAAAATTAATTAATGGCATGTTATCTCTTGTTTGCAGCTTGCATATAATCTAAATATGTTGGCTGTGGTTTAGCTTCGTATGTAACGTCTATTGGATTCTGAATTGGAGGTACAGCGGGAGAAACAATAGCAGTAGCTTGTCCTCTTATTGATGCACCTACATTAGAAGGAGTACCTTCGAACTGACCGGTAGTATTAGTTCTACCTTGTTTACTTAATTGTGATTTTTTTATTTGACCTAATACTGACATGTTGAGTAATTTATTTGATTCCGTTACCTATACCGGATGTCTTAATTGTTTCTTTTGCATTATACTTAGTAAGTACTTGTCCGTCGAGCTGTGTAACGTGGTGGAAGGTAAATACAGGAGCTTGTTGATTTGCTGGCACTGCAGCCTGTGTATTTTGCTGAGCAGTTGCAGTTACTGGATTTAATGGAGTAGTCATTGAAGTACCGCTTTCTCCTCCAGCTCCTACAGAAGGAGGACTAGAAGGTGAACCGCTTCCTAAGCTACTTAACCATGCGTATGTTCCTATTCCAGCTAATATTCCGGCTACTACTCCTGCAGGACCGCCCTTAGCTAAGCCTCCAACAACGTTTGCAACTGCACTAGCTACTGATACTGATAAAAATGCTTTAGCAGCTACCGCAGCCATGTTTAAATAATCAGGTAGTTTTTGAAGTACTGAAGCTAGGCTAGAAAATAACCCTCTGATTTTTTCTGCAAACTCATTCATTCTCTTTCCGTCGCTTACAAAGTCTGCAAATCTATCTAATAGTTGACCTAGTTCTTGAGTTAACATTCTACCAAAAGTATCCTGTAGTCTTTCTACTGCAGATTGAAACTTATCTTGAATAGAAGCTCTTCTTAAATCTATTTGTTCTTGTTCTGTTAATTGTTGCTTTACTAATTTCTGACCTTCAACAGTCTTCATTAACTCCCCGTACCTTTCTTGTAAAGACTGACCCTGCTCTGCACCTAATGCATTAGCTTGCTTCTGTAATAGTAACTGCTTTGTTAACTCCTCTACAGAAAGGCCTATAGCTGACGCTTCTGCTTTTCTTGCAATAACGTTTTCTTTCATGAAGGAGTCGTAAGTAACCTGTTGGTTATTTAACTCTTCCATCAACCCCTGAGTATTACCTGCTAATGCAAGTTCTCTAGCTCTAGTTAAGTTGATATCCCTGCCTGTCAACAGTTGAGCTTCAAACTCCTTACTTATACTAGATTCAAAATCTAATAGAGATTCCCCTTGCTTATTTATCTTATCTAATGTGGTACCTAGCTTAGTAGCTCTTACAATTGCATTACCTAATTCCTCTACATTACCTTTAAAGTTAAGTAAGACAGTATTGCTTGTTTTAGAGATACCGTCTAATATTTGTCTTTGAGTAAGTAATAATTTATTCCTTGCACCTTCTAGATTTCTACTTATGTTTAAGGTACTTAGAGTTTGCTCTAAAGTCTTTCCTGATAGAGAAGATTGTAAAGCAAGTGCGGACATATTTTCTGCAGAAGCACCAGTTCTCTTTTGAATTAAAGTAGCAACTTCCGCAAATTCTTGCGTAGCTGGTACTAAGAAGCCTACTGCATTGGTTAACTCCGTAAAGGTTTTAGCGACTTCAGAAGATCTTAATCCAAAGTTTCTACTGTTGTTAGCTAAATCTACAAAAATACTTTGTAATTGCTCTGCTTCCTGTACTGTAGTACCGAGGTTTTTAGCAATGTCAAAAGTTTTTTGATTAAATTGTATAACAAGGTCAACAATTTTCTTTAAGATTGTAAATAGTCCAAGGACTAAGGTAGTGGGATCAGTTAGAGATCTACCAATGCTCTTAAAAGCTTCGCTCAATCCTGCACCTAATGCAGCCCATCTACTACCTGTATCTGCTGCTGTTTTATTAATCTTGTCTAAGACATCTTTTGAGTCTATAAGATTTCCTAGTACTGGTATTTTAGAAATGCCTTCAAAAAGCTTACCTATATTACCGGCTGCTTTTTCTCTTTGCTTGGCTTTATCAAGTAACTTATCTTCTATCTGTATCTGTCTTTCAAGATCATCTAGTACTTCTTGTACTATTTCTTCATGTCTTGCAGTAATTTCAACTCCTTGCTTTTCTAAAAGAAGTAAAGTGTTTTGAATACTTGCTTGACGAGATCTTGTTTCGTTAATCTTCTCCTGGATCTTTTTAGAAGTCACAGATCCTTCATTAACCTTATTTACTAATTCACGAGTTTTATCTACCGCTCTAGTTCCTTTTGTTAATTCTGCAGTTAAAGACGTTAAAGTCTTCTTAGCTGCTCTTTCAGCAGCTTCATCGAAGTCTCCAGCTGCTGCAGTTAATCTAATTTGAGCTTCAAGGCTAGTTTTTAACGAGCTACCTACGCTAGTTAGAGTATCTTGAATCTCTACAAAAATTTCGCTTAATCTTGCAGCATTCTTAATATCAATATCGTCAGGTCCGGTAGCTCCACCACCGCTAGTACTAGTTGCCATATAAAATTTACGCAGTATCTCCATGTATATAAATAGAGAAAGCGACTATTTTTTAGTCGCCTTACTCGTATAGGTAGGTGTTATATCTTTTAATTGAGGTATGTTTGGCTTAGAAAGCGGCTTATTAGCTGTAATTAACTCACCTTTATTAGTTATTTTGTCATACTCCTCTTTCTCTTTCTGGTAGAATTCGTTTATAGTATTGAATGTAAATCTACGTAGCCAGATAGGCATATTATATACGGTATTCCAATCGTAGCCTCCTTTCCCAAAGAATACTAGCTCATGCAATTGGTTAAAGAGAGCAGATCTATACTCCGGCGTTAGGGTAAAAAAAGGAAACCCCAATAGGTATCTCTACACCCTCCTCTGTGTAGCCGTCAGAACCGACGAATGTATAGGTTAAGTCTAGATCTGGAGTTACTTGTTTTATATACTCTCTTAATGCTCTAGCATCTGCAGCTAATAGGTAATTATCTATAAACTCTCTAATATCCTTTGCATCTGTACTACCATTTACAGCAACAACAGTGCGCTTTAGCCTGGTGGTTACATCTGCAGATAGGTTAACTTTCTTTAATCCTTTAATCTCTTCGTCAATCTGTCTTTCGTCCTTGTGAGTTAAGATTTTAATCGTTACTTCGTTCTTAGATTTAGGTAAAACAAAAGCAAATTCGTTTTTATTCTCATATAAACTGTAATCTACTTCTTTATTCTTAATTTCTGAAAGATCTACTGTAACAGTTTCTTCTTCTCCTGTAGATGGGTTAAAACGTCTAAATTGGTAGTCTTTTCCGTAGCCTAAAATACGTGCTGCAATTAAAATTGCGTTTTTATCACCAATTGTCAAGTCATCGTAGTCGATTTTTGAAACAATTAGAGATTTAAATAATTTATCAAACACAGTACCGTTTTTAATATAGTTTTGGTTTGATAAAATATCCTCTTCTTTAGCAGTCATGTACTTCATTTCGATAGTACCGGAGGATAAGGGGTTTTCTTTCGAATACAACAGTCCTTTTGAAGGTAATTCAACCGTTTCTGTAGGTAGGCTGAATTTGCTTTGGTTTTCCATAATCTTAATTTAGTTATATATCAATAAATAGGTAAGATATAGCTTTTTACATAAAAAAAGCTGCTTTTCAGCAGCTTCTTTATTATTTTTAATCGATTAGTAGTTAAGAACGCAATAATCCATTCCTATACCTAGTTCAATTGTAATAGCATCTTGGTTAGACCAGTCATAAGCACCAAAGTTTGATGTCTTAACGAAAGCTCCTTTAATAATCCACTCACTAACTACATCACCTACTGGGCCTAAAATTGATAAGTTTAAATCTTTCTTGTAGAAGTCAGAATAACCATCACGGCCAGTTACTGATTCATGTGATAAACGAATCCACTCCATTACGGCTTGTTGA
>Ga0164293_10004670_pt1 | contig 11705 bp, 14 predicted proteins | sample GEODES118metaG_FD_111487 | JGI IMG/M metagenome (GOLD analysis project Ga0164293, IMG submission 111487) | Eutrophic lake water microbial communities from Lake Mendota, Wisconsin, USA - GEODES118 metaG | ecosystem: Environmental > Aquatic > Freshwater > Lake | place: USA: Lake Mendota...
AGAATCGAAGTGAAAGATTATCGAGCTACCGAACTAATGCAACAATACACTAACTATCCTAAGTGGGTAGCGAGTAAGTATTAAAGAGAATATGGTTTGTTTAATTCATAGGTTCGTTTATTTATTTTAATTACAAAGAGCTCCTAATCATAGGATGAGCCGATAGCGTAAATGCTATCGGTTTCTTTGTGCTCATTCGTGCCGTAAGAGTGGTGCACTGAATTTCATGTAACTAGAAACGTGAGCGCAATTGCAAACCGGGTCGGATACGTGCGAATACCGGGGTCAATTTTTTTTGCTATGGACGCAATTTTGACATGATATATGATATACACAAAGTGAATTTAAGTAATTTTCTTTTACTTAACTGATACTTATTTATACGATATCGGAATAGGTTGACTTATTTTCTAACTTAAACAAAACGAAAATGGCAGTATTAGATTTCGTATTCTCACTACAATTCGCAGTGGGTGTATTGGTAGGGTGGAAGTTAATCCCTTACGCAGTAGGATTTGTAAAAAGGTTTATTAAATTATAACCAAAGACCCTCTACTTAAAACGTAGGGGGTTTTTTATTTCTATTTGAGATATTTATTAGTATGAAAAACAATAGACAAATAAGATTAAAAGAGTTGTTAGTAAAGGTATGTGAAGGTAAGTGTGAAAGATTACCAAATGAATCCGATGAGGACTTTATTAGTAGATGTGGTAATAACGCATTTAACCAAAAGTACTTTGACGTATATAAACAAAGAGTTGGTAGTTTTAAAAAACCTAATTTAGTAAAATAGTGTTAGATGAAAAGATATATCAGGAAGCAAGTACTGAATTTGGTACTACTATTGGTGTAGCACATGTCATTGGTTATAAGACAAAGAAAGAACACGTAGAGGAAAGAACCAAAGAATCTTACCAAGCTCTATCCGATAATTTGGACATTAATGATATTATATGTGATTCTATATACAATGATGTCTATATAGAGTTTCAAAGAAAGTTATACGAATTAAATAAGAAGAAGAGAAAGGGTACTAAAGAAGTTACTATTTATAAAAAAGCTTGGAAAGAATTAATTTAAATGGCACAAAGAAAATTAGAAAAGAATCCCGAAAGATATATTAAGGCCCCTATGGGATGGGAAGTTACGGCAAAGCCAGAAGATAAGGTAAGCGTTCCTCCATATATGATATCGGATGGTATTGCCTTCGGACAAAAACCCCTTACAACAAAATTACTAAACGACACAGGAGCACTATTGGTAGAATTAGATAATGAGTATTTGGTATCTAATCGTATCATAACAGATTTGAGAGACTCCAATGAAACCAATCCACATTTTAGCTATAAGATACATGGTGAAGTAAGATTACCATTAAAGGATGAAGCAGGTGAAACCATAGGTACTAAATCTACTCCAATAGGTAAGACTATCCCTATCATCAGGGTAGATATCGATATGTTAAACAAAAAGATAGAAGAAGAATCCATACCACTTGCAAAAGCAGGAGTAGCAGACGTTGTATTCATAGCAGAGGACTCAAACAAACTATTAGGACAAATTAACTTTACTTTATCCCCTTCAGCGGTTAGAGAAATGGATGAATATAAGTTATATGATTTAAATCTTAATAACGATATATACGGAATAGAAGCTCCACCGATTGAGGGGTTAGACGCAGACTCAAAGATAGACGAAAATAAGTTAGCTAAAAACTTAGAGGAGATAGATAAGAGACTACAAGCTTTGAATAAAGACTTTAATATGATAAAAGAAGTTTACTTTAATGGCAAGACTCCTATGGGTACTATTAAAGATAAGACTACTGGTAAGATGTTAGAAGGAGTAACTACCATTACAAGTGTTACCGCAGACCCTAACCTTGCTACATCCGAAGAACCTGCTCCACAACGTATCATAGAAGAGTCGAAAATAGTATCATACCCTAAAAAGAGTGGTCTATTTGGATTCTTGGGAAAAAGTAGAGAGGGGATTGATTCTAATAAAACGGCGCTTGATGGGTTTAGAAATAGATTGGACGCGTTGGAAAAATAAAACTATCAATAGAGGTATAAAAATTTTCTAAAACCGAGCTTTCCCCCAACCCCCGCTATATATTTTTGGTAAATTAAAAAAATTTTATTATATTTAATTCTATGAATAGTACATTAGATAATATCATGTATCCTACAACGGAGGAACAAGTAGCTAAATCCGATAAAAGAATTAGTCAACAAATGGATTCTGGCAAAGAAGTGTTTGATGTTAAGATAGACTTGCTACAATACATGCGTCAAACTGTATTTGTAGAAAGAAACAAACAAAAGATAGAACACCACTTTCATTTCGAAAACATAACTGAACAGGACGCTCTACTATTACAAGTTCCTAATATTAACGAATCAGGTTATTACGCCGGCATAGTTGCGGTAAAGTCGTATTTAGACAAACATGCTCCGGAACTTAAAGTTGCAATCATTGACCCAGTAATTGATTATTTCTTTTTAAACCCACCCGATAGACAAGGTGAGTTCTTTAACTTATTCAATACATACTCAAAACAAAGTCAATTCCATTTATTATACGACCATCAGGAAACATTTGACATCGCTTATGGTTTCATAGGTAGATATATTGAAAAAGCTAAACCAAAAGTTTTAGGATTTAGTATTATAGATGGTAATATAGACGCATCACTTGCAATAGCAAAATTGATAAAAGGAAAATACCCAGACCTTAAAATTGTTTTTGGTGGTAATGGTGTTGAGTGTTTAGAGTTTGGTAGATTACCCAATACAAATTATAGAATAAAAGATTATACATTCATTGATGCAATCGTAAGAGGTGATGGTGAACTTACTTTTATTGAAGTATTAAAGTCCGATTGGAGTGAAGAATCATTGATGAACATAAAAGGATTAATTTGGGTTTTAAATGGTGCATGGATATTTAATCCTACTAGACCAAATATGCCGTTAGAATCTTTACCTGTTCCTGATTATTCATCATTGGAAGATAACTACTATTACAAATCAGTTTATCAAGATACTATTCCATTAGTTATGAGTAGAGGATGTCCTTATAGATGTTCGTTCTGCTCAATTGTCGATTTTATCCCAGAATACAGATATCGTACTGTTGAGAATGTTATAGAAGAAATTCAAGGTTGGATTGCAAAAGGTAAAAAACATTTCTTTTGTCACGATAGTATTATCAATGGTAATCCTGTTTGGTTAAAGAAGTTTTGTGAAACAATTATAGAATTGGGAATTGATATCACATGGGGTGGTAATATGAGATTACAAACACCAATGAGGGATTTAGATACTATGAGATTATATCGTAAAGCAGGATTGATAAAATTCATTACAGGATTTGAATCAGCGTCCGAATCAGTTTTACGACATATGAAGAAATATACCAATAGAGAAGGTACAAGAGAGATATTTGAAAATGTAAGAATAATTAATGCAGAAAATAAAGGAACTAAATACGACTGGCCTTTAAAGTTTGGTATGCAATTAATCATTGGGTACTTAAATGAAGGTGAAGAAGATTTTCAACAAACAATGGACTTTATTGCAGAGTATCACGATGTAATGGATGAAATTGTAACTTGTTCAGCATTCTTAATTCACGAACCATTAAGAATAAAATGGTTAGAAGAAGGTCAATATTTAGAATATATCAATGGTGTTAATTTTACAACCAAATGGAATACACCAATGGATAGATTAGATAGAATGGATAGAGCAGAAAAATTATTTAAAGAAATAGGAATTCCATATTCTATTTATAATAGAGGTTTGTATCAAGAATTAAAAGAAGAACAAATCAAAAAAGAAGAAGAACAAAAAGCAGAAGAAAGAAGAAAAGAAGATGAGGAGTTTTTTAAACTATATCCTGATTTAAAAGTATTATAATGAAATTAAAGTTATTAAAAGAATCCGTTGTTAAATGGATGGAACATATTGGAGTAGTGATGCGAGTTATTGCATTTGGTACTCTATCAATAATGGGCCCTGATACACCTTTTCTTGCAATGTGGATATGGAATACAATAGACGCTGCCATTCTTACTTATGCTGCATGGGAAAGAGATAATAAAGCATATCTTATATTAAATATTTTTTGGATGATTGTTGGATTTGTTGGAATTTATACATCAATTTTTGGAAATGGAATCACCCATTAAAACAATATCAGACATTGTAACCTGTATACTACTCCTACCTGTGATTTTCCTTGCTGCCTGTGGGTTAACTATATATTGGGTGTGTAAGTTTCCATTTTGGTATATAGAGACAAGAAAGTGGTATAGAAATGAGAAATAGAAACTATTATAATTTTTATTAATATTTATTTGTATAATTAATTATAAAAGTCATGCGTTTAAAATTATACAATAATTCATTACTCGTACCTTTAAAATGTGGTACAAGATATTTAGATACGATATTTTCTGATGAATCAATTAGTTTCGACACACGTGGTTTTAAACATCATTTATTTATATCAAATGTTTCCGATATAGTAGTACGACCACCAATAGAACATTTAACATCCGCATTACATACTGCTATATTAACTTTTCATAACCATCCCCAAACAAATAACGATGTGGCCGCAGATATAACAAATATAATAGATGAATTTTGTTTATATGATAAAAAAACCGATGTACAAAATACTCATTGGCGTGGAGATTTATACGAAACATTATATTGGTTATGGAGAAGAAACAGAAATAATATAAACATAATAGAATTAAAAGATTTATCATTGTATTTACAAAAACTTAATATTAAAAAATTACCAAAATATGATTCAAAAGATTATGATTTTCATAATCACAAATATTGGTGTACAAAGGATGAAATAATGCATTTCATTAAAACGAATTATACAGACCGTTGGGAAAATTTAATGAAACAGGTTAAAGATGCGGATATATATTATAATGCATTAATAAATAAAGAATTAATTGAAATAAAATTAATGTAATTTTTGGTAAATTAAAAAATTATTAGTATATTGATATTTATAAGTAAAATAATTAAAATAATATGAGGACAGTATTAATAGGTTCGGACTTTATGTACGATAAAAATGGTGATTTAAAACCAATTGAAATGAATACGGCCGTAGGTTGGGATGGCCCTGAAAAGGTAGAAGATGATATAGATTGTTTGGATTTAACAGATTTATATCAGTTTGTTAACGATAACAATTTTCAAAGTATACATTATATTGGAGATATTGGTGTTCTTCATAAAAAATTACAATTAAATTATACCGGTAGTTCGGTTGCATATGAATTTCATATTGTTGGTAGTACATCTATTACTATTCCATATGTCGAAGATAATGATACAACATTAATTATAAGAAGTGCTTACGATACAACAGCTTTGGTGGATGACACATATTGTAAAGATAAGATTGAATTTATGAATTTAATAAAAAATTCTTCATTTGGTTCTCAGTATGCTTATATAGATGATTCTAACACATTGGTTAATAATATTACATCAATAAACGATAATGGAGAACATCCTAATTTTATTTTAAAATCAAGATACCCTGGATATGATAAAGCGGTTTATCCTAAATTTTTTAAGGTATCAAACCAAACCGAATTAGATACACTAATTACAAATAATGTTAGTTCAGAATATTTCTTAATGGAATATCTTTATAATCCTAATAAAATGTGGGAAGGACATTCAACTGTAATAAGAAGTTTAAATATTTTATTTCCACCAACATTAGAATCAATTCAAATAGGACAATATACTAAATTAAATCAAAATCTATTATTGGATAATGTAACGTATAATCCAACCACATTTGAAGTCGACACTAATTTTAAAGCTAGTTATACCACAACCGCAATATTAACAAACTTACCTAAGTTAATAGATACGGATATGGTAGAAATGGCGGATAGTTCGTTTAAAACCGCATTAGAGTTACAAGTTGGTGATATTATTAAAACAATTGAAATACCAAACGCAAATGGAACTAGTCTAGATAGTTATCTATCATCCGAATTTGGACTTACATATGACACATTATTAACCGACGCGGTATATACGACTAACACTATTACTGCAAAACAAAAAGTTAATACTTTAACTTTTTTAAATAAATTAACATTTAATGATAATAGCACTTGGGAAGATACAATGGGTTCGATGTATTTAATAGAAAGAGAAAGTGTTGTTAAGTTTGAAAGACTATTTAATATAATTGTTGGGGATGTGGTTATATTATTAGACACAACCGATAACAATATAAATTTTGTAAGAAAGATGGTTACATCAAATGTTCAATTTAAAAGAGTATTTTCAGGTTGGATTATTTCGGTTAATACAGCTATGTTATTTTTAACAAAAACAGCCGGTTCAACTAATAATGAATCATTTGTTTCAATTGAACATAACTTTTTACAATGTCCAAATGATACGTGTACAAATAGTTGTGGACATTATTGTCCTTCTTGTCCAAAGAACCAATCATGTGTAGGTAGTTTCTGCGGCCCAATATGTTAATAACAATTATTATATAAAATAAAATAAAATGGCAATCATTATATCAAATACAGACATCAATACTTTAAATACCACAATGACAACAATTGGTAATTTAATAGTAATAGCGAACTCATAATTATTAATAATAAGTTATATGATACACCTTATAAAAGGTATATTAACAAAGGAAGAATGTAAATTTCTTACCCATCAATTTGACATTGATAGACAAATCAATCCATCTTTTGATAAAATAAATGAGACTGGCAATTCTTATGGTTTTGCACCATCACATACCTTTAACACATATTTAGATAAATTAAAATCAAAAATTTTAGAAATTAATTCTAATATAAGTGACTTAACAAATGTTAATACTTTTGTTAGAGAATATAAAAATAATGATTTTTTAAAAAAACATAGAGATAGAACCGATATTAGTACGACTATATCCATATGTTTAGAGTCTACCATCAATAAAGACTGGCCACTCTGTGTTAAAATCAATAATCAAGAACATTTTGTTAATATAAACACCGGAGATGGAGTGGTATTATTTAATGCTGATAAAATTATACATTGGAGAGATACTTTAATATGTAATGAAAATGAAAGAGTATTACAATTTTTTTTACATTGGATACCGGTTAACTATGAGTCTAAAAAAACAAAAACATTATTATAAAAAATAAATTATGGCATTTACATATACAATAGTTTCTAAATTTTTAACAAAAGAAGAATGTGATATAATATTAAATTTTTCACTAAAAGAATTAGAACTAGTACCGTCGGAAATTATTAATAATTATACTGATGGTAATATTGATACCGGTATAAGAAAATCTAACCAAGTATTTTATCCATATTATAAACAATTTCCGTTTTTATTAGAAAAAATGAGTAAATTGTTAAATCAATATATTTTTGTTAAAGGTTTTGATTTAGATTATGAAGATAGCCAATTTCAATTTACAGAGTATAATCCGGGTGACCACTTTGGTTGGCACAAAGATGTGGTTGGGCATAAAATAACAGACTATGATAGATATTGTTCATTGGTTATACAATTAAATGATGAATATGAGGAAGGTGATTTACAAATAAAAGATGACCAAAATCAAACATTAGTAGTTGAAAAGGGTATTGGTAATTTAATACTATTTTTATCCAATATTGAACATAAAGTGGTTCCAGTAAAAAGTGGAATTAGATATACCCTAGTTAATTGGGTTAAATTAAAACAAAAAAAAGATTATAAAAAAACATTACTATAATATGAAATTAGATTTTAAAGAAATATTTACGGCTTGGTATAATGTTGTAAATCATACACCCGAACAAAAAGAACTCGCAGACAAACGATTTGCAATATGTTTAGAATGTCCATCTAAAAAAGAAATATTAGAAGGTAAAGAGTGGTCTTTAAAATGTGCAGAATGTGGGTGTCCATTAAAAGCAAAGGTTTATACAAAAAATACACATCTTAATAAATTGGGTTCATGTCCACTTAATAAATGGAAAGAAATTGAAATAGAACATCTTAATAAATATACCGGTGTAGTTGGATATAAAACTAAAAAAACAATTATATAATAGTGGCATATTTAATAAATGATAATCTTATATGGGTGTGCACAACAAAATGTGCTAGTTTTTCAATAGAAAATGCACTACTAAATTCAAATTTAAAATTAGAAAAATATAAGGAGTTATTTACCAAAGGAAGACATATTCATCCACCACTAGTTGAGTGTTTAAATTATTTTGGGCATAAAGAAAGTGTGTGTATTACTAGAGATTGGTTTGAAAGATGGTTAAGTGCGTTTAATTATATCTGGGATATAATAGAATTATACACAACATATACACCAATTTATAAATTGGAAGATATTGACAATGATATTATTTATAATATTTTTAATGACGATTTTGTAAACAAACTATACACAGGAAAAAATGAGGATTTATTAGAATGTTTTTTGAAATTAATAAAAGATGATACAGACGTTCCTATGGTAATTTATTCATCATTGCCCACTATTCTACCAGAACGTTTTTGGAAAAGTAATGAAAAATGTACATACGAATTTAATATTAAGGAGTTAGATAAATTTGTTGATTTTATTGAAGATAGATTTGGTGAAAAATTACAATTAGATACTTTAAATGCATCACCAAAAAGACCAAATAAAATAATAGTAAATGACAAATTAAAATCTTTTGTCTGGGAAAAATTTGAAAAAAGATTTGAAAAAAGAAATCAGTTAATTTAATATGGCAACTCTTTGGACATTCGGAGATTCTATGACAGCCGGTGATGGTTGTTTACCACATTTGGGAATTAGAGATGGCGGTGACTTATATTATAATGAATATAAACAATCCGATAGTGATATATGGCCAAATATACTGGGTAAAACTATTGGATTTGATATAAAAAATATGGGAAAAAGTGGAGCAAGTAATGATTATATTTTAGATTCAATCATTGATAATTTTAATATGATTGAACCAAATGATGTGGTAATAATTGAAAAAACATTTTATCAAAGATTTGATGTTCCCAAATTAAATTGTAACGAATTTCACACACAATATGGTGAAGGACTATATACACTTTCTTTAGACTTAAAAACAAACAAGTACAATAAAGACAAATTAGAAATTGAAACAATATTAAATTATGGTCTTTTATTTGCCGACCATATCTTATTTAAAAAAAGACAAGACAAACGATTTAAATTTATACAAACACAATTAAGTAATAAAGTAAATAAAATATTAATATGGGATATCGATACTGATTTAAGAAAATCAATTGAAACAATCTCACAACACACAAATGGTAAAATAACAGATTATCATTTTAGTTTCAACGGCCACAAATCATTTAGTGAACTTTTATATAAAAAATTATACATTAAACCTACATTAATTTAAATGAATAATAAAGTTGATTTAAAAAATTACATATGTGGTGTTCCATTTAATTCATTGGAAATACATAATAATGTTTGTTTTGTTTGTTGCCCATCTTGGTTACCCAATAAAGTCGAACTTGGTAAAATTCCACTAAAAGATGTTTATAATAGTGAACCAATTGTAGATATTAGAAATTCTATATTAGATGGTTCGTTTAAATATTGTAGCAAAGAGCTTTGTCCTTATTTAAGTAAATTAGTAAATTACGGAGTAGCATCCGGCCCAGTTACACTAAAAACAAATTCAAATATCAATAGTCCTATTATAGAAAATAATACACCTGAAAATATTGTGATGAATTTTGATAGAACCTGTAATTATAAATGCCCTTCATGTAGAGTAGATTTAATTGTTGAGGATAGTAAAGGAATCCAAAGAGTGGAAAAAACAATAGAGGATATTGATAATTATTATTCACAACACGTAAAAACGTTATACATAACTGGTTCAGGAGACCCATTTGTTTCAGTTGGATTCCGAAATTATTTAAGAAATTTTAATCCTAAAAAATATCCAAATTTAAAATCCATTCATTTTCATACCAATGCAAGTATGTGGAATAAAGAAATGTGGGATAGTATGCCAAACGTACATAAATACGTCCATACTTGTGAAATTAGTATAGATGCGGGTACAAAAGATACCTACGAAAATAAAACAAGATTGGGTGGTGATTGGGAAAATTTGATGAAGAATTTAAAATTTATTAGTACGTTACCACGTATGAATGTAAAAACATCATTTGTTGTTCAAGATAGTAACTATATGGAAATGGAAGAATTTTATAACTTAATGTATTCTATTTTTGGTAAGAAGGTAAATGTGTTTTTTGGTAAGATAACTAATTGGGGAACATTTTCTGAGGGTGAATTTAAATTAAAACAAGTATGGGATAGTGAACATCCCGAACATCAGTTGTTTAAAAATGAATTTAATAAAATATGGAAAAACCAAAATTTATTTCATAATTTATATGAGTTTATTGACACCACACATACATCCTTGATATGATATTACAACAAAAAATATTATTTAGTAAAGATGAGTGTGAATCTATAATATCATACAACGACACCCATATTACAAATTGGATAATGGATGATAGAAAATATAATTCACAACCAATTAATTATTCATTAGAAACACAATGGTTATTTGATAAGTTGAATGATTTTGTGAAAACGGAAACAAATATTGGAATTAGAACAATAAAAAAGACAATACATTTTCATAAATTTACAAAAGGTGATTGGTTTGATAAACATAACGATGTTAGAGATAGAAGATTATATGCTGTGGGTGTTTTGCTAAATAATGATTTTGAAGGTGGTGATTTTAAATTATACAATCCAAATGAAATCATATTAGATAAAGTTATTGGAAATACATATTTATTTGATGTAAGAATAGACCACAAAATAACACCCATTTTGCATGGAGAAAGATACTCATTACTTTGGTTTTTACAAAACGAACATATAAAAACACCCACAAATACCTTAATATAAATTTGGTAATATCAATTATTTGTCGTATATTAGAGTATTATAAACAATTAAACTCTAAATTATGAAACAAAAAACAGAACAAGAATTAAAGCAAAATTACGATAAGTTCATTGCAATAATCAACAAATACATTAAGGGTGAAAGATTGGAGAAATTACTCCATATGTATTCCGAAGAAGAATTGGGTGTTAATCTTACACTATCTGCCGCATCTGGCTCAAAACACTATCATAACGCATATATAGGTGGGTATATAGACCACATCTTTAATGTATGTAAGAACGCTCTTAAAATGAGAGACCTGTTCGTAATGCAAGGTGGAGAGATTGATTTCACCGAAGAAGAATTGATATTTAGTTGTCTGCATCACGACTTAGGAAAGTTGGGTGTTAAAGGTGAACTACATTATTTACCGAATCAGGAAGAATGGTCTCAAAAAAAATACGGAACTTTATTTGTTCGTAATGAGAACATTCCATATATGACCTTAACCGATAGAACTTTCTTTACATTGAACCACTATGGTATTCAGTATAATGAGAAAGAGTATTTTGCAATCAAACTTACTGATGGTATGTATGATGAAGATAATCAAAAGTATTTAGCAGGTCACGACTTAAAGAAACAATTAGTTTATAAGTTACAATTTATTATGCATTGGGCAGACCATATGTC
>Ga0164293_10004671_pt1 | contig 11704 bp, 18 predicted proteins | sample GEODES118metaG_FD_111487 | JGI IMG/M metagenome (GOLD analysis project Ga0164293, IMG submission 111487) | Eutrophic lake water microbial communities from Lake Mendota, Wisconsin, USA - GEODES118 metaG | ecosystem: Environmental > Aquatic > Freshwater > Lake | place: USA: Lake Mendota...
CCTCACGTTTAGGGTACATAATCTCCATAACATCAAGTGTTGGTGGTACAGTACCAGTCTTCCAACGAGTGTTGATGGCTTTCTTAATGAATTGAATTTTCTCAGGTAAAGTCAGTTCTTTATTCATCATTCGGTCTACTGACCTTTGGATTACTGGTAAACGTCCTGCAAAACTCTCTGTAAGTTGTTTTACCTCATCTAAATCAAATCTTTGATGTCTAAGGTTGAATGACTCAGAAAGTGACGTAGGAACCGTTAAACCGTTACTACATACTAATCTATGAAGACCAGCGCTAACTGAGAATGTTGCCAATCCGTTATGTGAGTTACGGATGATTGCCTCCACGATTGAATCTCCAACTTTAGGTAATTCCCCATTACGAAATCTTAATTCGTGAACACCATGTTCACCACGACCTGTTTGTTTAACAGATGATAATTGCCAACCCTCACGTTCAAAATTCTCAAGAATTTCAAATGTTGGTACAAAAACATACTTATCCGACATCTTTTGAGATGGAGAAGTTGCAAATACTGATGGTGCGGTTGATTTAATTAACTCAGGAGTGTATAACATATTTTGTCTTTTTAAATTTATAATACAAAGATAGTGAATATCATTCGTATTACCAAATTTAATTTAGACAAATGTCTCCGAATTTTGTTTTTTGGAAAATTTCGTAAATCTTAGTTTCTTCAGTGATAGTAATTTCACTCTTTCTAAGTTTAACAATTATTTCAATAATTTGAGGTCTTGTTAAAGAAGGGTCTTCACCCTTCTCAACATTGGTGTGGCATTGTTCAGTGACTTTAAGATAAAAATCATCTTTATTCACATCACCAATTAACATCTTTAATTCCTCAGGGTTTTTATCAAAAAATGATATAAACTGATTAACATATATGTCCACATCGACATTTCTCATAACATTATTTTTTTTACAAAAATAAGTAAATTAGTTCACATAATAAAACCCACTACCCTCATCAGATAGTTTTTCTTTCAATCTTTCAGGTATTTTAATATTAGGATTACTATCTTTCAAGTTGATGAACGCCAAACCTGGTATATCAGCAATTGACTCAGGTAAACTTTCTAACGATTTGTTAGACGGTAATGCCAAGAAATTTAAATTCTGTAATTGTCCGATTGACTTAGGTAATGATTTAGCAATATTTTGTAGTAGCAATGCTTGTAGGTCTTTAAATCTACCTAAAGACTCAGGAACAGTTAATGCAATAGTTTCTTTTGATTTATTGTTAATTAATAAGTGTTCAATTGACTCTGGTAAACTATCAAACAATTCATCAAATCCGTATAACGCAACAAATTTACCTGCTGAACTATCAGGGTAGTTGATTTCAACTTTATTACCACCTTTACTAACTAATCCTTTCGCAAATTCAGGTTTAAAGAAGTCTTTAAGTTCGGACATAGGTCCATTCAAATATTCAACCAAATTGATTTGTCTATCATGTCTATCCATAAACTGATTTGAAGGGAAGTGGAACTGAAATCTTTCTTGAGGTAATCCCGTTTTCTTACCCACTAAACCTTTATCATCATTAGGGAACACAACGTATAATGGACCATCTTTAATATAACCGTTAAAGTAAGATAATCCAGGTGATGATGTACACCATCTTGATTCACCTTGGTCATATTCGTGGAATCCACCATAGTAAACCGCCGCGTCTTTACCAACACTACCTTGGTCTTCAATTTTAATCATTGTCCAATTTGAACCTTCAAAAACAATTTCACCTCCAGCGTGTTTAAGACCTTCTCTCGATTTTTTAGCTTCTTTCTTTTCAATTTCCGCCTTTTTCTTTTCAGGGATTTGGAAATCCTTTAACGTGTCGAATAATGACACCACCGTAAATTTATTAATATCTCTTTGTTCTTGAGGTAAATATGGTTTAGCCTTTTCAAACTTAATTAAGTCAGCAGTGGTTTTATACAAATCCTCCATGAATAATCTTCGAGCTTCAGCCAAAGACTTTTGATATGCAGGACTTTTAAAATCAACTTCTGCATCAGTTTCAATCTGAGGACTGACATAGTTTTTAAGTAACCATTGTGAGTACTTACCAACTTTAACTCTTTCCATATCTTCCATGGATAAAGTATCTATATCTTTACCTTCAGGTACTCTAGTTGTTGGGTCAGCAAGGATAATCGCCTTTAGGGTTTCAAAATCCATAATACTTTTTGGTTTTTTCCCTGGCTCAATATTTTTAGATTTCGTCGCAGGTTTAACTAATTTGTCAAACAAGACCTGGAATCGAGATTGTTCTACTATTAAATTCGAAAGTAAAGTTGTTATTCTCATTTTAAATGTTTTTAATATAAATATTCGGAATTAAGAAATAATCCATTATTTAATAATTCATAATCAAAAGTTCTTCACCCATGTTTTGAGTCTTACCTTTTTTAGCCGCCGCCGCTTTGGCGAATTCTTTTTTCACCCATCGATATTTTGGTTCAGGAAACCAAGTGTGTAATAATTCAAAGTCATAATAAGATAAACTAAATTTACCTTTAATATCTTTTAACGCGTTTGCTAATCTCTCATGGTCATTTCTATCAAAGTCATGATTATTGTAATAATTTTCTGTTTTCCAATAAGGTGGGTCTAAATAGATATATGTTGTTGGTGAGTCATATTTTTTAATAACATCCTCAAAATCCATATTCTCGACTTCAGTTATTTTTAAGAAATGTTCAACCCATTCAGGTTTAGATAACTTATCTCTAAATGTTAGGTATTTTGATTTGTACTTACCTTTTAAATCAATAAAACCACTCGTTTCAGGTTTACTACCACTAAATACTTGTGTTAATACGTAAGCATATTTCGCAGCAACAACATAATCGCCAGGTTGTACGCTGAAATTCTTATCAAATATTTCAGCTTGAAAGCTTATAAATTGTTCCTTATAAATTGAAGGGGTAATTTCTTCACCAAATTGTTGACATGGAATTGAGTTAATCGCATCAAGTAATGATTGCGGGTTTTTAACACATTGAAACAAATTATAGTTTAATGGATTAAAGTCATTATATACGACTTTTTTAAGATTCGGATATTTGGATAAATCCATGTTAAAGAAACACCAAAACATTCCTCCGAATGTTTCTACGTATGTCTCCATGTCTTCAGGGTAGAAAGGGACAATCCACTTTCCAATTTTACTTTTACCTCCAATGTATGATAGCATAGTTATTTTTTTTTTAAAAGTATAAGTGAAAAAAACCAAAAAGGCAAATGTTTTACGTATTTTACTTTGACAGTTTTTTACCTTATTTTTAAACCATAAACTATTTAAAATTAAAAAACAATGGAAACAGTCGAAGGAACAGTAATTGATGAAACCGAAATTAATACAGGTAAAAACCCTAAATCTACAAAAAAATGTAGTTCTTGTAGTAAATTTCCAAAACAACAATGGTTTTTAATAGCAATATCATTTTATATTCTATTTGCCGCAATCTATGGGACTATCAAATTAATCCATGAAGCAAACAATTACTTCACACATTAATTACGGTTAAACCTAACAAAAAGTTTAACAAACATATCCCCAACATTATTATACCCTTTAGATTTAACTCTAAGGGGTTTTGATGTATCAAATTGAGTTGGTAATTTAATTAATATGTTCCCTTGTGGATGAGGAATCTCTAAATTCTCTGTACGTAACCCATCTAAATCAAAATAAGCATTATAAATTAAATCATCCCCAAGTTTTTCAAAATTATTCTCGGGTGTTGCTTTAACTCTAATAACCAAATTACCGTACATACCATCTTTATAATCCCCCTTACCTTGTAATCTTAAAAATTGTCCGTCATCAATACCATGTGGAAGTTTAATTTTAATAGATTCCGTTTCAGACTTAGTTGTTTGTCCATGACAAGTACCACAAGTCTTTTTATATGAAAACCCATTACCCTTACATTTATTACAAGCTTGTCTAACCATTTGAGAGAACATACTACCGCCAATTTTTTGAACAATAAATCCATCACCATTACAGACATTACAGGTTTCTCTTTCCCCACCTTGTCCACTACAATCATTACACATATGTTGTCTTGAGTAGTTAATTATTTTATCACCCGCCATAAACGACTCAATAGCACCAACCTGAACTTCAATTACCTTATCAGGAACACTTCGTCTTCTCTGAGTATGAAAAGCCCCATTAAATAGGTCTTCAAATGGATTGAATCCTCCCCCACCCATATTGCCAAAAGGATTTTGTCTTTGATTATCGTATTGACTTCTTTTAGTTTCGTCACCTAAGATATTATAAGCTTCTGATATCTTTTTAAATTTATCTTCATCCCCACCTTTATCAGGGTGATGTTCAATAGCTAATTTACGGTAAGCCTTTTTAATTTCGTCTTGGGTTGAGGTTTCCGTAACCCCTAGTGTATCGTAAAAATTATTCATACTCATTTACTTATATTTGTTTTGAAACTAATTTAGTTAATATTATCATTTTGGAATGTCATACAACTATCAAGTAGTACTTTTTAAGAATAAAGTAAAAAAGAAAATAATCAATAAATTTAAAACTCATAAAAAGGCAAATGAGTTATATAATTCGTTGGTTGAGGAAAGTAATACCGTTCTTTTTGATAAAAAATATGAGAATGGTTACGAATCATTATATGAATTGGCGTTGTTAGAAAAAACATCAGGAACTTTGTTACCTATGTTTATGAAGGATACTTTTGGCAGACAAGTTAAAGTTGACTTAGATGATAATGATTTCACAATTATTAGGATATCAACATATAATTTAGAGGAACTTATTGTAGATTATTCAACCAATAGTCGGATAACAATTAGTGATTTTATTAAAAAATACTTAGACCCACCTGGTTTAAAAATGGTATCTAAATTAAATAATAAAGTCATCGTACAAAACGATGACCATTATAATTTATTTACATTAAAGAATGATGATGATTCATCAAGACTACTGGACAATCTTTCTGAAAATTTTATATCTAAGAAAAGAAGTGACTGTATGTTTGTTAAAGATTATTCGACGGCTCAGAGGAAGTATCTTTACTCAATTTTATCTGAGAAAGGGTTTCCGAAAACCTATCTGTTTCGTCAATCGACAACCCATCCAACAAAAACATAAATTCGGTATTTGAAATAACTATTTTAAATTGTTTGTGAGTATGGTCAACTTGTCTAAAGTTATTTTGGACTCTCTTAAAATCACCTGACTTAAGTTCAAAGGCTATAGCTGATTTTCCATCAGGAAATAAACTGTCAATCGCATCCGCAACTAACGCTAATTTTTCAATTATCCCATCAATACTTTTTTGATTCTCTTCCATAGTGATATTTTTTCGGGGGGTTTGGGTATTTTAGGAAGTATTTCTTCCTTATTTAGTTTAGTGATTTGTTTAATTAAATCAGACTTTGTTTTATCTAATTCAATCTTATCCTTCGTCAATTCGTTCTGGAACCACTCTAGTGCCTTCGAGTTCTTCTTCATCGTATTCGAGTTCTATTTTTTTATTTTTTATTTCAAATTGTAGACTTTTCAAGTTTTTAAGATTTTGTTTCTCAAAAATATATTTTAATTCATCCACTTTATTTTGGAATAATTGTTCCTTTTCTTCTCTTTCTAAATTGTATCTAATAATATTCTGTATATTTTTAGATGTGTTTTCAACACCGTCTTCGGTTATTTCCGATACAAATGAAAAAAATCTATGGTCAATAATAGTACTTTCTTGTTCCATTATCTTATCTTCCTCAACATATTTTTTAGGTAATCTCCATGTTTTAGGAAAACTAACATCAAAACTTAGATAGTTTTTAAGTTTCCTTACTGATTGTATGTATGGAAGTAATGTTGAAAACTCTTTATATAAACTCATAGTTAATTTTTAATAATATAGGTTATGGTGTAGGATATTGCTATCCCTAAGTGTATAAGTTCCCACCCAGTCAATTTTAGTTGACTTGGCGGGTTCTGTAATAGGGCACTTATAAACCTAACAACCGTTCTAATTACGGTCAGAACCGAAAAGATAAATAAAAACAAATATATTGTATTTAAATTATCCATTACTCAGGTTTTTTTCTTTCTTCAAGTATTTCAGTTCTTAGTGTTTGTAATAAATTTTTTAAGTCTTGAGCACTTTTTCTAGCTCTAGTACCCGCACTTTTATTACCTTTAAAGAATTTAGTTGCATCTTGTGACAACTCTTCAGTTAGTGCTTTAATTTGTTCTAATGTTTCCATTTTTAAAATTCAATTAGTTGATTTATTGTTTTATTATAAAATAATTTTTTTTGGTCTATAGTAAACACTATAAAGGTATTTTTTAAATTTTAAGGTTTTTATCTAACACTTTATATATAGTTGCTATCATATCCAAATCAGATTTAGTAAAAGGTTTTTTGGTATCAAAAAGGTCATTGAAAAAACTACTGATGGAATGTCTAATCTTAACATCACTTTGATTATAAAAGATATCAACAAAAAATGATTGGAAATACTCATAATGATTACCTGTTGGTTGAAATTTAATATTTTCCTTGGTAAAATTATTAATTATTTTATTCCAACACCATTCAAAATGTTTGTTGTTATCTTCTGAAGACATGACGATTTTAGTCTCGTTTGCGGTATTATTCTCACCTAAATAAGTTTCAACAATTAATATGTTTAGGGAATGTGAGAAGTCAGAAAACAACTCTAGTTTTTCAGGTATAATATTATTCACCCTGAACCAAATATCGACATCCTCAGGTGTCAACGGCTTTGATATATAATTAAAAAAATTCTCCATAGAGTTAGTCTATGGAGAAATTATAAGTTATATTATGTGTTTGTAAATTATTGAGTTTTTTGATTGTAACCCATTAAAGATTTCATTCTATCAAACTCTTCATTAATTTGTTTTGCTTGTTTTGGTTCTGTTGACTCTAATTTAGCCATGATAGCACTACCTTTATCTTCACCCGCGTTATCACTAACAACTGGTTGAGGTGATTTATTATACGCCTTTCTCTTAATTTTAGCTAACATATTGTCTTTTCTGATTTTGTTACGTTTTTTGTTAACATCAGACTCACCAGTATTAGCCCATTCAGGGTTATTTCCTGTTCTTGAAGAACCTTCGATGTTATCTGTCACCCATTCTTCATTTGGTTGAATCTCATCGTAGTCCAGATTCTCTAAAGCCGCCGCCGTAAAGTTGTCAACATAATCCTCAACCGCAGTTGATGGGATATACGCTTTCTTTTCCATTTTTGCCAATTCACCATTTCCTTTAGGGAACATTTTAGGGTTCATATCAAAATCACCTTTAGAACCGTCTTTCAAATAATCTTTCATTTTTTTAGAAACATCCTTAATGTAGTTGTTATTTTCTTTACCATCTTTAGTATGAATTTGTTCATACTTAGCAAGACCTTTAGGTTTTCCAGCACTTTTAATATTTTTTGTTTGTTGTTCGCTAGCCTTTTCTTCTCTAACAAGTTTTTCTATTAAATCAATCATTTCACTTTCAGAAAGTTTAACTGATTTTTTACCTTCTTTAGTTTCACCTTTTCTTAACATTTTAAAATCTTCAGAATCGATTTTACCATTTTTGTTTTTGTCAATATTTTTCTGCCCACCTTTCAATTTCTCATTCATTTTACCTTCTTTGGTCTCACCTTTTCTTAACATTTCAAAATCTTCAGAATCAATTTTACCATTTTTGTTTTTGTCAATATTTCTTTGTCTACCTTTTAATCTCTCGTTCATTGAGAATTTAAACTTATCTAACCCCATTTTACTTGAACCACAGAACTGTTGAGTTCTTTCGTCCTCGGGACCAAAATTGTCCATATGGTACTTACAAGCCTCTTTATCTTCCGACTGAGTCTCGTCTTCAGTTTCTTCCTCATCTTCAAAGTCAACTTCTTCTTCAACATAATCAAACTCACCATTAAGGTCTTCTTCATCATAGATACCTTCTTCCATTTTCCCTGAACCACATTGTTCACAAACATTTTCTTTCATGGTATTACCACATTGTTCACACACTTCTGAAGACTCATCTAATTCTTCTTCGTCATCAAATTCATTATCTATGTCACCATCATACTGAAACGCGTCGTCCTCGTCTTTTACATTAGAATTCATCAAATCATCTAAGTCTTTATCAGACATCTTAGATAAGTTTAGTTTACCAAATTTAGGATGACCATCATCCATTCCACCTAATTCATTTATCTTTGTAGTTAACTCGTCGGCTCTTTCCTCTAAGGTTTCTTTTACCAATCTAGCAACCAAATTATCAAGGTATTTGTTATTTGTGTTTTTCATTTTCTCGTTTTTAATATAAATATCTAAATATTTCAGTTTATTTGTTAGATTTACTATTTTCATATTCATAAGATAGTATCGTTTTAATCACATTTTCACTTATGTTATGTTTTTTACTAATATTTGTAATTACTTTTTTAACAGTATCGTTTTCAAATATTTTTAAGGCTTTAATGTCACCTTGATTACAGTATGGGAATTTTTTACATTTCTTTTTAACTTGAACAAATTTACCACCAGGTATTTGAGTTTTTGATTTACCTCTCCAATCTTTTTTACTTGTTGATTTTGCCCAAGCGGCATTTGTTTCATAAGAACCTGAAGATGATGAACCCGTAGCTTCTTTGGTTTCGGTTTTCTTAACTTCGCCTTCTTCATTCTCATTAATTGGAACACAGTTAGGTACTTGTTTACCATTCTTATTTTTCATACCATTCTGTTTGTATCCTTTCCAACAAGCTTCTTTCATTTCTCTCTTAAGTTTTGGTGCCTCATCCGAAAACATAGTCAGTTTTGGAGCTTTGAATGTATTCTCTTCCATTTCTTTTTTAGTTGTTGAGAATAATGGTGATGAGAACCCTCCCGCAGAACCTGAACCTGTTGATTCAGTTGACTCAGTTTTCTTTTCCCCCATTATAGGTAAACCTGTGGTTAACTTACCAATAGGTTTTTTTATTTTTTTAGTACTAACTAACTTATCGGTAACACCTTTCTTTAGTGGTTTACGAATAATCTCTTCTTTTTTGTTTTTACCCTCAGGTATACTTCTAATAAAAGAGTTTGCGGTTTGTACCGCATCTGAACCTTGTGAGAAAACACCTGTTTTACTCATTTCATCAGCCATTTTAGTTTTTAAATCACCAGAATATGTTTCCTTAATTTTCATGTTATTTAGTGATTAATAAAAATGATGTTGATATAATCCCAATCACAGTACCTAATTTATATAAAAAAGTAGTACGTTTGGAGCTCTTTAATTCTTTCTCCAAACTTTTAGATAACTCATCAGATATTTGTAATTGTTTATCCTTTTGAGTAATTATGAATTGGTTATTTTTATCCTTATCTTTCAATAAAGAAATAATAGTGTCTTTTTGTATTTCTCTCTCCTCAAGTTTTATAACCTTATCTTGAGTTAGTTTCAATTCTTCTTGACAACCATCTAATTTAATTAAGTCTTTAACAACTTGTTTAGCAACCTCCTTAGTTAAAACAACTTTAGTGGTGTCGGATTCTTTATTGGTACCTGTTTGCGAAAAACAATTCAAGCTCGTTAACGCCAAAATTGTCAGCAGTATTAATTTTTTCATTTGTGTTATTTTTTACTATTGTTATTGTATTATCAATGTGATGAATCTCTTTAGTAACATTAACAACTTTCTCATCAACCTTACCAATTTTCACATCAATCTCTTTATTCACTACTTGTGCAGAATCGACCTGTACTTGGATTGAATCTATTTTGTCTCTATAACTATTAACATCCGTTTTAATCTCATTGGTGTTGAATATATTCCAAATCGCCAATACCGCAATGATTAATAATAAGATTGTTTGTTTATTAAAAAATTCTTTCATTATTCTTCAGTTTTTTTTGTTTTCTTTCTTGATGCCATAATTTTAGCCCATTTTGATTTAAACTTTTCATAAAAAGTTTTTAATTTATTGACCATTTCTAAGAATTTATCATCAGTCTTAATCATCTCCCCATTAATATAAACGCCATTTTCCTCACCAATAGTAAAAAAGAACTCGATATCAAAATCAATTATCTTACCTGACCATTCAACATTGTTTGGGAATATATTTAACTTATTAAAATCCACTAAATCAGAAACCTCGGCAACAAACTCATCCATAGTTTCTTGGAACGCGATTTTCTCATCAGTAGTTAACTCTAATTCAGTTTGGTCTTTACCGTGTAAAACTAATACCCCACCAGATATTCTATACCCTTGTGATTTATCTTCTGAAGACTCTGTATTATCTTCTATTTCGTCTTCAACCGATTGTGTAATATTAAGTTTTTTAGTGACATTATCATCAGTCATGTCAACACCTTGTTCGGTTAATAACCCATATTGTTTACGGATATCTTCATTAATAGTCTCATTATTTAATAATTTTCTAGAGGCTTTTAATAAACTTTTAATTTCATCGTGTGAATTATTCATTGTATTTTTATTAATTTAAATATTATTTTATCTTATATTGTTTGTCGTAAGCCTTCTCAGCAAAATCTAAAAATTTTTCACCATAAATCTTAACTAAACGGTCCATGATTAGTTGTGGGTTTTTTCTTAAATACCTTAAAACATCATTTGGAACTTGACTCTCGTATTTTCCAAACATACCTTGTAGTTGTTTTTCTCTAGGTATCATTTTAACATTTGGTTCAACTGTAAAAGGGTCATCGTTAAATTCATCGTCAGATTCTTCTTCAGTAATAAATTTTTTAATAAGATTTTCTAATTCAGACTCGGTTAATTTAACTATTTTTTTCATTATCAATTTTTTTTAAAAATTCTTCAAAATTAAAAGACGGGCTAACATCAGTAAAATTCACATCAAAATTACTTTTAGTGACCACACCTTCATATTTCTCAATACCATTTATTTTTGTATTGTGTCCGACAACCATCGGTTTTATAGACATTTCCTTAAACAACATATTACACAATATACTGGTACTCTGTACTTGGATATCGGTATAGGGTTGCCAAAAAAAGTAATCTCTCCACTTTTTTTCAAACACATTACCTTTATAAATATCACCAATCCAGTTAACGTAATAGTCTTTTAGAGGTTCTTTTTGTAACCACCCTAAATTTTCTAATGAAATAATAATTGAATTCCTATTAATGTTAGGTTCTTCGAAGTATTGGGAATGTTCCGTATTATCTAATAGTTGTAATACTTTCCCATCTCTAGTGATTATATAGTTGGGAATTTTGTAATAATTTCCATTATATCTATACTTAATAGAGTTTAAATAATCTGTGATATTCCTCGATGTATGAGTTAAGATTATTTGATTTTTTTTCTTTTGTTTACCCTTAGGTTTAAATTTCTTGTAGTCAATTATATCAACCATTACATATAACTTAAAAATTTATTTAGTTATCTTAATTAGGTTTCACATAACTTAATCGTTTAACATCATCTTCAGTTGTTGTGGTAGTTGTTATTTCAATCTCCTTTATCACTTCAACAATTTTTTCAATTTCTTTGATTACTTCAACAGGTACTTCAACAATTTTCTCAACCTCTTTGATAACCTCAACTTCTTTGATTACTTCTACAGGTACTTCAACAATTTTTTCAACTTCTTTAATAACCTCAACTTC
>Ga0164293_10004672_pt1 | contig 11701 bp, 12 predicted proteins | sample GEODES118metaG_FD_111487 | JGI IMG/M metagenome (GOLD analysis project Ga0164293, IMG submission 111487) | Eutrophic lake water microbial communities from Lake Mendota, Wisconsin, USA - GEODES118 metaG | ecosystem: Environmental > Aquatic > Freshwater > Lake | place: USA: Lake Mendota...
AATAACCTTTTTGCCGCCGTCAACGACGGAGGCAATGCCGATACCGGCGCATTGATCAGCAGCAATGTATGGATCCTGCCGGACGATCCAACAGCGGATCCAGACTTCAGAACAAACTTTGCCGACAATGGCTCGGGGGGCACGAAGCGAGTCTGGCTGATCAGTGATGCAATCAATAATGGCCAGCCGCTTGCCTTGTACCTCACCAATGGCGTGGACACCGTTGGAACTTCAGCCAAGGATCGCTGGATCTTTAACACGGTCTCCGATGGATCCGGCACCTCCTACATCGCATCCTCGGGGTCAGACACAACCACTGCAAACAACACTGGCCTGAACCTTCCCAGGGTCGGAACCATTGCCCTTTCGGATCTTGATGACCTTAGGGCAGAGCAGAATGACACGACTCCACCGACCGTATCCTCTGTGGCGCTCAGCGACTGGAGGCTGAAGAGCGGCGATACCACGCAGCTGACAATTGTTTTCAGCGAGGAAGTGAGTGGTTTCAGTGATGCAGTTTTTTCAAATATTGTGCAAATCCCAAATTTGTCTAAAAGTGGCACTCTGACTACATCTGACAACATCACATTCACAGTACTCCTCGCGCCCAATGCCACGGAAGCCCCCAGCAATCAAATTTCTGTTGATGTTTCTCAGCTTACGGATACTGCGGGCAATGCGGGCTCTAATACTGCTAGTCGATTCTCAGAAAACTACACCGTAGATACGATTCCTCCTGCGCTGACTGGAATCTACTTTCACCTGACTGGAGGCACAGCCGCATCAGCACTGAGCAGCCCGATTCTTTACGGTCAAGTTCCCTATCTCTATTTCCAATTCCGGGAGCCCGTATATAATCTAAGACTCCAAGACCTAAACGTCACTGGTGGTAAAGTCACAGCGCTTGAAGTCTGCAATACTGTAAACGGAAATGCAGCACCTGGCACTGAAGAAACAAGCACACTGTATCGGGCACGCTTCACCCCCAGCCCCATCATTTCCAACAGCATTCCTGTCTGGGCAAGGCTCAATAGCTTCTCAGATCGGGCTGAAGCGACGATCGATGGCTACTCGTACCTGACTTCAGCCAACACCACAGGCAATATCAACATATCGACAACCTCTTCAGCCGCAAATCTGCGCTTTTCCATTGATAACACTAGGCCCTTTGCTACCTTCCTCACCCCGCCCACCACACTCACACGAGGATCAGTGCGGGCGATTCAGCTTGATATGAGCGAAGAAGTCCGAACCAGTGGCCTAGGAAGTTTAGGAATCAGCAGCTTCCAGGTGAGCGGGGGTGGACGTGTAGCCAGTGTTCGACAATTGAGCAAAACACGCTGGGAGCTCCTTCTTGTTGCACCAAGGTACGCCGGAGACTTTACACTGAGTATCATTCCTGGAAGTTTCTTAGATATCAACGGCAACACATCCATGGCTGACAAGCGGTTTCGTGATCGCTTGCGTATTCGTGCTATATAACTTCCATGTCGGATCGTTGCCCATACCATCTGTCACGGATTTTCACACGTAAGAGAGGAAATGCTGATGCCTACAAGCATTCATCTGGCTCAAGCCTCCCGCTCATCCGCGGGTATCCGGATAATCCTGGGAGATAGAGAGGTCACGGAACAACTCCAAATCATCTCAGAGTCTGCAAAGCCGCTGATCTCCATCGGCCTTAGCGATGAGGCTGCCCGTGGTCTACATGACTGGCTTGAGCAACTGATGCGGTCAGATGACTAGTGCGCTTCTACGGGTGACTCCTTCGCCCGAATCTGTGGACTACCTCCGCTGTAGCTCCTTTATGGACACCCTTGTCAAGGCACGGGCGCTAAAAACCGCTATCGATCTTGGGTTGTTGAACTACATCGTGCCGCGCGAGAGCGTCTCACTCGCAGCCTTGGCACGCTCGATCGAGTGCGATCAAAGAGGTACCCAGCTGCTTGTCGACCTGCTTGTTGCTGCCGGCGTTTTACTGGTTCGCCACGAGGACATCCTGCTATCGCCCGAATTCAAGGCCGCCTTACCATACTTTGATCTTCTCTGTACAAAGCTGGCCTTGAGTGGCTTGCTGTTGGCTGATTTTTCTGAGAACTTTTCTGCGTTGATCTCCAATCCAGAGAAGTTTCGCGAAAGCGCCTCGATATTTTCCCTGTTTGAATATACATCTGAAACTAACATTGAGGTATCCACATATCTGCGCACCAGGCTTTGGGTTCAACTGACTTCTGTTTTAAGCAAGTACGAAGCTGCTCCATTCCTTTGGCTGTATCCATTGGATGGCAGTACGCTCATTCTTGATGTCGGTGGCAACTCGGGTTCTTTTGCATCTCAGTTGTGCCAGTCGTGTCCAGCCCAGAGGGTATCCGTTTTCGATCTGCCACTGATCTGCTCTCTGGGTTTGAATTATGTGTTGCCGTCTCCTTGCGTTGATCGTATCTGTTTCATCGCTGGCGACATTCGATCGGATCGCCTCCCTAGTGGCTTCGATGCGCACCTCTACAAGTCATTCCTACATGATTGGAGTGATCAAGATGTTAGGCAACATTTATCGCGTTCAGCTAGGGCCTTGCCCAGTGGCGGCAAGGTTATCATCTATGAACGAATCACTTCGCAACGAGACATAGCATCAAGTCCTTGGAATTTCTGTGATATTCCAGTGCTCATGTTTGAGAGATCCTATCGCGATCCAGCTTTCTATCTTCAGGTTCTCCCCCAGCTTGGTTTCGTGGTCACGGCGGCACATGTCATACGCCTGGATCAAGATTTTTGCCTGATTGAGGCCACCAAGGGATCGGCTGATGATTGATGCTAAGCGTCTTTATCCTGCTGAAGATTATATTGAGCTAGCCATGTCTTTCGGTTGCAACCTCAAGTGTAGCCATTGCATGATTGAGGGAACGATGGAACTGCTAAACCCTCAAAGTCTGGAGCAGTTTCACTCCCTTCTAAGTCTCAACAAGCAGGAATCTCGCTGGACTGGACTGACCCTGACCGGAGCTGAGATCACCCTAGACCCGCGACTCGCCGAGATGGCAAGTCTTGCTTTGGACCATGGTTTTAAGAACATCCGTATCCAGACCCACGGTGGTCAGCTAGCAGATCCTGATTTCACTGCCAAACTGATTGATTCCGGTATCAATGAATTCTTCATCAGCGTGACCGCTTCCACTCCGGAAGCCCATGACAGAATTACGGGTGTCCCCGGTTCCTTTGAGCGCACCCTCCAAGGCATTGCCAATGTGTCGGCCTATCCCAGTGCATCGGTGATCACCAACACTGTCATTACAGACTTGAGTTATCAGCATCTGCCCGCCGTTGTTGCGCTGCTTTCTCAGTACGCAGCGGTTAAACAACTGGAGTTCTGGTATTACTTCCCAATGCGTTCTGCGGATCACAAGTTTTTATTGGTGCCTGCTGATCAGTGCTTGCCTTACCTGCTTGAAGCTTTCCGCATCGCATACTCTTACTCGCTTCCAGTTGAAATCAAGAACTTCCCTCAATGCTTGTTAGGGTCTTTCCAGAATCTCTTGTACAACGACCAGCCCCAGCTTGAGATTGACCCCCGCTTCTGGGATGAGTTCGGCCGCAATGGCTTTTATCAATGTACCTACAAATCGCAGTGTACTAGTTCTATGTGTCTTGGCCTCAGCACGGCCTACATCCATCGTTTTGGCTGGGAAGCCGACATCCTGCATCCGCTTATTGGTCCATCCATTTCAGGGTTAGCCGGATCTGAGAGCATCGATGCGATTCGCCAGCCTGAGCCATGAGTACTTTCCTACCATTTGTTCAGCCAAGCCAGATTCGGCTTTCCCGTACATCGGAGGGAGATCTGCTTCTGGAACTTTTCGAGGCCACAGAACAGACCGCTGATGCGGCTCAGAAGTCGTCCAGCCATCGTTTTCTGTTGGATGCCAATGCCAGAATCCATTTAATGGCCTCCCTCAAGGAAGCCCTTTTACAACCGGTTCTGCCCAGTGTTCCGCGTCGTCTCTCTCTCAGTCAGTCACACCCTGTTTCAGCTCCAATTGTTGCTCCCCAGCCGCCTATGGCCAGTTCTGCCACAGTTGATCTGGAAGCACGCTATCTCAATGCTCTGCGGCAATTAAACTGTCCGTTCGAGTTTGAGCGTTCAATTCAATTTCAGAGCGATCAGATCAAGGCTGGACGCATGCTGGCTGGTCATGATCTCAGACTTCCATCTTCATTGACGCAGCCCGAAATCCTTGCGCTGCTCCATGAACTCTATTTTCCTGAGAACCATCTTGAAGCCTTGATGGCGCAGCTGCCTACTAGTCACCATCTGCATTTGGGATTTGAGCCACAGAGTGAAACTGCGCTTTTCAAGATATATCTTGAATCTGATGTCGAACCGGATCCACCCGTCCGTTATCGAGCCTGGAAATATGCACCCTTTTCTGAGCAGTGTTTCACCTCTATCTATACTCCGCTACGTTTTTCATCGCCATCTCAGCTCAGCCAGTTGCTGTTGACGCATTTCAGTTTACTGGCCGGGCCTGTTGCGATTGAACCTTCCCTGAGGGCATTGTTGCAGTCATTGTTCTCGATCGCTGAGCACTGCATGTATCGGACTAGGGCCGAAGATTTTGAGCTTTTGCATGTTACGGAAGACCAATCAGATCGCCAGTCATTTGATCTTAATCTTTATTCTTCGAGGCTCAATGTAGAGGCTGTTCTTGAACAATTGCTCCTTATGTTCGGCTGCTTAGGACTAGACCAGCAGCGTTGCTTGCTTTCGCTGCAACAATGTCTTGCACTGCCGCTCGGCCACATTTCCTTCGGATACCATCGCAAGCAAGAGCCTTTCTTTACATTGTATTACGGCGCCGCTTCTGTTGTCTAGATGATTTCTTTCTCGGGTCATATCCCTCACCAGTCTCCGTCCCTGTACAACTATTGCCTTTGGCCCTATGAGCCATGTCGTCCGCTCACACATCATGATCAGCCAGCACTCTCTGTCCTCCTGGAGTCCTTTCGTTGTTTCGGAATAGAGAGCTTTGGCACTGAGCTTGCTTCCAATCTCCTAAAACTGCTAGGACCCAACAGGACCGTCTTTGGCATTAAGTCTGTTGAAGGAGCACCTAGTTGGGAATTCTACTTTTATGATTACGATCCCCAGAATCGCCGCTTCTCTTCCAGATCCATTATACAAAGCTTCTCCAGTCTGGTGCCTGCAAGCTTATGCCTTGATGACGGCATTCCCTATTTCATGTTCTCTCTTGAGATTACGCTGGAGCAAATCACAGCCAGCTTGCCACCAACGCTTACGTTGTATCTTGGCAATCCTGGTGGTACGCTCTTTGGAGGCAAGTCATACTGTTTTGATAGCAGCTCTGGCCTTCTACTCTACCAGAACTCCTATCATTTCTATGATTACGAGTCTCACCAGGAGGATATCTCCCAACATATTTCATCCTCACTTCATGTGCCGGGTTGCTTTTCCGGCAACCTTCCATTTAAACGCTATCCCTTTTTCGCTTGCCAAACATTTTGTATTGCCCATAAGCGCCATTGTGATGGCCTCTACTTCTCTGGTGTACCTCTAATATCGCTGCTTCAATTCTTTGCGGCCTTCAATACTCACCCATTTCTCTCGTCCTTTCTCTCACTGAACAGTTCAATGTATGACTATCTTCTCTTTGATATCGGACTTGACTGCCAAGTTAAGGATACTTTGCATGCCTTTCCGAAGACTGCAATCTATGCGTCATTTTAGATGACTATTGTCATTGCGATTTCTGGTCCACCAGGTTCTGGCAAGTCAACGCTCTGCAGTCTGTTGTGTCATCATTTTGAGACATCAATCTATCTTTCAATGGATGACTTTCAGCTGATGACTGATTGGGATCCGATTACTCTTCATCGTTGGTTTCATCGGGGGGCTGACTACAATCAGCTCCCTATGCCGGGTCTCGTCGAATACTTGCAAGCTGCCATAACAGCCCAGAACCACCTAGTTAAAGATACTGAAAACCTACATAGGTTTGTCTTCCTTGAATCCCATCTTGGGAGCGCAACGGATGCTTTGGCAGATCTCGTTAATTATGTTGTTTGGATTGACTGTGGTCTGGATATCTGTCTAGCTCGAGCATTGATCGCCATGACTACTCAGAACGCTAGCCCTAAATCTGCTGAGATTAGTGGGTGCCATGACATAACCCATTACCTTGAGCAGTATATCGCATTGACGTCCAAGCTACTTCGTTTGCAAAACAAGCGGATTCGCCCATTCGCCGACTATATCTATGATGGAAATGATATAGAAGCACTGATTTGCTGGATCATCTCGAAAAGGACTCCTTTTGCTACGAGCTGAATCTAGGGTTGTTAAAGTTTTCAAGTGATGCCCAATGGTAGGCAATCGCTTCTAGTCCGCCTTGCCTTCGTAGGCTCAGTAACTTTTGATCTGTCAATGTGTCAACTCGAGATTGGTCAACAGTCATGAATCCACTCAAGCGCACAACTTCTTGGGTCTCAGGGTTATCACTTGTTTGCTTGGATGACAACTGCTTACTTTCGACAAGGTTGAGGTCTTGAAGTTCTTTGCAGAAGTCAATTGTTAGTTTGCGTTCGATCTCATAGGACTTAAGGAAATCAAGCATTTGTTGCGTGAAAGCTGATGGCTGGCCGGCCTCATCAAACAGCCGTTCTCCTTCGCCCAATTGGTTGATATTCTTGCACAGTTGATCGATGCAAAGGTAGTATTGTTGATCATCAGCAGATTTGGTAAAGACAAAGGGGTATCTTCTGATGAAAGCTGGGATATAACCGGCATTCCATTCGTTGCCGGAGCTGATATATTGATTTAATTCGGCGCCCAGTGAGAGTACGGCAACCGGGAATGGTGCTTGATCCTCGCCACTGATAAACACTATGGGAAAATCAAGACAAGCCTTGCGAAACTCTGAGAGAAGAATTGGAACGACCCGGAGGTCTCTGGCAAACTCGAAGTCTGTGATCAACCTCATGTGACTGTTAGCATGGGCTTCAGTCGTCAGTGGAACGACTTCTTCGTAAATCAGCAGTTGTTTTGTCATGGGAACACAAGGTAGACGCTTAGTGTTTGTTAATGAGGATGCGGATGGTCAACGTGAGCTAAGTTAGGGAACGATCGGACAGATGTAGGCTGTGATGCCCAAGCCCGTTCCCACGGCAAGCGATCGTTGTGCTTCCGTGACAGTGCCTGTATCGGAACCTGTGCCCAGCCAATAATCCCCTCCAAGAGGATTCTGTGCGGGCAGAGTTCCTGCCACTGTGGGATAGGTGTATGTGGCAGGGCTTGAGCTGCCTGAAGCAGGATCATTACGCGTTAGCGCACCGCAGTTGTTGCGTGTTTCAGAGGCCGGTGTTCCGGCGGAGAACGTCTGCGGATCAAAAAGGGTAGTGCTGCGCACTGATGTACCTGCGTAAGTATCAATAATTGTTTTCTTGTTGGTCAGATTGTTAATCTCGATTTGCTGTCGAGTCAGTCCCATTGTTGTTTGGATGAGCGCGCCATCGGAAGTTGTATTCATCGTGACCCCTGTAATGGTCAATGCCGGTAACCGTAGCTCTACCGAACTGCCACTTTTGACTCCCTTAAGCGTCTGTGATTTGGCCATCGTATTGCTTCCCAGTGACAGTATGGCTAAAAAGTAGGCTAGAGCCCGAGCTGGAAGCATCCTTTGTACCTGAATACCTTCACAAAGCATTATAGCAGTTGCGTTTCAGCTGCCGCAAGTTTTCCATGACATCTGTTGACATTCTCCTGTTTCCCAGAAACTGGACCATCCAGATGTTAAATTCTAGAGCTGGGACGCGACTGCTGCAGGCAAGATTGCGAGCTTGTCTGGCTCCCCTGCTGATATCTTGCAGAAGCGTCTTGGTTTGGTTGCATGCGTCTACTGCTTCTGGCCTGTTGTAATAGGGAAAGCCTGGTCGACTTGCCTTCTGCAAGCATCGTTCAAAGCTCGCGTTCAGAGCACTGAAAACCCCATCTGTATCTCTTGAATCCCCGGTTGCGCCTGGAGGTACTGTTATATAAATAAGTCCACTTGCGACGATACCTGTGACTAGGCTATTCCTTGATTGCCGGAAGAGTCTTTTCATGTTAGTCTCCGTTAATGGTTGCCTCGACAGTTCTAGTATTGACTTGACTGTATCTTCTTCTAGGTTGGATAGCCAGGCTTGGTACGGTTAGATGTCCTTTAGGGATCTCATCAATCTGCTGATATGGTGTTGCAAGGCACTTCATGCCATAGGCCTCCTGAGGGTGACCTTTCGGCGACAACCACTGCTTCTGGCCCATCTCAAGTTTCACCCCTCTCCGTGCGTCTGCTGGCAGTTCTTTCTCGTAAAGCCAGAAGGAGCGTTCCGCCCTCCCTGGCTGCTCAGGCATCAAGGCAGTCCCTGCAACGATTGCTGTAGGTGTAGCAATGTTGTAGAGATCTAGGTGGTAGAACAGCACCAGCTTTGAGTTTGTTGGCCACCCACTCTGTTTTGCAAGGGCTGATGCTCCGTTGTGGCTTGTTAATGAGATGCTCGCCATACAGTAGAACGGTCTTTCATGATGTACATGGTGGCAAAAAGGCGATCTTAGGAGGATGCCATCTCTCATGTCCATACTAGTGCTTCGACAGTGGCTATGTGATGCCTGGGGCTCTTTTGCGGGATGGACCCTGATTGCTTCTGAAGTCTTCGCTGCAAACGTTTGCCTGCCCCCCGTGGGACCATGCGTCGCAATTGCTCTACTGTGTCTACTATGCATCCCAGTTTGCGTTTGTCTCCTTCGCCTAATGACTCGAACCGTCTGACTATAATATCGTCTTCCACTGGACTGTTGAAACGATTCTCATTGATGCATTGGTGGTATTGAGCGGGGTCAGCGCTATCTCGGCTAAGGGAAGCAATTCCTCGCAGAAACGTCCAAAAGTCGTATCCATAATGGCTGCATAGGTCGCCTCCAAGCCCCTGGGCGCAAAATACGGCACTTGCGTAGAAGACGCTGAGACCCTGCCAGTGTGGTTACTTGTGCATCGAGATGGCTAGGTCGGCCTCGCACAGACTGAGGGCTATAGCTAGTAAATCTTGATCGGTTCCGCTTTGATCCCGGACTGCCCGAATGAGCCTAGGTAATGGTGGAAGTTTGGCGTAGCGTGTGTCGTCGCTGATCTTCAGTCATCTCTCCATCCCGCCTAGAATTGATGTTGATTGGAGCATTAGAAGCACGCCGTGGGTCTGAATACTGACCATCCATTGACTGCACACGTGATCGGTTGGTTAAATGCTTCGCCAGTCGTTAAGCCTGAGCTTTCCGTATACAGACGCACCGCGTTGCCATCTACCTGACCATTAATCGTGGTGATCGGACGTTGAAGAAGTACTGGCCCGTTCCAGTCTGCACTAACAAGGGGTGAGCGTTCTCTCGTCGCCTCGATTACATTGTCCCCAATTCGTGCGGTGTAGCTTTGTCTTCGGTCCAGTCGGTCAGAATTCACCTGCAGAAGTACTGGGTTCCCCATGATGTCGGTGCCGCTGCATTGGCGATCGGAGCAGGTTATGTTTTGGGCGCTTACATCTGTGCTTAGGAAGGTGGCCAATGCGATGTGGCCGATGGTGAATGATCGGATGATTGACATTAGGTGTTTCAAGATCGGGTGCACTCCAGTTCAAAAAATGATCGGAATCAAGATATGGATGTTTTGGGGTCCTTCGGTCTCTGCGCTTGCGGCTCCGACGGTGCCCCCTATTGCTGGGTGGGGATCAACAGTTGTGATTTAGGAGCTATGCGCTGACTCAAGACGTTGATCTTACTTTTTCCTAGTTCATCGCTCTTCTACATTGGATGGGGAATTCCCTGGCCGACTTTCGGAGGCCGCCATGACCCAATTTTAGGCTGCTGGCATTTTGGATCTGTCTGGCTGCAGTCGCTAAAGTCGGTTGTCTTCCTGCAATGTTGCTTGGGGTCGCCCGGCTCTCAGGGGAGTTCTGTGACATTGCGTTTTTGCCTCGTTACCACGAGTTCCAGTCTTTTTCCGACTTTAGCCAGACCTGCGAATCTGTCTACAGCCCCCGTTTCCTGCCATGGCCTTCCAGCTTGTCTTGCTGGCCTCGCTCAGCACGACCTCCGCGAATCCCTCTTTCCCTATTGACTCTAGGTGCCGGGATCACACGGTGGCTTTAGGACTAGGAGCATGTGGCGCATAGCCCCGCTCGCTCCCTCTCCGCAGCCGGCCCGAAATCTGCCCAGAACCCAGTGATGGCAAAGGTTCTGAGCGAGACAACGGGGCATGGTCAAGCCAAAGTCATTCCGCCCCTGGAATCCTCAGCAGACGCTGCTGCGTCCGCCATCACCGGTGGATTGGCTGCCGGCGAACCACCTGGTGTTCTTCCTGCTCGATCTGGCCACTGAGCTGGATCTTGAGGCGATCCACGCCGTCTACCGGCAGAAGGATCCGCGGGATGAGATGGCCTACGAGCCCCGGATGATGGTGGTGCTGCTCCTGTACGCCTACTGCGTCGGGTCGCCCAGCTCCTGGAAGATCGAGAAGGCCTGCTGGGAGGACGCCGCCTTCCGCGTGCTGACCGGCAACCAGCAGCCGGACCACAGCCGGATTGACGTGGACCCCGGAGATCGGTCCAGAGTGAATGAGAGTCCTCAGCCGGCCAGACTGGGCCTGGGACTTCACCATGAAACGGACCAGGCACTCACCGGAGCAGATTATCCGCAAGCTCTAGCCGAAGGCTTCTGCGAAGCAGTGAACCGCCGTGCAGCTGATCGCCCAGGGCAAGACCGTCGTCGTGATCTGCCGCGTCATCGAGGTGGCGCAGCCGACTTATCACCGCTGGCGGCAGCAGTACGGCGGAGTACAGGCAGAGGAAGCCAGGCGTCTGACTCAGCTGGAGAAGAAAAATGCCAGGTTCAAGAAGCTTCTGGCGGAGGCCGAGCTGGAGAAGGCCATTCTCAAGGACCTTGTTGCGCCGTGAGGCGCACCTTGCGGTGCGACGGGAAACTTCTGAGCCCGGAACGCCGCCGGCGGGCCGTCAAGGTTCTGCAGGATCGTTACCGGGCTTCTGAACGGTTTGTCTGCCGGGTGGCGGGGCAACACCGCAGCACCCAGCGCCATGGGGGCAAGATCGTCGACATCGAGGAGGCCTAGCTGCGCCAACGCCTCCGGGAGATTGCCGCTGCGCAGCTAAGCGCACCTCTCGGTGCGATTCACATCCGCTGGGGCCGGCGCATGGCCTACCGCCTGCTGCGGCGGGAAGGCTGGTCGCTTAACCACAAGCGGGTGCAACGGCTCTGGCGGGAGGAGGGTCTGCAGCGGCCTATTCCCAGGAAGAGGAAGCGGGCACGGCCCGCCGATGGTTCGGTGAGGCGGCACCGGGTTGAGTATCCCCACCAGGTGTGGGCCATGGATTTCCACTTCGATGCCACCGCCGATGGCCGCAGACTCAAGTTCCTGAACGTGATCGACGAGCACAGCCGCCTCTGCCTGGCCATCAGGGTGGGCAGGCGCTGCAAGGCCAAGGACGTGGTGGCGGTGCTCGAGGAGCTCACCAGCCTCTACCCGGCACCGGCGTTCATCCGGTCGGATAACGGGCCGGAGCTCATTGCCCAGGCCCTACGGGACTGGTGCGAGGCCAGCACCACCACCAGCACGGCCTACATCGAGCCTGGATCTCCGTGGGAGAA
>Ga0164293_10004673_pt1 | contig 11700 bp, 11 predicted proteins | sample GEODES118metaG_FD_111487 | JGI IMG/M metagenome (GOLD analysis project Ga0164293, IMG submission 111487) | Eutrophic lake water microbial communities from Lake Mendota, Wisconsin, USA - GEODES118 metaG | ecosystem: Environmental > Aquatic > Freshwater > Lake | place: USA: Lake Mendota...
CGCGTACACGGAATTTCATTGTTAAAGCACTTGGTCTTTTGCAGCACCCGCTTTCAGTTGAACTTTTTAATAAAGCTGTGAACGACGAAAACCCTGAAGTCCGCTTTAGTGCGATCGTTTCTTTGGGAAATCTTCCAGTGGACTCAAAGATCGATTGGGCCAATCTTGAAAAAATCTTAGTCAGTGAAAGTGATGAAGGTCTTAAGCAAGCCGTCATTTTGACCGTCGCAACACACCGCAGAGAAAATGGAGCGCAGCTGCTTCGTCCTTTCTTATCTGCACAACAAAAGATGTTGCGATACTCTGCAGCAATGGGGATGATTTATTATGCCCCTATGGAAGCAGAGCCTGTTTTGAAGGAGATACTCGCTTTAGGTTACCAAAATGTTACACCGGGAGAGTTGAACGGTGCACAAGTTGAGGCCATGAAGTTGAACGTACTCACCCACATTCAGAAAGCAGGCACAAAACAACTTATTTCTTTACTTCAGGATTTAGTCGAAAAAGATTCCAACATTGGCGTCTCGACAAAGGCCCAAGAGCTGGTAAATCTGTTGAAAAATTAGAAGTTTACGCCCATAATGACCTCATCCCTTAAGCCCTGTTTAGATTGAATTTAGTTTGCCGCTAAATTCTTATCGCCTGGAGTTTTCACTCATGAGTGAAGAAGTCAAAACTAGCCTCAATCGCCGCGAATTCTTCAGCTTTCTTGCTGTTGGTTGGATTACTTTCGGCGCAGCAGTTTCTGGTCTGCTAAGTTTCGTATTTCGTTTTCTCTATCCCAACGTGGTTTTCGAACCAGCGATGGATTTCGTCGCAGGTTTTCCTGATGAATATCCTGAAGGCGTAGACGAGCGTTGGAAAAACGGATTCGGAGTTTGGATTTACAAAAAAGATGGTCGCTTCGTGGCGCTTTCTAACATTTGTACTCACCTCGGTTGCATTCCAACTTGGTTGCCAGCAGAGAGTAAATTCAAATGTCCATGTCACGGCTCTGGTTACTATCCAAATGGAATTAACTTCGAGGGCCCTGCTCCTCGTCCGTTAGAGCGTTACAAAGTTTCACTCAATCCAGAAGGGAAAGTGATCGTCGATAAGACGAAAATTTTCCGCTACGAGAAGGGTGAGTGGAATTACCCTGATTCGTTCATTGATGTTTAATTTACTGAGGTAGATATGTCAGAGCAGAGCTTAGCTGAGAAAGTTGCTAATACCCAAGTTTGGAAAGCTATTTTCCGTCACGGTCCACCTAACAATGCACGTAACCGTGCTGCTGTTGTGGCCGGTAACGTTTTCCTTCACCTTCACCCAATTAAGCTCAAGAAGTCTGGCGTTCAGCTCGGCTACACATGGTGCATGGGTGGTCTCACATTCTTCGTCTTCTTGGCGTTGACTGTGACCGGTGTTCTCTTGATGTTCTACTACCGCCCAACTGCTGAATACGCTTTCACTGATATCATCGGTCTGCGTGAACACGTGCCTCTAGGTATCATGCGCGAACTTCACCGCTGGGGTGCTCACTTGATGGTGATCACAGTGTGGATTCACATGTTCCGCGTCTTTATGACAGGTTCATACAAACCACCTCGTGAGTTCAACTGGGGTGTGGGTGTTATTCTTCTCGTTCTCACACTGCTTCTCTCGTTCACAGGTTACCTTCTTCCTTGGGATCAGCTCGCCATTTGGGCGATTACCGTAGGATCGAACATGGCAAAAGCGACTCCATTCTTAGGTCACGGTGGTCCTGGTGCCATGCTTGCTAAGATCGGTGATTTCGTCATGGTGTCGGATAAAAACGACGTTCGATTCCAACTATTGGGTGGTCGTTTCGTAGGTGAAGCAGCTCTTTTGCGTTTCTACATTCTCCACTGTGTATTTATTCCGTTGGTTGTGGCGGTGTTGATCGCTGTTCACTTCTGGCGTGTACGTAAGGACGGCGGAATTTCCGCTCCTCTGTAATCAAGGAAGACCATGATTAAGGAACTGATTAACTATTTATCGTCTCCGGTTTACTCCTTCACGGCCGTGACTGCGTTTTTCGCATTCACAATTAAAAAGCCTGAAGTCGTAGCGTCTAAAAAATTTGGTCTCGCATCGCTCATCGCGATCTTGGTCATTTTCGGTTGGATGCTGACTGACCCGGTCTTTTTCTCTGTTATCAGTCTGCCAGATAACATTCCTATCATTATCTTGAATGCAGTCGTGCTTTGGTCGTGGTGGTTTGCCATGCATAAAGGCGTTGAAAACGATAAGCGCATCGCTCGCGGTGAACCACCTATTGAAGGGACACCTGAGAATCGTGAGAAAGTTTGGGCATGGCCTAACCTCGTTTACACCGAACTCTTTGCAGGTATCGCTTGTACTGTCTTCTTAATTGTCTGGGCGATTTTCTTCAAAGCTCCTCTTGAAGAACCAGCCAACCCAACTTGGGCCCCAAACCCTGCGAAAGCTCCATGGTACTTCTTGGGTCTACAAGAAATGCTGGTGTACTTTGACCCTTGGATGGCCGGTGTTGTTCTCCCGGGAATTATCTTGGCGGGCCTGATCGCGATTCCATTTATCGATGTGAATCCTAAGGGCAACGGTTACTACACATTCAGTGAGCGCAAATTTGCTATTACTGGTTTCATGTACGGCTGGATTGTGCTTTGGATTTTCTTGATCCAAGTAGGAACATTCTTGCGCGGTCCAAACTGGACGTTCTATGGTCCATTCGAGTTCTGGGATCTTCACAAAGCTGTCGCTGAAAACAACGTCAACTTGTCGGAGTATTTCTGGATTAAGGGACTCGGCATGGGTCTCCCTAAAAATATTTTCGTGCGTGAAATCGCTGGGGTTCTCCTCACGATTGGCTACCTCTTCGTTGCTCCGTATTTTATTACGAAGCATTGGGGTCAGCGCTACCTCGAACGCATGGGTATGATTCGTTACTACATTCTTATTTTTCTTATTCTTGGTACCGCAATTTTGCCAATCAAGATGTACCTTCGCTGGTTCTTTACCTTGAAGTACATCGTTGCGATGCCAGAGTTTGAATTGAACCTGTAATTACAGCTAAACGCTTAAGGTATAGAAGATGAAACGTGAACCTGGAATGGCCTACAACATCTCGACCCTCAATAAGGTCTTCGCTGTCTTGTCGGTCTTGTTTCTCCTGACTGTCATTTGGGTTGTTCTAGATGACTACATACGTCCTTGGAAAGCCGTGCAAATCAAGGCGATGGATGTTGAGAAGCAAGTAATCGCAAAAAAAGTGAAAGAACTTGAAGGCTCAATTGATGCCCAAAAAGTTACCGAGGCACAAGCCAATGTTGTTGCTGCAGAGAAAGTCGTTGAGGCGAATGCAGCCGAGATTCAAAAAGTTCAAGACAAGATCACTGATGTGCAAAAACGCATCTACGTACAAAATATGTACAACGGTGTGCAAGGTTCTCAAGCAGCTGAGTGGCAGTTTAAATTTGAGCATGCTCTCGTTGCCAAGCACCTTGAAGAAGCCAAGAAATACAAAAAAACTTTCGAAGAATATAAGAAAAATGAAATGGCAGGTAAGGATCAGCTCAAAGCATTTAATGCTGAAGAAGCTTCTTACAATGCCGAGTTAAAAAAGCTAGAAGCTGCACGAATTGATGCAGAAAAAGAGCTTAAGACCCTCATTGGCGATAAAGAGCGTCTGCAAGCTGCTCTTGTTTCGACCGAGAAGAATCCACTTTGGATGCTACGAAACGCTCCTTTTATCGACTTCCTCGATCCGACTATTAAGATTCGTCAGTTCGTTATCACTAACGCCACCAACGACATGTACTTCCAGCAGATCCCTAAGATTGATCGCTGTACGACCTGTCACGTGTTCATTGATAAGCCAGGCTACGAAGATCAAACGAACCCTTATAAGACTCACCCGAAGGTTGATACTTTAGCCGTTGGTGTGAACTCAGCTCACCCGATTAAAGATTTCGGCTGTACCTCATGTCACGGCGGTGTCGGTGACCGTGTGAATGATTTCAATTCACCTGCGCACATTCCACAAAACGAAGCACAAAAGAAAGACTGGATTGCGAAGTACCACTGGCATGAACCACACAAAATCGCTCAGCCGATGTTGCCACTACAGTACACCGAAGGCATGTGTCTTAAGTGTCACCAAGGTGTTGAGCGTATTCCAATGGCAGATAATCTTAATAAAGGTCGTCAGCTGACGGAGCAGTACGGCTGTTACGGCTGTCACAAGATCGAAGGCTGGCAGCATCTGGATAAGCCAGGTCCTTCTTTGGTGAAAATTACTGCTAAGACTAACATTGAATGGATGAAAAACTGGATTTGGAGTCCTCATTCGTTTAATCCAAAATCAAAAATGCCGGCATTCTTCATGCAGGCCAATAACTCTGCACCTGAGTTCATGGCGAAAAATGAAGCTGAAGTGAATGCTATGGCGACTTACCTCGTACAGAAGGCGAAGCCCTACAAGCCATTTACAACGTTTAGAGGCGGAAACGCTGATAAAGGTAAAGAGTTGATTGAGACTGTTGGCTGTGTGGGTTGTCACATGGTCGAAGGTATTGACGAGAAATGGAATAACGTCGGTAACCGTAAAGGGACTTACCTCACGGGAACTGGCTCGAAAGTTGATGCTGATTGGTTGGTCTCATGGCTCAAGAAGCCAGATCACTACGATCCAACTTCGGTTATGCCATCGTTCAGACTTACAGACCAAGAAGCGAACGACATCACTGCGTACTTGATGAATCTTAAGAACACTGCCTTTGCAGGCCTTAAGTTCCCGGGACTCAATAAAGAATTGCGTGATGAGATCTTGGTACAAGATTACTTCTCAGCCTTTGAAACGCTTGATGTCGCGAAGGCTAAGCTTGCAACCATGAGTGATGAAGAGAGAACAATCGAACTTGGCCGTCGCTCGATCGGCAAATACGGCTGTTATTCATGTCACGATATCGATGGATTCAGTAATGATCTTCCACCAATCGGACCTGAACTCACGAAAGTTGGTTCAAAGCCGGTTGAACAATTTGGCTTCGGTCAGCAGCGCCACGTTCCCCACAGTCGTCACGGTTGGATCTCTCAGCATTTGAAACAACCAAGCATTTGGGATTTGGGTGTGCCTAAGCCGTTTAAAGACTTAAACCGCATGCCGAATTTCTATCTGAAAGATTGGGAAATCGAAGCCATCACTGTGAACCTCTTGGGTCAAGTCGGTGATAAGGTTCCTCTTGCTGGTATGAAGCGTTTGGATGCTAACGAAAAGCTTGCTGAGATGGGTAAGAAGATTGTGAATAAGTACAACTGCCAAGGCTGTCACCAGATTGATGGTAACGGTGGAGAGTTGAGCAAAGCCTTTGACGATCAGAATGCTGGTCCTCCATGGCTCGTGAAAGAAGGTCATCGCGTTCAGACAGAGTGGTTTAATAACTTCTTACAGAACGTTCACACCATTCGTCCGTACGTGAAGATTCGTATGCCATCGTTCAATTTCTCTAATGGAGAGTTGAACCATATCGTGACTTACTTCCAAGCTGACGCTAATCAGCCGACGTTTGAAAACCTCGCGAAAGTGGAGTGGGAACCAGGTGAACGTGAAGCCGCTCAACGTATTTGGAACGAGCTTGCGTGTACCAGCTGTCACACCACTGGATTCACTAATGACGAAGCTCAAGCACCAGCGCTCAAGAATGCTAAGATGCGCTTGCGTCCAAGCTGGATTGAATTGTGGTTAACTGATCCAACAGCGATCATGCCATACACTTCTATGCCTAACTTCTGGGAAGGCGGCACAGCGACTCTGGTCGAAGGTGTCTTGGATAACGATCCTAAGCGCCAGATCAAAGCGATGGTGAAATGGGTACAAGAGATGGGTAACAACACTTACCCGACACCGCTTCCGAAGAATCAATAAGATAAAAAGGCTCCTTCGGGAGCCTTTTTTATTTCTCCAATTCTAATTCAACCGTTAAGTCCGAATCACAGAATATATTTATATTCAGAGTATTGTTGAGGACGCCTCAAGCTTTCTAAGTGATTTGCTAATTTCATCCTGGCACAGGAATCGAAGACTTAAGAGGCCTGTGCGCCAGGATGAGACGGGCGAATTAGAAAAATTTGACAACAACACTCGGCCATAAACCAAAAGCAAAAAATTGCGTCTAGCTTGCGTTCAATCTTAGGCATAAGATGGGAAATGCCAGGAAGGCTCGATGGTTCGCAACTACAAGCTACACTTCAAAGAATTACCTCATAACTTAAAGCTCTTTTTACTGGGCCACGCTCTCATGGCGTTCGGAAATTCCGTACACTCTCTGCTCTTCAATCTCTTCTTGAGAGAGGCCGGATTGAAAGAAGGTGTGATGGGTAGCCTCGCTGCCACAACATCCTTAGGAATAGCTCTGATGGCCTTTCCTGCAGCGTTTGTACTTGAGCGCTTCGCAGTTAAACCTCTTTTGATCGTTGGTATTTTGATCTCGTCGGCCAGTTATCTTTTGCAGGTGATGTCGTCGAGTGTTGAGATGTACACGGTGCTTGGTTTGGTCGGCGCCATGGGGTTAGCGATTTTCAATATCTCAGTCGCACCCTTCATTTTCCGACACACTAAACCTGAACAGCGTGTTTATGCTTTCACGATGAACTCAGCTTCGGTGATGGGCTCCCAGCTCTTTGGTTATTTCATCGGTGGCTATCTGCCAGAAATTTTTGCTGCATTTAATAGTAGTCTCACGGTGCTGGAAACCTACCGCTATTCCATGGCGATTGCTTTGGGCGTGACACTTCTTTCGCTTTATCCTTATAGCAAAATCATTCGTGCTGCTGTTCCTCATCAGCGAAGAAACTCGTGGGGAAGTCTGCGTGAGAAAGATTGGCGCACTTTAGGTAAATTGATTATGCCTAAAACCGCTATTGCTCTCGGCGCTGGCATGATCATTCCCTTCATGAACGTCTATCTCTCGAAACGTTTCAACCTTGATAGTGCGGCGATCGGTACGGCGTTCGGAGCACTTCAGATTTGTATTTTCATCGGTGTCTTTATGTCGCCCTCGGTGGTGAAGCGAGTTGATCGACTGGGTTTCATGATGATCACGGCACTGCTATCAGTTCCGTTTATGCTCACGATGGCATTTGCTTCAAGCATTGCGCTGGTGCTGGGATGTTTCTTCATGCGTGGCATGCTGATGAATATGAGTGGACCTGCGACTTCGCTCTTTGAAATGGAGCGCGTGCGTGAGTCTGATTGTTTATTTGCTTCATCGATTCTGATTTTCTGCTACAACACCGCATGGACATTCTCGACCCAAGTCGGTGGTTGGGTGATTGAGAACTACGGCTTTCGCTGGTCGTTTATTGCGGCCGCCACTTTTTATCTTGGAGCAGTAGGATGCTACTGGCTATTCTTCAAACGCTCTAATGCCAAAATCAAAAAAATTGCGATGGAGCCAATTAAGGAAGCGGCCTAAAGTACGGCTAGACTTTTTGTTACTACAGGTCAAAAAAGGCTGGACTTTTTTGACCTGTGGGTTAAGATAGTCCAATGCGTTACCTTTCACCTAGTATAATCAAAGACTTACAAAAAAAGATGGTTCTCATCTCTGGGCCCCGGCAGGCCGGTAAAACAACGATGGTTAATGATTTAACCAAAGATCAGGGTCTCTACTTAAATTGGGATAACAGTGATGATCGTAAGAAGATCATGGGCAAAGACTGGGATCAAGATAGAAAAATCATTATCTTTGATGAAATTCACAAATTTTCGCGATGGAAAAACTTGGTCAAGGGCATCTACGACACTCAAAAAGAACGTCATCAATTCATCGTTACCGGTAGTGCTCGTCTCGATACTTTCAAAAAAGGCCAAGACTCGATGTTAGGCCGCTTTTTTTCGTGGCGCTTGCATCCACTTTGTTTGTCAGAGATTAAGCACACCTTTAATCGTGATGACTCACAAAATATGGAGAAGATGCTGACACTTGGTGGGTTTCCAGAACCCTTCCTTACGGGAGAGCTTCAGTTCGCAAAACGTTGGAGAAAAGAAAAACTCAATCTGGTATTTCGCCAGGATATCCAAGAGCTAGAAAGTATCCGAGATATTGCCTTACTAGAATTTTTCTATCAAGCGCTCACGCAAAGAGTGGGATCAGAAGTAGCACTTTCAAACATTGCGCGTGATCTAGAAATTGCTCCTAAAACAGCAAAAGCTTGGCTGAATATATTAGAGAAAACGTACGCACTTTTTGTCATCACTCCATATTCTAAAAATTTAATTAAAGCGATCGCGAAAAAACCGAAGATATATTTTTACGATAACGGTGAGGTAGAGGGTGATGAAGGCGCTCGCTTTGAGAATTTAGTTGCAAATCATCTTCTTAAGAGAATTCATTTTTTAGAAGACTCAACCGGCGATCGATATGAACTCAATTATTTACGCGATAAAAATGGCCATGAGATAGATTTCCTCATACAAAAAAATAGAAAACCGATTGCTCTCATTGAGGCGAAGCTCACTGAGTCGAGTAGAAGTAAATCCTGCTACTATTATAAAGATAGATTAAAGATTAAAACTTGCATCCAGCTTGTTAGGAATTTAGATAAGAGCTCTCTCAGAGATGACATTCTGGTCGTACCAGCATATGAGTGGCTTTCTAAACCTTTCTCAGAAGAGTTGTTTTAAAATAACAAGATTACCAAGGAAGCTTCTCTCCGTTGGTATGCCAAAACCCACCACTCGTCTCAAGCGATAGATTATCCATGATTTTGATAAGACCTTGCGCTGAAACATCAGGCGTGATCTCACCTTGCTGCTGAGTCATCTTTGTCTTCACGTATCCTGGATGCATAAGAGCGACACTGATATCTCGTGGTTTCAGATCAACCGCGAGTGTTTTTCCCAGCATATTCACGGCCGCTTTTGACATGCGGTAGCCGTAGTAGCCGCCCGATGTGTTGTCTGCGACTGAACCCATGCGACTGGTGGTGATACCAATCTTGGCGCCGTTTTTCAGCTGAGGAAGAAGAGCTTCCGTCACGCGAAGAGGAGCGATCGTGTTCACTTCAAACTGACGACGAACTTGTCCAAGACTCATTTTCTCGAGCGTTTCTAATTCAAAAATGCCGGCATTGTTTAACAGCCAATCAATCTGCACATCTTTAAACCATTTTTTCAAAAGATGCTCGAGATGATCATCAGTCAATTCAATCCCATCAATAACCTGCGCACCAACTGCTTTTAGTTCAGGAGTCGATTTACGACAAACAGCATAGACCTTCTCGCCACGCTCATGCAGCTGACGTGTGAGTTCTAGTCCGATGCCGCTCGCAGAACCAGTGATGACGATAGTTTTCATGACTCTCTTCCTTCCCAAATAAGGGGCATAATTTCCTTCATAAGGTCTTCCAAAAACTGCGCTTCAGCAAGGGTGAAACGATTGAGGGTGGGGGAGTCGAGATCGAGTACGCCGACACATTGACCTTGCCACATGAGGGGCACCACGACTTCGGAACGAGAGGCAGCATCACAGGCAATATGACCGGGAAAGGCGTGAACGTCGGCGACGCATTGAGTTTTTTGAGTGGTGTAAGCAGCTCCACAAACGCCACGATTTGCTTTGATTCGTAAGCAGGCAGGCTTACCTTGAAAAGGTCCCAAGACTAATTCTTGGTGTTTTTTATCCCACATATAGAAGCCGGCCCAATTTAAGTCGGGGAGAGTGTGATAAATGACGGCCGAAATATTGGACAAGTTAGCGATAAGGTTTTTCTCGCCTTGAATGAGTCCAAGAGTGCTGCGCCGCAAGTCTGGATCGGGATGCCACATAGCTCAACCTTGTCAAAAAGAGATTCTCGCTAGAGAGTGTTAGCATGAATAAAGAAGCCTTTCCACCAGCAGACCACAGTATTATCGCCGGCTACCTATTTTGGGTTTTCGGTTTCACAGGAGCGCATCGTTTTTACTTCGGTAAAAAATGGACCGGGCTTTTGTGGTTCTGCACTTTCGGAATGTTTGGTATCGGTTGGCTGGTCGATGCGTTTTTAATTCCTGGTATGGATGAAGACGCCGATATTAAGTATGTGGCCGGTCGCTATAACTACAACATCGCTTGGGTGTTGCTGACATTTTTTGGCTTCTTAGGTCTTCACCGTTTTTATATGGGCCGCATCTGGACGGGCATTCTGTGGTTACTCACCGGCGGTCTCTTGACCTGCGGCTGGGCCTGGGATCTTTGGCACTTGAATGAAATGGTGTCGGAAGAAAATCGCCAGGGCTAATTAGCCTTGGATTTCATTTTTTAATTGATCGAGAAAGTGGCGCATGAATTCAGTTCTGCGCAGTCCTTCAATTTTGGCGGCTTTGGTTTGTAATGAATCAGCCAGCTTTAAGAGTTTCACGAAGTAGTGATCCACCATATAGGTTTTGTCGTTCAGCTCACGCTTTTCTGCAAAGGGATCAGCTGGATCATAGAAATGGCTCTTCATCTGAACATTCACAGCGGTACAGCGAAGTACACCGATGGCGCCAATAGCATCGAGGCGATCGGCATCTTGCACGCAGGCCGATTCAATTGATGATGGCTTGAGCCCCTTTGACCATGAGTGCTCGACGATGGCCTGATGAATCTTTTCAAATTTTGTTTCGTCGTAATCAACTTCACTCAAAAGTTTGATCGCCTTATCGGCAGCGAGCGTTGAAGCACGTGTGCGTTCAGGATGATCCTTAGGAACGTTTACAATGTCGTGAAGGAAGGCAGCTGGTAAAACGACGAAGAGATCCGCATTTTCGCTTCTTGCTAGCTCTTCTGCCGTTTTTGTCACACGTAAAATATGCGCCCAATCATGGCCCGGGTCTTGAGCTTCATAATAAGGCCTAATCTTATCGATGAGAGCTTGGGGTATCATCAGTGCTCCGCTAGTTTCCCTCTGAGCGTTCTTACTGCCCAACCGAGTACCGGTACATGTTCGTAAACCATCGTACCAATATCGAAATAGTCGCGGTGATACACCACTTTATCTTCTGGTCCACCGAATTTCATGATCGACATGCCATCGACCATAATAGGTTCGCCATTATTGAGTTTATCGACGGCATAAGTCATCTTCCAGACGAGTGCGACTTTGTTGCCTTCAGTGAGAATCTCTTGATACTCAAACTTAATGGACTTAAGGTCCTTATACATTTTCTTATAATAAGCGCGCATGTTTTCGCGACCCTTGAGACTGCCGATGGGGTCATGAAACTCAAGGTCTTTATCATAGAACTCATCGACGACTTGTAGGTTGTTCGCATCGAGGCGAGTCCAGGCGTCTTTTACTCGATCAGCATAACTCATGGGTTTGTCCTGGGTGGCGTGTACGAAATTTGATGTCAGTAAGAAAACAAATGTTAGAATAAGACGCATAATCAATCTCCGGGAGCTAGTGGCCATGGCCCTTGCAGTTATTTCTATTCTTCTATTAATCCATTTTTTCTTCTGGCTTGCTTGGAAGCAAGATAAGTTCTCTGTCATGGATATTGCTTGGGGACTGGGTTTCGTCCTTGTTGCCCTGGTATCATATATCCAAAATTATCCTAGCGGCCCTAAAGCAGTTTTGCTTGTCATGATCAGCCTGTGGGGGCTGCGTCTGGCCTGGTATATTTTTACACGTAGCAAGGGACATGGGGAAGATCCACGTTATATGGCCTATCGCGTTCAGTGGGGACAAAACTAC
>Ga0164293_10004675_pt1 | contig 11699 bp, 9 predicted proteins | sample GEODES118metaG_FD_111487 | JGI IMG/M metagenome (GOLD analysis project Ga0164293, IMG submission 111487) | Eutrophic lake water microbial communities from Lake Mendota, Wisconsin, USA - GEODES118 metaG | ecosystem: Environmental > Aquatic > Freshwater > Lake | place: USA: Lake Mendota, Wisconsin...
CCAAACGGGTGCGCACGGACGAAGAAGACAGAAGCTGTGCAAGTATGCACGAGGGACCGGTACCAACACCACCAGCCCCAAAGGCACATGTCCCACCCACGCACTCTGACCGTGCACATCCACCACCCCCATCTGTGGATGACGTGGTGAAAACAGTGATCAAGTACCTGGGATCCACCAATCCCGATGCTTTGAAGTACTGCATTCCTTGTCGAATCCCAGACGTCGTCGTTAGTTGTTTTGAGGTTCGTAACCTGGATATGGATGCAGTGGTGGCAGAGTTGGCAAAACGCCGCGCCCACGCCGACAAACTTGTTTCAGAACAATTTTCCCGTGCCACGGCATCAGGTGCAAATTCAAGGTCGGTATCAACTGTCAGTGGTGAGGTTCATGCGGGTGCGGGTACAAGCGTTGGCAGTGTAGACGGTGCAAGGGGTGTAAAAGGCCCCAATCCCACTTCTAAAGGATTGTCCTCTGACATCAACTTTGTGGATGGCTTTATGGAAGCAGCACGGAAAAGGGCTCACATGCAAGTACCAAAACCAATGTCACGGGATCCGCAATTTGACGCACCAGAGAGCATTGAACAAAGGGCCTGCACCTTGTCCCGGGACCTATTTCGAAGTCTTCTTGAGTTGGGAGATGCAAGTCCACTGTCAAGGGAAAACTTCGAATTGTTGTACATGGTTGTAGCCATGGCTTTGGCGGCGGTCGGTGCCACTCCCGCAACCCTGAGAACATTCACTGACATCACCAGTACCTCGGAAGCCATGAACATCGACGCCCTCATGCGAAGCATTTGCAAAAGCCACAAACGCTCGGAAGACCCCCAAAAACGCACCAAACCCAGCATTGATGCCCTGTGTGCACTGGGAGACTCCAACTTCTTGCACAAGGCAGAGATCACGGCGCAGACCTTTCAGTTGTGTTTCAGTGGCAGGATGCAAGATGCGGCAACCTTGAACCTGAAGTACGTCACGTCGGTGGCAGCGGGCATGAAGGACGTGTTTGAAAAGGGGAGGGCCCACTCAACCTATCAAGATATGTACAGGTCCCTGTGTTCTCGATGGAAAAATGCATCTACCACCCGTAAACAACTGGGCCTGAAAAACATGTCCGTCTTCCAGGAGTCCACATACGGGAGACTTGCCAACAGCATCTTCAATTGCAACACCTCAGACCTTGGCGCGTTCATTGTAAGGTCCATGGCAGAGCTGGAGTACAGGGGTGGCATGGTGCACGACCACGGCAATGCCTTCTTCATCTGGTCCTTCATGTGCACCGTGATGGACACAGAGCCATACAGCATCACGCCTGTGATTCTTAACTGCGGACCCCCGGGCATTGGCAAGTCCTTCTGTGCCAACATTGCGTACATGATGTTGTCGGTGTACTTGTCGAAGAGGGTGAACCACCAAAGTGCGACGGCCATGACGGCCATGGGAACCACCGTGAAATCCGTGTTTGAGGACGATGCGCCCCCCAATGCCTTTGGCGTGGAGAAGAAGGTACCCACCAAGACCGCTGCGTACATGAAGTCGGCCATTTCAGACAGAATCATGTCGTTCATGGTGAACAAGGGGTACGATAAGGACACGGGCAGACGAGAAAACATCGAGGACTCCTTCGCCTTGAACATGGCTCGGTGTGTTAGCAGCAACTTTGTGGAAGTGGACTCGGCGCTCGCCGACCGAATCACGCGCATCAACAGCGCCAACGGTGCCAAAAGGGAGGGCAAGACACCAGATTCCACCACGGACACCTTGTCCACGGAGGCGGAGTGGGGCAGGAACTGCAACTACTACCACACCATCAACGAGTTGGTTGGCATGCTGTACTGTGCTCGGCGGGCGGGCATGCCTGGGTTCTGCATCCACTCTGCTGTGATTTTACTGAAGAAATTGGGGGAGGTGGCCACCTCTTACGGCCTCAGGTTCGACCCCCGGACCTTCAAGCGCTGCATGCAGCTGGCAGTGTTTCTGTGTGCGGTGTCGGTGTGCCTGAAACTCACCTCGTGGCAGGCAGGCTCCATCGCCATGGACGACACCTTTGACCTCGCCAAGTTTGTCATGTTGGCGGGGCCCCTGCAGGTTGTCACCGATGAACACGTCCGAGTGGCCTTCTGCATGTACATGATCCACACCGCAGACAACTCCATGAAGGAGTTCATGCAAACCATTGTCACGGCTTTGATGTCGTCTGAGAGCGGGCAGCGCCGCACCGCCGCAGACATGGTTGCCATTCACCCAGAACACCACAAGCCCATGCCGGGGTATGTGATGGTGGAGTTGCCTCGCTCGGGTCGAGACAAGGACATCAAGAGCTACTTGTCGAACATGTACATAAAACAGTTCCACCGAGCAGACAAGTTCCACCAGGTGTACACCCAGCTGCTGTCAGAAACCGTGTCCCCCGCCAGCAAGTCGGATCACATCACCTGGGAAACCGCCAAGTGGCCAGAGCACATGGCTCCAGTGTTACCAAACAGGCAGCCCCCCACAAACTCTGCGTGTGCCGCCATGGCGCTGTTCAAGCACCGCTTGATAACAAAGGACAAGATACCGTCGACGACGGCGGCGTTGCAGGCGTCATATGAAAGTTTTTGCAGTCGAACCAATGGTGGGGGTGTCCCAACAAAATCTCAAGTCGGAGGCCCAGGGGAGGGCCCCGGCGCACAGCACCGGGGTGTGAGAATGGGGGCAGGTGTTATTGGTGGTGGAAGCAGTGGCCCTGCACACGGAACCGAGGGACTGGGTTCCCCCTCATTTGTGACATCTGATGCGGGGTTTACGACGGACTCCAACCAGGTGCCGACTTGGTGTGTACCTACACAGCCCGTTAAAATGGTGGAGATGACAAGCTTTTCGTCTCCTCAGGGCCAAAACCCCATTAACCACTTGGCCATCCACGTGTCTTGCTTCGACGTCCCCGTCAGTGGCTGGGCCTTGTTGCAGCTCATCATGGAAAAAACAAGGGGCTTGCACGAACTGCACGACGCGACCCGGGGACCCTCGGACCCCAAGAAGGCGCTGTTTGTGCCCATTGGCAAACCTGGGGAACCCCACATCCCCCACTCCTGCTACCTCTCCAGCAATCCCGAGGCCCAACCAGTGGTGTTACAGCCCCCTCCCGGGGCATCTGACGTCGCCATGCAAGCCATTTCCACCGTGACCAAGTTTGCGACGGACATGCAGTGTGCGTCAAACGCAAGTGCCGCGGAGACCCTGCACAGGGCCCCCACGTCCACATTCAGCACACAGTTGGTGGCCCTGCTTGGGAACCCCTCTGACTTGACGTCTCCCCTGAGCCTGCCAGTGCCCACGGCCCAGGCGGCCATGTGGACCCACTTAATGGAGTGGGGCTCTTACTGCTTGACGGTTGACGAGGAAACTGGGTCCCCACGGGAGGTACCGGTGTACAAAATTGGCAACCACACCCTGACGCCACTTCAGATGTTGTCCATGGACACGTACCTTCGGAAAGAGGTCAGCAGCCACGAGCCTCTTATCAACATGCACAACTATGGCAAAATACCCCAAAAGGCGAGACAGTCAGAGCCAGTTAGCATCTTGTCCATGAAGAAGCTACCCAGAGCTTCAGAAGGACCCACCCTTTCCTTTTCCAGGGGCGTCTCTGGTTCCGTGCCTTCACAGGGCCAAGGGTGTACACCATCCCCGTCGCCCTCGTTGTCGCACTGTAGACAACACACCAACGTTGGCAATGGCGAAGACCATGATAGGGGCGCAGGTGCCGGTGGCAGTGGCAGTGGGGGTGGCTCGGGCATGGGGTGGGCACAAAACACGGGCGCACCACCAGGATCTCCCCTTGTTTCGGACATTGAACCCCACCCCGTGCCCCATGTTGGTAGTTCGCCGTCTGGGTTCAGGGCGGATGGGCCAAGCAAGCCCACCGCCGTGAAACGACCCCTCGCAGCAAGGGTAGGCGTACCAGATGCCGCAGATCACCATCTTGTTGACCTGGAAATTATTCGGGCCGACAAGAGGACGCGATTCGAAGAGGAGGAAGAGGAACCATGTGTGATGCTGGATGAAGACGACGCCCGAGACGCTCGTGGCAGCGGAGACATCATTACAGACATATTGAAAGGCTTTGGGGTGGCTCGTTGAGGCCCTCTTGTGGTGTTAGTTGTGTTGTAGATTATGCATGTGGTTTATTATTTGTATGGCACTTCAGAATGTATTTGGGTCTGATTGAAGTGCACTGCGTAAAATGGTATGACAGAAAACACAACAAATCAGTCAATCAAACATAACGTAACGTGACACAACGCACGCCGCACGAATACGTGCAACAGAACCATTTTTGTTCGAAAAACCCACCTGCAAGCAGTGACACACCGTTTGGGTGGTTCGGTCACACACGCACACGCCTGGCAACCAGTGTACGGTCTTCGTAATTCCACCGTATGCAGCGAGTTGTTGACTTCATTAGAGGAGGACTTGGGTATGCCACCAGGAAGCACCAAGATAGTGATCGTGGAAGGCTCGATTACGCTCCCTTCGAACATCCACCCTCAACGGACGAAGACCCCGCGCACAGCACGACTGTCGTTGGCACTGGCACTCACAATGATGGTGGCCTTCCTGTTGGCCATTCATCTGAACCGATTTGTGAAGGAGGACCACACAGCATTCAAGGCGCCGTACCCGCTGGGGGCCTGCTTCATGTTGGCACACACCCTCGTGACCACGAGCCTGAACGCGATGCAGTGGATGATAAGTTAGACTGTTTACACGGTGTCATCTCCCAATTCGCAGATGTGGCGACATCTCGTATCCAGGGTATTCGATTCCGGGATTTTAGTATACACACCTGCGACATTAAAAACGAGCCGCCGTTGGTGAAAGATGTCCCACCCATGTGCTTTGTTGATCCAAGCACAGATGGTAGCTTTGACGGTGAGGCAGGGCGATGTACGGTGCGACTCCCGGGAGACACACGTGAACACGTCTTCAATGCACGAAGCAGGACACGGGCTCAAACCTTGAACGACCAAAGCATGCAAGACTGCACTTCAAAAGTAGGAAGAGAACTCGAGTCCAGTTCATGGATCCAACATTTACATAATGACATGCTTGAAGCTATCATTTCGACCCTCTTTGTTTCCAATCGGGTAAAATGGGCAAGGGTGTGCACGGGGTGGTTCCACCTCCAACCAGGGGACATTAAGGTCCCCGGAGACCACCTATTCTGCAAAGAAATTCGTTGGTTAAACTACAAACATTGCACAGACGGAACTCTGGTGCACGTAGACACGCAACTGGTCCACTTCCCCTCTCCAGTATTAAACACCACGTCGCAATTTGTTGTCATGGTTGCAATACTAATACCCAAAGAAACCCTTGGTCCCCTGTTGAGCGCGGCGCGCATATGGACAAGGGACACTCAAAGGCACGTGCTTAACTCGACGCTGGACCGAAAAGAGTCTGCCCCCATCGCAACTGCCCGTGCAGCAGTTGTCGTGGCCAGTAGAACACAACAACTCCCAGGAAAAAGTCCCTGTATGGCCCCTCTGGACATCCACAATGAAATTGTTATCCAATACACACATGAACGGGGGTGCCAAGCACACCTCCCCTTTGAAGCCCACGCGTTCCATACTGCTGTATCAGCCGCAACACTGTGTGCATTAAACACAGAACATGGTTCAATGTGCATTTCCTGGAATTTTTCGAAAATGACCCCAACCATGCCATTGTTTACGGTAACCACTTCCCCGCGATAATGTATATGTGTCACAGAAATAGAATTTACAGTGTAAGTACTCACAAACATTCACCTGTGCTAATGACGTCCCCATATGAACCTGTAACACAAGAAATTCTCGACACGCAGTGGAATCATGCTGCCATTAGAACAATTTTAGAACACTGGGCGTCCATATTTTCAATGGCCGACCCCGATCAAATTGTACAGCAGTGTTTGACGGCTCGAGATCTACATTTCGGGATACTGCCCCAGGCTGCAACACGCACAAGTCCATCTAGTCCAATAGCTAGTGCTGGTCCTGGTGCACGTGGTGGTGCCGGTGTAGGTGTAGATGGAGATGGAGATGGAGGTGGAGGTGCCGGTGCAGGTGCTGGTTCCTATGGTCGTTATTGACCCAAAGATCCAACCTTTTGCACTTTTTCATTTGCACGTTGACATCATTCAAGGTTTGACGTGTTCGTGGTTTTTGTTTAGAAATGTATACAATATTATTGAATTGCAATTTAAATAGTACACCGCTTCAAAATGTTTAGCATTGCACATTCATTTTTTGGACTTGACAACAACCCAAGGCCTGATCACTGCGTGGAAGTGTTTCTGAACAGTGTTATTACACACGCAGATTGCAACCCTGGTGATATTGCACTAATCCAAATCACGGGAAGAGATCTTGTTGATTGTTTTCACATCCACAAAGACTCCGTTAACGAAACGGCAACAGAACACATACGCGCCGTGTTGAACACTGAGGAATTCGTGGCTCTCGGAAAACAACGATTGACACTCAATGAGTACAAAACGTTAAAGGATGCAGTTGATGGCTTATTGGCCACGTTCGGGGCTCCTCCTTAATCAATTTGTTGCCATCTTTAAGACGAAGAACGTAGTTTGTAGTTATGGGGTGTCCCTTTTTTGTTTGTATGTTCTATATGCATGAAATGTAAACATATGTTTGTGCCACAACCACACGCTACACAGCACAATAATGGAGTTCTTGTCCCCTCCTTTACCTTGTGAAGTCGACCACGTTGATACACCCCTGTCTCCAGACACCATTACGACAGGACCCTCAACTCGCGAGGTGGAACCCTTCCCAAGACTTTTGGAAACAAACGAATTATTACAGATCACCATGAAGCTGATTGCTTCAACAAACACCCCAATCGATGTTGAGCTTTACAAAGGGTCCATATTTTCAATCAACTTTATGGTTGCGTGTATCACCTCCCTTCTTGCTCAACACGAAACACTGGACCGTGACAAATTCGCCAAAAAATTAGTTATCGACGACATAGAATATTTCACACTGAAGTCATGGGTTGATAGTGATTTTGTAAAAGAGGCAAAAAAAAAAGAAATGGAAATCATGTGCCGAACTGGGTTAGCGTTGTCGTCCCAGGGGAGCCTTGATGGTTCAGATGTGCATCCATGAAACATAGACGTACTCCAGCTCCCATAATTAGGTACAGTGGTGTTTGTAGATGTTTGTATGTTTTTGTGGTAGATTCCCCCGACCTCTTTAACTGAAATATAACTCAGAGTGTTCTTGTGATCCGTGTAACACATTCCAAGCATGAGTGATTTCGTGCAAGACGGTATTGCAGGGATGCAAATTTTGCAAGCACGTCCATTACTAACATCCTTCGCGTTGCGTGCTGCAACATCACGCGATCAAACCTCACCTATTCCCACCAGCCTTGCATGGTCAACATTCATGCGTGGTGTAAATGATGCAAAAGAAACAACAGCGATGCCGGACCCTGAAATATTTAGCCCCAGATCCACCACGGATACAGTCGCAAAACTTATTGAACTCTACAAAATCGCCAACGCTTTGAGGGCACAGGGTCATATCTAAGGGTGTTTGCGATATTTTCATTTTATATAAATACCCCCAAGCGGCATGTGTTTCTTAGAGCTCTGACCACGTTGAGGCATTTTTTGCGCATTCATGGACCGCACTTCAAAATTAAGGTTTATGGAGTTGGTAGAACCACACATCGCAGCTTGTTCCGCCTTTATTGCACAGTTAACAACTGAAACTGCAACAATGGAAGACTTCCTCAAGCTACAAAATACCCACTCTGGCATTGTGGCACTTGGTCAGAGATTGTTGCCGCCCTTGACTCTCCCCGTTGACGAGGATGTGGTAGATTCGGGTGTTTAGTGTGCGCGCGTGTGTGTGTGGATTTGTTACTATAAGTCGGTTTCGTGTGTTTTGTGTCGTGTTGTTCCCCAAAAAAAAATAAACCTCGAATTACCCAATCCGTTTCCCGTGATGTGTAATTGCAACCCAACTCACAGTACAATTGCCACACCCACCAAAACATGTTGGTTGCATGCTTCATGCCTGGGTTGTTTGTGACACCCCGCAGTACACCTTCGAAAGGCACTGCAGTGGTAATAATAAATCAAACAGTGGCCTTGTTTCACCAAGACGTACAGTGTCAACTGTACGGCTATCTTTCTTGTTGTGGTGGTGCAACAAAGAGAAAAATGGAGAAGGACTGTCAACACCTATCACGTCGGGGGTGTCCCCAGTGCATACCCGTGGACACACTTGTGGAGTGTTTAGGGGACGTACCTGGCGTGTGTGGAGTGTTCAACACACCTCAATTATTTGTGGCGGTGTTTTTGCACCACTTAACAAAGCTGGAGAAATGGACACCCTTGCTTCTCGTCCCAGGGGCTCCATTGGCGACATTGAGGACGAAACTACAGACACTGCTCATCCCATTTGGAAGCCCTGGGGGGTTAAACGAGTGTTTGGTGCAGAAGTGGGTGGCCAAGTCTGGACCCTTGCGGCCTGGGGGGTTTGGTACGCGAATAAAGCTTTTGACCCCACCCCGTAAACACCAGCCACTCGCAGTGAAACATGGATTCGTGATGGTTGAAGGGGACGAGCACAAACTAAAACTCCATGTCGCTGGGGGAATAAGATGCACCTTCAACGGAACAACAATCAGTGAATCTGTGGATGTGTGCATTTGGGCGTGTTCAATGCATGGCCTTGTTGCAGTCATTGAGATTGACATTGCCATCGGGAAGTTTGCAAAGGCCGTGAGAAGGTTGTGCGCGGAACCATTTGACGTAGTTGGAGACACTGCACTGCAGGCAATAGTGGAGTCAAATGTTGTGGGGTCGTCCATGCATGTTGCACCAGGGGCCCCCACCACCTTGTGTGCCCTTCGAGGCTTAGATGCATTCGTGACATGTTTGTGCACCCACGCCGGACCCCCGGGCTTAAAATACAGTCCAGGGTCCGCCATGAGAACCATGCTGTATGTTTGCAGCAACCCCCCCGCGGAGCTTGCAGACCACTTTTCAGGGGTCTCCATGGACCTTTGCAGGCACATGGGAAGCCACAAACGTCAAATGTTTGTGATGCACACTGGAATTTTGGCTCCCGCGTGCCAGGAAGAGGAGGTTTGCAGGGGTGCCACAAGCCTCACGTTTTCTGAACGTCGATCTTGGACACGAAACCGGTGCAACCAGTTGCCCACTCTCATTGCAGCCTCACGGCAATGTGCGACATCGTGGAGCAGTCCCTGTTTTTTGTGTGGGTCCGCACTTGCGACACACCAGGAAACCACAAATTCCTCGTTGGTCATTGGCCAGGGATTCGACACGTTTCGTACCCATCTACACGACAAACCCTCGACACTTTCCAGGTACAACGTAGAACGGGTCGCACTGTGCGAAACTCGGCCGTGGTTCACAGCCATATCCATTCGGGGCTGCGTCAGCGACCCGCCTGTATTTACGGGCACCGTATTCAAGTCACTGTTGGCCACTCTAGGTGCACACCCAACCCCCTTCCCCCTTTTGGTTCACGCACACTGTAAACACGCACTTTTGCGCCGATGCTCTGCTGTGCTCTGTGGATAGTAGTGTACATGGTGTCTATTTTTGGGAATTGCACAGACAAAATCATATGGTACAAGCAATGCAAAACAAACACACACAAGAAAACATGACACAAAAAGGAAAACACAAAGGCACGCGCGCGCACACACACACAAACAACCCAACTACAACCCCTCCGGAACATGACCGTCTTCGTCTTCTTCACTTGGAAGTGTTTTGGGGCCACCAGCACCTGCGGGTCCGCCTTCCAGGGCCTCGGCGTGTTCGGTGAAGGCGCCGTCACCTCTAGACTTCACAGTGGATGACACCGATGGCGCAAGCCCGGGCAGGGCTTCGTCGCAAGCAAAGCATTGGTCGGGGTCCACATCTGGGACCATCATTTGACCGTTCTGGCCCTCGTACTCGAAGAATTCTTCCCCGGGCAAGCCCACAATGACAACCCCCCAGGATTCAAACTTGATGCCAAACTGCCCATTCTTTTCGTAAATGGACCACCCCACCGTGACGTCCACCCAAGACCCCACCGGCACACTGGATATGAGTCCAGTTCGATTCACAAACTTTGTTTGGCCAGGCACCCCCGAAGGTACAACCATCTTGAATGTCAGAGGCATCAACCGCATGCATTTGCCCTCCCTTGCCTTCTCCAACAAGAAGGGCTTGATAGTCGTCTCCCACCACGTCTTTCCGTACCTCACCGTGTCCACCTGACGCGGCAGGTTTGACCCGGCAAACATCTCCGCCTTCTCGAACGAATCAAACTGCTTCCCGTACATAGCTTCCGTGTTCACGCGTTCGATGTCCTTAGATTCACTCCTGTCAGTCACGAGGAGCTTTTTCTTAATGGTCAAATATGGATCACCTTCAGCTGTCCATAGACACATCTCCCTTACGGTGTTGCCCTCGACTGCCTTCTTCTCTTCCTCATACTTCTCCATCAACCCCTTGTACCTCCGCTCACGCCAGCCAGACCTTTCCTCCTCCGCAAAATACGGAAACTTGACGTTCGACGCACTTCTCCAGGTGTTCAGTGTTTGGATTGCCCCCATGAGCACCACAACGTCCTCCTTGCTGGGGTTTGCGGGAAAGGCCTTGAAGTGCCCATAAAATGCGTCAAAGAAAGCACACGAGTCCGTAATGGGCACATTCAAGGCTTGCTTCACCGCGTCGTAGTCCCTCTCCAATCCACACTCAATGGACGCCTCCATGTTGGGGGTGCGCCCAAACACTGGGAAAGGGTTGAAGGCCAACTCCAGAAACTCTGGAAGGTCCAACCCCTCATATTCGCGCTGACGAAGTCCCGTTTCCCCACTGGCACGTTTCAGTGGCAGTGACATGAAGAGCTGAACATAGGTCGCCAAGAAGTTGGGACCATAATTGTACTCCTCGCCCGACACAGGTCCGTATCGGCTAGTCTTCTTTCTGGAGCCATGGAATTTCTGAAGGAGCGAACAGCAAGGCCCCATGAATGGCTGTCGAAAGTACACGTCAAACAGAAACTTGAAGCACGCCTTGCAGACCGGGTCCACAAACGCACTGCGAGCATTCCTGTTGAACTCGACAGTCGACAACACAATCCGCTGTTCCAAATCTCCCGGGTTCTTTGCCGCGTACAGCTTTCGTTCCACTGAGGCCTTTTCGTCCAACTCCGGGACCTCCGGGAAGGACTTGATGTCCAAGGCGGCCACAACCATGCTTGGCAGCGCAAGGTTTTTGGAGGTCTTGATGTTCTCCGTGACAGACAACTTGGAGTCCCAGTTGGTCCAAGCAAGGTCCGCCGCCGTGGGCATGTTATGCACCCCAAACCGTTTACTGGACAGCCCTGGCTGCAGAACGGCCGCGTAAATGCCAATTGTGTCATACTTGGCGTCCTCTGGTCCCATGTACGGAACCATCACAAGGCGGTCCAACTGGTGCATGAAGGTCAGGAAGGCCAACGTGCCGGGTGTCCCCGCCCTCTTGACATTTGTCAACTTGGAGGCCGCAAATCGATCCAAGTACAGCCGCTTTGCCGCTTCCACCCCTACACGTGAAAGTTCCTCGCCCTGTCGAGGGACCCGACGACACACAAAGGACCTTGTGTAATCTTTGGAGTCCACACC
>Ga0164293_10004676_pt1 | contig 11698 bp, 10 predicted proteins | sample GEODES118metaG_FD_111487 | JGI IMG/M metagenome (GOLD analysis project Ga0164293, IMG submission 111487) | Eutrophic lake water microbial communities from Lake Mendota, Wisconsin, USA - GEODES118 metaG | ecosystem: Environmental > Aquatic > Freshwater > Lake | place: USA: Lake Mendota...
CTGCTGCCTCCCGTAGGAGTCGGGCCCGTGTCTCAGTGCCCGTGTGACTGGTCGTGCTCTCACACCAGTTACTGATCGCAGGCTTGGTGGGCCGTTACCCCGCCAACTACCTAATCAGGCGCACGCCCATCCAAAACCGCCGAAGCTATAATAACAAAATGATGCCACTTCGTTATGTTACGGTGTATTAATCCTCCTTTCGGAGGGCTATTCACCAGTTATGGGAAGGTTGCGTACGTGTTCCGCACCCGTTTGCCGGTCGCCGCCATCCGCCTTGCGGCGGACGCGCTGCCCCTCGACTTGCATGTATTAAGCCTGCCGCTAGCGTTCATCCTGAGCCAGGATCAAACTCTCCATTGTAAATGAGTTGTTGATCTGACTGTGTAATTTCATTGGAAATTAACGTCAAATTCTAATTAATATTTGCGCTAACATTACCTTGTTTTCCGATATAATCGGGTTGCTGCTGTTTCCAAACTTTCAAAGATCTTTCGGCCCTATTTTAGCCCCTCTTTTTATTGAGGAGTGCAAAAGTAAGTGGCCTTCTATTACCATCCAAATTTTTCAACTTTTTGTACCGCAATTTTCCTTTGAAAAATGCCCCTTTTTTATTTGGGAGTGCAAAGGTAACCGCAGGTGGTATATCAACCAAATCTATTTTATTCTTTTGTAAAATAAATCGTCAAAACCAGGTAGTACTTTTTTTAGAACTGATGCCTTTTTTCAAAAGCGGACGGCAAAGATAAGGGCTACATCTTTCCCTGCAAAATTATTTTGAAAATGAGGCTGTTAATCATTTCTTAATGAAGGATTCTGGCCTCCTGAAACCCAGTATCCATAATCCTTTCAAGAAATTATTAAGAAAAAAAAGTATTTTTTACAAGATTAGCCAATGGGTTATCGATAACATACTTCCATCAACATTAAGCCTTGCGGTGGTACCGAAAAATCGGCTTTTGCAGGATCTCCTTCCGCAATAATAGCCGCAAATGCTTCTAAACTGATCTTTCCGGTTCCAACACGCAACATCGTACCCACCAACCCTCTCACCATACCCCTTAAAAAACGATTGCCCCTAACCCGATAAATATATTCTGATTCGCTATTGCATAACCATTCACTCTCAAAAATCTGGCAACGGTAATGCATTACCTGACTGTTGCGCTTAGCAAAACTTTTGAAATTACCCGCATTAAGCACTTGTATCGCAGCTTGTTGAAGCAAATCAATATCCAAATGATAAGGATAATAATACGACCGGTCTATTAAAAAGGGATCTTTCCTGGTATAGATACTGTATTCGTAAGTTCGAGAAACCGCATCAAACCTGCAGTGGGCATCATCTGCAACCACAGTAACCTTCTTCAATACAATCTCGGCCGGAAGGATGGCGTTCAGGTTGTACAACACTTCATCCCAAGCCTTTTCAGGCTGAAAGGCATAATCAAAATGAAAATAATTCTGCCTGGCATGTACACCTGCATCGGTTCTGCTGGAACCTGTAAGCATAAATGAATCTCTGAAATAAACCTGTAAAGCTTTTTCTACTTCAGCCTGAATGCTATTGGCATTTTTTTGAACCTGAAATCCTGCAAAGCCACTGCCTTTATAAGCCAATTCAAGAAAGTATCGGGCCATGATTGGGTTTTAAAGTTGGATCATCGCTTCAAAACGATTTTTATAATAAGGATCGCTAAAAAGCGTGCCTAAGCTTGCACAGGCATGCTTATCGGCAATCATAGGATAGGCCGCGTCTAATAAGTAGTATTTGCCTCTTTCAGTAGGCATCTGCTCTGCTAATATGCGCATCTGTGCTGTACTGAAACACTGTTGCTTTGCGTTATTACGGAACAATGTGATCTTTTCTTCCATGGTTTTACCTTTTTGCATCTTTGCAATTAACTGTTTCATGATTTGTGTTCCTGCAACTTGTTTACAAGCTGGGTTGGTATTCACAACAGCCTGATTAAGGTTTGCTTGGTTTACGTTTGACGTTGAGGGTTCGGAAATGAAGATTTCAACCGTATCTATTTGATTTTCTTTGTTCAGCAGAAATACCGCCCTCCATCCTTCCCTATTTTCTTCTGCAAACAACTTTTGGATACTTTCCGCCGGAATCGTTACCACAATTTCGGTTGCTTTCACCGCACTATCCTGCTTTTCAACTAATAATACAATAGTTTCTTGCAGGGTATCTGCTGCACTTTTTTGCTTTGTGGCTATACCTGGGTCTCCTGTTACCTGAGCGAGTATACTGGCAAAAGCATTGCCTTGAGTTTGGATAGTTGTATCATTAGGGAGTGACTTTTGTACGGAAAAATCATGTAAATCAATCAATGCCCAAACATCGGAAACTGGTTTGAGCAGAAATCCCACATCCTTATTACCAAGTGTCAGTTGCCACTCCTGAACCGGCCATTCATTCTTTGGGAAACCGATTTTCACCTGGTATTCCCCGGCAACCAGTTTTGGTATTACCAAATACCCCGCAGCAGCCGAGCTATATATTTGTTCATTCAACTTTACATAAAAAGGTTGCCGGCTATCCGACTGGATGTAAATAAAATGGTCAACCTGCGCTGAACTCATCAAGGGAACGAGGCAAAAATAAAATAGCACCAAAACCCATTTCATGTATAAATCAACTTGAAACCCAAAGCTAAATAATAAGGCTGATTTGCCATTTATAAAAATTTAGTAGTTTAATTAATTTTCAACGGCTACTTTTATATCTTAAATATTGACTATGAAGAAAGTTTTATTTTTCGCATTATTAATGACGGGAAGTTTATTAAGCCATGCACAGTTTGGTGAAGAACCCACGGATACTTCCTGGAAAAAAATCTACCGCAGTTCTGAAACCCGCATCAACGATTTGGTTCACACCAAGCTTGATGTTCGTTTCGATTATGAAAAAGCCTACCTCTATGGTAAAGAATGGGTAACCCTAAAACCTACCTTTTACAGCACAGATTCTGTTTTACTGGATGCAAAAGGTATGGAGATAAAAGAGTTTTCCTTAATCAAAGGCACAGTAAAAACGCCACTTAAATATACTTATGATGGGTTGCAAATCAATGCCAAACTCGACCGTTCCTATAAGAACAACGAGAAGTATACCCTTTATATAGATTATGTAAGCAAACCCAATGAACTCAAAGTACAGGGAAGTGCTGCCATAACCGATGCTAAAGGCCTCTACTTTATTAACCCGAAAGGTACTGATAAAAATAAACCGATTCAAATTTGGACGCAGGGTGAAACGGAATCCAATAGTTCATGGATGGTTACCATCGATAAGCCCAATCAAAAAACTACTCAGGAACTTACCATGACTGTTCCTGCACAATATGTTACTCTTAGCAACGGACTGCTCATCAGCCAGAAAAAAAATAGTGATGGCACCAGAACCGACAATTGGAAAATGGACCTTCCACATGCTCCTTATTTATTTTTCATGGGGGTTGGTGATTTTGCCATCATAAAAGACAAACCATACAAAGGCAAGGAAGTAAGTTATTATGTTGAAAAAAACCAGGCTCCATATGCTTTGCAGGTTTTCGGAAACACGCCTGAGATGATGAATTTTTTCTCTAATAAATTAGGTGTGGAATACCCATGGCCAAAGTATGCTCAAATTGTTGGTCGCGATTATGTAAGTGGAGCTATGGAGAATACAACGGCTACCCTACATGGGGAAAGTGCTTATCAAAATTCAAGGCAATTGGAAGACGGCAATGCCTGGGAAGAAACCATCGCGCATGAATTGTTTCACCAATGGTTTGGCGACCTGGTTACCACAGAAAGCTGGAGTAACCTCACCGTGAATGAAAGCTTTGCCAATTACAGCGAATACCTCTGGGATGAATACAAATACGGCAAAGACGCTGCCGATGCGCATCACCTGGAAGATATGCAAGGTTATATCATGAGCGGCAGCGATACCAAAGACCTGGTACGTTATCATTATGCAACCCGTGAAGACATGTTTGATGCCGTTAGTTATAATAAAGGCGGCCGCATTTTACATATGCTTCGCAATTATGTGGGAGATGAAGCATTCTTCAAATCGTTGAATGTTTACCTTACGCAAAACAAATTCAAAACCGGAGAAGCCGCACAACTAAGACTGGCCTTTGAAGAAGTGACCGGTAAAGATTTACTTTGGTTCTGGAACCAATGGTATTACGGTAGCGGACACCCGAAGTTGAAGATCAGCTACAATTACGATTCTCCGCTGATGACCGGAGTGATTATCGAACAGACCCAAAAAAGCGGAAAGATTTTCACTCTTCCGATGGCGATTGATATCTATACCAATGGAGCCAAAGAAAGACATATGGTTACCGCCAGCAACCCTATTGATACCTTCTGGTTTAAGACCACCCAAAAACCCGACCTTATAAATGTAGACGCTGATAAGGTTCTGTTAGCAGAAAAGACCGATTCTAAAACAGAAGACAATTACAAGATTCAATGGAAATATGGCAAACAATTTCTCGACCGCAAAGAGTGCATTGATTTTTTTGCAAAAAACAATTCAACGGAATTGGTGAAAGGCTTAACTGATAATTCGCCGGAACTGAGGATACTCACCATCCAGAAACTAGCCACTTCTCCATACAAAGCCGACCCGGTTGCGCTGAACCAGATAGAAAGGATAGCGCAAAAAGACAATAAATCAAAAGTTCGTGCAGCCGCCTTGAATTATCTGGTGAAAAACGGCGATCGCAAATATATTCCTTTGTTTGAAGCGGCTGTAACTGATTCATCTTACCAGGTAGCAGGAGCTGCCTTAAAAGGACTTACTTTTCATGATCCCAATAATGCCTATAAACTGGCCAAGCGTTACAGCAGTGATGCCAAAGGAGCCTTAGGCGATGAAGTGAGCCGCGTATTGATAACCAATGGTACGGAGGAAGATTTTGATTTCATCTCGAAAGCCTATGACGAATCGGCCCCGAGCCAGGAGAAAGTGATGATGACTGATAAATTTGCAGCGTATCTTTCGAAGCTGAACGACCCTGCAAAAATTAAAACAGGAATCGATTACATGATGAACTTCCGCAACATTATTCCGGAACAATACCGCAATTTTACCGACCCTGCTTTTAAAGCCAGTTTTGATAAGATCAGCAAGGCAAAAGGAAAAGAGATCGGGGATTATATTGATTCGGTGTTTAAATAATTTTTTAATCGTAATGAAAAAGCTCCTGATGCAGGAGCTTTTTTTATGGGTATAGGGGGAAATAAAAGCAAAGATTTTGCTTCCAATCAATCTCATTAGAAAGACAAGTTGCTGAGGAAAAGAGAACAAAGAGTAATTGAGATACTATTCACAGGATGGACAATCTTCCATTTCATTGCCTAAACGATGCTCCAGGGGCAATGAATTATTACTTGCATTGTATTCCCATTTTTTAAATATCTTCCTTTGCTCATTTGTAAGCTTTTCATTTGTAAACCTATAAGAAGTTGAAATCGTATATTTATTTTTGGAAGTCTTAAAATCGAATCTAAGAGCAGGGCATTTAGGGTTTTTTTCATCAAATGCTCTTTCAATGTGAAAAATGGAGCCTTCCTTTGAACAATCCATGTAATACGTATATTTTGATAACATCCCAAGGCTATCATTAGGATTGACACATGTTCCAGACAATCTTTTAAAAAAAACGCCTTCAATTAGTGTATCAGATAATGAAAATGATTTACATGAAGATGGGACAAATTCTCTATATTGATGAAAACCCCAATTGACAAATTTACCCGGAGGCAAATCATATTTACGAATTAAACTAGAAGTATCATTAAAAGATTTATAGTCATAATAAATCATAGTTCGCAAATCTAAAAAAGTGTATTTACACAGTTTATCCTTATATGTTTGATTTTGAAAAATATCCGTAATATCACACAATATTTTTACTTTAAAAACCACCAAACTATCAAAGAAGAAAATTGTATCATTATTAGTGAAATGAGGATCTGTAACACTGTTGTTCAAACTATCATAAAGGCGATGACATAAAACTACTTCTCCACCTTTTGGTGCTTTAAAATTAACAGCGCAACCATACATTATAACTGTTGAAAATATATAAAAAAAGAAGCTTGAAAATTTCATTTTAGAGTTTTAAGGAAATACTGATGCGGCTAACCAAGTTTTGATTTGTCTTTCAAAACGACTTGTGCCATCATCAAAAGTGATTGTCCCTCTTACTGTTATTCTTGCCACTTCATTTGCATGTGTAAGACTTGTGACAGCGTGCATAGTGTTCCATGTAGCGAATGGTGCACCGGAGGTTGTTTGATTAGATGATACCACATCTATATTATTATGAGTTATACTGGTAAATTTTGCAGGTATATAATTAGCACTTGGACGGCCTTTTAAAGTCTCAAATGAATGCACGCTCCAACCAGGACCAGCTGCTACAATCCATTCAACTGCTTCTGTCTCAATGGGAGGTTGAGGTAATGATGGCCCATTTGATCCCACCGAAACACCGCTTCCATCTAATTCATCACACAGTTGGTTTGGATGACATGTTGAACAAGAAATTCCCAGATCCTCAATATTTTCTTCAATATTTACCAATTCCCCATCTACGTAATAAAATGTTGTGGTGATCAAATACCATTGGCTACAATACAAATTTTGACCTTCGCTATTTCTATCAATACTTCTCATCTGCATCATTTTCCCTCCATCAATTTCAAAGTCAAATTGAAATACATCTGCAACAGAAAGGAATACATACTTCCCATCAGCTTCTAAATCCTTATGATTATAAAAATCATGAAAAGAACTTACCGGAAGATCTGGAAATGCATTCCCATTTTCAGGTAAATATTGAATAATATTTCCTTTACGGATTTTGCCATCTACATCTTCAATAAATAACAAGTAATTTTTGGGGCCGTATTGGGCATTGTGTTGAGAATGAAAATCGGATGACAAAGGAACGATGATCAAATTCTCCTCTTCATTCAATTCCTCTACCCACATCTGTTCAAAAATAGAACTACTTTTTAAACTATCAATAATGGAATTCTTGATAGGTGTTACCTCTGTTTTTTGCTCATCCAGCCAATCGAAAATCTGCTCTACCCCAACGGTACTGTTTCTATTGAATAAACTGTTAATGTTTGTTGTGTTTTCTGTTGAGGAAGAAAGTTGTTTCAAGTTGGTTTTTTCGCAACTGGTAAAAATAAAAAGAAGTAAAAAACTTAAAATAGCTACCAGCTTGATTTTAAGGCGAATTGGGGGGGGGTATTTGTTTGCATTGTATTTGATTTAGGCAATGAATATAATGATATTAATTGAGAAATGCAACTTTTTGATAAATAAATAATGATGCTGAAGTAGCGGATTATGTAGCTATCGATACACATTATCCCGTTCCTGATACATTGCTAAGAAATCTTGCTGAGAAAAAGTAGAATCACGCCTTAGATTTTTCATATTTACTTTTATGTTTAGCTTTGACCTATCAGCCCGTTTTTTTATGTTCAATTATTTTGATTTACTGCCTGAACCTGTTCGTACAAGAGTGATATCCAGAAAGGATTTCCCTTTCTCTCAGCAATTATTCTGGGATGCCGCATTGGAAAATATCGATAATGAAAAACACAAGAATTACATCATTGAAAGGGTAATCAGCAGGGGTGGACTTGCAGATTTTTTTTATCTTTTAAAAATGTATGAGCGGAGTGAAATTGTGGATGCAGTTAAAAAAAGCAAGGTGCTAGACGCCAAAACCGTAAATTTTTGCAGCCTGTATTTTGATATCCCCTTAAAAGAACTTCATGCTTCATCTTTTTACGCTGAATGATAAAACCGTTCAGTTGCTTAGGGCTATCTCAACAGTACTATTTGTAGAAGAAAATTTTGCATTTGCGAAAGACACTGCTTTGGTTCTTCATTTCCAAATACAATAAAAAACAACTTCATTTTTTTTATGGCAAAGCATTATGCATTTTGAAGATGCAGCAAATGATCCGGATATCAAAGGAATGGCTCCTTATGAGGTTAGTTGGGAAGAGATAAAAAGCTATATTTTGAAAACTTGTTTAGGCAGATAAACCCTACCAACTGCCGCTCGATCCGCCACCACCGAAGCTTCCCCCACCGAATCCACCAAAGCCACCACCGCCGGAGCTTCCTCCTCCCCAACCTCCTCCACCACCGGTTGGGAAAAATACCGGTCCGCTGAAGCCACGGTAGCCCCTTCTGCTCATAAAGGTACCACCGCCTCCTCCACCACCTGAAGTAAGTGCAAGAAATACAATAATCAAAATAATGATGAGTAATATCTTTCCGAACCCACCACCTGTGCCTTTAGCACGGGGCGTTTGGTATTCGCCTTTTACCGCTTTGATGATGGCATCTGTACCCTCATCAATGCCCCGGTAATAATCATCCCCTTTAAAATTGGGAACGATGATATCTTGTATGATGTGGCTGGCGGTTACATCTGTCAATGCGCCTTCCAGTCCATACCCCGGAGAAATATTGAGTTTTCTGTCTTTTTTCGCCACCAGCAATACCACGCCACTATTGTTCTTTTTATTTCCTACCCCCCATTTTCTACCCAGTTCTAAGGCTGCATCCGCCACATCCATTCCATTGGTGGAGGATACAATAACCACTGTAATCTGCGTAAACGTGCTATCGTCGAGCATCACCAGTTTGCGCTCTAAGGCTTCACGCTGGTCGGGCGTTAACGTGCCGGTATAATCGTTAACCAAACGGGGTGGGTTCGGGCGATTGGCAATCACTTGTTCAATAGATGGGCCTTGTGCAAAAAGCATTTGCATCGGCACCAAAAAAGCGAGAAAAAATAATATGAACCTGATTTTTTTCATGTAGGGTTTGTACCTGCTAGTTACCGAATACGATATCATCCGGCAGTTCGTTTTTATCTTCTGTTGGAATGAAAGGAAATTTTTGTGATAAGGTGTTACCGATATGCCCAATGCATTGCACCAAACCATCTACGATATGTTCACCGCTGAAAGCATCAATCATATCTTTTACAATAGCATCCCAGTATGCTTTTCCAACTTCACGGTGAATACCTTCATCTCCAAAAACAGCCAGTTCATGGTTTTTCATGGCCACATAAATCAAAACCGCATTGCGATGATCGGTTTGTTCCATCTTCAATTTAAAAAAAACTTCATATGCACGATCAATTGGATTGACGAAAGGATTTTTGGTTTCTACAAACAAGCGGATTTCCCCACTGGTATTTCTTTCGGCCAACCTGATGGCTTCCACGATCTTCACTTTTTCTGCTTCAGTGAAGAAGTCCTTTTTTTTGCGAAATGAAGAAAAAAGTGCCACTTTATTGTTTTTATTGGAATGAAATTTCTACCGCTTTATCGGCCCCGGCATCTGATTGAAAACCGTCTTTTGGATGAAAGCCCAATACTCCTGCAACTATTTTGGTTGGAAAGCCTTTCACATAGCTATTGTAATCTGCAATAGCCAAATTGAAATCTTTTCGGGCTACTTTGATTCTTCTTTCGGTACCAACCAATTGCGTCTGTAAATCAGAAAAGGCTTTTGTGCCTTTCAGATCGGGATAATTTTCAACTGCAATCATCAGGCGATTGGCAGCTCCGGCAATTTCATTTTGTGCATTGGTTTGCTGGTTATATGTTTCAGCAGTTGGAAGGCCTGTTATCTGTAAACTTCCTGCTTTTGCTCTTGCTTCAGTGAGTTTTTGCAGGGTGGTTTGCTCATAATCTGCACCGCCTTTTACCACATTCACCAGATTGGGAATCAAATCGAGCCTGCGTTGATAGGCATTTTGTACTTCATTCCATTGCAGCTTGAGTTTTTCTTCCTTACCTACCAACTTATTATAGGTACTGATGAAATAGATCAACAATAGAATGAGGATGCCCCCGGTAATCCAGGCGGATAAACGTGTATTCTTCATCAGATTGGTGATTAGAATTCCACTTTTGGAGCCTTATCAGAACCTTCGTCAGCTTTAAATCCTTCCTTCATTTTGAAACCAAACATACCGCCGAGGATGTTCATCGGGAAAGATCGAACTTTAGTATTGTAGGAATTGATTTCTTCATTGAAGATTTTACGGGAATTCTTGATATTGTTTTCGATACCTTCCAACTGACCCTGCAATTGGGTGAAATTTTGCGTGGCTTTGAGTTCTGGATAAGCTTCTACTGTAGCCAGCAAACGGCTTAATGAACCGCTCAACTGACTTTGTGCAGCCTGATACTGGGCCATGTTTTCCGGAGTAAGGTTATTGGCATCCAGTTTGATGCTGGTTGCTTTTGCACGGGCTTCTACCACATCAGTGAGTGTTTTTTGTTCAAAATTGGCAGCACCTTTTACCGTGTTTACCAGATTACCAACAAGATCGGCCCTGTTCTGGTACTCCGTTTGTACATTATTCCATGCTTTTTTTACGCTTTCGTCTTGCTTAACAAGACCGTTATATCCATTACAACCCATAAAGCCCACAATGCCCAATACAGCTAATAAGATTAAGATTCCTCCTTTCATAAAAATTTATTTTTTAGGTTTACCCAATAAAATTAGGTAATTCTTTGATAATGTGTAAGGAAATTTTTAAAAATGATGGTTTGTACCTCAACAGATCTTGATCGTTGTCAATTATCAATTGTCATTTATCCATTATCAATTATCCATTATCAATTTTCAATTATCCATTACATTCTAATATCCCCCCTTCCCCCCACCAATATTTTCAATCGGGTGCCAGGTGGTTTTTACTTCCTGGAAGTCGCTTATAAAATAAGGCGACTGTCCTTCGCTCTTCAACCAGTCGGTTCTATCATAAAACCGAACCCGCTTCATGTTATTGGCTGCCTTTTCAGTAACCATTTTTTTATCTTCCTCTTCTTTGCTACAGATGGCGATAGCATTCACATCCATATGATCTGCAAAAAAAGGAAGTAATTCTGTAGGGTTTCCGGTAAGGATATTTACAACTCCACCGGGCAAATCAGAACTGTTGAGCACTTCTGCAAATGTTACGGCACATAATGGCTTTGGGGAAGATGCCAGAACAACACAGGTATTTCCTCCGGCAATGATTGGAGCGATCAACGAAACCAATCCGATTAAAGCTGATTGCTGATCAGCCATAACAGCTACTACACCGGTTGGTTCTGATACCGAAAAATTGAAATGAGATGAAGCTACCGGGTTTACCGTACTAAAAATCTGTTGGTATTTATCGCACCATCCACTATAATATACAAGGCGGTCGATAGAGAGGATCATTTCTTTTTCTGCAGCTGCTTTTGTAGCACCTTGCTTGATCAATTCCTCTATGAACTGTATTTTTCTTCCTTCCAGCATTTCGGCAATACGATACAATATTTGACCGCGGTTAAATGCAGACCTGCCGCTCCATCCCGCGAGTGCTGATCGTGCGCTAACAATCGCATCCCTGAAATCTTTTCGGGAAGATAAACAGATATTCGCCAGCGGTTCTCCTTTACTGTTAGTGGCTACATAATACCTGCCTGATTCGGTACGGGGGAATTGTCCACCGATATAGATTTTGTAGGTTTTGAGAATTTCGAGGCGGGGGGATTTTTTTTGAGGAATTTGCATTTTTTGAAGACGTTTAAATCGTTTATCGTACTCGTTTAAATCGTTTAAATCGTTTAAATCGTTTAAATCGTTTAA
>Ga0164293_10004677_pt1 | contig 11695 bp, 6 predicted proteins | sample GEODES118metaG_FD_111487 | JGI IMG/M metagenome (GOLD analysis project Ga0164293, IMG submission 111487) | Eutrophic lake water microbial communities from Lake Mendota, Wisconsin, USA - GEODES118 metaG | ecosystem: Environmental > Aquatic > Freshwater > Lake | place: USA: Lake Mendota, Wisconsin...
ATTCGGAGCAACGGTTCCCAATCCAGTGACTACGGAACGTTGGCTAACCGTACGACGCACTCCAAACATGTCTGGTGACGTGGTGTTTACGTCCGCAGGTGAAGGTGCGCTTCGAACGCGGCTTTTGGCCGTGCATGGAATGCGCTTTGAAGCAGCGCAACCGAATCGCCCGGGAACGGACGCGGGATCGGTCCTGTGGATCTCTCACTGCGATCTGCGCGGCACGGGGCGAGGGGACATCCGACAGTGGGTTGACACTGGGTTTGTAGGGAGTTTCATAACCCAAACTCGCATCTCGAACTCTGCGAACGGCTGCAATCGAGGCATCCTCGTTCGGGATCTGCACGTCGAGGGAATCGGTAAGGACGGGTTTGTTCAGATTCCACTCGTGCTCAACAGCACTTTGCGTGACGTCATTCGTCCGGATGGCACAACGTGGCACACCGACGTGATGCAATACATGCAAACGAACCTGGCAAACCCGAACCGCAACGTCATCGTTTACGGGTTCAAGGCATTCGATTGCAAGAGTCAGGGTTTCTTTGCTGAGACCGATCCAGGCGCCGGTACCAATCCATGGCGCGACTTCGCTCTCGTGAACTACTTCTCTGAGTTCTCGCAAGGTTCTCGTCACTTCGCCCAGTGGCTTGCGCCGGTCGATCACTTGGTCATTCAGAATTGCTCGTTTGTTGGGGAGCAGTTCATGTTCCGCTCGACCGACGGCGAAGGTGTTCCGCTGACCTACAAAAACGTCGTCGTTCGCGGTTCGTTCTTCACGCGCGCCTCGGTTTGTGCTTCCGCTATGGCCGCGATGACCGCAAGCGGCAATCACTTTGGTCACGGCACAACGTTCGGCGCCAATGCCACAGTCGGCGACCCTCGGTTCGTTGACCCCGCGAACAACGACTATCGACCTGGTCCGAACTCGCCGCTCGTGAATCGCTTGAATGAGGCAACCGTCCCTACCGATTCGACCTTGCGTGTCGTCGAAGCTCCAGCGAACATTGGCTCCTTCGAGGAATGATCGAGGGATCGGCGAACCGGAGCCAACATCTTTCGTAGGCCGACCGCGACCAGCCGGAGCATTCCGGCTGGTCGTCTTTCGTAGGAGTCCTGCCGGCTGGCGAGAGGAATGGGTTTCAGTTCGACGCGCGAGACAGCCGATAAGAATTTGTCGGGTGTGGGACTGCGGAATTCACTGTTCACGAGGGAGCTCTTGGGGCAGACTGCAAACGTGAAGGATGATGAATCCATCTCCTTGTATGATCGGGGTTTGCACCTCGGTATCCGCACAGAGATGCTCCGTCGACTGGCGGTTCGTCTTCGCGATGGTTGCGGGGGTCAAGTTCTCTTGAGGACGACTCAGTTGACGCCGAGGATCAACGTGCGAACCCGAGGTGGCCTATGACGGCCATGCTCGCCGGTATGAACGACTTCAACGGGATGAACAACATCCATCCTGTTGGAGCGGTCGCTGTCGCGTTGGCAACAATCGCGATTCTGTCGACTTCGCGAGTGTATGTCCCGACGGTCTTGATCGCGCTCGCGGCGTTCATCCCATCCACGCAGCGAATCGTCATCGCCGGCGCAGACTTCAACTTCATTCGATTTGTCGTGCTGTTTGGTCTGATCAGACTCATCGCGCGGGGCGAGTTTCGTTGGCTTCGTTGGAATTGGATCGATACTGCCGTGGTCGTCGGTGCTCTCGCACGCACGGTTTGCTCACCCGTCGCACGGGGATCACTCAACGACCTGATCAGTTCCGTCGGCTCAAACTTTGAACTCGTCGGGGCGTACCTCCTTTTCCGTGTTTGTATTCGTAGTCTCGAGGACGTTCGGACGACCGCGCGTTCCGCAGCGTGGATCTGCGCGCTTGCGGTGCCACTCTTCCTACTCGAGCGGTCCACCGGCCGGAATCTATTCTCAGTCTTCGGTGGCATCCCGGAGATCACGGCGATCCGAGAAGGGCGAATTCGCTGTAAGGGCGCGTTCTCACATGCGATTCTCGCGGGCTGTTTCTTTGTGTCGTTCCTTCCACTTTGGATCGGACTGGCGCTCCGCGGCAGGACTCGCGATCGTGCCACCGCGTTGATGGGCATCGTGGGCGGGTTCTTGATTGTCTTCTGTTGCGCATCGAGTACACCGGTCGTCGCGCTGCTGCTCGGAGCGATGGTTTGGCTTGCGTTCCCGGTCCGCGCCCACCTTCGACTCCTTTGGATCACTGCAATCGGCTGCGGCTTCGTTGTTCACTTCCTCATGGAGCGAGGAATCTGGCACCTGATTGGGCGTATCGATCTCGTCGGCGGTAGTACGGGTGTTCACCGCGCACGGCTCATTGAGGCGGCGATTCGTCAGTTCGGTGAGTGGTGGATGTTCGGCACCGCGAGCACTGCGCATTGGGGTTGGGGGCTTTTCGATGTCACCAATCAGTTCATTCTTGAAGGGGTTCGTGGCGGCGTTTGGGCGCTGCTTGCGATGGTGGTGGTTCTTATTCTGGGCTACCGGAGCGTCGGCGTGGGGCTTCGTTGGGTTGCGAAGTTGCGGGTCCAGCTTGAACGATCTCGGCAGACCAAGCAGAGTCGAGATGCGGCGCTCGATGAAGCGACGATCTTCGCGATTGGTGCTGTGCTCTGTGCGCAGATGGCGATCTTCCTCGCGGTGAGTTACTTCGGCCAAACGGTCGTGATTTGGCAGCTGGCGATGGCGCTCGCGGCGAGTCTGTGCCAAATGACGAGCGACTTCTCTGTCGTCGGACGGTCATACGCGTCGAGACCCGCGATGAGTCCAGCTACGGCGCCCTCCGTTTCTACGGACGGTCGATTGTCGGTTTCGCCGATGCCGGTCCTATCGAGGGGGTCATCATGAGCATGAGTCCACAAACTTCAGCGAGTCGATCGTCGGGACTTGGTGGGCCTACCCGCGCCTTGCTCCTCGCGGGTTCACTCCGAACCGCGCGAGCGGCGCCTCTCGCAGCCGCGTTAGGAATTCCCACAGCAGCACTACCGATTGATGGCAAGGCCTGTGTGCTTTCTTGGTGGCTGTGCGAACTGCTTCAACGTGGGCTCGCAGATCATGTCTCCGTCGCAATTGCTGACGAAGCAGATCGCATCTTCTATGAGCGAATTGCGGCAGAGTGGGGCTGTGAGCAGCGGTTCTCAGTGTGGGTTGATCGAGCGCCGCATCGTGGTGCGGGCGGCACGGTGCGTGATTACTGTGATGAACAGTCGCAGGGCGAGCTCGAGCGGGGCATTCTCGTCGTTGAGTGTTCCACCTTTGGGGCGTTCGAACTTGGGCACTTCTTGGGCGCCATCGAACCAGCGTCGGAAGCAACGGTGCTCGCCACAGCTGCTGGTCAGCCTTGTGGAGTCATGCATCTCACCGCGAAGGCTGTATCGCGCATCCCAACGATTGGGTACTTCGATCTGAAGGAGCAGTTGCTTCCAGCACTTGCCGCACAGGGTGGCATTGTTCCTGCGATTCAAACGCCGATCGTTCCGCATCGAATCAGCGATCTCCGAAGTTACCTCGCGCTCGTCGCGGGGCAAGCGCAAGGAGCAGCGTCGCCCGCGTCCTCAACCGCGTCGTCGCTCGTATCAGAATCGGCAGAGATTCAGGGCGGCGCGAACGTCGCGTCCGATGTACTCGTCGGCCGCGGTGTGCAGGTGCATGCTGGAGCAGTGGTCGTGGGATCCGTACTCATGCCCGGCGCGATCGTTGGGCGTGATGCGATCGTGGCGCGCAGCGTCATCCCGCCAGGCTCGCGGGTTCCCGCAGGAGCACGAGTCATCGACGAGGTATTCGCTTCGCTCGGTGAATCAGAAAGGGGGCGTTCGTGATGCAGGCACGCACTTGGACGTCACGTGATCTCTGGGTTGTCGCCGCACTTGTGCTCGCGAGTGTGGTCGCATTCTTGCCCGCATGGACTGAGCTTGCCCGTGAAATCCTCCGTCGAGAGGACAACGGCTACATCCTCATCGTGCCCTTCGTCGCGTTCTATCTCGGATGGATTCGGCGATCACGACTTCGATACATCAGGCGACGGGCGAGCTTTTCTGGCGTTGCGCTCATCGGTGTTGCGGCCCTATTGGGTTGGATCGGTGCCGAGACGGATACGCGAGTCGCAACGCATCTCTCAGCGATCCTCGCGCTTTTCGCGTGCTTCGTCACTGTGGCAGGCTTCGCGGTTCTCAAACGGCTCGCCCCCGTCTTCCTCTGCCTGTTGTTCCTCATTCCAGTTCCTGGCGAGGTAAGGCGCGCGATCGCGGGTCCGCTGCAGGAATTCGCGGTGATCGTGACTCACGAAATTCTGACATTGGTCGGGGTACCAAGTGAGCGCCAGGGCATCAGTATTCTCATTGATCAGAAGGAGATTCTGGTTGGTGAAGCATGCGACGGAATGCGCATGGTCTTTGCACTCGCGCTGACATTCTTCGCCTTCGTCTTCAGCATTCCGCTTCGCCCGCAAGCTCGAGCGATCCTCCTGCTCGCGAGTCCGTTTGTCGCTGTGTTCTGCAACATGGTCCGGCTTGTGGCAACAGGTTTTGCCTACGCGTACTCGAGCACGCAGTTCGCGGAAGACTTCCACGACGTCGCTGGCTGGCTCATGCTGCCGCTCGCGATCGTGTTGTTGCAGGGCATCGTGCGATTCATGCGTTGGCTTGATCTGCCGGTCTATACGTGGAGGTTCTTACAAGCATGAGCGGTCGAATCGCATCCATTCGGCGACTTCACCGCGCCAATGCCCTCGCGCCCGTGTGCGCTGGGTTGCTCTTTGGATTGATCCTTTTGGGACGTGGTCAATTCGTGGGGAGCGTCGATCGTTCCGAAGCGGATCAACATGTTGCAGCCGTAGGCGAACGCGTCGCGGCGATTCCCTATCGCATCGGTGATTGGGCCGGACGTGATGTCACGCTTCCGGCGGCAGCACTCGAGATCTTGCACTCTTCCGCCGCGTTGTCGCGCAGCTATTCGAATCTTCGAACGGGTGATCAAGCTCGGCTTGCCATCATCTTCTGCGGCGATGTGCGCGACATGCTCGGTCACCATCCTCCCGCCTGTTACCCGGCATCAGGATGGCGGCCAAGTGCGGGAGACAACGGTCGCAAAGGCGAAACAAGACTGACCATTCGCATTCACGGCGAAGAAGTTGAAGCGAACATCTTCCGTTTCTTCAAGGCGGATCCCTCAGGGGTCGACCGCCAAATCACCATCGTTGGGTTCTTCGCGCTACCTGGAGTCGGGATGACTCCGGACCCAGCAGTGGTTCGGAGTCGATCGACCCGACGCGCGGTTTCCTCGCTCGGTGCGGGTCAGGTGCAGGTTCTCCTCGACGGGTTTCCAAGTGAACAGCGCGCTGTGGAGCTCGCCGAGGATCTCCTAGGTGCTATTCCAGCGTCGACTTTCGAGGTGTTGAAAGGGAATCGAGCCGATGAAGATCCTGCGCGGTTGAGTCAGGAGGAGCGGTCTTCCGAGGCGAGCTCCGAATCGACAGCCGCGGAGCACATTGGAATGGGCTCGGAGAATCAAAGTGGTCCAGCCGGAGGCGAACCGTGAGCGACACTGAACAACCCAGAGCAATCGAGCAGTACAACGGAGTTGCGGTTGTCGAGCCGGAAGCGGCCGCCTCCGCCGCGAATCCGCTGCACATGTTGCAGGATCGTCTCCAGAATCGTTGGAAGTGGGTCATTCTCGCTGGTCTGATCCTGGGTCCCGTGTTTGCGGCGATCGCCTATCGGATTGCGCCGGTGAAGTGGGCGTCCGTGGGATACGTCCAACTGGTCTCAGAGCTGAAGCCACTCGTGGATCAGACGATGGACACGGAGCGGATCGACGACTTCGGTTCCTTCGTATCGACGCGCGCAACATTGATGCGCAGCGATCGCGTGCTCGAGTCTGTTGTTCGTACGGTTCGAAGTGGGAAGCCCGTGCCGAACGCGTCGACAACGGCCGGCCGCGATCCACAAGCAGATATCGCACTGCTTCAAGGCATCATCGGCCGTGTCAACGAAGACTCGGAAGCGGTCGCGTTCCTTCGATCTGGTCTCACCGCGACGGTGCCGAGAGGCTCGAGTTTCATCGAAGTGCGATACGAGTCCTCGGCCCCAGCTCTTCCGCCAGCGGTCGTGAATCTTGTCCTCGACAGCTTCATGACGATCTATGGCCCTGACGCTGAGACGGAGCACACTGAGCAGTTGGCGAAGATCCGCAGTCTCGCCACGCAAGTGCGATTGCGCCTTGAGAAGTTCGAAGAAGATCGCATGGCGGCACTGAAAGACTCTGAGTTTTTCTCTCCCGACATGGATGCGGTGATCGACGCTCGCCAAGAGAAGATCCAGGTACTTGACAATCGAATCGATGCGGTTGTGTCGCTCCAGAAGAAGATCGAGCGCCAGTACCGCGAGCGATCGATTGCTGCCGGCAAGGGCGACCCTGCCGAGATTCCTCCGAACGCGATGCTTGAGCCGTCAGCGTTCGAACTTGAGAAGTTGGACACGCGGCTTGTTTCAATCCGTCAGCAGATCGAAGACCAGACGGTGATGCTCCAGCTCGCGAAGGAGAAGTACAAGGACGAGCACCCAGCGCTTCAACGCATTGCTGCGGAACTCTCGACGAAGGAGAGTTTGTTCCGTGCGGCTCGTGAGAGTGCGTTGCGGAGTTGGCGAGAGGGTGCAGGAAGTACGCAGAGCTACGGCGCACTCGAACGCGAGCGACAGGAGTTGCTCGCGGAGAAGCGTGTCGTTGGTGAAGGTATTGAGCGCGCCAATCAGGTTGCCATGCGCGTTCTGAAGATTGACCGTGACATCGCCGCAGAGCAGGCGGAACTTGGTCGATTGGGTGAACGTTTGCGTGAGCTTGATCGCGAAGCGGAGAGCATTCGTCGTGGACGTGTCACGATCGTCGAAGGTGCTTCGCGGCGTGGCGCGCCCGAGTCGGACAAGCGTGTGCAGCTCGCGGCCGTTGGCTTGGGAGGCGGATTCATTGCGGCTTTCGCAGCGTTCTTCCTGCTTGGTTCCGTCGATCCGCGGGCATACCGAGTGGCACAGTTGCAGCGCGATTCGAAGTCAGGTCGTTGGCTTGGTGTCTTGCCTGATATGTCCGAGGCAAGGAATGACGCGTCGGCGCGTGAGCTTGCGTCGAACTGCGTGCACCGAGTGCGAAACAAGATCGAGTCTCGCCGCCAAGATGTTGGTGCGGGCTACGCCATCATGGTGACGAGTCCGTTCCAAGGCGACGGTAAGACCACGGTTGCGGTCGCGTTGGCGTGGAGTTACGCCGAGAGCGGTCACCGAACGATTCTTGTGGACTGCGACTTCATCGGTCGCGCGTTGAGTCATCAGTTCAAGCACCTGCATTCCCCGGGTGTCTGTGAAGTTCTTCGCAGAGGTTCGCTTGGAAGTGAAGTTGTCAGCGTTGGAGAGCAACTTTCGTTGCTTCCTGTGGGTGCCGACATCTCATTCAATGCAAGCAATCTTCAGATCGGCGCGCTTCGCCGCTTGTTGCGAACGTTGCGAGATCAATTCGACGTCATCATCGTCGACAGTGGCCCCGTGACTGCGAGTGTTGAGGCGATCCCGGTGGCATCGAGTTGCGACGGGGCCGTCATGGTCATTCGCCGCGGTCGATCGCGTTCTCGACTGCCAGAGTCGGTCAAGGAATTGACGGACGCAGGCATCGACTATCTCGGCCTCGTGCTCAACTACGCAGATGCGGACGATTGCCGAAGGTACGGATCGATTTCGAAGATGTCTGCAGAGGTCGCGCGTGCACTTTCTGGAAGCAACGCTCCCGCGTCTTCGCATCCGCTCTTGGGAGATGCCAAGGGCGGTTGACGGATGAGTCATTGAGGCATTGCGAATTCACGGCGAGCAAGATGCAAAGTTCTCCTCTCAATTCCAGTGATGTCCAAGATGTGACGCTCTCTGCGGAGCACGTGGAGTCGCGTGATCATCAGGCGTCGCGCCAAGATTCTTCGCGACAAGATTCTTCGCGACAAGATGAGTCGCGACAAGAGCGTGTTGTGGGGACGAACGAAGAGCCGCGACTTTGGGGGCTCGATTGCAATGCACTTCACGAGGCCTACTGGGCATCGCACGGTGTCGCGTGTGTTCAGCTCGGAAGTCAGAAAGAGCCGCAGCGGGGCGCTGACCTCTATCTGTTGCTCGAGAAAGACCAAGCTGTCACCTTCGATTTGCGCCGTATCGCAGAGTCGCTGCTCTGGAATCAGGCACACATCACTCGGTTGCGCATCGTCGAGCGTGAGGCTCCGGCGTACTCGGAGCGCATCGTGCAGGATGCCCGCGGAAGTGTGGTCAAGATCGAGCGGCGATACGGAGCCGACCGAAGTTTCGCGGGTCAGGTGTTGCTTGGGGTTCGAGTCGAGGATGCTCGTTCGTGGGCTCAAGCACGCACGTCCGCGGAGGCGTTCTCATCCATCCGCAGGAATCGCAAACTTCGGCTCGACAGTACCGAGTGCGAGGGAGAACGGTTTGATCTCTCCGTGCAGCCAGGACGTGAAGGTCTCGTGCGCTCGCTCGTCCGAGATTGGGCACATCCTGACCACGTGATTCACGGCATTCGAGAACTCGAGAATGGCGTGTTCGGACTTGAGGGAACGCAGATTCCATCATCGTCGCGCCTCATCGCACCTGTGTGGATTGGTCACGCGGTTCCGGAAGGACGTGTGAGCATCGGACCGACCGCGCTCTGGGATTCAGACCACATTTCCCCAACGGTCATCCGGCCGATCGAAGAGCTCTTCTCGGAGGATGCGCAGAGCGTGTCGCAATCGGACACAGAGCCTGCAGGTTGGTACACGCCTGTGAAGCGGGCGATCGATGTTGTGGGCAGTGCCACGGTGTTGCTTCTCACGTTTCCGATCTTGCTCGTCTGCGCGATCGCCATTGTGATTGACGATGGTTTCCCGGTGTTTTTCGGTCATAAGCGGCAAACAAAGGGCGGCGGAACTTTCCGCTGCTGGAAGTTCCGAACAATGCGACGAAATGCCGAGGCGCTCGTTGCGGAGCTGCGAAAGCAGAACCTTTGCGATGGCCCTCAAGTGAACATCAAGGACGACCCGCGCGTCACGCGCGTCGGCAAGTGGCTGCGCAAGCTCCAACTCGACGAGTTCCCACAATTCTGGAACGTGCTCATCGGGGACATGAGCATTGTCGGTCCGCGCCCGAGCCCAGAAAACGAGAATCAGTTTTGCCCTGCGTGGCGCGAGATTCGTTTGTCCGTGCGTCCGGGTATCACGGGCAATTGGCAGGTGAAACGGACCCGCTCAGAGGGGAAGGATTTCCAGGAGTGGATTCAGTATGACATCGAGTATGTCGAACGCATGGGCCCGCTGTTCGACGCGTGGCTCTGTGTCATGACCGTCGTCAATATACTGCGACGAAAGTGAACTGGGCCGCCGCTTGTCGGCGTGGCGGCTCCAAGAGAAGGAACGACGGTAAGGACTTTTGCTTTGAATCGTAGAACCAAGCGCAGGCTCGTTCTGTCGGGAACCGTTGTGGGCTCACTGTCGGTGCTGATTGCTGGCGGGGCTGTTGCACGAAATTGGTACCGGGCATCACAGGTCGCGGAGAACCGCGCACTTGGACTCGAGAAGTTTGCAGCGGGGCAGTTCAAGGAGTCTCTCGCGCCGCTCTCCATCGCGTCGCGAGGAGGCGAGGACCTTGAAGTGCTCCTGGCGCTTGCCCAAGCGCGCCGCGCCGTCCCTGAACAAGGACTTCGCCACCTCAAGATCGCCCTGGGCATGTTCTCCAAAGCGGAGTCGATGGATCCAGGGAATCGCACTGCGCTCGACGGTCAATTGGAGTGTGCCATTCTCCTCGGGTACGTGGATCAGATTGAGAGTATCGCCGAGCGGATTCTTTTGATTGATCAATCGGCGGTGCGCCCGCGCGAGGCGCTCCTTGAGACGCGCGCAGCGCAGGGGCGATGGTCGGACGCGATGCGCGTCGCGGAAGAGCTCGGAGCGTTGCAGCCCGATCAGATTCGATGGCGCGCGGTTCACCTGCAATGCCTCGCGGCTTCCGGTGCCGACGCGGAAGGTCGCTTGCAGCTCGTTGAAAAGTGGCTCGCGGAGAAACCAGAGCAAGATGGACTTTTGGTGCTGCGTGCCGACATTCTGCGGGCGATGGGTCGAACGGCGGAAGCGCGCGAGATTTACGCAGCTCTGTCCGATCGAGGTGTCAGCGATGCGCGGCTCTTGGCAGCGTTGCTTGACGGGCTTGAGTCAACCGGCATGAGCGATCGGATTGAGCGTGCACTCGTTGCCGCGTCCGGTCGACTCGCGGATCCGAGCGAAGTGGTCGAGATTGAGGGTGAGAGGCTTCTTCACGCGGGACGCATCGCGGAACTTCGGACGAAGCTCTCGACAACGGATCGGAACGATGCAGCCATGCAGCGTCTTCGGATCGGGGCTGCGTATCTCGCGGGGGACCTTGCGGAGGCAACCCGTGTTCTCGAAGGCTTGAAGTCTGACGGGGTGGACTCTCGTGATTTTCTCGTCGCAGCGCCGATTGCGCTGGGTTCAGGTTCAAGACGGTCGCGCATCGAGGCAATCGAACAGAGTGTGCAGTCAACGACACGAGATCCTCTCGTTGCGATTCTCGTTTCTGATTTGCTGATCGAAGCAGGAGAGTTTGATGCGGCGTTGAGCGTCCTCGTCGACGCGTTCGATCAGTCGGGACGTCGGAGTCAACCGGTTGGACTTCGTGCTGTGCGAGCGTGTGCGACCATGGGTCGCGTCCCGGATGCGCTTGCGATCGCGCGCGACCTTGGTCTGCGATATCAGTCAGACGGCGCTGTCGCGGCCGCTATCCTCGAAGCTTGGTCGAGCGCGCTCCAAGCAGGATTTGTTCCTTCGCGCGTGTTTGGTGCGCTTGGTTCAGATTCTCCCGAAGCACTTCTTGAGTATTGGACGGCCATGGGGCGCCCGCGCGAACTCGGCCCGATCGTCGCTGAGGTGTTCTCGCGTCGAGGGAGTCGCGAGCGCGCTGCGACCATCATCGACGAACAACTCGCGGCAGCATCGGATGGCGAGACGATTCTCTCGCTGCTGCCTGCGGTCGAACGCGCTCGTCCCGACACCGTTCAAGCAGTGCTTATTCGAGCGGCAGAATTGCCATGCCGCGCGTCGACGGCGATCCAACTCGCCACTCGATTGAACGAACTTGGCCGACGCGAAGAAGCTCGGAATCTGCTTTCGAAATCGGAAGCGGGCGCGTCCGAAGCGGACGTACTCCGACTCGCTCGCGCACGCCGCGCTTTTGATGCACCGAGTGATGGCTCGGTGGCGTGGATTGCCGAGGAACTGAAGAAGGATCCGAGTATCGACGGTGCATCCTTCGTGCTTTCGCAACCCGAGGTTTGGTCGAACGAACCTGCCGTCGCAGCAGAGAATGCGAAATTGGTCGGCGATGCGGTGGGGATTCTGCGGGATGCGCTTGGTGCGAACTCGCAGCGCGCTTTGGTTGCGGAAGCGACCATGAATCTGATCTTCTATCCGAACGATCAGGCTCGTATTGCGGGGTCGCTTGCGGCACTCGCCGATGCAGAACGTCGAACACCCGATTCGGTGCGCGTTCTTACAACGCTCGCGCGGCTTCTTGAGATTGATGCACAACCAGATCTTCGTCGGGCAGCGGCGCTTCTCAGTCGTGCTGTTCAGTTGCAGCCAGGAAACGCG
>Ga0164293_10004678_pt1 | contig 11695 bp, 16 predicted proteins | sample GEODES118metaG_FD_111487 | JGI IMG/M metagenome (GOLD analysis project Ga0164293, IMG submission 111487) | Eutrophic lake water microbial communities from Lake Mendota, Wisconsin, USA - GEODES118 metaG | ecosystem: Environmental > Aquatic > Freshwater > Lake | place: USA: Lake Mendota...
ACTCTTTGTAGACACCCGCAGTTCAGAACCAACGGGGTAAGCTTGAACCATGCCTAACCCACCCAAGCCAGTCGAGCTAAAGATTCTCCAAGGCAACCCTGGCAAAAGAGCATTGCCCCTGAACGATGCACTAGCACCTTTGGACTACGGATACCGAGAACCCTTGCGTGAACTAGGTGAAGTTGGCAAGCAATTCTGGGACAACATCTTTGGTGCCGGTGAAATTTGGATCAGCATTAGAACTGACACCGAGCTTGTGCAGATGGTGTGTGAGCAACTCGACAGGCGTGAGCTAATCAAGCAGCAGATAGCAACTGACCCAACTGACCCAACCTGGTATCGGCAAGCCAACGAGATTGAGAAGCAGATAGTCCACAGTCTGTCTTTGCTTGGTTTCAGCCCTGCTGACCGAACACGCCTTGGCCTAGTATCTGCCAAAACCAAGAGCAAGCTAGAGGAACTGTTGGCTAAAAAGGCTAATCGTGAGTAGCTGGCCACCAGCCAATCTGACCCCTGTATCTGCTGAGGCTATCAAGCGTGGAGATGGCAAGTATGCCATTGAGTTCACCGAGGCATTTGGCTCTATCGGTAAAGACGGAATAGCTGGTCGAGCAGGTCAATCGCTTGTCTTACGAGAGTGGCAAAAGCAACTAATACGCCATGTTTACGCCAGAGATGAGGATGAAGGCTTACAGTTTAGAACTGCCCTAATCGGGATGCCCCGAAAGAACGGAAAGTCAGCTCTATCATCAGCAGCCTTTGGTCTTTATTCCTTGATCGCTGAGGGTATTCAAGGTGGTGAAGTTTACTCAGTAGCCGCTGAAAAGGAACAGGCTCGCATCGTATTCGGTGAGGCTAAGCGCATGGTCGAACAGTCTGAGCTGTCTGAGCTTTGTACCTTGTATCGGGATGCAATCTTTGTGCCATCAACCAACAGCGTTTACCGAGTTGTTTCTGCCGAGGCTTATTCCAAGGAAGGTCTAAACCCAAGCCGAGTAATCATGGATGAGTTACACGCTCACAAAGACCGAACACTATTCGATGTGTTTCAGTTGGCTATGGGAAACCGAGGCAAACTTGGTCAGCTAATCGCAATCACAACGGCAGGTCAAAAGACCGACATGACAGGCCAAGACTCTATCGCTTACTACCTTTATCAGTACGGCAAGAGAGTTGCCAGCGGTGAAGTAGATGACCCTTCATTCTTTATGGCTTGGTGGGCAGCACCAGATGAGGCAGACCATCGAGATGTCGAGGTGTGGCGTAAGGCTAATCCTGGCTTTGACGATCTAGTTTCTAAGGATGACTTTGAGTCAGCGGTCAGGCGAACACCAGAACCAGAGTTTAGAACCAAGAGATTGAACCAATGGGTAAGCTCTATGAACGCTTGGCTACCCAACGGAGCGTGGCAACCACTAGCAGAACAGCGAGAGTTGCTACCAGATGAGGACATCATCATTGGCTTTGACGGCTCTTTCAATGGTGACTGCACTAGCCTGATGGGTTGCACCATACCCAAAGACGATGAAAAACCCTATCTATTTATGATCAAGACATGGGAGAAACAGCCAGAGGACACCGATGATTGGCGTGTAAACACTCAAGAAGTCGAGGATGTAATCATTCAATTCTGCTCAACTCACAATGTAAAAGAGATAGCTTGTGACCCTTATCGCTGGCAAAGGTCTATGGATGCGATGGCAGAGATGGGCTTACCTGTTATCGAGTTCCCATCAACTAGCCCAAGTCGCATGGTTAGTGCCTGTGCCAAGTTCTACACAGCAGTAACCGAGCAGACAATGATTCACGATGGCGATGCACTACTTGAACGACACCTCACCAACGCAGTAGTAAAGACTGACAGGATTGGCCCTAGAATCGTAAAAGACAATCGAAGCTCACCACGAAAGATTGACGCTGCTGTTGCTGCTGTAATAGCCTTTGATAGGGCAACTGTTGGTAGAGTAGAGTCTGAACAGCTTGTCCCACAATTCTTTATCTAAGGCGGTCATGGCAACCATACTTCAAGTCGCAGGAGCTTCAGCCATAAGCATTGGTGCAGGGCTAATCTTTATTCCTGCTGGCGTAATTCTCGCTGGCGTGTTTGCAATCTTATTTGGCTTGGCTGCCGAAAGGAAATAACTAAATGCTCAACAATCTTTTCGAGTCAAGAGCTATCAGCTTTCAGACCATCTGGGGAACCGGTGGTGACATCGAGGTACTCAATCAGTCAGGCACAGTAGTCAACCCTGAAACTGTATTTAAGGTCAACGCAATCTTTTCAGCAGTCAGCCTAATCTCTGACACAATCTCTACCCTGCCGATTGACTCATACATCCGCAGAGATGGTGCAAGGTTCGCCTTTAGACCTAGACCAGCTTGGGTGCAACAGCCTGACATTGACACCACCAAAGAGGCGTTCTACGGATCTCTAATTGTTTCTATGTTGCTTGATGGCAACGGCTTTGTTCGAGTATTTAGAGATGGTGCTGGTCGAGTAATCAACATGACAGTTCTAAACCCTGCCAAGGTTGAGATTCGCAAGAACAAGGTTGGTGAGGTTGTTTACATCAATCAGGATGAGAACAAGCCACTAACTAAGAATGAAATAATCCACATCCCAGATGTTGTTAGACCAGGTGAAACCAGAGGCATCTCCAGAGTCATCGCACTCAAGGATAACTTCGGACTTGCTATCGCACTAGAGTCATACGCCGCTAGATTCTTTGGTCAAGGTGCAAGCACCAATGGCATCATCGAGTTCCCTGGCAATTTAACACCTGAGCAAGCTAAGCAACTTGTTGACGGCTTCGATGCAAGACACAAAGGATTCCGCAAGTCACACAAGACTGGCGTTCTATCTGGTGGAGCTAAGTTTGTTCAGACCACAGTAGAAAACGACAAGGCTCAGTTCATTGACTCACGCAGAATGGCTGTCGAGGATGTCGCTAGAGCGTTTAACATCCCACCTCACCTGCTAGGACTACCAGGCACTAACACCTATTCGAGTGTGGAACAAAACAACATTGCCTTTGTGACTCACACACTCAGACCAATCGTTCAGAAACTAGAGTCAGCTTTCACACCTCTAATGGCAACCGAGCCTGGTGGATCAACAGCCTTTATCAAGTTCACACTTGACGGCTTGCTAAGAGGCGATGCCAACTCACGCTTTACCGCTTACAGCGTTGGACTTCAAGCTGGATACCTGACCATCAACGACATTCGCAGACTTGAGGACTTGCCACCAGTTGACGGCGGAGAGATTATTCGAGTGCCACTAGCCAATGTGAACATTGACGCAGCCGAACTTGTAGCCACAGACAAGCGAGTCAACATGGCTCAGAAACTTGTCAACTCAGGTTTTGACCCTGCCGAGGTTATGGCCGCTATGGGCTTGCCAGAGATTGCACACACCGGCTTACCAACAGTTCAACTACAAGGTATCGCTCAGGTAAACCCAGAGGATCCGACAGCAGCCTACGAGGTTGAGTAATGCCAATTACCACAGGTCACACCACCATCGGACTAACAGCATCACTTGTTGATGGCACTAGCAACAGCGACTTTAGGCTTTCTATTCATAACGCTGATAACACAGCAAAGGTTTTTCTTGGTGGCCCTGGTGTCACTATAAATAACGGATTGGGTCTTGAAAAGCTAACAACGATGCAGTTTGATATGTACGCCTCACAAGAGCTTTATGCAGTATCTGACAAAGCGGGACACATCATTCACTGGATGAAGCAGGTATAGAGATGCCTTATTACATTACACAGACAAACCCTGACTGCCCTAACTGGGCTGTTGAAAAAGAGGATGGCGAGTCAATCGGTTGCCATGACTCAAAGGAATCAGCCATTGACCAAGCTGTCGCTATCAGCATTGACGAGGGTACAGAGTTTGTTGGCGAAAGAGCCGCAGTGGGTTCACTAGAAGTTGGTGACTTTGTTTCTTGGGCACCACTTGATCCAAGAGTTGCTGCACAGGTCGAGATGGTTCAAGAGCAGTTTGCTGTGGTCAGATTGTTTGATTACGAGGATGGCATCTTTAGCCCAACCGACAAGATGATGGTTATAAATGTATTCCAGCTAGAAAAGATACCGACACCCAAGATGATTGCTGTCGAGGTTGAGCAGGTAGAGGAAATTGACGAGCCTGATGTTGAGGGTGCTAACCTGCCTGACAATTACCGACCAGCTCTATCTGAGGATGTGCCAGAGGGCAGGGCTTGTGGCAACTGCTTTTTCTTTGACGAGTCAAGAGTAAACGCTGAGGGTGACAAAGCTTGGTGTGAACGTTGGGATGACTTTGTTGATGGTGGCTATTACTGCAACTCTTGGGAATCAAACGATGAGGAACGAGCTATCAACCAAGAAGCCCCTGCCTACATGAGAGCAGCAGCTCGGCGTGGACTTGAGTATTACGAGGAAGGTTTAGCTGGTGACGGCGTAACCCCTAAGACAATCAGAGAAGCAAGAGAGATGGCCGAGGGTAGAGTCAGCGATGACAAGTGGATAAGGATTGCCGCTTGGATTGCTCGACACTTAGTTGACCTTGACTCACCAGATGCAAACCCTGAGTCTGATAACTACCCATCCGCAGGTGTGGTAGCACACTTACTTTGGGGATCAGGGCCAAGCAAGCGAGCAGCACAAAGAACCCAAGACTACGCTGATTCGGTAGTTGCTAGAATCAGAGCAGAGGAAAATAACCGCATGGAAAACAAAAACAAGTGGCTAGATGTTGCCAGAGCAATCGCACTAAAGATTGACGGCCCACAGAATAAAGAGCCAGAGATAAGAACCAACAGCGTTGACTTTGAGGTCAGGGCTGAAGGTGACGGCATGAGCTTTACCGGCTACGCCTCAGTATTCAATTCTCCATCCGAGGACTTGGGTGGCTTTGTTGAGTATGTTGCTCCTGGTGCTTTCAAGCGTTCCTTACAATCTCGCAACGAGGTAAAGCTACTTTGGAACCATGACTCAGGTGAGCCACTAGCTTCCCTCAGAGGTGGCACTATGCAACTGGTCGAGGACTCAAGAGGTCTAAAGGTTACAGCTTCCCTGCCCAACACAACTAGGGGAAGGGACATAGCCGAGCTGTTACGCACTAAGGTTATAGATTCTATGAGCTTCGGATTCAATGTCATCAAAGACTCATGGGCAAGCGATGGCAAGACACGCACACTTGAATCAGTCCGTTTATTCGAGGTCAGCATTGTTAGCTTCCCAGCCTATGAAGCTACCACCGCACAGGTTAGATCAGCTCAAACCATTAACCCAGACCAACTAGCCGATGCCCTGCTAAAGCTAGAGTCAGGTGAGGAACTTGACGAGGCCAACGCTAACTTGATTACCGAGGTGGTCAACAAGCTAAAGGCACAGCCAGAGATTGAGGAAGTAATTGACAACGGCCTTGATCTACTAGACCTCAAGAAAAAGCAATTCGACCTTCTACTGAAAAGGATTTAGACATGGCTACCAAAGACGAAATCAAGAACGCAATCCTAAAAGCTGCTGGCAACCCATCAGTCGGTGTTATCGCTGACATGGCAGATGACCTAGCTAATGCAATCTTTGACCTAGACAACAAGAACTCATATAACCCAGCCAAAGAAGCAAGGGTTATGGATACCAAAGAAACCCGATAGAGTTTCTTTAGCCCCAGCTCGGCCCCCTTTCCTGAGCTGGGGTTTTTTTTCGCCTATAAACTTGTAGCTAACAGTTGAGTGTAAGCACCGCTGTATCTGTTGAGTGTCAGCACCGCAGGAATCCCATAATCATCTAATCCGAAAGGAAATCATGTCTGATTTCATTAAGACTCAGATGGATGCCCGCAACAACCTAATCGCACAGGCTAGAGAAGTTCTAGACTTTGCTGAGGCTGAAAAGCGTGGACTATCTGCTGAGGAAAACCAAAAGATTGCTCGTATCGAAGCTGACATCGACTCAGCCGATGCAACAATCGAAACCGCTCGTAAACTAGCAGATCGTGAAGCTCGTGCTTCTGAGGCTGCTGCTTCATTCTCACCATCTATGCCAGCTAAGGACAACTCTGACGCTGACATCCTTCGTGCAATCGCTTCTGGCGAAATGCGCGGATACGACTTCGCTCGCGAGGCTCGTACCCTAGTGCCTTCTGCAAATACGGTCGGGCAATCCTTCTTCGACAGAGTATTTGAGATTGCTCAGCTAGTTGGCCCAATGCTAACTGTGTCTGAGGTCTTGAACACACAGAGTGGAGAAAATCTAGTAATTCCAACAGTCACAGCTACTTCAACCGCAGGTTCAGTAGCAGCAGCAGGAACTATCTCTGAGTCCAACCCAACATTCTCATCCATCACCCTTGGTGCTGAGAAGTATGGAGCTTTGGTTCAGGTTGCATCTGAGCTAGTAACTGACGCTGGATTTAACATCACCCAGTATATTGCTCAAAACCTCGGAACCTCATTGGGTCTGCAGGCTAACTCCGTTCTAACCACAAAGCTATCTGCAGCCGCTGGCTCAGTAGTAACTGGTGGAACCGGTGTTGGTGGAGCAGCTTCATACGAGAACCTAATTGACCTTGTTTATGGAATCGCAGACGGCGCAAGAGTATTGCCAGGTCTAGGCTTCCAGATGAGCAAGTCAGGTATCGCAGCAGCTCGCAAGCTAAAGGATGGTGCAGGTAACTACATCTGGACTAACTCAGCAGTACCAGGTCAGCCAGCAACCTTGCTTGGCTACCCAGTATATGAAAACCCCGCGATTGCGTCAGTGGGCACCGGAACCAAGAGCGTCCTCTTCGGGCACCAGCCATCATTTGTTGTTAGAGTCGCAGGTGGAATCCGCGTTGACCAGTCAGCTGACTTCGCGTTCAACACAGACACAGTAACCTACCGAGGCCTAATCCGTCTTGATGGTGGACTAACTCACGCAACTCACATAGGATATTTCAAGGGGGGCGCAAGCTAATAGCTTGTTTCCAACTGGAAATCCGAGAAACCCCTCAGGGCTTAGGCTCTGGGGGGTTTCCCTTTATCCTGAATAATGGGCAACAAGTAAACTTGTAGGGCGGGGGACACAGAGCGTAGGACTGTGTTCCCTGCTTTTTTTGCTATTATGAAGTATGCCTACGAATAAAGAGAAACTAAACGGCGCAGTAAGCGTCTGGTCTAATAGCTACAACGCGCCGACAGGATACGGACAACAGGCCACCATGCTTGTTGACCGATTGAAGCGCTCAGGTCTTGATGTCGCTATGTTGTCCAATTACGGACTAGAGGGAATCCCAAGCACAATCAAAACACCTTTTGGCGATGTCCCACATTACCCCAGAGGAATAGACCTCTACTCAAATGACTCTGGCCCAGTAGATCACAAATCCTTTATTGCCGGAAAAGATAAACCTAATCTCTTTATTAGCCTTTACGATGTTTGGGTAATGCTTGCCAACGGATACGATGACTTCCCCATCGGTGCTTGGACACCACTCGACCATGTGACACTTCCCCCAAAGGTAGAGAAGTTCCTACGCAAAGACAATGTAACCCCAATCGCTATGTCACCTCATGGAGTCAGACAGCTAACCGAAAAGGGTATTGAGTGTGAGTACGCACCTCACGCAATAGACACAAAGGTTTACAAGCCAACAACCAAAATAGGCAGACATGAGATAAACGCCTACATGGGACTAGAGCCAGATAACTTTGTTGTCGGAGTTGTTGCCGCTAACAAGGCATCGGGTCTAGTTCACCGCAAAGCCTTTGGAGAACTTATCTTTGCTTTTAGCTTGTTTGCTAAAGCTCACCCTGACGCTGTGCTGTATCTACACACAGACGCAGTTGGTCAAGCTGGTGGCTGGAACTTGCTAAACATTCTCAACTCAACAGGAATTAGAAAAGACCAGGTAATCTTTCCCAACCCTAATGACTACCGCTTTGGATTAGCTCAGACCGACCTAGCCGCACTCTACTCACGCATGGATGTTTTACTAGCACCTAGCTTTGGTGAGGGCTTTGGTGTTCCAGCAGTCGAGGCTCAAGCCTGTGGCACTAGGGTCATTGGCTCTAACTGGGCAGCAACACCTGATCTAATCAGCGAGGACTCATGGCTTACAGATGGTCAGCTAACTTGGGATGCAGGGCAAGACGCTTGGTGGATGACTCCCAGCATCTCTAGCTTGGTCAATGCTCTTGAGGAATCTTACAAGGCCGAGCGTGGCCCATCACAGGTAGCCATAGACTTTGCCAGCAAGTTTGATGTTGAAAAGGTTTGGGATGAGCATTGGCTACCAATACTCAAGAAGCTTCTGAAATAGACCTAGTAGTAATTGGGTCATCGCTAGGCAGGGAAAGCTGGCTGGCAGATTGCTCGGCTTCAATCAACCGCAATCACATCGCAGTCATTAGCTTTGGATTTGAGCTTGCCAAAATCGGCTGGGTTATGGATAACACTAATGCCGATAGATTCTTGTTTCTACAAGACTCCTGGGTAATCAAAGATGAAGCCTTCTGGGACTTACTTGATTCCACTTCTGGCTCTGTTGCCCTAACCGCTGATCCTTATTTCTTTGGCTGTTACGCAGGTGTCTATGAGCGTTCGGTAATTGAGCAAATAGGCGTTCCAGTAATCACTACAAAGCGTGAAGCAATAGATAATGAGATTGCTTGGCATCAAGATTATGTGAAGGTAGCAGGTGAGCCTTCGGTCTTATTCCCTGACCTGAAAGATTCCAACTCAACAAGACAAGTAGAAAAGCATGGGAGAACTAACCTAGTGCTAGAGAATGACTACATAGCTAAATACAAAGGAACTTGGAAATGATTGAAAACCTAATAGTCCCAGTCCTCAATCGCTATGACTTACTTCAGCGCATGCTCAACAGCGTGGATGTCCCAGTTGACCACCTGCTCATAATTGACAACGGAGCAAGCCATCAGACAGCCCTCACTCTTGACCTTGGCGATAACTTCAAGAAGGTCACACACCTACCAATGCCGGCTAATCTCGGAGTATCTGGATCGTGGAACTTGGGGATAAAGTCCTTCCCTTACGCTCAACGCTGGTTCATAGTTTCTAACGATGTGGTCTTTGAGCCTGGTGCTTTAGAGAAACTCTCACAGGCTCGCAGGGATGAGATAACCCTCACAGGCGATGCACCCCATTGGCAAGCTTTCGTTTTGGGTGATGAGGCTGTCAGTGATCTAGGGCTGTTCGATGAGTGTGGATTCTTTCCTGCCTACTTTGAGGACAACGACTACATGAGGCGAGCAGACTTCGCTGGTGTAAATGTTCGCAGGGTTGACATCGAGCTAAGCCATGACAACAGCTCAACCATCAAGGCTGGCTATGAAAACAAGAACGCCAAGACCTTCTTTGCTAACCAGAAACTACATGAGGCTAAGATAGCCAATAACGATTACAGTGCTGGTGTTTACTCATTAGACATAAGACGAGAGAACGGCTGGGAATGAACTTAGTTTACACAGGTGGGACTTTCGATTTATTCCACGCAGGTCATGTTAGATTCTTGCAACGCTGTGCTGAGTTAGGCGATGTGGTTGTTTCCCTAAACACCGATGAGTTTATTCAGGAATACAAGGGCAAGCCACCAGTCCTAAGCTTCAGCGACAGGCGTGAGGTGCTTAGATCGTGTCGCTATGTTGCCGAGGTCATAACCAACTCAGGTGGGCCAGATAGCACTCAAGCAATCAATAGCGTCATGCCTGACATAATTGCAATAGGCTCGGATTGGGCTGTCAAGGATTACCACAAGCAGATGAACTTTGACCAAGATTGGTTAGACGATAGAGGCATTGCCCTTATCTACATTCCTTACACCAGGGGAATAAGCTCAACAGCCATCAAAGAGCGTATGCTTTTTAGAAGATAGAATAGAGAACATTATGGCAATCACCCAAGGTTACGCTTCATTAAGTCAAGTTAAAAGTGCACTCAGAATCACAGATAATGTCGATGATGCCCTGCTAGAGATGGCAATTGAGTCAGGCTCTCGCGCGATTGACGGATACACCAACCGCAGCTTCTCAGCTACTGGAACAGCTACTCGAATCTTTACCCCAATGGATTACCTACAAGTTGAGATTGACGATCTAATCACGCTCACCCAACTAAGAACCAAGTCAGATGATGATGGTAGCTTTGACCAAACTTGGACTGCTAACGATTACCAGCTCGAACCCCTAAACGGCAGAGTTGACGGATTGCCTACCTCATACACTCACATCAGAGCTGTTGGCGATTACTTGTTTACCCAATGGGAAGGTGAAGCAACTGTCGAGGTCACAGGAACTTGGGGATGGTCAGCAGTCCCAATCGCTGTAACTCAGGCTTGTGTCATTCAGTCCAGCCGAATCTACAAGCGACTAGACAGCCCTCTCGGAGTGGCAGGTATCTCTGACATCGGAATCATGCGAGTCAGCAACCAGCTCGACCCAGATGTCGCACAGCTAGTCAGTCCTTACCGCAGAATCAGGTTTGCATAGTGGCAAGCATCAGCCAGCTAAGAACGGCTATCGCCACTAACCTTGCTACTATTACTGGACTACGCACTAGCGCAGAAATGCCAGATAACCCGAACCCACCAATCGCCCTGGTTAGACCAACAAGTGTGGACTATAACCAAGCCTTCAATAAAGGTCTTACCCTTTACAGGTTTTCCGTTGTTGTCATTGTAGGCAGGGCAGCGGAAAAGTACGCACAGAGATCCCTTGATGCCTTCTGCTCTAGCACAGGAGCCTCAAGTATCAAGAACGCAGTAGAATCAGATAAGACACTTGGTGGTTACGCCTATGATTGCCGAGTGACTGAAATGACAAATTACACACCCATCCAAATGAATGAGGGCACTTACTTAGCGGCTGAATTTGCTGTTGATGTATTTGCCGATTAGGAGAACATAAATTGGCAAAATTCGTAGCAACCGACTATAAAGTCACAATCAACGGCGGAACAGTAAGCTCATCCCTTGCATCCGTTGAACTTCCTATAGAAATAGATGAACAAGAGACAACCAGTTTCGGGTCTGAGTGGAGAACGAGGATAGCAGGGTTAAAATCTGGCTCAATCACACTAGAGTTCCACCAGGACTTCGCTGCTGGCGCACTCGACTCTATTCTTTGGCCTCTACTTGGAACTAACGCAACTGTTGTTGTTATACCGACTTCAGGAACTGTTACCTCAAGCAACCCTAGCTACACAGGAACTTTCCTTGTAACTCAGTACACCCCCTACGCTTCCACAGTCGGAGATCTAGCAACAGTATCCGTATCGTGGCCGCTAACGGGAGCACTCACTAGAGCAACAGCGTAGAGCCATGCAAATCCCTTTCAAAGTTGAGTTTGTAGATGGTTCTAAAGAATCAGTTGTATGTGGCACACCGGACTTTATCGCTTTCGAGGATAAGTTCAACCTTGCTGTAACAACAATTCAAAAAGACCCACGCCTGACTTACCTTGCCTACATTGTTTGGAACGCCCTACGCCGCAAGAAGCAAACTGACAAGAGCTTTGAGGACTTTGTGGATTCCCTTGAGAACATCGAGGGTGACGACACAAACCCAAAAGTAAAGGAATAAAGGGACTGGGAGATAAAAGCTCCCACCTCTTTATTGCAGCCTTAGCTTGTGAAACAGGGATTGCACCATCGGTGCTGATGCAGGAATCCGAACGGATGCTGTTTACCATGCAGAT
>Ga0164293_10004680_pt1 | contig 11694 bp, 14 predicted proteins | sample GEODES118metaG_FD_111487 | JGI IMG/M metagenome (GOLD analysis project Ga0164293, IMG submission 111487) | Eutrophic lake water microbial communities from Lake Mendota, Wisconsin, USA - GEODES118 metaG | ecosystem: Environmental > Aquatic > Freshwater > Lake | place: USA: Lake Mendota...
AAGCCCCCCACTTAGTTTGCGCTTCCTTGATCATCTCTTCCACTCGCCAGTCGCGCGTTCCGCGATTGGTCTCCCACCATTCCTTGAACTTTGCCGTAAGCATCTTCTTCGACACCTTGGGAGTGTCCTCCGCTGGCTCCACAGAATACGTGCAATCCGCGAAGAACCGCATGATTGCATTGCTCTCCTCACGATATTCATTGGTATATACCTGAATATCCTCAGGCGCAACTACATCATCATTCTTGAACTTCTTGTAGAGGTGAATGAGATATGCCAGGAAACATCGACCCCACTCCTCCGACTTCACCTTGCGCTCAATCGAGATGTCCATCTTGTGCTGGTTGGGTCCGTCGGGATTCTGTACGAACTTCGATGGGAAATTCACCACCATCATGCGGCGCCACGTACCGCTATCGTTCGTGTTGATCTTCGGCTTGTCGTTACACGCCAGATGGAGCTTGCACTGCAGCTCAAACTCAATCATGGACTTGGCACCCGCATACAGATCGCGAGCAATGATCTTCTCGGACGACGTCAGCTCCTTCATGAACCCCGTATTCAGGGGAACCGCCTCATCCGGCTCCTGCATCGTCACGAACCGCCGACCCTTCAGACGAATCAGCTCAGGAGCCGCTGCACCCGACTTGCCACGACCCTGTGTCAGCAGCGAGATCGGGACCTTGCACGCGTAATCCCCCAGAGCCGTCTCAATCAGACAGATAAGCATGGACTTGCCATTCGAGCCCACGCCCGTCAAGACGTGGAACTTCTGATTGCCCGTCCCGTTGAGGCACCGGGCCATGTGCCGGTTCATGTACTCCCTCACCCGGGGATTCGGGAAGATCTTGTTCAGGAAATCCTGGATCTCCGGCCACTCCTTGTAATCCGTATGCTTCATTGACGGCTCATACTCCAGCTGCGTCGTGAAACTCAGGCAGTCGTCGGGCTTGCCGTCACGGAACTCGAACGCCTCCATATCGAACACGCCGTTCTGGCACGCTAGGAGATTGCGGTTCTCATCCACCTTCTTGATGAAAGTCTCGTCCAGGAACAGCTCCTGGCACTCACGCATCACATTGGACTTGAACGGAGTCTTCTTCAGCTGTGCAGCGACCTTCATGAGATCCTGCTGCATGACCACCGTGTAACACGTCTGGCATCCCGTGCGCATACACTCGCGCGCATCCTTGGAGTTGCAGTCGGGCAGGCTGCCATCCGTCAGCTTCCCGCCGTAGTACCCTGCGCGCTCAATATAGAGCTTCCAGATCGTCACGGAGAGTTCCAGCTGAAGCTGAATACCCTTGTCCGACTCCTGCCAGACATGCCCCGTGTATTTGAACCACGCGTTCTTCCCGAAGCTTGCGCACTTGTAGTGATCGCGGAACTTGGAATACACCACCGACGCCACATCGTACTCGGCTCCGCTGTGCGATGCATCCACCTTCCGGAGAATGTTGTTCTTCTCAATCTCCGTATATCGCTCGATATTGTCGCTCGCCGACCACTTGCGCAGCGATCCCTCCTGCAGGCGTGGTCCAGTGTTCCGCATCGAGAACGAGTTCCACTTGGACATGCACTCGCGCACATTGAACATCGCTGACCGCCGACTGAACTCTTCAAATTCATCGTAGAGATCCGGATGAATGTTCTTGAGACAGATACCCACGTCAATCCAGCACTGGTACTCCGATGACCGCGAGTCCACGAGGTTCTGGACGTGCTCGTGAATGTACTGCTTCTCCTCAGGTGTCAGCGGGCGGGGAACATAGGCTGTCGGGGACGACTCCCGCGATCCGGGGAGCTTCCGCTGGACTGGACGACCAACGCGTGGCATTACCGCCCGCCCCCCAGAAATACGAACATTCTCCTGGTTTGTCTCAGGGAGGTTCCCGTACTTTTCCTGCGCCTCGGGCGTCATCGGCGTCTCCCGAGACTCGTCGCGCTCAAACGTATCCAGCTTGCGCAGGAGATCCGGCGTCATTGGAACGGGCGTCGTATCTACCGTGTGCGACCCGTCTGCATTCACCGTCACCCGGCTGGTGATAATGTAGGGCAAACCTTTATCCTTGCGGGCGCCATACATCATCCACCCCGACGAGCGGGACGCCACTGCGCGGTCATACACCTTGGACCACTCCTTTTCCTTCAGAGGGACATCGTCGAACATCGACATCTTGGTGAGCATGACATCGCGAATGCCCATCTCGACATATTTGGTCGTGCGCACATCCGGAACCAGGACATGCACTCCGCCGGCAGCCCCGTCCTTCTTGGGCGTCGGCTTCTTCTTCTCCATCACATACACCTCGACTGCGTCAGGAACTACCAGGAAGGTCCGCATGGTCTTCACATACTCCAGGACGAACTGCAAGACCTGCTCGGGCGTGTGCTTGTGCGCTGTCGTCCCCGCCTCGTACTGGAAATCCAGATCTACCTTGCACGGACCCAGAACCTGTGGCGACTCGGTGAGTGTAATCTTGTTTGTATGAACTTCAACGTAATCGTAGTACAGATCGTAGAACTCCTGTAGGATATCGCTACCTACGAAATACTTACCAGGAGGAGTGAGTGTTACGTGGGTAATTGATTCACCAGGAGTGGTAATTCGGTGATCCTCCAGAAATTTGAGTAGTCCACCCGCTGAGGCCATTTTTCACGAGTGTGTGTAGAATTAAGACAATAAATCTCCAACTGATCCATTTTTAACGCACGGTTCTGTTCTGGAAAAACGAATAACAAATTAGCCTACGAGAATATAAGACTACACAACACATGAAGTTCTGCCCCGACTGCGAGAACGCCCTCACGGACATTCGCGACGACGGCGCCGGCGTAGGCTTTGAGTGTCGCAAGTGCAAGTACAATGAAAAGATCACCCGTGCTAATCCTCTGGTGTATGAGCACAACCTGAACCAGGATACGGCGGCTCGGCTGGTGGTGAATCCTTACCTATCCCTGGATCCTACGCTTCCCCGCTTCTCCACGATTCAGTGCCCCACGGACGGATGCAAGTCCAAGGAGGTGGTGGGTGTTAAGGTAGATGCCAAGAACGTCGTCTGGATGTACCAATGCACTCTGTGCGGCGTTTCGTGGAAGCAGGATGCCCGTCGGTCGTGAAAAGGATGAAAACGGACAATAGACCTTTTTGAGTACGGAAACAAGTATAACTCATAGATAAAATCACAATGCTCAAGCGTATTGTGTTATTGGCCTCCTTCTTGGCGGCTACAACCTCCCAAATTACTCTGGGAACTCTGACCCCGTCAGTAAGTGCTATATCTCCCACTGGAACCCGTTCTCGTGCGGGTGTGCTTCCCACCGCGACTGCGACTACAACGCGGTCTCGCCCCGGTATGGCTCCTACTGCTACGGCAACTGCAACCCGTTCCCGTGGCAGAGTAATTCCCACTGCTACGGCAACTACTACGCGGTCTCGTCCCGGAGTAATTCCCACTGCGACTGCGACTACAACGCGGTCTCGCCCCGGTATGGCTCCTACTGCTACGGCAACTGCTACGCGGTCTCGTGCCGCCGAATCTCTTAGTCCTACCGTTACCGCTACCCGAACCCGTGCTCTTGGAACACCATCGCCTACGCTTACCGCCACCCGCTCTCGCGCTCTTGGCACTCCATCTCCCACAATTACAGCGACGCGTTCGCGAGCAGTTGGAACTCCCACATCTACACTGACACGCTCTCGCACCGCCACTGCAACCCGTTCTCGCACTGCTACCACGACCGGGTCTCGTGCCCCGGAATCTCCGACTGCGACTCAGTCTCGTCTGGCACCTACTCCCACTGAAACTGGAACCGCCAGCGGAACCCCCACCGCGATCGCCACCGGGACCGGGACGGCAACCGGGACCGGGACCCCATCTACAACTCCATCTTGGACGACTACGATGACTGGAGGCGTCCGGGCAAGCTCTAGCCCGCCCTTCACACCGTTTCCTACCTTCACAGGCACTGGATCTCAGTTTAGCACTCCCAGCCCTTCATTCACATCTCTGGCAAATGTCGCTGTAGTAGCTCCCGCGGCGGCTCCCAACAACACCATCGCCATCATCGGCGTTGCCGGAGGAGTCTCTATTGCCGCTCTCCTGGCTATTGCGGCGGTTGCTGCTGCTTTCCGTCAGCGCGGAGGTCGTAAGCGTAGTCTATCGGCATCGCCAGATACATTCACTCAGATGCCCGGTACCCATCCCAACTTCATCAATGTCGTGAATCAGCAGGATCCTAACGACTACAGGGTTGCCGCTGCCAACCCTGTCATAGTACCCCGCACCTTCGCTCTCCCACCTCCAGTTGAAAAAGCCGTCTATAACCCTTTCCAGGCTCGGGCGTCGCCGATGTCGGCTGCACCTCCGCCTACCGAGGAAACGACTCGTCAAGCGTTTGCTCCTCAACAGACTGCTCGCGCGCTCCCTTCTATTACATTCATGAACAGCGCGCGCAAGCTCACGAAGTTTGCGCCACCTCCGCCTCCCATACCACCACCACCTGCCGACGACGAGGGTCGGCCACCCCCCTACCCGTAATCTTGCGACGAGTGTAGATCACCGTGCGCCGACCCGGGATTGCTAGCATAGTATGTAGAGAGGTGGAAACCCCCCAATAGAAGGATGAGTAGGACATCATATCCTTGTCGTACTCATACAGAACCACCTTGGTATCCAGCGTCGGGAAGTTCAGGGCCATCTCCATACGGTTCAGGATTTTGCGCATATCGAGATTCCGCAGAGCATAGATATACTGGTCGCCATATGACGTGCGATTCGAGAGAACGTGAGCGATCGTAGCCATTATGATATGTTTTACAACTGGAAAGATGGCATCATCCGTTTTTCCCGTGGTAAGATAACAATGAGGACGCGCGCACGTAAATTCTGCGATTGTATCAAAAAAGTTCGGACGAGCATGAAGCCCCGTCCAGGTTCATCGAAAGAGAGTGGGGCTATTGCAGTATGCACGACACGCCTCCTCTGGCCACATGGACGGACACTCCGTAAAGTTCGTTGCCTGCGGAAAGCCAAGCTTCTGACTCAGAAGCGTAAGTGAGACGAGATAACTCAGGACGGTAGTCGTGAGACCAAAGCATAGTCCGCGAAGGTATCCGTACCGCTCTCCCGCTTGTCTAGCCTTCTCTATCTCCCCTGCCCAGATTTCTTCTAGTCTATTCATTAATATAAGATATGAAACTCACCTGTAAGCGCGGAACTCACCCCCGTAAAAGTTATACTCGCAAGGCGTACATGCGAAAGACGGGTGTCCATATCGCTCCTGCAGAGGTTCATTCTCAGTCGTGCGTTCGCGGTTACCACGGACCGGGCAAGGGTATTGGACCCCTCAAGAAGGGCAATCTGACCAAGTACGGATATTCTACCGCCAAGAGCGCTCGTTCGCGCCACACAGCTCTCAATGCGGCTGTCAAGTACGATGGTGCGCTCCCGACCTACAAACGCCTGAATGCTCTCTCGGTCTATACTCGTCGTAGTGCTCCTGCGACGTCCAAGGCTGCTCTGGCGGATCGCAATTACATTGGATTGAAGTACGGATACAAGTCAACGTAAAACGAATTAGAAACAAAGCAGGAGATATAGTACAATATACTCCACCATGATGTCCGAGTTCATTCTGCGCGCGGATATTATTAAGGCACAGGAGACCCCTCGCACGACCCTTCCCTATTTCACCAAGTATGAATATACTGCTCTTCTTGGTGTTCGTAGGCAGCAGCTCAACGATGGCGCGATTCCTCTGGTTCCCATCCAAGAATTCAACCGTGATGACCCCGATCTGTATCTTAAGATCGCGGAGCGCGAGATTCTGGAGCGCAAAGTGCCCTACATTATCCGTCGCGAGCTTCCGGGGGGAGTGTCGGAATACTGGAGCGTTTCAGAACTTGAACTTGCATGGTAATAATGATGGAAGAGTCGTTGAAGAAACTAGAAGATACATCCGAATCGTCAAGCGATATTGCAAATACGTGGAATAGCGCTCACGAGACATTACTGTCATCTATCGGAGACAAGGCAAATTGTATGCGTTGGATGCACACCGAATCACAAATACACTACGACCGCTGGAATTTTTGGCTTTCTGTTCCCAGCGTAACCCTAACTGCCCTAGCAGGTGCAACGACCATCGGACTGACTCAACTCACCCCCCTAGCCCAAACATACGTGACAATTATTGTGGGGGTCACTACAATTGCTACAGGAGTCTTGACATCTATCAATCAACTTCTGAAAGCTCCGCAGACATCGGAAGGTCATCGAATTGCAGCTATTGCATACGGCAAATTGTACCGCGTAATTTCGAATGAACTCGCTCTGCGTCGCGACCAGCGTACAAATGCCCAAGAGTTCTTGAAAGTGATACGCGTAGAGCAGGATAGACTCGAAGAATCGTCACCTCTGATACACCGAATCATCATCGAGAGGTTCAATCACAAGGTTGAATCGAATGCGACACTCGAGAAACCCGAGATTGTAGGAGAGTTGGATCACATACGCGTCAATATGTCATCAAAACCTCCGCCTGGAATTGCCCGTCAGCCCTCAGAACCTCCTAGTTCGCCCGTTCTTTTGACAGCGAAGAAACATCTCCCAACAAATCCCTTGCGCAATCCAGCTCCCTCATCCACTATGGCCGTTATCGGCGGCCAAAGCTAGCTGCGCCTCCGTTGGGGGAAAGAGGAGGAGAGGGATCGGCTCGCGACCCGGATCCTCCCACCGCGCCGGATCAACCTGCAGCGTCCCGTTTGCCATTGCGACATCGACTTCGTCCGATGCGAAACGAGGATCGTGCTTCTGGACCTCAGCGTATGCCGCCAGAACTCCGTCGTGCGAGAAGGCGTAGTCCGAATGTGCGTTGAACGAGAGGTACAATCCCAGTACCGTAACAAGAACAGCGGTGAGGTAGAACTTCGTGTATAGCAGGAAAAGGACAGCTGCAATCCAGATACCGCGAGACAGAATACCCCGCGTCAGGATAGAATCAAGGACCGAACGGGGGATACCCACGATGCTCAGGATAGCAAACAGCCCAATGACCGCAATAGAGGTTTGTACGTCACGTGCATGGGCAAGCATCTTTGTTAAAACGGAACAAATAAAGTGCTCTTGAATGACAAGACATAGCCCCAAAGATGCTCATTCCCGTTCGTTGTGTTACATGCGGCGACTACGCGATCTCTACCCGCTGGCTGGCATACCAGGCTCTGGTAGAGAAAGAGAAGAAGAAGGACGGGCGTACAGATTCCTCCCCTCCCTATCTCACCAAGAGCACTGTAAAGACGGCGGAGGGACGAGCCATGGACCAGCTGGGTTTCACGCGCGAGTGCTGTCGTCGTCACATTCTAACCTCTGTAGAACTTTTGTAAAGGAAGTATAATAACCAATGGCGACCTTCCGGGCAAAACGCCCTTTTTCGTCTAGCGAACTCCTTGCACTACAGCGCCAGAAGGTTGAGCAGTCCTTGAATATTCCTCCCTCTATCAACCTGCAAGATAGCTCTGAACTCACGGCGCGCGTACGTAAGAACGCGTCAGTCCTGAAGACGGAGTACCTCCCGGGCGAGCCTACCAAGGGCAACTCGGGCAACATGGTAAAGTTCAATGACTGCTCGGTCGTTCAGGCCATGGTTGAGGGAAATGCTTACCGCTCTTCCGCGTTGAGTTATCAGCCACGCACCCAGTACACGTCTGATGGATGCTCAACACTCCTAGATAATCCCGTTAGCTACCCCAAGGCAATTACATGCGAGCAGCCCATTCCGATCTCTGCCCCGCGTGTAGATTGCTTTGATCCTACCGTTGATCTCCCTCTGCGCCGCAACGACAACAAAGTTGTCATACGGAACGCCCCCGCCATCGTCCTGAATAAAATAACTGTAAAGACGTAATGAGCGCTGAAATCTTGAATGTCATGTTGATTCTCCGCAATCAGGTGAAGATCTACCACTGGGAGACTTTTTCGTTCGGTCGCCACAAGGCTACCGATGACCTGGTAGATAGTCTGGATGCCAACATTGATAAATTCACGGAAGCCTACATGGGTCGCTATGGTCGCCCTAAATTCACCTCCAAGACCGGCAAGCTGCAGATGTTTGATATCACGGACAAGCGTGCCCACGAGCTCCTGGCTGGAGGGATCGTGTGGCTCACCAATGAACTTCCCAAGATGCTGAAGCGGACTGATACAGATCTCCTGAATATCCGCGACGAGATTCTCGCCGACCTCCAGCAGGCGCGTTATCTATTTACTCTCCATTGATGTAGAGTATATAATGCTGCAGGTCTTTGCTGGACTCAACTTGATTGAATGTGATGCCAGGGCTAGACAGACCCTGCCACCAGGATTCATTGACCTGTCTAAGACTAGGGCATCATCCCTTGCATCCGAGCTCCAGACAGTGTATGAGCACCACTCCGAGGCACACGTGTATATTGGATATATCGACCCTATCCTGATGCTCTCTGCCCCCGACGAAGTCCTCACCCGCCGAGCATTCCGTAAATTGGCAGTTACAGCGGTTGTCAGCAATCCAATGATCCTTCCCTATGCCTGGAAAAACGGACTGGATCAGCTCGTATTTGTGGGTGAGACTAAGAACCAAGATGCTTCGTCTGCCTAAGCTTTCCACTACCGTTGTTCTCCACTCTTACGACATGAAGCTGAACACCGACGAGATTCTCCGCAAGATGCCCCTGGAAGGCGGAATCATCAAGATTGAGAAGCGCGGGATACTCCGTCGCGGGGAGTCCAAGCGCGACAAGATCACTCGTCGCAACCCTAAGCCGATTACCGCTTCGGGGTTTGGACATAACTCTGTCACCGTCGTCGTCTGGAACGACGGCGATGGCAAGCTGACCCCAAAAGAGATTACCGTGAAGATCTTCCACAACGGCGTATTTCATATGACGGGTGTTCTCGATCCCTTATATGAGACTTCAGCCCTCTCTGCTATCCAGAAGCAGATGCACCCCGAATGTGTTCGTGAAGGCGGTTGGGTCCATCGTGAGCGCCGCGTCCTTCTGATGAATTACTCCACCTGCATTCCTCCCGAGATCAAGATTTCCAGGGCATCCCTACAGCGGTACTTTCAAGAAAAGGGTATCCAGGCCGAGTTTGAGCCCGATGTATCTCCCTGTGTCAAGGTCGTATTTCCCCAGCGCTGGACGGCATGTGTCTTCCGCACAGGTAAGATTAACTTGACGGCTCTGAAATCTCACGAAGACTGCACTGACTTCGTCAAACTCTTGGAGCCGCACCTGACCGCCTATGTCGCTACGCTGTAATATTGATTTCCTTATCGGTCTTGTAGTAGTAAAAGACCAGTGCTCCTACCCAAATACAGAAATTCACGATTACAAAGATCACTAGGTAGTCACTGCGAATGTAGGATTTTTGCGTCCAGAACACGTAACTAACGGCGAGAACGACGAATCCGGCGAGAGCCGCGACGAGAGCGCCGATGTTTGCGTACGCCTGCACGCTTAGTCCGGCCATTACCCTTCTTAGACGTTTTGTTTCGGCGGCGCTGTCCTCCCTTCGCCATTGCCATCTTATCGGGATCCACTGTCTTGGGCGGAGCAGCTCCCAGCTTATCATACGCCGCATCGGCATCCGCCTTATTGGCCGTGCGCAGGAGCTCTGCGAATCCCGCCTTGGCATCTGTTCCTCCCGCGCTCACCATGCTGGGGACATTCTTGACTTCTACTGCAGCACCACCCCAGTATTTCTTCCGCCGACCTCCCGAGATGGGACCACCCAGCGCCTTCATTGCGTCTGTCTGAGTCTCAACATTGTTCTCCACAGCCTTGGCTGACGCCTCGATGAACGAGCCCTCCACCTTCGGGACATCTGGGTGAGCAATTCCAACTTTAGGCATGATAATCGATCCGTCGGCAGCTACCGTTGGTTTAGACATTGTTATTTACAGGTAAAAAATACAAACCTACAAATGAATGATATTCGTTACGACGCCACTCAGATTCAGTCGATGGTACGCAACATGGACGACAGCAAGAAGCGTCACAAGGCCCTGAAGTCCGTGGATATTGAAGCCTACAAGGGGGCACTCATCCACGAGAACGAGATCCTCCACTTCAACTTCCCGTCTATTTTTGCCCTGCACGCCGACGACAAGCTGGACTCCACCTTCTTCTACATGCTCAACCAGAAGCGCATGATCGAGAAGGGCGAGATCACGGAGGAGGATGCTTCGACCGAGGTAGGCAAAAAGCTGTTTAACCGATGGGTCGCCCCGGTCATCAGCAACGTCGCTCCCCCTGTGACCGAGTCGTATGCCGAGTACTACAAGCGCACCACTACGAATAAATAACCTTGCGCAGCCCGTATTCGTCCATACACTTTTGCAGGAAGTTCCGGCAGTTCTCACATGGCTTAGAACACCTAAGAGTTCCGTCCGGTCCGTGCCTGACCACAATGAGTGTCGCTCCCCTAAGAAGGTTTAGATCGCCCAAACTCTTGACGACATTCACCTCTGCGTGAATGGTCTTTTCCCAGTATCCGCAGCCCCGTGAGCGGGACCCAACCTTATTGAACGCGGAGGCCAATACCTTGTTTCCGCGTAGAATAATTGCATGATGCATGGATGTGTTCAGAGGATTCTTGGTAGGAATATGCTGAGTGTAAATATACTTTTCCATGATGTTCAAGGTTACTCCATCATCTAAAAAGACCTGGAATAAATCCGTTTTAGGGCTTCGGCTCGACTTTCTCCGCACGCAGTTCTGTGCGCAGCGCCTCCAAGATCTTGCCCAGCTTGTTGTCACCCTTCCACTTCGTCGGCGTCTTGGCAACCTCCGTAGAGGCTGATGTCGAAATACCCCAGTACTTGTCGCGAGGATCCGCGTTGGCCAGCAGCTTGTCCCCCGTATCCAGAAGCTTCTTCCGCAGCTCCAGGTTCTGGGTGAATTTCGCACGCAGAACCGACGTCATCACCTCATCCTGCTTCTCCGCCCACGTCTCTTCCTTGAAATTCTTAACCTTGTTGCCGAACGATTTTGCCGACTGCGCAGACTTGGCTTTCAGGATCTTCCCGAACATCTCGTCGTCCCCGAACGTCTTGGCTTTGATAGCCTCGAACGCATGCTCAGCCGACTTGTACTCTACACCATCCAGCTTGAATGTCGTCTCATAGAAGTTGGAGAACTCCTTGTTCTCCGGCTCCTTGGAGAAGAAGTACAGAATCTCCTGCTTCGGTGCCGGGGGTTCCGCTACTGCCGCTGGGGCTACGACCCTCTTCCGGCGCACCGCCTTAGGCTTCGGAGCTTCGTCAGCAGCAGGCTTCTCTTCCTCCTTCGGGATCTCGGGAACTTTGACATCTGTCTCCGTATCCGTCACCGATTCTACCGACGGCACTTCCTCCTCTTCCTCTTCCTCCGCCTCGGCCTCGGCTTCAGCTTCTGGCGGCATCTCGGTGCGCCTGAACACGAACGTGCGGTACAGGAAACTGAAATCCTGCTCTGGCTGCTCCAGACGCACCGCACTCTGCGTGGTGTAAATCTCCCCGAACGACTTGGTCTCCACCAACTCAAACCCTGCCTCTCCAAGAATCTCCGAGCACGCCTGGAACGGTACCAGGTACTCTGGTGTAGGCTTCACGATCGATTCCAAGAGCACCTCCACCTTCTGCCCGAACTCTTCTTTCCACTCTCCCGCA
>Ga0164293_10004681_pt1 | contig 11692 bp, 6 predicted proteins | sample GEODES118metaG_FD_111487 | JGI IMG/M metagenome (GOLD analysis project Ga0164293, IMG submission 111487) | Eutrophic lake water microbial communities from Lake Mendota, Wisconsin, USA - GEODES118 metaG | ecosystem: Environmental > Aquatic > Freshwater > Lake | place: USA: Lake Mendota, Wisconsin...
CGAGTACTGGGAGCCGAAGTCGAGGATCACGATCGCCGGGTGGCGGCTGGAGCCGCTGGCCGCATCACGGACGGGCGGCCGGGACAGCTGCTGGGTCATCGGTGCGGCAGGCAGCCGGTGACGGAGGCCACCGGGTCATTCCCTGCACCCTAGGCCGGCCGCCTGAACGCCTCCAGCAGCTCGGCGCCGCGGGGGCCGCAGACCCGCAGGCGCCGGGCGCGGTCGAACAGGGCCGCTCCCACCACCATCGCCGGCACGCCATGGCGCTCCAGATAGGCGGCGCTGCGGCCCTCCACCGCGGCCGCCAGCCGACCCCGCAGCCGTTCCGCCGCCGTGGCATCGCGCTCCTCCAGGCCAGCCAGGGCGGCCTCCACGGTGGGGGCGGCGTGCAGCTGCTGGAGCGGCTCGCCGGCCAGTCCCTCCAGGGCCGCCAGGGCGGTGAGCACCTCGGCGCGGCCATCCGCCAGGTGGTGATGGGTGTGGAAGATGCCACCGGCGAGCTTGAGCAGCTTGCCCTGGTAGCCGAACAGCAGCAGGCGCCGCACACCCCGCTCGGCGGCGGCCACCAACAGGGGGCCGAGCCAGTTGCCGGCCTTGAGCAGCAGCTCCGGCGGCAGGCCGAGGCGAGGGGCCAGATCGAGGCCGTTCTCGCCGATCACCAGCACCAGATCGCCCGCAAAACCGGGCGCCGCGGTGCGCGCCGCCAGCGCCTCCAGCCCCCGGGCGAGGAGATCGGGGCCGGCGCCGGCCTGGGTTTCGGCGCGGGTGCCGATCAGGGCGAGGCCCTCCACCACCCCGAAGGCGGCGTTGCTGGTGCGCTCGGCCAGGCGCCGCCCCCCCGGCAGCACCACCCGCAGCCGCAGCCCGCGGCCGGCGGGCAACAGGGGCCGGAGGTTGGCCTCCAACAGCCGTCGGGCATAGGCGGAGAGGCAGGTCTCACCGCTGGCGGCGTGCACCCCCACCCCCTCGCCGGCCTCGATCACCAGCCAGGCCTCCGGATCGCAGGGGTGGGGGAGATCCTCCCGCCAGCGCAGCAGGGCCCACACCTCCAGGCCACGGGTGAGATCAAGACCCTCGCCGGGATCGCAGCGGCTGCGGCCAAGGCTCCACCCCTCCCCCAGCAGGGCCGCTGCCTCCACCGGCACGGGCCACCGCCCCGCTGGCTCCAGCAGCTCCAGCTCCGGCGCCGGATCAAAGGGCTCGCCCTGCAGCGCCCCCAGGGCCGCGCGGGCCGCGGCGGCCAGCCACACGGGCAGCGTCAGGCCGCGCATCGGAGCAGGAGGGGGGGACATCATTTTTTATGGTGGTGGATTGCGCGGCCCGCGCCGCCGCAACCAGCCCCCGCCGCCGCCCCCATGCAGGACAAGCTCACCCTGATGATCCCCGGCCCCACCCCAGTGCCGGAGACCGTTCTGCAGGCGATGGCGCGCCATCCGATCGGCCACCGCAGCGCCGATTTCCAGAAGATCGTGCACCGCACCACGGAGCAATTGAAGTGGCTCCACCAGACGACTCACGACGTGCTGGTGCTCACCGGCAGCGGCACCGCGGCCATGGAAGCGGGCATCGTCAACGTGCTGAGCCGCGGCGACCGGGTGCTCTGCGGGGATAACGGCAAGTTCGGCGAGCGCTGGGTGAAGGTGGCGCAGGCCTACGGGCTCGATGTGCAGGTGATCAAGGCCGAGTGGGGCCAGCCCCTCGATCCCGAGGCGTTCCGCGCGGCGCTGGAAGCCGATGCCGAAAAAAGCATCCGGGCGGTGATCCTCACCCACTCGGAAACCTCCACCGGGGTGATCAACGACCTGCAGACGATCGCCGCCCACGTGCGCGCCCACGGCACGGCCCTGACGATCGCCGATTGCGTCACCAGCCTGGGCGCCACCGATGTGCCGATGGATGCCTGGGGCGTGGACGTGATCGGCTCGGGCTCCCAGAAGGGCTACATGATGCCGCCGGGCCTGAGCTTCGTGGCCATGGGCGAGCGGGCCTGGGCGGCCTACGAACGCTCCGACCTGCCGAAGTTCTACCTCGACCTGGGCAAATACCGGAAGGCGGCGAAGGCCGACAGCAATCCCTTCACGCCAGCGATCAACCTCTACTTCGCCCTGGAGGCTGCCCTCACGATGATGCAGGCCGAGGGTCTGGAGGCAATCGTGGCCCGCCATGACCGCCACCGCCGCGCCACCCAGGCGGCGATGAAGGCGATCGGCCTGCCGCTCTACGCCGCCGAAGGCCACGGCAGCCCGGCGATTACCGCGGTGGCACCGCAGGGCATCGACGCGGAGGACCTGCGCAAGGAGGTGCGCAAGCGCTTCGACATCCTGCTGGCGGGCGGCCAGGATCACCTGAAGGGCCAGGTGTTCCGCATCGGCCACCTGGGCTTCGTCTGCGACCGCGACATCCTCACGGCCGTGGCGGCGATCGAGGCCACCCTCCAGGCCCTGGGCCTGGGCCAGGCCCCCACCGGCGCCGGCGTGGCCGCGGCGGCGGCGGAACTGAACCGCTAACGGGGATGGCGAAACGGCGCTGGCTGCGTAAAGTTCACCAGGAACACCATTCAGCCATGCGCCGCCCCCTGCTTGCCCTCACCTGCCTGCTGGCCCTGAGCGCCGCCGGCTGCCAGCCGAAGGACCTGGCGAAGAAAGAGCAGAAAACCGAGGCCAAGATCTGCGCCCAGCTGGCCGCCGTGGGCCAGGCCCTCGAACAGGTGGCGGCCCTGAAACCCACTTCCACGGTGGGCGAGGCCAAAGCGGCGGATCAGGCCCTGGCCTCCGCCCTGGCCGGCCTGGAGAAGGCGGAGCAGACCCTGGAGCAGCTGCGTCTGCAGAATTTCCAGACCCAGCTGAAGACCTTCAAAGCCGAGGTGAACCGGGTGTCCAGCAACAAGAACCAGACCCTCCAGGCCGCGGCCCTCCAGCTCAAGGCCAAGTCGGAGCCGGTGATCGCCGCCCGTCGCCAGCTCTCGGCCGCGGTGAAGTGCGAGGAACCCGCCGCTGCGGCCCCGGCCGCCAAGCCCTGAGCGGCGGTCGCGAGCGGCATGCTAAATTGAAGGAATGCGGGTGTAATTCAGTGGTAGAATGTCAGCTTCCCAAGCTGAACGTCGCCGGTTCGAGTCCGGTCACCCGCTTTTCATCACAAGGTGCCTAACCGCCAACAGCTGACGCTTCGATAACCGCACGAAAAGCACTGATCCAACCCGGCCATCAATGTGCGGCCTCATGTGTGGAGGTCGGCGGGGAACCAACGAGAGCTGCTGTGGATATTCATTCGATCGACTCCGGCCTTTCAAATCAGCGGATACCCCGTGCCCGAGAGGAATTCAATGATCGGGACGGCCGACTCGAGCCGGTTGGGTCCCGCCATGATCACCTGGATGCAAGTGGTCTGAAAGCGATCGGCCGCTCCCAACGGCGATGCAGGCATTGACCACCTCCGTCTGACGCTGATCGAGCAGGCTTTCGCAGGCGGAGGGTCTCGCTTCGATCAGCTGCCCCCCGCCTGCTCTGGCGAGCTGGTGCAACCTCGCTCCTGTGCGCTCGCAGAGCGGAAGTTTGCGAGCAGAATGGTTGTCCCCGCTCAGCTGTCGCTCAGCTGTCGCTCAGCTCAGATGTCCGTCGCCGTCGCCATCGCGCCCTGGCAGTACGTGTCGCTGCTGGCCACGATGGTGGGTCTGGGCCTGCCGGCGGGGGTTCTGGTGGTGGGAGCCGGCGCCCTGTTCGGCCCCTGGATCGGGATCCCCACCGTGATAGCGGGCGAAGCCATCGGCCTGGCGCTCAACTGGCAACTCTGCCGGGGCCTGCTGCGCTCCAGGATCCACAGGTGGGTGGTACGGCATCGGCAGGGAAAGTGGCTGGGGCTGCTGTTGCAGGAACCGGCCGGGCCGGGCCTGATCGTGTTGATGCGGTTGGCAGCGATCCCGATGAATCTGGTGAATGCCTGCTGCGCCCTCGGCCCCACCCGGTTACGCCACTACGCGCTGGGCTCCCTGGCACTGGTGCCGCGCTTCTCAGTGATGGTGCTGTTGGGGGCAGTGGGTGGTGCGGATGTCCGCGGCTCGTTCAGCCCAGTGGCGCTGACCATGAGGATCGTGGCACTGCTGGCCACCGCGGCGGTGCTGTTGGTGCTGGGCCTGGGGCTGCGTCGCAAGCTGGTGGCGTGACAGACCATCCCATTTTCGCCGAGCCTGGCGAAACCCGACGCTTTGTGCCAGGCAGCCGCGGCTTCCTGCGCCGCACGCAGTTGGTGAATGCCCTGGTGGGGCACTGGCCGCTGGTGGTGGGAACGGGCTCCTGGCTGGAGGCCCATCTGATGGCGCGGATGGGCGCAGCCGCACGGCTGCCGGTCTTGAAAGGCTGTGGGGTGACGGAGCAGGAGGTGTGGGACTTGGTGCAACAGGTGCTGCAACAGGGGGACGGGCCACCGCTGGTGATGTTGGTGGATTCACTGGCGAGCGACCAGGGCCGGCGGCTGATGCGGCGGCTACACCGACTGCACCGCAGGATGCCAATACTGTTGCTAGTGCAGGACGAACGCTGGCTGAACAGCGCCAGCCTGGGGGAGTGCAAGGCTCAGGCGATCGTGCATGTGAAGAGCTTCGGCAGCGGCACGGTGATCCGGGCACTGCAGGCGCTGCGACGTGGGGAGCGATACCTCGATCCGCGCCTGCAGGCCCATCTGGAACGGCAGGCGACGATCCAGCTGTCCGTACGGGAGCGGCAGGTGCTGGAGGGGCTGGCGCGGGGGCTCACCAACAAACAGATCGCTCTGGAGGAAGTGATCGCCGCCACCACAGTGCGGGACCACGTCAGCGGCCTCTGTCGCAAGCTGGGGGCCGCCAACCGCACCGAGGTGCTGAGCCGAGCAATCAGCCTGGGGCTCGTGGAGGGTCGGGGCTGAGCGCGTGGGCCGCCGCCGAACTCGCCTGGCCGAAGCCCCTACATCTGTAGGTAGTCAAAAGTGAAGGACTTCTCCCAAGGTGGTGAAAGATTCCTAAAAGACCCAGCCCGGGTCTGCCGCCATGCCCTACGCCAGCAACATCCAGCTCGTCAACGACGCCAACGGCACCGCCTACGCCTTCCTGGCCGACAACGGCGCGATCTGGCAATGCCAATGGGATGCCCAGGCGGGCGGCTGGGTGAAGGGGCAGGTGGTGCCCCAGGCCTTTGGCGGCGAGAAGCTGCAGGCGCTGTACCTGGAGGATCTCTGGCCCACCCTGGTGTCCGACATCAGCGGTGCCAACCCCGGGATCGTGTTGGCGTATCGGCTGGGCGAGGGCAGGAGCGCCGAAATCTGGGCCAGTTTCGGCACCTGGGCGGGCGACGGCAGTTTGCAGTGGATGGCACCGCAGCAGCTCACCAAGGACCAGGTGGACGATCAGACCTTCTCTTTGGTGGAAGGCACGGCGGGCGGTTTTGCGCTGGTGGTGCAGAAGAAGGAGGCCTCCACCGCCGACCTGCAGGCCAAGCTGGAGGCGGACATCAGCGGTGTCCGGCCAGACAGTGATCTCTATGTGAATCAATACCAGCTGCAGGTGGTGACGACGGATTCCAGCACCTCGGTGGTGCTGAAAGACATCACCGCCGACCAGTCCTCCGCAGCGATCCAAAGCGCCTTCATCCAGACGCCTGTGGCAGCGCCACCCCTGACGCTCTCGGGCAACACCCAGCTGAGCCGTCAGGATCTCATCCAAACCGTGCCAACGGCGACCAGCGCCAGTGCTCCGGGTAGCGGCGTGGGAGCCGGAAACTCAACTGGAACCAGCTTAAGCGCAGCCCAATTCAACGTCGGTGGCGGCACGCTGCGAGTTGGGTTGACGGATCAGAACATCATGCGCTGGGAGTTGAACCTTCCGGCCAACTATCAGCTTTACAAGCAGGCCACAAACCCTAATTCCTACCAACAGGATACGGAATCCTCACGGACATCGTCTTCAGGCTCAAGCAGCTATAGCGAACAAGGGGAGGGAATCTCGCATTTCGAGTTGCGGCAACAAAACTCAGTTCGGGGTTCCATTGGAGGCAATAGCCAACAGGATATGAACGCGAGCATGTATGCCAGCGGAAGGGGTAGCTTTGTCGACAAATTGGGCAAAGACGATGTCCTTCGAAAATCAGTTCGGATATTTTCAAAAGATTTGATAGACGGGACTTTTGGAATCTTTGCGCCTTCAAGGGAGAATTCTGCGGATGCTGGACAAAGGGAGGCCAACCTCAAATGGCGAGGCGCTTTTGGCCTGGGAAACTTTGGCAGTGGCGGCCTAACCAGCCTCAGCGCACAGAAGATCATCGCCGGAATAGGAAATGAAGATGCAGCAGCGAATGGCATAGCGCTGACCAAAACGCTGGTAAAACGCAGCAGCCTCAGCCCACCAAGCGTAACGAGCTCGAATTTTGGGGTGGGCGGGAGCTCACAAACAATATACCAGTACAGCAATCAGCTGTTTCAAGCCCCGATTCTCACCAGCTTAATCGCAAGAGAATCAGTAGGGCTTGATGTTTCGGGCCGGCAGTTTCGCTTCTCTCCCGCACTGGAATCAACCATTCGCATCGCCGGCAGCTTCAATACAGGTTATGAGGCCAGTCAAACTCTATCCAGCGATCAATTACCAAAATGGCTCGCGGCCATTGGATACATTTCTGGCATCGCCGGAAAACTCGAGAGAGTTGGGCTCACGGGCTATGCAACCGACAAAAGACTCAAATTCAAATTCGACCCAAAACAATATACGCATAATGTGGCTGCTTATCAGCTAGGTGGTGCCTTGGGCGCCGAAAGCAGCTTTAAATTTAGCACCGCCAATGCCGTTGCGGGCACGCTACTTTCATTTGTAGGCCCTGCCACCGTTCTTGGGATCAAGGAGCAGGATTCAACTGGGTTGCCTGGTGCGCAGCTGAGCCATTCTTCAGGCATTCAGACCGCAGAAAGGCTGACAGCTGCCTGGTTGTACTATGCGTTGGCAGGAATAGAGATCAATCTGGGAGATCGCTTTACCTATGATTTGACAGGCACAGACAAGTCTAAATGGGAAGACACCTTCTTTGCCAATGCCGGCTTATCCCTGCCACTCGGTGGCATGGTGCCGTTGATCAGCTATCTGCACACCTGGGGAACCATACCTTCAACAAGCGCTACAACCAGCTCAGCCCCCACGGGCAGCAGCTCAGGGGGAAGCAGTTCCGGGATCTACAACCAGGGAAGTTACAAAAGCGCTGGCAGCGGAAGCGCTTACCCCATGAGCTACACGCCAGCAACAGGCACGAATTCCTACTTCTCCAGCGTTCTCACCCAACCAACGAGCAGTGGTCAACCAGCATTCAATACCAGCCTGCTAGTCACGAATTCTTCGCCCCTGCAACTGCTGACGCTGAACAAATACAGCCAGGGCCTCAATCCTCCCGGCTCCACTACCCTGCCCCTCACCCTGGTGAATGCCGGATCAAACCTGGTGGATGGCATTTATACCAATGTGGCGATCCTTGGTGTCAGCGCCGATCAGAACCCCGAATCTTTTGCCCAGGCCAGCTTCACCGTGGCTGGGGGAAGCATCGTTGCCGATAGTTTCTCGATCGTTAGCCAGGGAACCTACCTGGGCCTGCCCGAAACATCGAAGAATAGTGGAGTTTATGCCCTCATTCTCGATGTCTTCACCACAGGTATCGCCCAGCCTCCTGCGGCTGGCACGGCCAGCATTGGCGATGCCATCAACACGCTGCCGATGATCACGGTGGATAGCAGCCGCACGGGCGTCTCTCCCCTCACCAGCCAGGCAATTCAGCGCATCCAAAGCGTGACGGTCCCGCTGAACAGCCAATCACCTGGGCTGATTTACCCCATCTACAACCCCGAAACAGGAGCAGCAGTAGCCCCTGCCAGCAACAACAATTCCGGTTACAGCTATGTCAATGTCCCGGTCAGCGTCTACTCCAGCGCATCGGCCACTGCCCTGACCCTTTTGAATCCGGGTGTCACCGCCACCGTTCAACTCAGCGCTGGGGTGATCCAGAGGGTCGTTCTCGACCAACCCATCTTGATCGCTGGATCCACGACCACCACCAATCCAGCCCCCACCTACAACGTTGAACTCCAGCTACCGACCGCGGTTGTGGCCAGCCTGCCGGCAGGCAGCCCCGCGCCCAGCTTTGCCGTAACGCCGGAAATCCTCGCCTGCAACAACTTTGTCGAAGACGAGCAATTCTCCAGCCAGGTGGGGGCCGTCAACAGTGGCGTCTACCTGGCGGCTGGCCTGAGCGACCAGCTACCCCTCTTCCCCTCCATGGGGGGCTGGCAGGTGCAAAATCGTGTCACTTACGTGACCGGTATCGGCACGCAGCAAACGAGCGTCACATACCTCAATGGCAACAGCATCAATGCCAATGGCACCCTGAGGCCAGAGGGGGAAGTTTCCGCTTCCGATCTCTCCCTTGATTCTCTTTATAGCCAAGCTGGGAAAGATAACAACATCGTCTTCACAGCCGCCAGCACCCCCACAGCTGTCACGATCGCCGGTACAACCCCCAGCAACGGGGCCACCTCCTATGTCGGCGATACCTTTGTGGCCTGGGTGGAAGCCTCGCAACCGGTGATTCCCATCACCAGCAAAGATGGCACAGAAAACTATCAGGCTTTCCTGGAGTCCCTTTATGGGTCGCAGCGAATCAATTACCGCCTCAACGCCGATGGCGACACAGGCTGGCAAGCTCCGAGCCTGGCCGATCTCTACAGCCCCGAAAACGCGGTCATCCGGGAGCTCAAGGCCTTCAATGCCATCAATCCCGCCACCGGCAAGATGGCCACCCTGTTGGCCTGGAATGAAGTGTCCATCGATGCCATCAAGGGAGCGGCCCAACGGATCGGCTCTGGCCTCTCCATCCCCGCCGTGCTCAAGGTGGGCTGGCTGAATCCCACACCGGCCTCGATCCAGTGGAACGACCTCTTCAGTGATGCCGCAGGCGTTTCCACCATTCAGGAGATTCCCTGGGATTCGGCAACAGCTGTGGGCCTTGGCATCAGCGACATCAGCCTGGCTTCGGCTCCCCTGGCCCAGGTGGTGAATGGCAGCTCCACGGTGAGCGAAACCCCGCTGCTGAGTTGGAGCCAGGATGTTCGCACCCCCTATCGTCAAAGCGTTCTCAATGACAACCCCTACATCTATCTCCAATTTGGCCAGCTGAAAAGCGGCAGCAGCGATATCAATATCGGCTCCACCGATTCGGCCTCCACCGCCACCACGGCATCCTCGACAGGGCTCAACTTCAGCATCGCTGGGGCCTTGCCCTCCAGCCAAGCCACCGCCGTGCAAAACACCAACGGCACCGGTGTGCTGAGCACCGGGATGGGGTCCGTGAACAAGATGATTCGGGACGTTGTCAACAACATCGCCCCGGATACCTACACGCCGGCCACCAATCCCAACGCCATCGGTGTGTTCACGGGCGCCATCAACAGCACCACCCTCACGGTGAGTGCCATCAGCAAAGGGGCCCTGCGGGTCGGCGATCTGATCACCGGTGCGGGCATCGCGGCCGGCACCACCATCACCGCCATCGACACAGTCGACACCACTGGCGTGGGGACGTACAGCGTCAATCAAAGCCAAACCGTGGCCGCCACCGCGCTGGAAGCCATCCCGTCGTCCAGCGGCCTTCCCACCAGCACCTTCAGCGCCTCGATCAGCGGCACCACCCTCAGCGTCAGCGGCCTCAGCAGCGGCAACCTGGCGGTCGGTGATGTGATCTTCGGCCAGGGCGTCACCCCCGGCACCACCATCACCGCCCTCGGCAGCTTCAACGCCAGCACCGGCACGGGAAGCTTCACCGTCAACAAGAGCCAAACCCTGGCCTCCTCGGCCCTTGTGGCCACCCCGGGGGCGCCCACGGTTCCCTACACAATCGAATTCTGGGCGCAACTGCAGCCCAACAGCAATGCGAATGGTGCGGGTCTGGTTGCCCTTGGCCAACCCTCCAATTCGGCGATCGGCGCCCCCACCCTGCCCGATGGCTGGTTGCTGAGCAGCAGCTTCGTCGTCGATCAGATCACCTACCAGCAGGCCGCCGCCCGCGGCTTGATCGCCTCGATCCCCGCCACGGTCTCCGATCCCTCCACCACGGTCTACGCCTGGGGTTGGGCCGTGGTCGCCGATGGCACCAACACCACCGCCATGGCTGGCACGGGCGGCAACAACATCTACAGCAATGCACTGCAGATCAATAATCTGGTCAGCGGCTTCAGCCTCAAGGGCATCGATCAGTTTCTGGCCAACTACAACCTCACCAGCAGCGATCTCACTGGCATTGATGGAACCACCGCTGCTATCGCCGCCCAGGTGCCAGTGACGGAATTGCAATTCAGCACTGCCATCAACAGCACCACCAACCAGGCCAGCTCCTCCCTCAACGCCATCGCGGTGGACACCGATTCCGCCATCCTCAACCAGGGGCTGGTGCTGGCGGATGGAAGCCAGACGATCAGCGCCAACCTGGAGTCGATGTTCAAGGCCCTTTGGGCCTTCCAAGAGCAGACGGGGATGGCGAAAGTCAATCTCTCGCTGGCTCCCGACAGCACCAGCATCACCACGGCTACAGCAGGACAGCTGCCCAGCCAATACAGCAGCGAGAGCTATGCGGGCTACGAGCTCGGTTTCACCCTCACCCGCGGCACCGCCATCTCGGTGAATGGCTCGGGCCAGCTGGTCTTCGATATCGGTGTTGGCAGCTCGCTCACATCGCAGGCCCTGGGCACGGTGCCGGCAGACCTGCGCGATGGCCAATGGCACTACATCGTGGCCTCCTATCTGCCCAGCTACCAGGCCTACGCCGTCGACGACACCGTGGTGCAGCTGCCCAGCAATGTGGGCACCGCCTCCCTATATGTCGACAACACCTTGGTGGCCAGCAACACCAGTGTGATCAACGCCTACGACCCCACCAACGGCAATGACCAGGCCCTGTTGCTGGCAACCAACAGCGGCGGCGCCATTGATCAGCTGGCCTTCTACGACAAGGCGCTTTCCAGCTCGGCCTTCACCCCCAATCTGAGCGGTGATTGGCCCACCCCCACCGCCGCTGAAGCCCTGGCCGTGATGGAGAGCCTCGGCTACAGCATTGCCACCAAGAGCCCCGATCCCGGCCAGATCCCTGGGGCCGTCACCTCCCACTGGCAGGCCAGGACCGTCAACCCCAACGACGCCCTGCTCGGCACCTACTACTCGTTCTTCACGCCAGATGGGCAAGGCGGCGGCAGCTGGTCCCAGGCCTCCAATCTCAACCCAACCCTGGCCCAGCAAGCCACCACCGCCAGCGCCAGCCGCACGGGTTCACTTCAAGACGATCTGGTTCTCTCCATTGCCGCGACAACCTGGGGTCAGAGCGGTGCCTTGACGGTGAACAGCACCGCCAGCAGCTACGGCTTCAACCCCTCCCGCCAGAAACTCGGCAGCATCACGGTGACGCTCACCGACACGAGCGATAGCAGCGAAAGCACAACCCTAACCTTAAAACCTGATCAGATCCTGATTGGCAACAACACCCTGGGAGAATTGCAGCCAAGAGCCACTCAAAGCAATCTGAACTACGAAGTTCTAACCAATACCCCCGAATTCAGCCTGGTGATCCCCAAAGATGAGCTTCCCCATGCCAGCGTTACCAAACCGCTGGCCTATCAGGACCCGGTCACATATACCTTTAATTTCGGCGCC
>Ga0164293_10004682_pt1 | contig 11692 bp, 6 predicted proteins | sample GEODES118metaG_FD_111487 | JGI IMG/M metagenome (GOLD analysis project Ga0164293, IMG submission 111487) | Eutrophic lake water microbial communities from Lake Mendota, Wisconsin, USA - GEODES118 metaG | ecosystem: Environmental > Aquatic > Freshwater > Lake | place: USA: Lake Mendota, Wisconsin...
GCCAATTATATCCAGGTTGACAATTGCTTCCTTGCTTAATCTGAAAATTTGGTTTCCAATTAGACAAAAAGTCAACGCCTAGAATATATTGTTCCCCACTTGCATTTTGAGTATTTGTTTTAGCAATAATGCTATAACTTCCATTAAGGTTAGCCAAATTGAACCACGCTGACATGGTTATATGATTAGGCCTCAATGAGACATGGTCTTGCACCTGAATCCAATTATTTACACCATTAAAATTATAGGCAGCATTTTGATTCCCAAACCTATCCGTCGTTAAGGTCGCACCATTGACAGTGCCATGGTTTCCATTCCCCGAACCATCCTGAGCATTTCCATTAAATCCCCACCATCCAACCAACCCGTTGGTGGGAACATAGGAAGGAACCGACTGGGAATAGAGATTGGTGGTGAAACAAATGATGAATAAAATCATCAAAAAGTGATAAACTTGTTTCATTTTAAATGAATTGTTAATGAAAGAATAAAATTTACTGACAAAATTGCAATTCCATGTATCAGTTAACAGAGAAGTGCTGGTGCTATTGGGGCTTGTATATTCTAGCATCTAGGTTCACCTCCTTGGGCCCTGTTTTTGTAACTCATCTAAAATTTTATATAGCACTGTTATTACTTCATTTATCCTAAGTACCCAGGCACCAAAAAGCCTTACCATTAAGAAAAAAACCACTATTATTACTAGGCTTGTAATCCCCTGTAAAAAGTCTGGCATAGTTTTTAGGGTTTAGTTTATAGATTAAAAATAGGTTCTTTTTCGACTTCCGCAATGTGTTGTTTAGCTGTTTGACTAAACAAATCCAATATAAGCAACAAAACTTAGAACCTAATCAAAATCCTCTATCCACTCCTCAGGCATACCCAAAACTATAAGTTTTTGTGTAGGTTTTACCTCAGAATCAGGAACATCTTAGGTTGCTGTTCGTTTGAAAGGGTGAACCGTAGATGCGTGCTTGGGGTTCTCAGAAGCTTGATAACATGCTTCCTTGAACAAATTGACCTGAATTGTCAAAGTCTTCACTAAAATCAGTTTTTTACATAGGTTTTGCATGGTTTACGCAAGAAAAACATCAAAAAGCGCATTAAAAGGAATAAAGCATGCTAAATCCAAGAACTATGAGCATGTCAAACAAGTTTATAGTGCGCGCGCTGCTCAATCACTACCATACAATTCAAGATGAGGTCGCCCTTGGTTCAAGTAAGAAACTGTAACCAAGGTTACGCAACACTCCTATGAGGTCTTATAGGGTAAGATATCAGGGTAGCAGACGCGTAATCAGTTTTCTGATAGCTTTGATGACTCCATTTCAAGCCACCTCCCCACCTGTTTGGGTGCTTTATCACTCTGATACAGAGAACAAAAAACGCATCAAAACTGTGTTGCATCCAGTTTTTGGTTGGTCTTTGCACTGATTTCTGAAAATGACACTTTTCTTTGTGTTTAACGTAAGACATGATGGCTGATCTGTACAGATTCATTGAGAAGTTACATCGCGCCCGGATTGAAAGTATAGATTCAAACCCAGTTTTTCTAAGAATCCCTGCTTACCTAACTTCAGAGAAGGCGCGCCTGACAAAACCTGAGCGTTTCCCTGATGAGGATTTGTGGAAAGATATGGTGTATCACTTTGTTTCATTTGTAGTTGGAGAAACAGTTGATAATGACAAAGACGTCGCATACCTGCTTTCTGACTATCTTAAAAAATACTTTGGTGATTCCTATAAGCTTTTAGTTGATCAACTTCTTGAACACAAGGTTATAAAACTAAAGAAGCAAGCTGTTATAGGCGTAAACGCCAACGGTTACGTCCTGTTTAAAAAACCAAAAAGGTTTGAGCTGCGTATGGTGGAGCTCAAGAGTAAAAAACAGATTAGGAGAGCTAAAAAGCAACTCAGAGACATTGCAGGTCATCAGAAAAAAATGTACCTGAGCAAGAAGGAGCTAATTTATCAACTGTATCAACCACAATTTCAGATAGACGAAAAAGAAGCTTATAGGTATATTGATAAGTTTAGCAATGTGGCAATGAAACTACTCACCTTGAGGCTTGAACATGCTGAGAATAAGGGTGAAGTTAAATTGGCTTTTAAGAGACTAGATGAAGTCATAAAACTTGCGTTAAAGAGCGTAAGAAAATTCAATGATGTCAAAAATTTATCAAGTAATGTCCCATCAGTGCAGAGGCGAGGGTTAAGGCTTCACACCAAGGTTTCTACACTCATGAGTGGTCTTAGAAACTTCTTGACATTTGAAGGTGAAAATCAACTTGTGTACTTGGATATAAAGAACAGCCAACCCTTTCACATGCTGTTTCTATTACAAAAGAAGTTCTGGTCAAGGTCAAAATCACTTAGAAAACAAGACCTTTCTCTTAAGGTTATAGATGAAAAGTTGTACAAACAACTAGTAACAGGAGAAGAAGGAAGGTACAATGCGCTCATAAGGTCTCTTGAACCCTTAGGTAGCACAGTAAAAAACCCTGTTTTACCGCGAAAATCAATGATTTATGGGGGTGGGTACAGTGCGAAATATTTTGCCCATCTGGTTGCTACTGGTAAACTTTATGAGTTTATATCCAAGGAGTTTAAATCTGGTTTGCACGCTGGGTCCAAAAGAGTGACACTGATGGATAGAGAATCTGCTAAACAAGCGTTTATTACAATGCTTAATAGCGATGACACCAAAAAGAACTCACCCTCCAGTCACCTGATGAGTCAATTTAAATCCTTGTTTCCAGTGGTTGCAGAGGTTATTTCCTTTCTAAAATCAAAAACAAATCGTAATCTGGCGTTCCTTTTACAAGCAATTGAGGCAGAGTTCATCATCCATCGCATATCTCTGCCACTTTTAAAGTCGCATCCAGAAATCCCCATCTACACCATACATGATGGTATAATCACCACCAAGCAACACGCTGACACACTACTCAATTGGCTTAGGATGGTGTATTCTGAAGCACTTGGGATAGAACCAGAGGTCAAAATTGAGGAGCTGCGCCCAGACATCGCATTTGCAGGGCTCAGAAAGTACCGTGACAAAAAGGTTATTAAAATTCTGACAGAAGCTATCAAGGGTGATGCTGTTTTACGCCCTACACAAGAGGAGCTTTTCATCGATCTCCTTCAAAATCTTAGCACAATGAAATCAGATGAGGGAGAACAGCTTAGACTTAGTGACGAATCTCCATTTGCATACGTGGATTATAGCTTTCTGCTGCCTTAGCAAAATCCAAAGTGGTTATCTACTCAGCTGTATTTAAAAGACTATCAAAACTCACATTAATCACTATTCTATCATGAGGGAAGATCACATATTTCCATGGCTTCTTTCCATTAGCAATATTGTATTCACTTGCATACTTGCAGTAATTCATTGCCGCACGCTTTTTATCTTGTACTTCACCGGTATCAACTTGATTGGCTGCTTTTACTTCAACTAAATAGATAGCATCATTGCGTTCTACAACAAAATCAGGATAGTACAATCTGCTGTTGTTTGACCAATATAATCTGAATTGCTTATCTGCTGGACGCAACCATTTAGATATTGATTTATCTTCTTCTACAATCTGAGCTAAAACTTTTTCAGAGCTTGAATCAAACTTATACTGTGGATGACAGGCCTTAGTGAATCCCATGTATACATACTTTGTAGCATCTCTTACAGGAATATTTTCATTAAAATCTTTATAACCATCTTTTGAAAGTGCACTAAAACTCCAAGCCTCTATTTTAGTAAATGGCAATACCTCTGGTTTGCTATACTTTGGTTCAGACTGCTTAAAGTGACGCTTCATTTGTCCCCAAATTCTGCTTGCAACAATTTTTCTAGATTGGCGAATTAATGTGTGTAATTCTTTTGAATCTATGACACCCTCTGAGATTTTTGCCACAGCTTGATTAGCTAGTTTGTTTAGTAAGTCTGGACACTGATCATAATCAAGTTCTGGGTAGTTAATTAACTCTGAAATAACCTGATTGACGGGAGTTTCTTTATAATTAGCTCCATGACGCACACCAATTGATGACACTTTGTTATCAACCAAGCCTCTGACTTTGATTTCTTCAGTGAGCACACGAAGGTCAAAACCAGCATTTGTATCTAAATCAAAATCTTCAAACCAAGTTTCAATTTCATCTTGCACCAAGTCAATTCTTGGTATTTCAATGATGTTGTCTTGGTATTGTGTTATTACTCTTTCATATTGTGCTACAGCCTCTTGAACAATGCTTTCTGCAAATATGTTGCCTTGCCCTGTGTTCAAGGCGTATGTAATCTGTTTAATAACCTGCTCCTTAACTTCAGGTTTTTTAAGATCTTCAACTTTGGTAACGCCCTCCATTTTACCTAAAGTAGGTAAAGCTTCTATGATGGCTTTTTTAGCATCAACAACGCGTTGTGCAACTTCTCTTTTGGCAGGTTCTACAATTTGATTAACAACTTCTTGCTCTGCTTGTTGAGCAACTTCGAATGTTGAAACACTTACAACAGCTTCAGTCTTAGCGATTGAGTTGTCTTGATTAAGCTCAACAAATGAAAAACGCTGGAGAATTGAGTTGGGATCTTGTGCAGCTTCAATTACTTTTTGAAAGTTATCATGAGCAATTACAGTAAGTCTATCAATTTTATCTACACCTACACGCTCTCCTTTAAATGGCAAGCGTAAACCTCTTCCAATAGTCTGCTCAATCAGTTTGATTGAATCTGCTTTACGTAAAGGACAAATAGTGTAAAGATTTGTAACATCCCATCCTTCAGCCAACATGTTCACATGTATTACAATTTCAACTGGGTTGTCATAATGCTCAACGGTTTCAAGAAGCTTGGCATTTTGCTCGTCATTAACAGATGAATCTATTTGAATTACCTTATCAGCATAGTGGCCAGTGTAGAAAGCTTTTGATTGAATGTAGCTTAGTGTATCGCGTGCGTGTGCTATGTCTTTACAAACAACCAAAATGAAAGGTTTTACCTTCTTGTTTCCTGTTGCATTAGCAAATACTTCTAATTCTGTTTTTACGTCTTCATGTAAAGAAATGGCATCCTCTAACTTGATGCGCTCTATGTCTTCGTCTGTTTTTCCTTGTGCTTGAAAATCACTTCTGTAAGCAATGGCAGGGTTTTTCACAAACTTGCCATCTGACAAAGCTTGTGCAAGATTGTACTCATATACTATATTTTTAAAAGCATTACCTCGTTCATCAAAAGGAGTAGCTGTTAGTTCAATACCAAAAATGGGTTTTAAATCATTTACAGCTGCTGCAGAAGAATCTGCTTTGTAGCGGTGTGCTTCATCCATTAAGATAACTAAGTCATCAAGGTTGCTTAGGTAATCCCAGTAGCTTTGTCCTAAGTATTCTGCTAAGCGCTTTATGCGTGGGAGTCTGCCTTTTTCAGCACCACGTGTAGGAGTTGATGCATCCTTGTTAAACTTAGAAATATTAAACACGTTGATGCGTATTTCACTTTCAGAGAATAGACCACCTAGAGATGCATAATTATCTCCTGTAATAATCACAGGTCTATTATGAACAAACTCAGCTATACCATTAAAAACATACTTTGGATTAGATGGGTTTCCAAAATCTTCAATCAGCTTATCATAAAGGGTTAAGTTAGGAGCAAGTACAAAAAAGTTTCTGACACCCTTTTCTAAATACAAGTACGATATACATGCACCCATTAATCTTGTCTTTCCTACACCAGTGGCTATAGAAAAACAGATAGACGGAAATGTACGCTCAAAATCTGTACAACTTGGATAATCTTTACTTACAATGCTTAACTCTTCAGCTAAATCAACCTCTTTTGTAAAGGACAATTTACTAGTTAAATCTGCAACAATATCTAGTGATTCCTGCAGCGGTTGACGCAGAGAAAGTCTTTGTTTTATGTAGTTAGCTCTTGTATTCATTAGTCAAAAAGTCCTGGGATTGAATCATTATTATTACTTTTCTTAGAGGTTTTCTCATTAACAACTTCAGGTTCTACCCAGTTTTCCGCATTCTCATCTAATGGCATATTGACAATGTTAAAGCTGTAATCGTCTTTACCAAATTCACATCTACCCATCAACATGTGTGGTATTTTCTTTATACTGATATTAGCATGTCTATTATCACCCCCATCTTGATAAGATTTACAGGCAATCAATACACTTTCCCCTGGTTGCATATCCTCATTAATTTTATCTAAAAGTTCAGCTGTAATAAACTGAGTAGTTGTGAAGATGAAATCCTTCTCAGAACTTTTGCCTTGCTTCCAATATACATGTTCATCTGGTTCATATTTAAAGCCTTCTTGCTTTGCCATTGCTGAAGCAAGCATTTGAGCATTGTATTCTTTAGAAATAATCCAGTTGCCATACTTGTCTTCATTAAGAAGTGAAGGGGCTAAATTATAAAACTTGAAACCACCTCCGCCTTGCCAATCAAGCGAGTTACTAATTCCTCCTTGTTCACCATCAACTACAGCACTTAGTCTTTTAAAACAATGAGTTTTCGCATGTTCACCTAATTCAATTCCAATCCATTTTCTACCCATTTTGTGTGCAACCGAAGCAGTTGTACCAGAACCTAAAAAAGAATCTAAAACTAAATCACCTGGTTTTGTAGAAATACTTAATAGATGTTTGATTAAACCCTCTGGTTTGGCGTATTCAAATGCAGCATTTGTACCAAAAATACCAGCAATTTCATTTGAAGCTTCTTCTGAAGTGGAGACGTCGTCAAGCCATGAATTTGGGATTTGACCTGGATTATCATTTAAAAATATCTTCTTGTTAGGACTTCCTGTTTCTGAAACTACTAAAAGATTCTCTGCTATATATCTTTGAAAAGTCTCTTCTGAACAACTCCATTTTCCTTTTATTATTCTTCCATTTGGCATTGTTAATTCAAATTCTCTGTTTTTTGAATTATCAGGCCTCAATAATGGTGCAAGCCTCCATTGACCTCTTGGATCATTGTCAGGATTCTTGTACATTTTTTTAACATACTCCTCTTTTAGTGGTAAGTTGTAAACTTTTAAGTATCTAATATCTTTTGCGTAGCACAAAATATGTTCATGAACAGGTGCAAAGTTTTTCGTCAAATTTGCCTGAGTTTTTCTTCTTCTATAGACAAAATTTACAACAAAATTATTTCTGCCAAAAACCTCGTCACATAGAACTTTGAGATAATGAGATTCATTATCATCAATTGAAATAAAAATAATTCCATCCTCTGAAAGTAAATTTCTTAATAATTTAATCCTTCCATTAATTAGTGAAAGCCACAATGAATGTTCTATTCCATCGTCATAATTAGTAAATGCATTACCTGTATTGTATGGGGGATCAATGTAAATTGATTTAATTTTACCTGTAAAATCTTGTTCCAGTGCTTTTAATGCAAGTAGGTTATCTCCATGTATCAGCATGTTTTCTGATTTAGGATCACCATAGCTGTACTCTGGATTTTCTATTAGAATACGTGGCTCTAACTTAGGTTCTTCCCCTTTGCCAATCCATGTAAGCTCTAACTTATTGTAGTTCTGTTTTGCCATATTATTTCAAATTCCAATGAAGGATAAAAAGGTTTTTCATTTGTATTTCTTGTTGTAACCTAGACTCAATTTCATTGAGTAGATTTTCTTTGCGTTCATCTATTTGATCTTGTGCTTCAAAAAGATGCCTACGCTTTTCATTACGTTTCTTCTCCAAGTCTTTGATGTCTCTTTGTAGCTTCAATTTGTAACTCAAATCAACAACTTTTCTAGACTCTGCTTTCTTAAGTTTAATTTCTGCTTCCAAGTCCTTAATCTCTTTTTCAAGACTAAGTTTCATGTCATCAGCCCATTTTTCTAGCTTGTCAATTTCTTCGTTGTAATACTCACTGTTTCTTAATTGAGCTTCACTCAAACAAGCTTGTTGCTCTGAAAGCATTTGCTTTTGTAAACTGTCACGCATACTGTATTCAATTGCAACTTCTTTATTTTGACCATGAGTAAGTCCAAATAATTTATTGGCAATTTCACCTGGCAGCACATCTCCATCATTTGTGATACAGCTTATCAATAAATATTCTTCTAATTCAAAACTGTTAATACTCAATAGTGAAACTTGCATCCATCCACTTTCACCAATGTAAGGTTCAAGTGCAGCAACTCGTTTAGAGGCTCCTGTAAGTTGAATATCAATACTACCAAGAGCATCACCAATAGACTTACATTGTTGTATAATAGATTGAGCAAGAGGATGTCCAACCCTGTATATATTTGCTTCATCAGGCAATTGCACTTCTGTTTTACGCAATGAACCACCTGTTTGTATTAGATGATAAGGTCCATTATGAATAGACTTGTCAGAAAACGGATTGCTATTCAACCTAAATGTGGTTTCATCACTATTAAATGAAGCAACATCTGACAATGAATATTTTGTAACAGCCCAAAGCATTTGCTCATACCTATTCAAGTATTCCTTTCCTTCTGCTAAATTGATTTTTAAACGTTGATGCACTTCTTCATCAAAATTCTCTAGCAACTTACGCTTAGTATGCTCAATATTTTCTTCAATTTGAGGTTCTAGATCTTGTTGTAATTCATCAAAAGCCTTTTTAATATCCACCTCACGTCTGCATTCTTGATAAATACGTGCAATACGTTTTTCAAAATCTACACCGCTGCCGATTGCACCTAGAACTTGATCACTCACACCAAAAACACCATCAAATAATTTGAATTTTTCATCCAATAATTGATAAACACGTTGGTCAGCTGCATTGGATTTATTTAAGAAGTTTACCACCACAACATCAAACTTTTGTCCATAACGGTGGCATCTTCCAATACGCTGTTCAATACGTTGAGGATTCCATGGTAAATCATAATTCACTACTAGAGAACAAAACTGAAGATTAATTCCTTCAGCTGCAGCTTCAGTAGCAATCATGATGGTAGCGTCTTCTTTAAAGTAGTCTACAATTGCTTGACGTTTGTCTGCAGTAGGAGAACCAGTTATTTTATCTGTGTTTGCATGCTTTTTTAACCATTGCTCATAAATTACTTTTGACTGAGCATCCGTATTTGAACCATTAAATAGCACTAGCTTATTTGGCGCATACCCAGCACTTTCAAGAATTGTTTTTAAGTACTGCTGTGTCCTAGTTGATTCAGTAAAAATCATTGCCTTTTGATTGGCACCTAATTCACTCAGTTTTTCAAATCCTTTTTTTAATGCAACAAGAAGTCTTTCTCCTTTAGAGTTTTTATCAATGTTTTTGGCTAGTTCATAAAATCTTGTAAGCTCTGCGATTTCAGATTTTACTTCAATGATTTGTTCTGGCGTTAAGGGCTCATCCTCTTTGAATGTAGAATTATCATCTTCCTCTTCTTCTTCATCAGCCCACTCATCTTTTAGGTCATCATAATCATCATAATTGGAGATAATCTCTTCTTCAACTTGTTCTATAGACTCGAATTGTTTCTGCTTTTCTAATAGACTTTCCAGTCTTGTCTTCATAGTTAACATAGTGCCAGAAATGGCAAAAGTTGATGATGATAGCAGCTTTCTTAAGATTAACGTTATCAATTGACGTTGACTTGCTGGCAATGCATATAAAACAGGTCTTTGTAAGTAGTTAGATACCAAGTCATACAACTCTAATTCCTGCTCAAATGGATAAAATTCCTCAACTAAAGGAATACGATTTGTATAGTTGATGTACTCAAGTACTTGCCTGCGCAGCGTTCTTTTACAAATTGGTGCTAAACGTTGTTTTAATTCCTCAAAAATCCCGGCTTCACCTAGTCTTGCATACTGACTTTTATAGCTTTTCAAATCCCCAAATGCATAATCATCAATGATGCTTACGAGACCATATAACTCCAGCAAAGTATTTTGTAAAGGTGTTGCTGTTAAAAGCACTTTAGGAGCATGATTTAAAGCTCCTTTAATTGCATTTGCAATTTTATTGTTGGGCTTATACACGTTTCTTAACCTGTGCGCTTCATCAATAATTACTAAGTCCCAGTTAGTCTGTCTGATATAAGGCTCCTTGCTTTTTATGAACTGATAGGAGCAAATGACAATCTCATCTTTCCTTTCAAAAGGATTAAGGTTTCCAGAAGCTATGGTTTGATCAAAAGACTTCTTTTCAAGAATGATGCTTGGTAAGAAAAATTTGTCTGCTAGTTCCTGACTCCATTGTTTTCTCAAATTGGCTGGACACACTACAATTAACTTTCTTTTGCGTTCTGCCCACTTTTGAGAGAGAATAATACCTGCTTCAATTGTCTTACCCAGACCTACTTCATCTGCAAGAATAGCTCCTCTTGATAATGGTGATTTGAATGCAAATAGAGCAGCATCAACCTGATGGGGATTCAAGTCAACTTGAGCGTCTTGAAGCGATGCAGTAAGCTTCCCAAGATCTCCAGAAGGTCTTTGCCTGGTTAGTTCATAAGCAAAGTATTTAGCCTGAAAGGGTGTTAGCATTTATTCTTAATCTGTTTTATGTACTCATGAACTATTTCTATTGCTTTTTCAGCCTCATCTTCCTCATCAATTACACTTAATACTTTGTCTGCTAGCCAAAGATTGTGAAGCTCTTTTTCATTAACCTCTAGGATTTTTGATAGCATACTAAGGTGTGCTTTACTGAGTCGTTTTTCATCATTTTCAACCTTACTGATGTAGGCTGTATCAACTTCCAACTTCGCAGCAACTTCGCGCTGCAACAACCCTTTTGCCTCTCTCAATTCTTTTAATCTAAAACCTAGCATGAGTTAACCGTTATATGACTTGTCCAAATATAGTCAAAATACAACCTACAACCAAGTGTAAGTGCGCGTGATGGGTCCCCCCAACAACAGGCCCCCCTTAACCACCTAGAACCGTGAACCCCCCTGTTGCAGTCAACTAAACCCAAATTTCACACTTATGGAACTCAAACCAACCAACAGAAAGCAGGCCAGAATCAGGATGGCACTGCAGGGTCCTTCTGGCAGCGGAAAGACCTACTCAGCACTCATGCTTGCCTATGGCATGTGCGAGAACTGGAGCAAAATTGCAGTGATTGACACCGAACATCACTCTGCACACCTCTATTCCCATTTGGGAAACTACCAAGTACTGGCACTTGGCCCACCTTATTCACCTGAGCGTTACATAGAAGCTATTGATGCTTGTGAGAACGCTGGTATGGACGTGATCGTCATTGACAGTATCAGTCATGAGTGGGAAGGCGATGGAGGTATTTTAGACATCCACTCAAACATGGTGGGTAACAGCTTTACCAACTGGAGCAAAATCACTCCACGACACAACGCCCTTGTCCAGCGCATACTTAACTCTGGAAAACACATCATCGCCACCGTTAGAAGCAAACAAGATTACGTGCTTTCTGACAAAAACGGTAAGAGTGTTCCTGAGAAGGTTGGCATGAAAGGCGTGCAACGTGATGGGCTAGAATATGATTTCACCATCGTATTTGAACTGGATATCAACCACAATGTCAACTGCAGCAAAGACAGAACACAGATTTTTGACAAAAGGATTCCTTTCATCGTCGACAGTGCTACAGGAAAGAAGATTCAGGACTGGTGTAAACAAGCTGAACCTCGTTCTGAAAAGGAGGCTGAGGAACTCATCAATGCCTGCAATACCATTGAAGAGCTGAACCACCTCTA
>Ga0164293_10004683_pt1 | contig 11692 bp, 8 predicted proteins | sample GEODES118metaG_FD_111487 | JGI IMG/M metagenome (GOLD analysis project Ga0164293, IMG submission 111487) | Eutrophic lake water microbial communities from Lake Mendota, Wisconsin, USA - GEODES118 metaG | ecosystem: Environmental > Aquatic > Freshwater > Lake | place: USA: Lake Mendota, Wisconsin...
AGGATCTTCGACTTGTGCGCGAACTCATCGGGGTCGGCGCTGTAGTTGGTGTACTGGCCGTACTTGGCGGCGATCTTCAACGTCACCTTCTCCCCACCGCCGGCGATCCAGAGCGGGATGCCCTCGGGCTGAAGTGGTTTCGGCGAGACGATCGCGCCGTCGACCTGATAGTGCTTGCCCTCGAAGCTGACGCGGCCATGCCGCCAGGCATCCCGCATGATCTGGACGCCCTCGTCCAGACGTGCCAGCCGAACCCCGGCCGATGGGAAGCCGTACCCGTAGGCGCGCCACTCGTGTTCGTACCAGCCGCCGCCGATGCCCATGTGTACCCGCCCGCCCGAGATGACATCGGTGGTGGCCGCCACCTTGGCCAGATACGCGGGATTGCGGTAGCTCATCGCAGTGCACATCTGCCCGAGTTGGATGCGCGACGTCGTCGCGGCCAACGCCGCCATCAACGTCCACGCCTCGTGGGTGGCTTCATCGGTGGGGATCGGAACGGTGTGGAAGTGGTCGTAGACCCACAGCGAATCCCACGCGCCGCTGTCGGCGTACCCGGCGAGGTCCCGCATCACCTGCCAATGATTTTCGACCGGTATCCCCACCAGATCCAGCCGCCAGCCCTGGGGAATGAACAGTCCGAATCGCATGCTGCCGACTTTAGTGCGTAAGTGCCTTCACAGCACCGGCATCAGGTGCCGCAGGATCGTCGCCGACCGCGCCGCCACTTCATCGACGAATGCGGTGAAGTCGAAGCTCGACTCCGCCCCGGCAAGGTCCGAGAGGGCCCGGACCACAAGCCAAGGGATGCCGAAGCTCTCGCATACCTGGCTGACCGCAGCGCCTTCCATCTCCACCGCATGCCCGCCCAATTCGGCATGCAGGCGGACCCGGGTGACCTCGCAATGCAGGTACTGGTCTCCGGTCAATACCGTGCCGAACGCGATGCGCGGTGGTCGGTCGCCTCCTCCCGCATCGCGGGACAAGGCGGGCAACGCCACACCGTCGAGGTGACCCCGGACCCGCACGAGCAAAGCAGGGTCGGCGGCATAGCCGAACTGGGATGTGGGGTTCAGGAAGGGAACGTGCCCGGCCTGATAGACCCGCAGGACGTCCTCTTCGATCACCCCCGCGTCGTGCTGGACGGTGCGATCAGCGATGACGACATCACCGATCCGCAGCCCCGGGTCCAGGCCGCCTGCCACGCCGGAGAACGCGATCGCGCGGCAACCGAACCGGTCGGCGAGCACGGTGGCCACCATCGCGGCGTTGACCTTGCCCACCCCGGCCAGTGACAGAACCACCCGGTGGCCGTCGAGGTTCCCGACGCAGAACCCGGCACCGCCGATCTGTTGCGTCGCAACACCAGTCATGGCGTTCACGAGGTGCGCGTGCTCCTGCGGCAGCGCGCAGATGAGGCCGATCGTCACTGGAACGCAGACACGAAGACCCCCGGCACGCACGCGCACCGGGGGCCGTTCGCGGGAGCTCGCACTAGGTCAGCAGCGACGCAGGCGGGTTGAAGCGGTCACCGTACTTGGCGGCCAGTTCCTTGGCCCGGGCCACGAAGGCGGCCTTGCCGCCCGGGTAGCCGGTGATGAACTGCGCGGCGCCACCGGTCCACGGCGGGAAGCCGATGCCCATGATCGAACCGATGTTGGCATCCGCCGTGGTGGTGATGACGCCTTCGTCGAAGCACTTCTGGGTTTCCAGCGCCTCGGCGAACAGCATCCGGTCGATCATGTCCTGCAGTGGCGGCTTGGAGGTGCCCGAGGAGAACTCCTCGCGCAGGCCGGGCCACAGCTGGGTCCGCTTGCCGTCGGCGTACTCGTAGAAGCCGGCACCGGACAGCCGTGACGGCCGGCCGAGGGAGATCATCTTCTCCACGACGGCCTCGGCCGGGTGCGCCACGTAGTTGCCACCGGCATCCTCGACGCCCTTGCGGGAGGCGACGGCGATCTTGTGCATCAGCTCCATGTTCAGCTCATCGGAGAGCTGCAGCGGCGGAGCCGGGTAGCCGGCCTGGCTGCCGGCGTGCTCGATCGACGCGGGCTCCACACCCTCGCCCAGCATGGCCAGCGCCTCGTTGATGAAGGTGCCGATCACGCGGCTGGTGTAGAAGCCGCGGCTGTCGTTGACCACGATCGGGGTCTTGCCGATCGCCAGGGTGTAGTCGAACACCCGAGCCAGCGCATCATCAGAAGTCTTCTCGCCCTTGATGATCTCGACCAACGGCATCTTGTCTACCGGGGAGAAGAAGTGGATGCCGATGAAGTCCTCCTGGCGCTTCACCCCGGTCGCCAGGCCGGTGATGGGCATGGTGGAGGTGTTGGAACCCAGGACGGCGTTCGGCTCGACGATGTCCTCGATCTCCTGGAACACCTTGTGCTTGAGTTCCTGGTTCTCGAAGACGGCTTCGATCACGAAGTCGACGCCCTTGAAGTCAGCCGGGTCAGCGGTCGGCGTGATCTTCGCCAGCAGAGCGTCGACCTTCTCTTGCGTGGTGCGGCCACGCTCGAGAGCCTTGGCCTCAAGCTTCTCCGAGTAGCCCTTGCCCTTGTTGGCCGCCTCGATGGTGACGTCCTTGAGCACCACGTCGAAGCCGGCCTTGGCCGACACGTAGGCGATACCGGCGCCCATCATGCCCGCGCCCAGCACGCCGATCTTGGTGATCGGGGTCTTGCCGATGCCCTCGGGTCGTGAGCCGCCGGCGTTGATCGCCTGCATGTCGAAGAAGAACGCCTGAATCATGTTCTTCGAGACGTGGCCGGTGGCCAATTCGGTGAAGTAGCGGCTCTCGATGCGACTGGCGGTGTCGAAGTCCACCTGCGCACCCTCGACCGCGGCGGCCAGGATGGCCCGCGGTGCGGGCATGTTCGCGCCCTTGATCTGCTTGCGCAGCAGCGACGGGAACGACGGCAGGATGGCGGCCAGCGCCGGGGAGGACGGGGTGCCGCCGGGCATCTTGTAGCCCTGGGCGTCCCACGGCTGGGTGTGGGAGTCCGGGTTGGCCTTGATCCACGCCTTGGCGGCGGGAACGAGTTCCTCGACGCTGCCGACGAGTTCGTCGACCAGACCGGTGTCCTTGGCCTTCTTCGGGTTGAACCGAGTGCCCTGGCTCAGCACGTTGACGAAGGCGTTCTGGATCCCCATCATCCGCACCGTGCGGGTGACGCCGCCGCCGCCGGGCAGCAGGCCCAGGCTGACCTCGGGCAGGCCGATCGCGCTGCCCTTGACGTCGGCGGCGATGCGCCGGTGACACGCCAGTGCGATCTCCAGGCCGCCACCAAGGGCAGCGCCGTTGATGGCGGCGACGACCGGAACGCCCAGGGTCTCCAGCTTGCGCAGGTCGGCCTTGATTTCCTCGACCTCGGCGAACGCCTCACCGGCGTGCTCCGGGGTGACCTGGATGATGCCCTTGAGGTCGCCGCCGGCGAAGAAGGTCTTCTTCGCGCTCGTGACGACGACGCCGGTGATCGAACCTGGCTCCTCTGCGACAAGCCGCGCCAACTCTGTTACGGCCTTGTGCATCGACTCCTTGTAGTGCTCGTTCATCACGTTGGCCCCACCGGTGGGGTCGTCGAGAGTCAGGGTGACGATGCCGTCGGCATCCTTGTCCCACTGAATGGTGTTTTCTGCCATGGTTTTTCGCTTACTCCCTAAGTGTTGTCGCGGCTTAGACGCGCTCGATGATGGTGGCCACGCCCATGCCGCCGCCGATGCACAGCGTGATCAGCGCGCGCTTGGCGCCGCGACGTTCAAGCTCGTCGACCATGGTGCCGGCGATCATCGCGCCGGTGGCACCGAGCGGGTGGCCCATCGCGATGGCGCCACCGTTGACGTTGAGCTTCTCGCTGGGGATGCCCAGATCCTTCTGGAACTTCAGCACCACCGAGGCGAAAGCCTCGTTGAGTTCGAACAGGTCGATGTCGTCGACGGTCAGACCGGCCGTGGCCAAGACCTTCTCGGTGGCCGGGGTGGGACCGACGAGCATGATGGTCGGGTCGGAACCGCTCGTGGCGGTGGCCACCACACGAGCCCGCGGCGTCAGTCCGCAGGCCTTCCCTGCTTTTTCACTGCCGACCAGCACCAGGGCTGCGCCGTCGACGATTCCGGAGCTGTTGCCGCCGGTGTGGACGTGGTTGATCTTCTCGACCCAGTGGTATTTCTGCATCGCCACATCGTCGAAACCGGCCATCGCGGCCAGGCCCTCGAAGGCGGGCTTGAGCTTGCCCAGGCTCTCCATGGTGGTGGTGGGCCGCATGTGCTCGTCGTGGTCGAGGATCAGCAGACCGTTCTGGTCGCGGACCGGAACCACCGACTTGGCGAAGTAGCCGCCCGACCATGCCGCCGCCGCGCGCTCCTGGGACTGCACCGCGTAGGCGTCAACGTCGTCGCGGGTGAAGCCCTCCAGGGTGGCGATCAGGTCGGCGCCGATGCCCTGCGGCACGATGTAGGCGTCGTAGTTGGTGACCGGGTCGGACATCATCGCGCCGCCGTCAGAACCCATCGGAACTCGGCTCATCGACTCGACGCCGCCGGCGATCACCAGGTCGTCCCAGCCCGAGCGGACCTTCTGTGCGGCGGTGTTGACCGCTTCCAGGCCGGAGGCGCAGAACCGGTTGAGTTGCACGCCGCCGACGGTGTCGGGCATGCCGGCCGCGATGACTGCGGTGCGGGCGATGTCGCCGCCCTGGTCACCGACCGGGGAGACACAGCCCAGCACGACGTCGCTGATCATGTTCTCGTCGAGATTCGGGTGGCGGCTGCGCAGTTCGTCGATCAGACCCGTGATGAGATTGAGCGGCTTGACCTCGGTCAGGGCGCCGTTGCGGCCCTTGCCCCGCGGGGTGCGGATGGCCTCGTAGATGAAGGCTTCTTCGGACATGATTTTTCCCTCGTGAGTGATTGGTAAGGGGTGCGGCTAGGAGCCTAGTCCCCCGCTGGTCAACCCTAAAAATTCCGTCGGCCAACCTGTTGGTTGGGAGCTGTTCGCTCCCGGGGACCTACGCTCCTTCACTATGACGGTCCAACGTCTGCAGCCCTTCTCGGTGAACATCTTCGCCAAGATGTCGGCCCTGGCCGCGCAACTCGGTGCAGTGAACCTCGGCCAGGGTTTCCCCGATGAGGACGGGCCGGCGGCCATGCTCGAGGCCGCCCGCCAGGCGATCACCGACGGGATCAACCAATATCCGCCGGGGTTAGGCATCGCCGAACTCCGGGAGGCTGTCGCCGCTCAGCGCACTCGGCGCTACGGCCAGCAGTTCGACCCCCAGACTGAGGTGCTGGTCACCGTCGGGGCCAGCGAGGCCATCGCGGCCGCGGTGCTCGGATTGGTGGAGCCGGGCTCGGAGGTGCTGGTTCTGGAACCGTTCTTCGACACCTACGCCCCGGTGATCGCGATGGCCGGCTCTCACCGGGTGGCGGTGCCATTGGTGCCGAACGGCCGCGGTTTCGCCCTCGACGAGGACGCTGTGCGCGCCGCGATCACCCCGCGGACAAGGGCGATCATCGTCAACTCCCCGCACAACCCGACCGGGCTGGTGTTGTCCGGCGACGAACTGGCCGCGCTGGCGGCGGTGGCCGTGGAGCATGACCTTCTGGTGATCTCCGATGAGGTCTACGAGCGGCTGACGTTCGACGGCCGGACGCACCTGCCGATCGGGACCTTTCCGGGCATGGCCGAGCGCACCGTCACGATTTCCAGTGCCGCCAAGATGTTCAACTGCACCGGCTGGAAGATCGGCTGGGCCTGCGGCGCGCCGGGTCTGGTTGCGGGGGTGCGGGCGGCCAAGCAGTACCTCAGCTACGTCGGCGGGGCGCCGTTCCAACCCGCGGTGGCCTATGCGCTCAACCACGAGGACGCCTGGGTCGACGACTTACAAGCCAAGCTGCAGGGCAAGCGCGACAAACTGGCCGCCGCGCTGACCGAGATCGGCTTCGAGGTGCATGACAGCGCCGGCACCTACTTTCTGTGCGCCGACCCTCGTCCACTCGGCTTCGACGACAGCACCGCTTTCTGCGAGCAACTCCCGCCCCGCGCCGGGGTGGCGGCGATCCCGATGTCGGCGTTCTGCGACCCCGGTGGCGCCGGCCAGGCGTGGAACCATCTGGTGCGGTTCGCGTTCTGCAAGCGTGACGAGACCCTCGACGAGGCGATCAGACGCCTGGGAGCGCTCAGCCGTTCTTGACCTTCAACACCTGCTTGCGCAGGCCGTCGGTGGCGGTCTCCATCGCCCCCTTGAGGGTCCGCTTGAGGATGAACCCGGGGATCGGGATCGAGGGGTCCACCTTGAGGTCGAAGCGGACCTTGGTCTTGTCACCCGCCGGGGTCAGCGTGTAGCGGCCTTCTTGGGCCTTCAGCTGACCGGACCTGATCAGCGTCCAACCCCCGGAGTTCTCGGTGAAGCTGTACTCGACTTCCATCTCGTCGGTGACCCCGGCGGCCTTGACCTTCATCTTGACGCGGCGGGGTCTGCCGTCGTCGTAGGTGTCGAGAACCTCAGCGCTCCGGTATTGCGGAGACCACGTCGGGGCGTTCCGAACGTCGGCGATGACGTCAAGGATTTCTTCCGGTGTCGCTTCGATGACCACTTCACGAGAATCGCTGGCTGCCATGGGCTGACCCTATCGAAGGCAGGCGCGCCGCTATAGATCCATGTCCCGATAGGCCGCAACCACTGGTTCCAACTCGTCCGGGGTCGCGCCGTGCAGGATGACCGCGTCCGCGCCATAGTCGAACTCGCGACGGATCCGGCCCGCGCACTGCTGCGCCGATCCGGTCGCCGCGGGCTCCAGCCACTCATCGGGGATCAGCGTCGCGATGTGCTCGATCTGGGCGGCGGTGGCCTTGTGGTCGATACCGCCGTGCACCGACTGCACCACCGCGTCGGCCCGGAATCGTTGCAGCACAGCCGGATCCCAGTTGTTGGTGCTGACCATGAGATCGCCGTAGCCCTGCAGGTAGGTAGCCAGGCGGGCCACCGTCTTCGTCATCCGCAGTTCCTCGGGCAGGTGGTCGCCGACGGTGGCGAAGCACGACCACACTCGCACCGCAGCCGGATCGCGGCCCGCCTGTTCGGCGGCATCCTTGACCGTCCGCACGCAGCGCTGCAGCGTCTCCGGTGTGAAGTAGGTGTGCAGGATGACGTCGTCGAACAACCGTCCGCCCAGTTGCAGCGTCTTGGGGCCGAACGCCACCAGCGCCAACCGGATGTCCTCGTCGAAGGCCGGATCGAGCACCAGGATCGGGTATTTGCCCATCGGGCCGTCGTGGCCGACGATCACCTCACCGCGCCACAGCCGGCGCATCATCTGAGCGAAGTCCTCCAGCTGCGCGGTGGTGACCGCCGGGATTCCGTAGGCCGCGTATATCGCAGCGATGCCGCGGCCGACGCCGAGGGTGAACCGGCCGCCGGACAGCCGGTGCATGGTGGTCGCCCACGATCCGGTGATCAACGGGTGGCGGGTGTTGGGATTGGTTGCCGCCGTTGCGATCTGCATGCGCTCGGTGACCGCGCAGGCTGCCCCGGTCAGCGAGGCGGCCTCTTTGACGTTCCAGCGCTCGGAGATAAAGGCGGTACCGAAGCCGAGTTCCTCACCGCGGCGGGCCTCCTGCATCAGGGTGGCCGGGCCCTCGCCGCCCGCGCCTGCGAGTAGGTAGTAGCCCAACTCATCGAGATTTCGGCGCGGTTCCGTGCGCTCAGCGCTGGTTTCCGCGCCGAAATCGTGGTCGGCGACAGTCATGAGCGCTCCACTTCAATCGGGACGCCGGTCAGCCACGCCATACCCGACAGCGACTCTACGTCCTGCGGGTCGTTGGAGGTCAGGTCGTTGACATTGACGCCGCCGGTGGCGTTGGCGACCCGCCAGCCACCGCCGCGGTGGCCCCACCCGTGCGGGATGGCCACCGTGCCGGCGACGATGTCCTCGGTAAGCCGGGCCGGCAAGGCAATCTTGCCGAACGGCGAACGCACCGCCACCTCGTCTCCGTCGCAAATCCCGCGCTGCGCGGCGTCCGAGGTGTGCATCAGCGCCCGCGGTCCGCGGTCCCCCTTCATCAGCATCGGCGCGTTGTGCATCCAGGAGTTCTCCGACCGCGCCTCCCGCATCCCGATCAGCCGCAGGGGGTAGCCGATCGGGTCGTCCCGCCGCTCCAATTCCTGGATTTCTGAGGCGATGTCGTCGTGCTGGAGTCGGATCCGCCGTCCCGGATAGGCCACCGCCTGGCTCAGCACCCCGGTGCGGATCTCCGGTTCCAGCACCGTGCCGTGGGGGTGGTCTTCGGCGAGGCGCCGGAAGGACAGCCCGCCGCGGCGCAGTCCGAACCAGTCACCGCCACGGCCGATGCGGATGAACGCATCCGCCAGCGTCCGTGGATTGAATTGGCGGCCCAGCAGACCCGCCGCCGCCCGCGCCAGCGCCAGAGCGGCGAATCCCGCAGTGCGCGTGGACATCCGGCGCATCAGATCATCGATGATCTGCCACTCGGTGCGCACCTGGCCGCGCGGCGGGATGACGGCCTCGGTGACTTGCCGGAAGGGGGTGACGTGGAACGGCTGCAACAGGATAGGGAAATCGTCGCGCTCGTACATGGTGGTGACGGGCAGGATGTAGTCGCACCGGGAGGTGGTCTCGGTGACGTAAATGTCCAGGCCGACGGACAACTCCAACTGCGCCATGGCGTCGCCGAGTTCGGCGCCGTTGGGCACCGACAGCACCGGGTTTCCGGCGCTGATGAACAGTGCCCGGATCTGCCGGTCGCCAGGCGTGGTGATCTCCCCAGCCAGCATGGTGGCCGGCTCAGTCCGGAGCAGGTTGCCGAATCCGCCCACCCGGGAACGGTTGCGGCGGTGGTCGTAACGCAGCAACGCCCCCAGCGCGGTGAACGCCCACGACTCCCCCGGGACGCCGAACGAACCGAACACCGCACCGCCGGGCACGTCGAGGTTGCCCGCGACCAGGTTGACCGCGTCAAGCAGGTAGGAGGTCAGGGTGCCGGAGCGCCCGGCGCAGGTGCCGATCCGCCCGTAGACCGCCGCCCGCGGTGTGTTGGCGAGGCTGCGGGCGAGTTCGCGCACCGTGGCGGCGGGGATTCCGGTGGCCGTCTCGGTGCGCTCCGGGGTGAACGGCGCGCACTTCGTTGCCAGCCAGCCCAGCCCGTCGGCTTGCGTAGCGACCCGGCGCCGATCGACGAGGTTCTCGGCGAACATGACCTGCAGCAGCGACAGCAGCAGCAGGGCGTCAGTGTCGGGGGTGATGCCGAGCCACTCGAACTGGGCGGCGGTCTCGGTTTTGCGCGGGTCGATGACGATCACCCGCCCGCCGCGCTTGACCACGGCGTGCATCCGCTCGCGGATCCGCGGGGCGGTCAGGACGCTGCCGTGCGACACCACGGGGTTGGCGCCCATCACTACCAGCAGGTTGGTGCGGGACAGGTCCGGGATCGGCACCGCGCTGGGGATGCCGTAGAGCAGTTGGCTGGCCATGAAACGGCTGTGGGTGTCCTGGGATGACGCGCTGTACATGTGCGTGCCCAGGCCGAGGGCGTGCACGAACGTGACGACGGCCATCGGGTGTGCGTGGCTGAATGCACCCGGGTTGCCGAAATACCAGCCGACCGCCGCCGAGCCGTGTCGCTTGTGAATCTTACTGAGCTGCTTGGTGATGTCGTCGAGGGCCTCGTCCCAGCCGACCTCTTCGAAGGAGCCGTCCGGCCGTCGCCGCAACGGGCTGGTGACCCGGTCGGGGTCGTTGACCACCTCGGTGAAGGCGATGCCCTTCTGGCAGGCGAAGCCCGCGGAGAGCGGATGGTCTTTGTCGGGGCGCAGCGCGACCAGACTCCCGTCCTGCACTTCGGCGACCATGCCGCACAGCGATTCGCAGATCCGGCAGTACGTGGTTTTGAACTCAGTCTTGTACTCGGTCTTGGACTCAGTCGTCATCGTCAGATCCTGTACTCGTCGAGCAGTCGCTTGCTGATGATGGTCTTCTGTATCTCGCTGGTGCCTTCGCCGATGAGCAGGAATGGGGCGTCGCGCATCAGTCGCTCGATCTCGTACTCCTTGGAGTAGCCGTAGCCGCCGTGGATGCGGAAGCTCTGTTGGGTCACCTCGGCGCAGAACTCGCTGGCCAGGTATTTCGCCATGCCGGCCTCCAAGTCGTTGCGCCGGCCGGAGTCCTTCAATCGGGCGGCGTTGACCATCATCAGGTGCGCGGCTTCGACTTTGGTGGCCATCTCGGCAAGCTGGAAGGCGATGGCCTGGTGTTCGGCGATGGGCTTGCCGAAGGTAGAGCGCTGCTGGGCGTAGCGCACCGCGAGTTCGAAGGCCCGGATCGCCACCCCGCAGGCGCGGGCGGCGACGTTGACCCGGCCCACCTCGACGCCGTCCATCATCTGGGCGAAGCCGCGGCCGGGTTGTTCGCCGAGCACATCTTCCGCGGCGGCGGTGTAGCCGTCGAAGATCAGTTCGGTGGTGTCTATGCCCTTGTAGCCGAGTTTGTCGATCTTGCCGGGGATGGTGAGTCCCGGCAACACTTCCCCGAAGCCGCTGGGCTTTTCGATCAGGAAGGCGGTCAGGTTGCGGTGCGGGGTGTCAGCGCCCTCGTCGGTGCGGACCAGAGCGGCGACCAGGGTCGAACTCGCACCGTTGGTCAGCCACATCTTCTGGCCGTCGACGGTGTAGGTGCCGTCGGGGTGGCGCACCGCCTTGGTGCGGATCGCGGCCACGTCGGATCCCACCTCGGGTTCGGACATCGAAAACGCCCCGCGGGTCTCTCCGGTGGCCATCCGGGGCAGGAACCGCTGCTTCTGCCCGTCGGTGCCGTGTTGGCGGATCATGTAGGCGACGATGAAGTGGGTGTTGATCACCCCGGAGATGCTCATCCACCCGCGGGCGATTTCCTCCACGCACAGCGCGTAGGTCAGCAGTGACTCCCCCAGACCGCCGTACTCGGCGGGGATCATCAACCCGAACAGTCCCATCTCACGCATCTGCTCGACGATGGCGTGCGGATAGCTGTCGGCGTGTTCGAGTTCCTGGGCGTTGGGGATGATTTCCTTGTCGACGAATCGCTTTACCGTTGCGAGGATTTCGGTCTGGAATTCGGTCAGGCCCAGGGTTTGAGCGAGCCGAGTCATGTATGGCGCCCGCCGGTGACTTCCAGGACGGTACCGGTCATGTACGAGGACAAGTCTGAGGCCAGGAACAGTGCCACCGTCGCCACCTCACGCGGATCGCCGGCCCGGCCCATCGGTACCTCCGCAAGCTTGGCGTCCCAAATGCGTTGCGGCATAGCCTCGGTCATCGCTGAGCGGATCAGACCCGGCTGGATCGCGTTGACCCGCACCCCGAGGTGCGCGAGTTCCTTGGCGGCGGCTTTGGTCAAACCGACGATGCCGGCCTTGGCCGCCGAATAGTTGGTCTGGCCGATCAGACCGACTTTGCCGGAGATCGACGACATATTGATGATCGCGCCACTGCCCTGCTCGCGCATCACCGCCGCGGCCGCCCGGGTGCCGTTCCAGGTGCCTTTGAGGTGGACGGCGATCACCTCATCGAACTGCTCTTCGGTCATCTTGCGCAGGGTGGCGTCGCGGGTGATGCCGGCGTTGTTCACCATCACGTCGAGGCGGCCGAACTGCTCCACCGCGGCGGCGACCAGAGCATCGACCTCGGCGGGAGAGGTGACG
>Ga0164293_10004686_pt1 | contig 11684 bp, 9 predicted proteins | sample GEODES118metaG_FD_111487 | JGI IMG/M metagenome (GOLD analysis project Ga0164293, IMG submission 111487) | Eutrophic lake water microbial communities from Lake Mendota, Wisconsin, USA - GEODES118 metaG | ecosystem: Environmental > Aquatic > Freshwater > Lake | place: USA: Lake Mendota, Wisconsin...
CCGACATCGACAGGGGGTCGCCGAAATCAGGGTCACCCGGCAGCATCTTGCGGGCCCGACGGATCAGGCCGACGACATCGGGGTTGTGGTTGGTGTTGTGGAACCACCCGGCAGGGCCCCGCGACGGCGACTTGGCCGAACGGTCGACGACATCGTCTTTCCGGGGCTCATCGCCGTCTGTGTCGACGTCCACAGGGCCAGCCTAGGCGCACCCGCCGGAGCGCCGGCGCTGCGCCCGTGCGCTCTGGTAGAGGCAGATGGCGGCCGCCACCGCCACATTGAGGCTCTCGATGCCACCCGACATCGGGATGATGACGCGGTGATCGGCCAGCACGGCGATCTCGTCCGGAAGTCCCTGCGCCTCGCGACCGAAGATCCACGCGGTCGGGGCGCCGAGCAGGCCGTCCGCGTCATCGAGGCTCAGTTCGCCGGTCAGGGTGGTGGCCAGCACCTGAATCCCGCCGCTGCGCAGTCGGTCGATCAATCCGGCGGCGTCGGACTCGAGCAGCACCGGAACCGAGAAGATGCTGCCCGCTGAGGACCGCAGGCATTTCCCGTTGTACGGGTCGACCGCCTCGCCGGAGAAGACCACCGCAGCGGCCCCCATGGCGTCGGCCAATCTGATCAGCGTTCCGGCATTGCCCGGATCGGAGATCTCGTCGCCGATCACGATCAGACCCGGTGTGCAGGCCAGAATCTCACCGAGGTCGTCGGACGGTCGGCTGCAGACGCCGACCAACCCGGCCGGTGTCACGGTCTCCGACAGCGTTTTCATCGCCCGGTCGGTGACGACCGAGACGTTCAGCCCGGCCAGCATCAGGCGGTGGCGCTGCGCGGCCGACTCGGTGGCGAACACCTCCTCGACGACGCCCACCCGAGCGGCCGCCTCAACCAGGTTGGGGCCCTCCGCCAGAAACCTGCCCGACGAGGTCCGCTCAGCGCGGCGCTGCAGTTTGGCCGCACGGACCACCCGAGCAGATCGCTCGGAAAGTGGTGTCACGCAGCCTCACCGGACGGGGCGTTCACATCCCCGGGCAGTGCGGCACGGGCCACCTCGACCAGTGCAGTGAAAGCGGCTGGGTCGCTGACGGCGATCTCGGCGAGGTTCTTGCGGTCGACCTCCACGCCGGCAGCCTTCAGGCCCTGGATCAAGCGGTTGTAGGTCATGTCGTTGGCACGCGCGGCGGCATTGATCCGGGCGATCCACAGCTTGCGGAAATCGCCCTTGCGGGCACGCCGGTCGCGGTAGGCGTAGGTCAGCGAATGGAGTTGCTGCTCTTTGGCTTTGCGGTACAGCCGGGACCGCTGACCGCGGTAGCCCTTGGACGCCTTAAGGACGGTACGCCGCTTCTTCTGGGCGTTGACTGCGCGTTTGACGCGGGCCATTGGTGTTCCTCTTCTCGTTCGATCAAAGAATTCAAGTCGTTGAAATCAAGTCGCAGTCGCCGGGAAATCCGGCTCGGATCGGCGTCAGCCGTTGAGCATCTTGTTGACGCGCTTGGTGTCGTTGGCGGCGACGACGGTCCGCCCGTCCAGGCGACGCGTCCGCTTGCTCGGCTTGTGCTCGAGCAGGTGGCGGCGGTTCGCCTTCTGCCGCACGATCTTTCCGGTGCCGGTGCGCCGAAATCGCTTGCTGGCTCCGCTGTGTGACTTGGCCTTGGGCATGGTGTCCTCGGTTCCTTTGCTTCTCAGGTCTGGTCGGTGGTGATTTCGGGTTCATCAGCCGGTGGTGGTGCGGCCGGCGGTCCGCTTGCTTGCTCGGCAGCCCTGGCGCGGGTCTTCGCGCCGCGATGCGGTGCCAGCACCATCGTCATGTTGCGGCCGTCCTGCTTGGCCGAGGTCTCGACGAAGCCGTGGTCGGCGACGTCGGCGCCCAGCCGTTGCAGCAACCGGTATCCGAGTTCGGGCCGGGACTGCTCGCGTCCGCGGAACATGATCGTCACCTTGACCTTCGACCCCGCCTCCAGGAAGCGGATGACGTGACCTTTCTTGGTCTCGTAGTCGTGCGGGTCGATCTTCGGGCGAAGCTTCTGCTCCTTGACGACAGTCTGCTGCTGGTTCTTGCGAGACTCGCGTGCCTTTTGTGCCGTCTCATATTTGAACTTGCCGTAGTCCATGATCTTGCACACCGGCGGTTTCGCTTCCGGGGCAACTTCGACAAGATCGAGATCAGCATCCGCGGCGACGCGGAGAGCGTCCTCGATGCGGACGATGCCTACCTGCTCCCCACCTGGACCGATCAATCGGACTTCAGGTACGCGGATACGCTCGTTGACGCGGGTCTCAGTGCTGATGGGGCCTCCCTGGTCGGTGTTTTACGGTCGGCCGTCGAGGTACCCGGGACAGACTGTGCAGAAACCACACCATCAGCGAGAAGGCCCTGCGTATAGCAGGGCCCATGCCGACCGGTCACGGCTAGTCCGCCGCCTGCGACTACTTCGCAAAACAGGTACCCGGAGGTATCTGCGACCGGACCGCCTAGCCTATGGCAGGCGGTGGGAGTGGGACTCCACTTGCTGTCCCGGCGTTCACCGGGACGGTCGTGCGTGCCAGTCTAGCAGCCATGACGGATACCTCTGCCAACGCTCACGGGACTGCTGACCGGACTGCAGACCGGACTGCAGACCGGACTGAAGCGCCGCATCGGGATCTGGCTGACGTCCCCGCCATCGAGGTGATCAGCCGGGCCGCGGTGATGCTGATGAGCGCCGCCGCCGAGAAGATCGGACTGGCTGCTCCGGACCCCGACGTCAGTGTGCACCGCGATCTGGACGAGGCGCGCCGGCTGATCAGCGCCTACGCCGGACTGCTGGACGGCTGCGCAGGGAATCTGGGACCGCACGCCGGGCCGATGAAAGACGGGCTGCGCAGCCTGCAACTGGCTTTCCGGGAGGCCAGCGCGGTACCCGACGAGCCGGGCTCCGGGCCCGGGGAGAAGTACACCGGACCGGTCGGCTGAAATTCCGGCGAACCGCACCTCATCTCCACCGACGGTGTCGGCATATTCTGGCGGCCTATGACGGTCACCAGCAGCCGGACCAGAACCCGCACGCCCCTGCATTGGGTGCCGGCCGCCACCGGCTGGATTCTCGGGGTGATCGCCACCGCGTCGCTGCTGTCCAGCGTGTCGCCGAGCATCCGGCAGCTCACCAGGGTGCCGCGGGAGTTCACCGACAAATACCTGTTCAACTTCCCCGACACCAGCTTCGCCTGGGCCTTCGCCTTGGCGGTGATGGCTGGCGCCCTGGCTGCCCGCAAGCGGATCGCCTGGTGGGTGCTGGTGGCGAACCTGGTGCTCGCTGTCGGCCTCGACATCGCCGCACTGACCGAACGGGACGGAACACAACTCGAGGACGTCGGGGAGTTCCTCGGCTTGACCGTCCACGTCGCCGCCCTGGCGATAGTGCTACTGGCGTCGGGCGAGTTCTGGGCCAAGGTGCGTCGCGGCGCATTGCTCAAGGCGGCAGCTGTGCTCGTCGCCGGCAATGTGATCGGGATCCTGCTGGCCTGGGGGCTGCTGGAGTTGTTCCCCGGGTCGCTGCAGCCCGGCTACCGGTTGCCCTACGCGGTCAACCGGGTCAGCGGATTCGCGGCAGCGACGCCGGACTTCTTCGTCGGCAGGCCTAACGTGTTGCTCAACGCGGTGTTCGGGCTTTTCGGCGCGCTGGCGCTGATGGCCGCCGCGGTGGTGCTGTTTCAGTCCCAACGCGCCGAGAACGCGCTGACCGGGGAGGACGAACTCGCCATCCGCGGGCTGTTGGACACCTGGGGCAAGAACGATTCACTGGGCTATTTCGCGACCCGCCGCGACAAATCGGTGATCTTCGCCCCCAACGGCCGCGCCGCCATCACCTACCGGGTCGAAGTGGGCGTCTGCCTGGTCAGCGGCGACCCGGTCGGCGATCCGCGATCCTGGCCGCAGGCCATCGCGGCCTGGCTGGAACGGTGCCGCGACTACGGATGGGCACCGGGCGTGATGGGCGCGAGTTCGACCGGCGCACAGGCCTACCGGGAAGCCGACCTGAGCGCACTGCAACTCGGCGACGAAGCGATCCTCTACCCCGACAAGTTCCGGCTTTCCGGGGCCGACATGCGTGGAGTGCGCCAGGCGGTGACGCGGGCCCGGCGGGCCGGGTTGACGGTGCGGATGCGCCGCCACCGCGATCTGAGCGCCGAGGAGATGGCCCAGGTGATCGCCCGGGCCGACGCGTGGCGCGATACCGAGACCGAGCGCGGATTTTCGATGGCGCTGGGCCGACTCGGTGACACCGCGGACGGCGACTGCCTGCTGGTGGAGGCCCTGCAGGGTGATGACGCCGGCGGCGCGGGGCAGGTCGTCGGGATGCTCTCGTTCGTGCCGTGGGGCCCCAGCGGGCTGTCCCTGGATCTGATGCGCCGCTCACCGAAGTCCCCCAACGGCACGGTGGAGTTGATGGTCAGCGAGTTACTCCAGCAGGCCGACACCGTTGGCGTGAGCCGGGTTTCGCTGAACTTCGCAATGTTCCGATCCGCTTTCGAGGAGGGCGCCCGACTGGGCGCCGGCCCGGTGGCCCGACTCTGGCGGGCGCTACTGGTGTTCTTCTCCCGCTGGTGGCAACTGGAAACGCTGTATCGCTCCAACATGAAGTATCAGCCGGACTGGGTGCCGCGGTTCGCCTGCTACGAGGACACCCGGCTGATCCCGCGGGTCGGGGTGGCGTCGGTGATCGCGGAGGGATTTCTCGTCCTGCCGTTCTCTCGGCGGCCCAAGCAGCACACCGGACACCATTCCGCGGTTCCGCACGGTGTGATCGACGACATCGGCCAAACCTCCGGAGTGACCGACGAGCAGCTGTCCGAGGCCGTCGATCAGCGACTGCCCGAGCAGGTCCGGGTACGGATGGCCAAGCTTCGGGCGCTGCAGCAGCAGGGCGTCGACGCCTACCCGGTGGGCAGTCCCCCGACGCACACGGTGGCTTCTGCCATCGACGCTGACGACGACACCCCGGTCGTGGTGTCCGGCCGGGTGCTGCGAACCCGGGACTACGGCGGAGTGACCTTCGCGACGCTGCGGGACTGGTCCGGCGACATCCAACTGCTGATGGACAAGTCCGTGCTCGACGGCGCCGACTTCACCGGCGTCGACCTCGGCGATCTGATCGAGGTGAGCGGCCGAACGGGCTACAGCAAGAACGGAACCCGCTCGGTACTCGTCAACCGGTGGCGACTGCTCGGCAAGTGCCTGCGGCCGCTTCCCGACAAGTGGAAGGGGCTGTCCGATCCGGAGGCACGGGTGCGTGCCCGCTATGTCGACCTGGCGGTCAACCCGGTCTCGCGCGATCTGATCCGGGCACGTAGCGACATTCTGCGTTCGATCCGGGAAACGTTGTTCGCCAAGGGTTTTCTTGAGGTCGAGACCCCGATTCTGCAGCAGATCCATGGCGGGGCCAACGCCCGGCCGTTTCAGACCCACATCAACGCCTATGACCTCGACCTGTATCTGCGCATCGCGCCGGAGCTGTATCTGAAGCGGCTCTGCGTCGGTGGTGTGGAACGTGTCTTCGAGCTCGGCCGGGCCTTCCGCAACGAGGGTGTGGACTTCAGCCACAATCCGGAGTTCACCCTGCTGGAGGCCTACCAGGCGCACGCCGACTATCTGGTCTGGATCGACGGCTGCCGGGAGCTCATCCAGAACGCGGCGACGGCGGCCAACGGCTCCCCGGTGGTGATGCGTCCGGATGGGGACGGCGGACTGACCGAGGTCGACATCTCCGGGCGGTGGCCCGTGATGACGGTCCACGACGCGGTCTCCGAGGCTCTGGGCCACCGCATCGGCGCCGACACCCCGCTGGAGAGGCTGCGCGAGTTGTGCGACGGCGCCGCCATCCCGTATCTGACCCACTGGGACGCCGGCGCGGTGGTGCTCGAGTTGTACGAGCGTCTCGTCGAGGAACGCACCGAGGCCCCCACCTTCTACATCGATTTCCCCACCTCGGTGTCCCCGCTGACCCGACCGCACCGCAGCCGCGAAGGGGTGGCCGAGCGGTGGGACCTGGTGGCCTGGGGGGTGGAGTTGGGCACCGCCTACAGCGAACTCACCGATCCCGTCGAGCAGCGCCGCCGACTGCAACAGCAGTCCTTGCTCGCCGCCGGCGGAGATCCCGAGGCGATGGAACTCGACGAGGATTTCCTGCAGGCCATGGAATACGCCATGCCTCCCACCGGAGGCCTGGGTGTCGGCGTGGACCGGGTGGTCATGCTCATCACCGGCCGCAGTATTCGAGAGACCCTGCCCTTCCCGCTGGCCAAGCCGCGCTAACCTGCCAGAGATGACACCGTCAGAGACGAGGGTCGCCACCACGGTTCTGGCGGAGCCGATAGGCCTGTTCCGCGACCACATCTCGCTCATGCACGGCTGGCTTCCGCTGACCGTGCAGGCTCTGGCCGGGCTGCTGCTGGTGCTGGCGATCGGGTGGCGCACCACCGGCTGGCGGTTGGTTCTGCTGCCGTGTGCGGCCGGCGTCGGAGTGGCTTTGGCCGCCCTCACGCATTGGAACATCGCCTCCAACGGCCTGTCCGGGGAGCCGGCGCCGCGACAGCTGTGGGTGTGGGTGGCATTGGCCGGTCTGGCGGTCGGGGTGGCGGTGCTGGGCTGGCGATCCGCGGTCCGGTGGCGCCGGGTCGTCTCGGTTCTGGCGGTGCCGATGACGGCGCTGTCAGCGGGCCTGATGCTCAACCTGTGGGTCGGCTACTTCCCCACCGTGCAGACCGCCTGGGGCCAATTGACCGGCGGCCCACTGCCCGGCCAGACCGATCGGGCGACCGTCGCCACAATGCTTTCCAGCCAGACCGTTCCGGCCACCGGCAGGGTGGTGCCCATCACCACGCCGTCGGATATCTCGAAGTTCAAGCATCGCGGCGAACTCGTCTACCTGCCGCCGGTGTACTTCTCCAGCAATCCCCCGCCGGTCCTGCCGACGGTCATGATGATCGGCGGGCAGTTCAACACCCCCGCGGACTGGATCCGCACCGCCAACGCGGTCCATACCATCGACGAGTTCGCGGCCAAGAACGGCGGCAACGCACCGGTGTTCGTCTTCCCCGATGTCGGTGGCGCGTTCAACAACGACACCGGGTGCGTCAACGGCGTGCGCGGCAACGCCGCCGATCACCTCACCAAGGAAGTGGTTCCGTACATGGTCGCCAACTTCGGCGTGAGCGAGGACCCGTCGAACTGGGGGGTGGTGGGCTGGTCCTCCGGCGGTACCTGCGCACTGAATCTCACGGTGAGATACCCCGAACTGTTCAGCGCGTTCGTCAACATCGACGGCGACCTCACCCCCAACGCCGGGACGAAGGAACAGACCATCGAGCGTCTCTACGGCGGTGACGCGGCCGCCTGGGACGACTGGGACCCGGCCACCGTGATGGCCCGCAACGGCGACTACGACGGCGTGGCCGGTTGGTTCGCGGTATCCGAACCACCCGGCAGCGTAGGCCCGGCCATCTCCGGTACAGATCTGCAGGGAGCGCTCCCTAAGAGCGACAACGCGAACACTACGGCGAGTAACCCCACCTCGGCCGCGCGCACCCTGTGCCGGCTCGGCAGCGAGTACGGCATCGACTGCGCCGTGGTTCCCCTCGCCGGAAAGCACGACTGGCCGTTCGCGGCCGCAGCGTTCGCCGGGGCGCTGCCGTGGCTGGCAGCCCAGATCGGAACCCCCGACATCCCGGAGGTGGCCTTGCCGGGGACCTCCAACCAACCCGACGGGGTGACGATCGCCGCCGAAGCGGGCACGTTGAGCACGCCGACGCCCCGGCCCGCCGGGGTACGGTGAAACCCATGGGTGACGACGCAGCCGAGACTAAGACCCCCGAGAAGGCCACCGAAAAGGCTCCTGAAAAGGCCCCCGAAAAGGCTCCTGAGAAGGCCCCGGAGAAGGGCCCCCCAGAGATCCCCGCGAGCAGTACGCCGGCCCACCCCGCCGGCGACTCGTCGGGCCTTCCGCCGGTGATCGTGCCGCAACCAGACACCGGCTACACCGCGGCAGGCGTGCCCACGCTGGAGGGGGTGCGGGAGAAGATCGAAACCCGGTACGGGACCGCTTTGGGCGCAACGGAGTTGGCGGAGGACACCCCGGGCGGACGGGCCTCTACCGACAGCTACGAGGCCCGGCAGAAAGCCGCCGCGGACAAACTCAAGGAGATTCGCGAGTCGATGCACCGCAACGACTGAGCGAGACTGAGCGATTAGTTCCGGCTGCTCTCGAGTCGGTTACGCGCTGGCCTTGCGACGCCGCGTGGCCGGTTTGCCGACCGGCGACTTGAGCAGGCCCGACAGGAACGTGCCGGTGTGGCTGCCGGGACTGCCGGCGACGTCTTCCGGGGTGCCCTGGGTGACCACCGTCCCGCCACCCGAACCACCCTCGGGACCCATGTCGATGATCCAGTCCGAGGTCTTGACGACGTCCAGGTTGTGTTCGATCACAATGACCGAATTGCCCTTGTCGACAAGGCCGTTGATGACCTTCAGCAGTTTGCGGATGTCGTCGAAATGCAGACCCGTGGTGGGCTCGTCGAGAATGTAGACGGTGCGACCGGTGGAGCGCTTCTGCAATTCCGCGGCCAACTTCACCCGTTGCGCTTCGCCTCCGGACAAGGTCGGTGCGGGCTGCCCCAGTCGCACGTAACCCAGTCCGACGTCGACCAGGGTCTTCAGGTAGCGGTGGATGCTGCTGATCGGCTCGAAGAACTCCGCGGCGTCCTCGATGGACATGTCGAGCACCTGCGCGATGGTTTTGCCCTTGTAGTGCACCTCGAGGGTCTCACGGTTGTAGCGCGCGCCCTGACACACCTCGCACGGCACGTAGACGTCGGGAAGGAAATTCATCTCGATCTTGATGGTCCCGTCACCCGAACACGCCTCGCAGCGACCGCCTTTGACGTTGAAGGAGAACCGGCCCGGCTGATAACCCCGCACCTTCGCCTCGGTGGTGGCGGCGAACAGGGTTCGGATCTTGTCGAACACCCCCGTGTAGGTGGCCGGGTTGGACCGCGGGGTGCGGCCGATCGGCGACTGGTCCACGCGGACCAGTTTGTCGACGTGCTCCAGACCGTTGATGCGGGTGTGACGGCCGGGCACCAGTCGGGCGCCGTTGAGTTTGTTGGCCAGCACGGCGGCCAGGATGTCGTTGACGAGGGTGGACTTGCCCGACCCTGACACCCCGGTGACCGAGGTGAGAACTCCCAGCGGGAACGCCACGTCGATGTCGCGCAGGTTGTGCTCGCGGGCACCCACCACGGTGAGTTGACGTTTGCGGTCTATCGGCCGGCGGATCGCCGGCACCTCGATGCTCTGCTTACCGGACAAGTACGCCCCGGTGATCGAGTTCGGGTTCTTCAGAAGATCCGCATACGGCCCACTGTGCACCACCCGGCCGCCGTGCTCGCCGGCGGCCGGACCGATGTCGACGATCCAGTCAGCGTGCGCGATGGTGTCCTCGTCATGTTCGACGACGATCAGCGTATTGCCCAAATCCCTTAAGCGGGTGAGGGTTTCGATGAGCCGGCGATTGTCACGCTGATGAAGGCCGATAGATGGTTCGTCGAGGACGTACAGGACGCCGACCAGCCCGGAACCGATCTGGGTGGCCAGTCTGATGCGCTGCGCCTCACCGCCGGACAGCGTGCCTGCGGCCCGGCCCAGCGTCAGGTAGTCCAGACCGACGTCGAGCAGGAATCCAAGCCGGGACTGCACCTCCTTGAGCACCTGGCCGGCGATCGCCTGCTCCCGCGGTCCCAGGGTCAGTTCGTTAAGGAACCGCGAGCAGTCGGCGATCGACAGTTCACATACATCGGCGATCGACTTCTTCTGATCACCCGCGGCGAGGATGACGGCCAGGATCTCCGGCTTGAGCCTGGTGCCGTCGCACTCCGGGCAGGGCACGTCGCGCATGAAGCCGTCGTAACGCTCCTTCATCTGCTCGGAGTCGGTCTGTTCCATGCGCCGCTGCAGGAAGGCCATCACGCCCTCGAAGTCCGCGTAGTAGGACCGGGTGCGGCCGTAGCGGTTTCGGTAGCGGACATGCACCTGCTCGTCGCAGCCCTCCAGAATCGCCTTGCGGGCCTTGGCCGGAAGCTTGCGCCACGGGGTGTCGACGTCGAAGCCCATCACCTCGCCGAGGCCGGCCAACATCCGGGTGAAGTAGTCGGAATTGTGACCCATCGCCCACGGGGCGACAGCACCGTCGGCCAGCGTCAGGTCGGGGTCGGGCACCACCAATTCGGCGTCGACCTCCTTGCGGATACCCAGACCGCTGCACTCCGGGCAGGCGCCGTAGGGCGAGTTGAACGAAAACGACCGCGGCTCAAGGTCGTCCACCGCCAGGGCGTGCGCGTTAGGGCAGGCGAGTTTCTCGGAGAACCGCTGCTCGCGGTGCGGGTCGTGCTCGTCGCGGTCCACGAAGTCCAGCACCACGATGCCGTCGGCGAGTCCCAGCGCGGTTTCCACCGAGTCGGTGAGCCTCTGTTTGGCGGTGGCCTTGACGGTCAGCCGGTCGACGACCACTTCGATGTCGTGTTTTTCCTGCTTCTTCAGCGTCGGCGGCTCGGTCAGCGGGTGGACCACACCGTCGACCCGGACCCGGCTGTAGCCCTGGGTGTTGAGCTTGTCGAAGAGGTCGACGAACTCGCCCTTGCGGGTGCGGACCACCGGTGCGAGCACCTGGAACTTGGTGCCCTCTTCCATCGCGAGCACCTGGTCGACGATCTGCTGGGGGGTCTGGCGGGCGATTCGCTCCCCGCACACCGGGCAGTGCGGCGTGCCGGCCCGGGCGTACAGCAGCCGCAGGTAGTCGTAGACCTCGGTGATGGTGCCCACCGTGGACCGGGGGTTTCGGTTGGTGGACTTCTGATCGATGGAGACAGCCGGGGACAGCCCTTCGATGAAGTCGACATCCGGCTTGTCCATCTGACCGAGGAACTGCCGGGCGTAGGCGCTCAGTGACTCCACGTAGCGGCGCTGACCCTCGGCGAAGATGGTGTCGAAGGCCAGCGAGGACTTGCCCGACCCGGACAGGCCGGTAAAGACGATCAGGGCATCGCGGGGAAGGTCCAGATCGATGCTGCGGAGGTTGTGTTCGCGCGCACCCTTGACGATCAACCGGTCGGCCACGCGCCCATGCTAAGCGTGGGTACCCACGACCACTAACGTGGGCATCATGACAGCCGTCGCCGACAACTACACCGGTCACGTCGAAACCCAGACCGCCGCCCGGCGCACCCTGCCGGGGGTGAGCATCATCAAGATGTCGGTGGGCCCGATGGACAACAACGTCTACCTCGTGACCTGCGCGGAGACCGGTGTGTCCCTCTTGATCGACGCCGCCAACGACCCCGATCTGCTGGTCGATCTGGTCCGCGAGCAGGCCCCGAAACTGACCATGATCATCACCACCCATCAGCACGTCGACCACTGGCAGGCGCTGGAGGCAGTGGCCGAGGCCACCGGCGCTCCGACTGCGGCGCACCCCCTCGACGCCGAAGCGTTGCCGGTGAAGCCCAGTCACCTGCTCTCCGGGGGAGACAGCCTGACGGTTGGCGAGCTGACCTTCGAGGTGATCCATCTGCGCGGCCACACACCCGGATCGGTGGCGCTGGCGCTGCGACCGGCCGGCGAGCGCACCGCGGTTCAGTTGTTCACCGGC
>Ga0164293_10004690_pt1 | contig 11678 bp, 8 predicted proteins | sample GEODES118metaG_FD_111487 | JGI IMG/M metagenome (GOLD analysis project Ga0164293, IMG submission 111487) | Eutrophic lake water microbial communities from Lake Mendota, Wisconsin, USA - GEODES118 metaG | ecosystem: Environmental > Aquatic > Freshwater > Lake | place: USA: Lake Mendota, Wisconsin...
TGGGCCGCTCCAGGTACCACCGGCTTGAGGCGTTCCGCCAAGCTGGGCGAACAGGCTTACCGATGCTCCATTGCCACAAAGCGTTAACGAACCGTTTGTTCCCGCGTTCGTCGCTGCGTTCTCGGTGACGGTCACCGTAGCCGTGGCGTTCGTGCAAGGAGCCACACCGGTCACCGTGTAGGTGTACACGCCGGGGGCCATCGTGGCCGGGTTGTAGTTGCCACCCACCACCGGGCTCGGACCGCTCCAAGCGCCACCTGCTTGAGGCGTTCCGCCAAGCTGGGCGAACAGGGAGGCGGCAGCCCCGCTATTACACACCGTCAACGTACCGTTCGTGCCCGCGTTCGTCGCTGCGTTCTCGGTGACGGTCACCGTGGCCGTGACGTTCGTGCAAGGAGCCACTCCTGTTACCGTATACGTGTACACACCGGGGTTCATCGTGGCCGGGTTGTAGTTGCCACCCAGCACTGCACTGGGGCCGCTCCATGATCCACCTGCATCAGGCGTTCCTCCCAGTTGAGCGAACAGGCTTGTCGATGCTCCATTACCACAAAGCGTTACCGACCCGCTCGTTCCCGCGTTAGGTCCGCCAGCTGATGTGACCGTGACCGTGGCTGTGGCATTCGCACAAGCATTTCCGACCGTATACGTGTAGACCCCGAACACACTTGTTCCTGGTATGAAAATGCCCGAATGCGACGTGCCGTTCGGTGCTGTCCAAACCCCACCAGCGTTGGGCGTACCACCCAATTGGGCGAACAAATTGACATTCGACCCTCCGGCGCAACTGGAAACGGATGCCGAGGTACCGGCGTTCGGTATCACTGGAGGTGGAGGCACAACGGTGATGAATGCCGAGCTGTTGACGACGTTGGCGATCGGGCACGCATTGTCCGTCGCTGTGACGAGGATATTCGCCGGCGAGAATGCCGGATCAGGGGTCCAGCAAATGGTGGCCACTGCGGGGTTCGTGCCGACCACGGTGAACGTGGAACCTGGTAGCTGAGAGGCCACATCACTAACTACAGTGATCACCGTTGATGGTACAGAATCGGAAAAGACCATGTCCACACAGAACGGCACACCATCGCACACCTCCATCGTACTTGACCCCGTGATCAGCCCACCGTTCGCATTGCTCAGTCCCGGTGTAACAGGCGGTGGATCGAAGCAGTTCTGAACGACGATCATCACGTCCCGCAGGATGGTCCCAATCAGCACTCCACTGGCATTGAAGGTGGCTACCTGCACCACAATGGCGTAGTTACCCGTGACGGTCGGAGTGAAGGTGATCTGGCCCGAGGTCGGGTTTATTGCGATCCCGGGGATCGGCGAAGTGCCACTATAACCTGAGGCATAGTTCAGTGGCCCAAGCACAGGGGATATCGTTTGGCCACTGACCAACGAGAACACCATGGTATTGCCGTCCGCATCGGAGGCGCCAAGGTTATAGGTCGCAGGCTGGTTGACGCAGAAGAACGGAATGGTGTTCTCTGCGAAATCAGGACTTTCATCACAGAGGCCACCCGCATTGTTCAAGGTTGCGGACAGGTAGATCCCGGGTGTTCCCAAAACGTTCTGTAGCCCATTGCGGCAACAGATGTCCCAACCGATAGTCCAGAAATTACAGGGCGAAAGGAACAGCGTGGTCTGGAACTGATAGTGAATGAACCCGGGCAGGGAACCACCATTGCATGTGCTGTTGGCAATGTTACCTGGGCAGAGCTGGGAAACCTCCTCGCTCGAGATCTGCGGGATATTGTTCAGCGTGAAGGAAACACCACAACTGTTGGTGAAATTCAGAGACTGAGAGGTAATGGCGACACCGGAACAGTCAAGGAAAACGTCCAACGTGATCTGGTACATGTTGCCGCCCAAGCACTCGTAGGTGATACTTCCACCGGAGTAATGCGCAGCGCGTACCTTATCCACACTGAACAACAGGGACCCGAGGAGGACCAGTAGAGGAAGTATGCGACGAAGCATCGTGTTCTGCGTGCCGTATGCCCGTCACCTAATGGACGAAGCGTGCAAAGTTAATCATTGCCCTATCCCCTTGACGATCAGTTACCTTGCCAACGTTGCCTATGCTCGGAAAGCAAACCGGTTTGCCGGTGAACCAACGGCCATGGAATGGCAACATTCCGGCAACGTACCAGATATGGCTTCCGCCCTTAATTTTGGCGGCCCTACGCGCAACGCTTGCCCTGATAGTTGCTGGTCTCCGGTGTAGCCGGGCATCAGCAAAACGGAAGCCGGCCGGAAGTCGAAGGGACTTTTGGACCATGCCCCTAAGCGCATCTTCGACCCCTCCCTTGGAAACCCCGAGCGCCCGAACGCGACGGAACCGCCTGCCGTCCTCCATTGCCCTTGTCGCCTTAACGGCATTGAGCCTGAACGGCTTGGCACAGACGGATACCAGCCTGGTGGTCCCACCAGATACCACCCGATCCAATGAGCCTCGCGTACCGGTGATAACCGTTACGGCTGACGACCTGGATTCGGAACTGGGCGCCCAGGACATATCCGGCATTCTTCAGTCTTCCAGGGACGTATACACGGCCACCGCTGGTTTCAGCTTCGGCACGGCCAGGTACCGCGTTCGCGGTTACGACTCGCGGAACATGCTTGTGAGCATCAATGGCGTCTTTGTGAATGACATGGAATCCGGTTGGGCCACCTGGAGCCAGTGGGCCGGCCTGAACGATGTGACCCGTTACATGGAAGTGCGGACCGGGGTTGCACCCTCCCGCTACAACTTCGGCGGTCTGGGTGGTTATACCGACCTGAACGTAAGGGCCAGCAACGTGCGTAAGGGTGTTCGGGTCTCCTATGCCTCTGCCGATCGGGCCTACCGCAACCGTCTGATGGTCACAGCCTCCACAGGGATGCGGAAAGATGGGTGGGCCTTCAGCTTCTCAGGTTCACGCCGATGGGCCGATGAGGGCTATGCCGAGGGCACCAGTTTCGATGCCTATGCCTATTTCCTTTCCGCGGAGAAGAAGTTCAACGACAGGCACACCATCAGCTTTTCGGGATTCGGCGCACCCATGGTTCAAGGTCGACAAGGGGTGGCCGTTCAAGAGGCCTACGACCTCGCCGGCACGAACTTCTACAATCCGAACTGGGGCTTCCAGGATGGCGTGAAGCGCAATGCGCGCATGAGCTTTGACCACAAACCGATGTTCATCGCATCGCACCGGTACACCCCTGACGAAAAGACCAACTGGAACACGTCGCTTTACTACACGTTCGGCAGGGATGGACTCTCCGGCCTCCAGTGGTTCGATGCCCAGGACCCACGCCCTGACTACTATCGTTACCTGCCGAGCTATTACACGCCGACACTTTCGGTGAATGGACAGAACGACCCCGAAATGGCCGCCATGCTCACGAGTGCCTGGCAGGATGACGTGAACACCCGACAGATCAACTGGGACCAGCTCTATTTCGCCAATGGCAAGAACCTCTATACCGTGGAGAACGCCAATGGCATCGCAGGGAATAACATCACTGGGAACCGCAGCAAATACGTGCTGGAGGAGGTCCGTGCGGACCCCACCAGGATCGGGATCAACTCGGTGTATGACAAGGTCCTGGAAAACGATGTGCATTTGACCGTAGGCGGCAGCTTCCACCGTCAAAAGACCCATTACTTCAAGGTCGTCGATGACCTGTTGGGCGGCGATTTCTGGTTGGACGTGGACCAGTTCGCGGACCGGGATTTCAACGACACGCTGGTCTCCCAGAACGACCTTGACCAGCCGAACAAGGTGGTGCGACAGGGGGACACATTCGGTTATGATTACGACATCCAAACGCGGTTCTACAACGCCTTTGTCCAGTACGAGAAGAAATGGGCACACGTTGAAGTATATGGCGGTGGCGAGGTGACCTACACGGCCTTCTGGCGTGATAGTCGCCTGCGGAACGGTCGCTTCCCTGAAGAAAGCCAGGGCAGGTCCGAGACCCAGGACTTCTTCTCCTACGGTTTGAAGGGGGGTATCGTCGGCAAGCTCTCCGGCCGTCATTTCGTAAGTGTTAATGCTGCGTGGATGACCCGTCCACCCATTCCGCGCACCGCCTATATCTCGCCACGTACCCGCGATCAGGTCGTGGAAGGCTTGACCAACGAGTCGATCTATTCGGGAGACATCAACTACATCATCCGCTCTCCACGTGTGAAGGGTCGCGCCACCCTGTACTACACGAAGATGATGGACCAGATCTGGTCGCGCAGTTTCTATCACGATGAATTCCGGACCCTGGTGAATTATTCGATGACCGGTGTTGACCAGGTCCATCAGGGCGTTGAGCTTGGCGTTGAGGCCAGCCTTACGAGCACTTGGTCGGCAACCGCCGTGCTCGGGACCGGCGACTTCCGCTATGCATCACGGCCCCAGGCGACGATCACCCGGGATAATAGCCCCGAGGTGTTCGACGAGGAACGCACGGTGTATTGGGAGAATTTCCGCGTGGGCGGCATGCCACAGACCGCTGCTTCTTTGGGTATCCGCTACAACTCCCCCAAGTTCTGGTTCGCCGGTGTGAACGCGAACTATTTCAATGACATGTACCTGGACCCCAACCCTGACCGGCGCACAGCTGAAGCCATCGGCATCTATGCGGAAAGCGACCCGCAGGTGGCTTTGCTCCTGGACCAGACCAAGGTGGACCCCGGAATGACCATCGATCTTTTCCTGGGAAAGTCCTGGATGATAAAGCGCCAGTACCGCGTTGCGCTGAACGCCACGATCAGCAATATCCTGAACAACCAGGACCTGCGTGTGGGCGGCTTCGAACAGGCCCGCTATGATCGCACGGACACCAACCGATTCCCGCCCAAGTACAGCTATCTCTTCGGCCGCAACTATTTCGCGATGCTGACTTTCAGCTTCTGATCCCATGACCCAACGTCACCCCTTCCTGATGAACTTCCGTCTCACTGTTCTGATAGCGGGCCTGGTCGTTCTGGCGGTCGCCTGTAAAAAGGAGTTCGACTCCCCACCCGTGCGCACACTGCCCACGGGCTCGGTGATGACCGTAGCTGAGCTGCGTGGCCTTTTCACCGGCAACCCCATCCGTTTCCGTGGTGATAGCTCGGTGTATGCCGTGGTCACTGCCGATGAACAGAGCGGCAACCTATACAAGAACGTGTTCGTGCAGGACCACACTGGTGCCATCGTTATGCGCTTGGTGAACCCGGGAGGCCTTTACCAAGGCGATAGCATCCGGATCTACCTGCCCGGCACCACCCTCAGCATGTACCAGGGTCTATTGCAGTTGGACAGCGTGAACGTGGACAATAACGTGGTGAAGCAGGCCACCCTTATCGAAAAGGAGCCGGAACTGGTGACCATAGCGCAGATAACGCCGTCCATGCAGGCAAAGCTCATCCGTCTCGAGAACGTGGAGTTCATCCAATCCGAACTGGGAAGCACCTACGCCGATGCCGTGAACCAGAGCACCGTGAACCGGACCCTGTCCGATTGCCAGAACAACGTGATCGTGCGCACCAGTGGCTTCGCCAATTTCGCCGGCCAGACCCTTCCGAACGGGAACGGCAGCTTTGTTGCGGTGGTAGGCCAGTTCAACGACGACATGCAGTTGTTCATCCGCGACATCAACGAGGTGCAATTGAACGGCGAACGCTGCGACCCGATCCCTGAACCGTGCGACCCAGTACCCAGTGTTTCACAGGATTTCGCCACCGGCGTCTCCAACGTGGACCTGTCACTGGACTGCTGGTTCAATGTGGCCACCGCCGGCTCGCGCGTTTGGCGCGGTTACAGTGATGCAGGTCAGATCTGTGCGCAGGCCACCGCCTTCCAGAGCTCGAGTTCCTCTGATGTCGCCTGGCTCATCAGCCCTAACCTGCAGTTCGCTCCTGGCATGAGCCTCTCCCTGCGCACCCAATACGCCTTCTGGGTGAACGGCCAGGTGCCCTTCAAGGCATTCGTCAGCACGAACTTCAATGGCACCAATGCGGCCACCGCCAATTGGAACGAGATCACTGGGGCCACCTTCGCGAACTCACCCACGCACGCCTTCAACACGTGGGTCCCTTCGGGCCAGATCCCCCTGGCCGGCTTCCTGCCCGATGGGTATACCGGCAGTTTCGTGGTCGCATTCCGCTATACCGGTTCGGGACCGAACAGCCAAACGACGAACTACCGCATCGACGATGTGGTGATCCAGTAAGTTAAGATAGAACGCCCAAATCCCCCAACGACCATGAAACACATTACCCTGGCAGCGGTGTTGCTCCTTGGCGCCCTCACTTCGAGCGCACAGGTGGACATTGACAGCGAATTCTCCGATTGGACCGGCGCCATCCCTGATGGCTGGTTCGGGTCCAAGACCAATCTGGCCGCTTCCGGCGTGGAACCCGTGGTGGAAGCCAACGACACCATCGGTGTACGTCTGATCAACGCCAGCACCTCGCACAAGCGATTCAGCACAACGGCCCAAACGGTCACCAGTGGCGAAGCCTATGACATCACGTTCTGGGTGCGCGGCCAGGGTGACATCCGTACGGGCGTGTTCGACGAACGCACCACGGGCTCGGGATACTCACCCTATAACCCCTACGTGACAGTGAACACCACCACTTGGTAATCGCATACCCAAACGGTGTCCATTGCGAACTCCTCCGCATTGGCCGAGTTCATCATTTCGGTGAACAATACGGCTGCGACCGGTATCGAGATCGACCGCGTGACCATTGTGACCGGCACGGTGGTCCCTCCCACCGCCGCGACCATCGCGGAGATCCAGGAGAGCACGGCACCGGATGGCGCGTCGCCCTTGGTGGGCACTGTGGTCGCCACTCAGGGGACGGTTTCTGCGCTCAATGGCACCAGCGGCTTCTTCCTTCAGGACGGCACCGGACCTTGGACAGGCATCTACGTCTTCAATGCTCCCGGCACGCTGGCCATCGGCGATGCCATCACGCTGACCGGCACGGTGGCCGAGTTCAACGGCCAGACCCAGCTCACGGGTCTTTCGAGCCTGAACGTGGTGAGCAGTGGCAATGCGTTGCCCGCAACGCTCATCAGCACTGCTGCCGGCAACACCGAGCCCTATGAGAGCGTTCTGGCGGTAGTGGCACCCGCCACCTGCACGGCACAGGGTTCGTTCGGCCAGTACACGGTGAACGATGGCGGAGGCACCCTGCTGGTGGATGATGTGATCTACGCACACCCCTTCGTGGTCGGCACCACCTACAGCATCACGGGTGTGGTACAGTACGCCTTCAACGAATGGCGCATGCTGCCCCGCTTTGCCGCCGACGTGGAACTGTACAACAGCGTGACCGACCTGAACGGCACCGTACTGCGCAGCTATCCCAATCCGGCAATGGACCTGTTCACCATCGAGCTCCAGCGTACTGCGGTGCGCACCGAACTGCGCATGATCGACGCCAATGGACGCTTGGTGCGCAGCGAGCTCATCACCGGGGACCGCGCCATCCTTGATGTTTCCGGAATGGCCGAAGGGCTCTACACCGTGAGCCTGATGCTGGACAATGGCGCCGAGCACGTTCGGGTGATGGTGCAGCACTGATCGCTGGACGCCCATGAAGAAACCCCGCTCCGATGCTCGGAGCGGGGTTTCTTTTTCTGCGGATGTGCCGCTTACTTGTTCGCGTCGCGCACCAGGATCAGGAACACCGGGAAGTGGTCGCTGTAACCGACCTGGTAAGTATCCCCCACGAACGTGCGCAGCGGGTATCCGGCGAAATTCCCTTCATCCTGCCGCAGGTAAGGCTCATTGAAGATCCGGACCCCATAATAGCGGTAACGCCCACCTTCACCGGTGAGCAGCGCATGGTTGATCACGATCTGATCGAACAGGTTCCAGGAATCCCGCCAGGCCAGCGTGCCCACGCCCTTGCGATACGGGTCGGCCATGGGATTGAACATCACCGGCCCCGAGACCTTTGCTTTATCACCCGTGGCGTTCAAGTAGCGGGTCAGGCTCACGTTCTTCGGATCGTCGTTCAGGTCGCCCATGTACAGTACCCGGTGGGCCGGGTTACGGGCAAGCAATGAATCGATGATATGGCGTCCCAGTTCTGCCGCCGCTTTGCGGTTGGGCTCCGAGCGCTTCTCGCCACCACGGCGTGAAGGCCAGTGGGCCACGATAACATGCGTGGTATCACCGTCCAGCACGCCGCTCACCAGCAATTGATCACGCGTCCGGAAGGCCGAATCCGGCATGTGCAGGCGATAGCTCTTGTGCCCGTAAACCTTGTATATGGAAGGGTTGTACATCAAGGCCACATCGACCCCCCTCCGGTCCGGGCCATCGACATGCACCACCTTGTAGCCACGGTCCTTCAAAGCCTTGCGCTTGGCCAGGTCCTCCAACACGGTGCGGTTCTCCACCTCGGCCAGACCCAGGATGGCCACCCCTTGCGGGTGCAGGTCCTTCCCCATGGAAGCGATAACCCCTGCAAGCCGGTCCAACTTGCTCACATAGCGCTCTGAACCCCATTGTTTGGCTGAGGCCGGCAGGAACTCGGCATCATCCACACCGGGCGCGTCAACCGTATCGTACAGGTTCTCCACGTTGTAAAAGCCCACCAACGCAGGCACCATTTCCTGTTTGACCTGGGCCATGCCCATCAGGGGAAGGAAGAACAGGCCAACAAGCGGGCCGGGGCGGAAAATCCTTGACGTTCGATGCATCGCGGGCCAAATTAGCCGTTCAAGGTGGTGTGTATGCAAAGAGGACCGAAAGACACCGGCCCGGGAACAGGTGCGACCTACTTGGGAAAGCGTAGAGGATGGATCTCGTTATAGGATCGCAGGAAACGGAAAAGCAGCTCGGGACTATTGCGTTGCTTCTTCGAGAACGACATGAACTCCTCCAGCAGCACCGGATCGCCGGCAAGGGCCTGCTCCATGCCGGCAGCATCGAAAGGCTGCATGGTGCCCGCCGACACATTGATGAGCTGCTGCTGCAGGATGGTCCGTGTTGTGGTGCCATAGCCATACATGAACGGGTCCCAGTCCCGGTAGCTTTGTTCGTAGACCAGGTGGGACAATCCGCCCATCAGGCCGATCCGGTAGAAACCATCACCGGCACGCACGTACACCACATCGTTCTGACAGAAACCCCAGATGCGCTGAGGGTCGATGGCCTGCCGCACTCCGGTATCGGGCTGGTAGGTAAGACGGCCCAACGCGGACCGGATATCGACCACTGGACGGCCCTGTTGGTCCCTCAGGTCTTCGAGCTGGACATTGGGCCTGTTGGAACGAAAGGCCTGCATGTTGGCATAGATCCCATCGCGCAGGTCCATGCCTGGCGCATAGCTCACCCACACGGTATCCTCCTGGGCCATTCCAGGGCTGGCCCAAAGCAGCAAGCCGAAGAGGAACGGACGAAGGCTCATGGCTCGATGGCAACGGCACGTATCATGCCGATCACTTCATCCGGGGCCTGTGCATGCACCCAATGTCCGGCATAGGCCACCGTCTCCACCCGCGCATGAGGGAACTGTTCCTTGATGGCCGGCACATCCTCACGAAGGATGTAATCGCTCTGGCCGCCACGGATGAACAACGTGGGAACACGCACGGTCCCCGGCCCGATGGACGCCAGGATCGCATCGAGGTCGCGCGCTAACAGAGGCACGTTCACGCGCCAGGCCAGTTCATCCTCGGTACGCCAGTACAGGTTCTTGATCAGGAACTGCACCACACCCGGCTCCTTCACCAGCGATGCGATGTGCGCCTCCACATCCTTTCGGGTACGCCCTTGGGAAAGGTCGGCGGTGAGCAGGGCCTCGATGATATGCCCATGGTTGTTGGCATGTTCCTTTGGACTGATATCAATGACCACCAAGTGTTTCACCAGTTCGGGCCATTGCTGTGCGAAGACCATGGCCGCCTTCCCTCCCATGCTGTGCCCTACGAGGATGATGTCACGAAGGCCCAACCGTTCCGTTAGCGCATGGACATCGGCCGCCATCAGCTGGTAGGACGTGGAGCCGGTGTGCGGTGAACGACCATGGTCGCGCAGGTCAACGAGCACCACATCGAAGGCCTTCACGTTGGCAGAAGAGGGCTCGGCCAGCTCACGGCCAATGCTTCCCCAATTATCGGAGGTACCGAAAAGGCCATGCAGCACCACAATGGGCCTCGCCCCCTCCGGCCCCAAGCGGCGAAAATGGAGGTCAACGGTCATCGCAGTTCCCGGAGATAGAGTTGAACGGTGTTCTCCAGACCAAAGGTGAGCGCATCACAGATCAGCGCGTGGCCGATGGACACCTCCAGAAGTCCCGGCACATGGCGTTGGAAGAACCCGAGGTTGTGCAGGTCCAGGTCATGCCCGGCATTGAGCCCAAGCCCGACCTGTAATGCCCGCTCCGCAGCTCGAACGAAAGGCTCCACAGCGGACTCCCGGTCCACGTGGTAGAGGGCGGCATATGGCTCGGTGTACAGTTCGATGCGGTCCGTTCCAGTATCGGCCGCATGCTCCACCTGTTCCGGATCGGTACCCATGAAAATGGACGTGCGGATACCTTCCGACCTCAACCGGGCCACCACTTCCTTCAACATGGCCTTCCGGCCGCGAGCATCCCAACCCGCATTGCTCGTCAGCACATCGGGGGGGTCGGGAACGAGCGTTACCTGGTGCGGTCGGACCTCCAGCACAAGGGCCATGAATTCCGAAGAAGGATAACCCTCGATGTTGAACTCGGTGGTGAGCAGCGGACGCAACGCCCTCACGTCGCTTCGGCGGATATGCCGTTCATCGGGTCTGGGGTGCACTGTAATACCCTGGGCACCGAACCGTTCAATGTCCAACGCCGTTCTTACCACGTCGGGGTTGTTGCCACCCCGGGCGTTCCGTAGCGTGGCCAGCTTGTTGATGTTGACGCTAAGGCGTGTCACGGGTGATGCGTTACCTTGGCCCACGGGTTGCGGAGCCACAAAAGTAGGACCCAATGCCAGCGCCCACGCGGCGGAACGACCATGCACGCCATCGACCTGATCACCCCGGACATCCCCCCCCTTCGCCCGCAGGACGATGTTTCGCGCGCACTGGACTGGATGGAGGAATTCAAAGTAGGGCACCTGCCCGTAGTGGAAGGCAGGAGGCTGGTGGGCATGGTAAAGGATACCGACCTGGTGGACCGAAATGACCCGCGGGCTTCCATCGCTGCGGTGATGGACCAGGTGGAAGTGCCTTTCGCCAAGGGAGGCCAGCACATATACGAGGTGATGAAGCTCTTCAGCGAGAGGGGCCTGACCGTGGTGCCGGTGGTGAGCGACATGGGAGAATACCTCGGCACCATCACCGAGCACGAGGCCCTGCGCCGACTGGCCCAGGTCACCAACATCAGTGACCCGGGGAGCATCGTGGTGCTGGAAATGAACCAGGTGGATTACAGCCTGCAGCAGATCGCCCGGATCGTGGAGGGCAACGATGCCAAGGTGCTGAGCGTGTACGGCCACTCCCTGCCCGGCTCCACGCGCATGGAAGTGACCCTGAAGATCAACAGGGAGGACATCAGCGACATCCTGCAGTCCTTCGATCGATATGAGATCCAGGTGAAGACCACCTATCAAGGATCGCGCTTCCACGACGATCTGCGCGGTCGCTACGACGAACTGATGCGGTTCATCAACCTATAGGCACAGGAATGAGCATGTCCGTGGCAA
>Ga0164293_10004693_pt1 | contig 11676 bp, 12 predicted proteins | sample GEODES118metaG_FD_111487 | JGI IMG/M metagenome (GOLD analysis project Ga0164293, IMG submission 111487) | Eutrophic lake water microbial communities from Lake Mendota, Wisconsin, USA - GEODES118 metaG | ecosystem: Environmental > Aquatic > Freshwater > Lake | place: USA: Lake Mendota...
GGCATCGCCGGTGCACTACCGGTTCAACCCGATCAAAACTGCCAAAACCAGTTTCCTGGGCACCTACAACATGCTCGGCCTGGCGCGGCGGGTGGGGGCGCGGCTGCTGCTGGCCAGCACGAGTGAGGTGTACGGCGATCCGGAGGTGCACCCCCAGCCGGAGAGCTATCGGGGCTGCGTCAACACCATTGGATTGCGCAGCTGCTACGACGAGGGCAAGCGGATCGCTGAGACGCTGTGCTTTGACTATCGGCGCATGCATGGGGTGGAGATCCGGGTGGCGCGGATTTTCAACACGTACGGGCCGCGGATGCTGCCCGACGACGGGCGGGTGGTGAGCAACTTCATCGTGCAGGCCCTTAAAGGCCAGCCGCTGACGCTGTATGGCGATGGCAGCCAAACCCGCAGCTTTTGTTATGTGGATGATCTGGTGGAGGGTCTGATCCGGCTGATGAACGGCAGCCATACCGGCCCGATCAACATCGGCAACCCGGGGGAGTTCACGATCCGCCAGCTGGCGGAGCTGGTGCGCGCGCGGATCAACCCGGAGTTGCCGCTGGTGGAGCAACCGCTGCCGGCGGATGATCCGCTGCAACGTCAACCGGTGATCGCGCTGGCGCAACAGGAGCTGGGCTGGGAGCCCCGGGTGCCGCTGGAGCAGGGGCTGGAGCCCACGATCGCCTACTTCCGGCAGGCCCTCAGCTGAATGCCCAAGGATCCGTTCCCCAAGCTGCCCTGCCTGATTCCGTACAGCCTGTACGGAACCCAGCACAGGCTCCTGTGGGGCTTGCAGGCCGTTCTCCCTGCCCCCTGTCCATGACCATTTTCGTGACGGGTGCCGCTGGCTTCATCGGGGCGGCCGTGTGCGAGCGGCTGTTGGCCCGCGGTGAGCGGGTGGTGGGGTTGGACAACTTCAATCCCTACTACGACCCTGCTTTGAAACGGGCCCGGATCGCCCAGCTGCAGGCCACGAAGGAGGCCCGCATCGCGACCTGCGCCGCCGCCTGGACGCTGATCGAGGCCGATCTGGAGGATCGGGCGGCGGTGGAGGCGGTCTTCTCGCAGTACAAGCCCACCAGGGTGATTCACCTGGCCGCCCAGGCGGGGGTGCGCTACTCGCTGGAGAACCCGGCTGCCTACATCCAGAGCAATCTGGTGGGCTTTGGCCATGTGCTGGAGGGCTGCCGCCACCACGGAGTGGAGCACCTCGTGTATGCCTCCAGCAGTTCCGTGTACGGCGGCAACGCCAACCTGCCGTTCACGGAGCACCAGCCCGTGAACCACCCGGTGAGTCTCTATGCGGCCACCAAGAAGGCCAATGAGTTGATGGCCCACACCTATAGCCACCTCTATGGGCTACCCGCCACCGGCCTGCGCTTCTTCACGGTGTACGGCCCTTGGGGTCGGCCGGACATGGCGCCCATGCTGTTCGCCAAAGCGATCCTGGCTGGCGAGCCGATCCGGGTGTTCAACCAGGGCCGCATGCGCCGGGATTTCACCTACATCGACGACATCGTGTCTGGGGTGATCGCCTGCGCCGACAAGCCGGCCACCCCCAATCCTGACTTCGAGGCCTCGCTGCCCGATCCAGCCACCAGCTGGGCGCCGCACCGGCTGTTCAACATCGGCAATAGCGAGCCGGTGGAGCTGCTGCGCTTTGTCGACGTTCTGGAACAGGCCTTGGGCCGGCGGGCGATCCGCGATCTGCAGCCGATGCAGCCCGGCGATGTGGAGGCCACCGCCGCCGACACGGCCCTGCTCGAGGCCTGGGTGGGTTTCCGACCCTCCACCGCGATCGAATTGGGGGTGGAGCGCTTCGCCCGCTGGTACCGCGCCGCCAATGCCGCCAGCCCCGCCTGAGCGCCGGCAGGCAGACTCACCCCATCCGCTCCTTTCGCCTTGGCGTCGCTGCAGAGCCTGCGTGGCATGGTCGATCTGCTGCCCGAGCAGCTCGGCCTCTGGCAGCACGTGGAGGCCACGGCTCGGGAGCAGTTCCGCCGGGCGGCCATCAGCGAGATCCGCACGCCGCTGCTGGAGGTCACCGAGCTGTTTGCCCGCGGCATCGGTGAGGCCACCGATGTGGTGGGCAAGGAGATGTACACCTTCCTCGATCGCGGCGAGCGCAGCTGCACCCTGCGACCGGAGGGCACCGCATCGGTGGTGCGGGCGGCGATCCAGAACGGTCTGCTGAGCCAGGGACCCCAGCGGCTTTGGTATGGCGGGCCGATGTTCCGCTACGAACGCCCCCAGGCGGGCCGCCAGCGCCAGTTCCACCAGATCGGGGTAGAGCTGCTGGGCTTTGCCGATGCCTGCAGCGACGTGGAGGCCATTGCGGTGGCCTGGGATCTGCTGGCCGAGCTCGGCGTGGGCGGTCTGGCGCTGGAGCTCAATTCCCTCGGCAGCGCGGAGGATCGGGCTCGCTACCGCGAGCAACTGGTGGCCTGGCTGGAGCAGCACCGAGCGGATCTCGATGCCGATTCCCAGGACCGCATCCACAGCAACCCCCTGCGGGTGCTCGATTCCAAGCACCCTGGCACCCAAGCCCTGCTGGCTGAGGCTCCCAGTCTGGCCGCGGCCCTCAGCGACGCCAGCCAGTCCCGCTTTGCTGCGGTGCAGCAGTCCCTGACGGCCCTGGGGATCCCCTACGTGCTGAATCCCAGGCTTGTGCGGGGCCTGGACTACTACAGCCACACGGCCTTTGAGATCACCAGCAGCCAGTTGGGCGCCCAGGCCACCGTGTGCGGCGGCGGCCGCTACGACGGACTGGTGCAGCAACTGGGCGGGACGGCGACGCCGGCGATCGGCTGGGCCCTGGGGATGGAGCGGTTGGTGTTGCTGCTCAGCCAGCTGGAGCGGCCGGCTGCGGTTGCTCCGGTGCTCGATCTCTATGTGGTGAGCCGCGGGGAGGCGGCGGCCACCCAGGCGCTGGCCCTGGCCCGGCGCTGCCGTCAGGCCGGGCTTGCCGTGGAGCGGGATGCCAGTGGGGCCGCCTTTGGCAAGCAGTTCAAGCGGGCCGACCGCTCCGGGGCCCGCTGGGCCGCCGTGATCGGCGAACAGGAGGCGATCGATGGTGTGGTGGGCCTCAAGGATCTGCGCGCCGATGGCGGCGAGCCAGCCGATCGGCGGCTCAGTCCCGAAGCCCTGCTGGATGCCCTCGGAGCGGCCCTGCCAAGGCCATGACGCCGCAGGACCTGTCCACCGGAGCAGGCCACTCCCGGGTGCTGGGCCTTTGACTGCCCGTACCACTGAGTGCGGAGCAGTTTCGGCCCTGATGGGTGATCCGACCCTCGCGATCATTGCCGGTGAGGGCGCGTTGCCGAGGATGCTCTCGGAGGCACTCACCCGCGCGGGCCGCGCCCACATTGCCTGCTACCCCCATGGTTTGGATGTGGAGGTGCCGGCGGCGGAGGAATTTTTCTTTGAGCGTTCGATCGCCTTCATCAAATCGCTGCAGCAGCGGGGCATCGATCAGATCGTGATGGTGGGCAAGTTTGTCCGGCCGCGGTCGCTCAACCTGCTGCGCTTCGAGGGTTCCACCCTGATGGCGGCCCCTCGGATCCTGGCGTCGCTGCGCAATGGCGATGACGCCTCCCTGCGGGCCCTGGCCCAGATCATCGAGGAGCACGGCTTGCGGGTCGTGGGCATCGAAGACGTGGCACCGAATCTGCTGCCGGAGCCGGGCCTCTACGCCAGCACGGTGCCCAGCGATCTGGATCGGGCCGATGTGGAGCGGGCGGCTTACATCGTCGAGGCCATTTCCCAGGTGGACGTGGGCCAGGGCGCGGTGGTGGCCAAGGGCCTGTGTCTGGCCACCGAAGCCCTGCCGGGCACGGACGCCATGCTCGAGTGGGTGGCGTCCACCCGCGCCGATCGGCCGGAGACGGGCCGCTCCGGGGTGCTCTACAAGGCCCCCAAGCTCAACCAGGACCGGCGCATGGACTTGCCTGGCATCGGGCCCACCACCGTGGCCAAGGCGGCGGCGGCGGGCTTGGCCGGCATCGCCTGGGAAGCCCGCAGCGCCCTGTTGCTCGATGCCGAGCAAACCATGGCTGACGCCGAGCGCTTAGGGCTGTTTTTGTGGTCGCGGGAGCCGAATGTGGACTGAACCCTGATCCGGTCCAGGTTCGATTCGACTCATCCTCCCGCCTGCTCCAGCACGCCCTTGCTGCTGGGCACAGTGCCGGCCCGGCGTGGATCCACTTCCACCGCGAGCCGGAGCGCCCGGGCGAAGGCCTTAAAGCAGGCCTCCACGATGTGGTGGGAGTTCACCCCATCCAGCTGGCGGATGTGCAGGGTGAGGCCACTGTTGTTGGCCACCGCTACGAAGAACTCCTTCACCAGTTCGGTGTCGTAGCTGCCGATCTTCTGGGCCGGAATCTGCAAGCCGTAGCTGACGTGGGGCCGGCCGGAGCAGTCGAGGGCTACCTGCACCAGGGCCTCATCCAGTGGTGCCACGAAGTGCCCGAAGCGGTGAATCCCACGCCGGTCGCCCAGGGCCTGGGCCAGGGCCTGGCCCACCGCGATGCCCACGTCCTCGTTGGTGTGATGGTCGTCGATGTGGGTGTCCCCTTTGGCGCTGATCTCCAGGTCGATCAGGCCGTGGCTGGCCAGCTGGTGGAGCATGTGGTCGAGAAACGGCACGCCCGTGTTCACCGTGCACCGGCCGCTGCCATCGAGCCCCAGCGTCACGCGCACATCGGTCTCGCCGGTGGTGCGATGCACGTTGCCCCGTCGGTTTAGGCCGCTCTGGCCCGTAACGCCTGTCATGCCTTCAGCGCGCTCATCCTTGGTGTTCCATGCTGACAGCTGACGACCTCGGTAGCCCATGGTTGACCGGCCCAGCCCTGAAATGGCCCTGTCCTTGCTGAAGGACGGCCATCAGCGCTTTCTGGACGGCAAGCCCCTGCATCCCAACATGGATGGGGACCACCTGCATGCCCTGGCGGAGCAGCAGCATCCCATTGCCGCGGTGCTGGGATGCGCTGACTCCCGGGTGCCGGTGGAGCTGCTGTTCGACACCGGTTTCGGAGACCTGTTCGTCGCGCGCAATGCCGGCAACGTGGCCCTCGCCGGCATGGTGGGCACCCTGGAATACGCGGTGGAGGTGCTCAAGGTGCCCTTGATCGTCGTTCTCGGCCATGAGCGCTGCGGGGCCGTGGCGGCAGCCCTACGTCCTCAGAATCTGGATCTGTTGCCACACAGCCTCGCCCAGCTTGTGGGTCAGATCAGGTTGGAACTGCTGGCGGCTGGGATTGATCGCGATCTTGACCACGCCTGCCGGCACAACGCGATCCGGGCGGCCCAGCGGCTCGCCGGTTCCAGCGTGTTGCTGAACGATGCCCTGCGCAGTGGCCAGCTCCGGATCGAGGCGGCGCGCTACGACCTCGATGACAGCTGCCTCGACTGGCTCTGCTCCGTTGCCCCGGTCCCTGTCCGGTGATACCTGGGCCCAACGGTGTCCATTCCGCCCACGGGCGGCGGGTTGGTTCTCGCTCAGCGGGCCCGCTGACGGCTCCGTGATCCCGCTCACATCCCCGTGATGCAGTAGCCGGCGTCCACGTAGATCACCTGGCCGGTGATGCCGGAGGCCAGCGGGCTGGCCAGGAAGGCGGCGGTGCTGCCCACCTCCTCCTGGGTCACGGTGCGCTGCAGGGGCGCTTTTGCCTCCACGTTGTGGATCATGTCGAGGATGCCGCCGATGGCGCTGCTGGCCAGGGTTCGGATCGGACCGGCGCTGATGGCGTTCACCCGCACCTGCTTTTCCGGGCCCAGCTCGGCGGCCAGATAGCGCACCGAGGCCTCCAGGGCCGCCTTGGCCACGCCCATCACGTTGTAGTTGGGGATAGCCCGCTCGGCCCCCAGATAGCTCAGGGTGATCACGCTGCCGCCTTGGTTGAACAGGGGTTTGGCCCAGCGGCACAGCGGGGCCAGAGAGTAGGCGCTCACCTCCAGGGCCCGGGCGAAGCCCTCGGGGCTGATGGCGGAGTAGTCGCCGATCAGTTCGTCCTTGCCGGCGAACGCCAGGCAGTGCACCAGCACATCGATCGAGCCCCACTGCTCCTTCACCCGGGTGAACACGGCTTCGATCTGGGCCGGGTCCTGCACGTTGAGGGGTTCAAACAGGGTGGGGGCCAGGGGGGCGGTGAGTTCGCGCACCTTGCCCTCGAAGCGGCCCTTCTCATCCGGCAGGTAGGTGACCCCCAGCTCCGCGCCCGCGGCGTGCAGCTGCTGGGCGATGCCCCAGGCGATCGACTTGTTGTTGGCGATGCCCGTCACCAGGGCTGTCTTGCCGCGCAGATCAAGGAGCATGGGAGCAGGAGCCGGGAGCCGGAACGATGCGATCGGGGGATTCTCTCCCACCCGGGGATCTGCCCCGCCAGTTCGCCAGCCGAATGGAGCTGCAGGCCACCCTGCGGCAGCTGTTTCCCGAGGCAGTTGGCGACCTGAGCCCGATCCGGGGGGGCAGCCAAGCCGCGGCGGCTGCCCTGGCGGCCATCGATCCGGCTGCCTACGGCCGCAGCCGCAATCACCTCGACGGCGCTGTGACGCGCCTGTCGCCCTGGATCCGCCATGGCGTGCTCAGCCTGGTGGAGGTTCGCGAAGCGGCATTTGCCTGGCTCCAGCGCACGGGCCAGCCGCCGCAGGCCGCCGCCAAGTTGATCAATGAGCTGGGCTGGCGCGACTACTGGCAGCGCCTCTGGCGCCGCCTGGGCGACGGCATTTGGCACGACCGCGAACCGCTCAAGACCGGCCAGGCCCCCGAGCACTACGCCGCTGCGCTGCCGGCGGATCTGCTGGAGGCCCGCACCGGCCTGGCCTGCATGGATGGCTTCGTGCAGGAGCTGCACAGCACCGGCTGGCTGCACAACCATGCCCGGATGTGGCTGGCCAGCTACGTGGTGCACTGGCGCCGGGTGCGCTGGCAGGCTGGCGCCCGTTGGTTTCTGCAGCACCTGCTGGATGGGGACCCCGCCAGCAACAACCTCAGCTGGCAGTGGGTGGCCAGCTGCTTCAGCAGCAAGCCCTACCTGTTCAACCGCGACAACCTGGAGCGCTTCAGCTCTGGGCGCTATTGCCGGGTATGCAGCGCCGCCACCGACGGCACCTGCCCGTTTGAGGCCAGCTACGAGCAGTTGCAGGTGGACCTGTTCCCAGGAGCCGGACCGTGCTGAAGCCCGTGCTCTGGATTCACGCCGAGGCCCTCGGGCCGGCCAACCCCGCCCTGGTGGCCCACCCGGGGACGCCGGCGGTGTTCGTGTTCGATCGGGAGCTGATCGTGCAGGCGGGCCTGAGCCTCAAGCGCCTGGGCTTTCTCTATGAATGCCTGCTGGAGTTGCCGGTGACCCTGCGCCACGGCGACGTGGCCGAGGAGGTGCTCGCCTTCGCCCGTCGCCATCGGGCCGATGGGGTGGTGACCACCACGGCGGTGGCGCCGCGCTTTGCCCTGTTGCGCGAGCAGATCGCCGCCCAGCTGCCGGTGCAGGTGCTGGAGCCCGAGCCCTTCGTGGAGCTGCCGGAGCCGGTCGATCTGCGCCGGTTCAGTCGCTACTGGCGCCGGGCTGAGCCGGTGCTGTGGGGGCGGGCTGGAGCAGCCGTTCCTCCTGTTCCAGCACGGCGTTGGGATCGCTGAGCAGGTCGGGTTCCTCCAGCAGCGGGTAGGACTCGGGTTTGATCTCTTGGGCCGAGCGGGGCGGCTCCACCCAGCTGAAGCTGGTGCGGGGTGCTCGCTCACGGCAGAGGGCCTCGCTCTGCTCGCGCAGGGCCCGGAGCACGTCTGCCCGGGCGACGGCCTGGAAGAATTCGCCGCGCGGGGCGAGTCCGGAGCTGAAGGGGGCCGTGCCATTGCCGTTGAACAGGCGGGCCGCATCGGCGCTCCAGCGGGGCTGGCAGCGGCCGCTCTGGCGGGTGTCGGTGTCGATCCAGATGTGCAGGCCGTAGCCATCGGGCTGGCTCACCACGGCCAGGCCGTCGTGGGGCAGACGGCGCGACAGGGGGTAGATCGCCCAGGTGGGATGGCGGTGGGCTGGCACACAGGCACTCAGGACACTGGCGCCTAGGCCGGTGGCGAGGGCCGTGGCCAGGGCGCGGCCCAGGGGGGGGAGTCTCCGGAATGGGGTCACAATTGGGGGGCGCATTGCGGAGCGTTGGGAATCATGGCCCTCACCGCCTCCACGATGGTGCAGCTGGGCACACCGTTGCTTCTGGACAGGATCGCCGCGGAGCTGGGCGCTGGCACCACCCTGCAGGTGAGCGGCGTCCCTCTGGATGTGGTGGCGCTGGCGGGGCGCCCGGTGCTGGTGCTGTTTCTCTGCGCCCATTGCCCGTTTGTGAAGCACATCGAGCCGGAACTCACCTTGCTGGCGGGCGATCACGCGGGAGGCACGGGCCCCGATGGCCTGCAGCTGATCGGGATCTCTAGCAACAGCACCCTCAGCCATCCCCAGGACGGCCCGGAGGGTCTGCGGGCCCAGGCCTCTGCCTGCCACTGGACCTTTCCCTATCTCTTCGATGCCGAGCAGACCCTGGCCCGGGCGTTTCACGCGGCCTGTACGCCCGACCCGTTCCTGTTTGGCCCTGACCATCGGCTGGCGTATCACGGCCAGTTCGATGCCAGCCGTCCCGGTCAGGGCGAGCCCTGCGACGGCCGGGATCTGCGTGCCGCCATTGCCGCCGTCGTTGCGGGACATCCGGTGATCGCGGAGCAGCGCCCGTCCATCGGCTGCAACATCAAGTGGCATCCCGGCCGCGAACCGGAGTGGTGGGCGACTTAAGTTGCTCCCTATGCAAGTGCCCCCCTTCAGCCTCAGCGAGCAGATCCAGGAGCTGGGTGCAGCTCTCGATCAGGCCGTGCTGGAGGTGTTGCGCAGTGGTCAGTACATCGGCGGCGCCACGATTGCCCGCTTTGAAGCCGACTTCGCCACGGTCTGTGGCGTTCCCCACGCCATCGGCTGTAACAGCGGTACCGATGCCCTGATCCTGGCCCTGCGGGGCCTGGGGATCGGCCCTGGGGATGAGGTGATCACCGCCTCCTTCAGCTTTTTTGCCACCGCTGAAGCGATCAGCGCCGTGGGCGCCACGCCGGTGTTTGTGGATGTGGAAGAGAGCAGCTATCTGATCGATCTCGACCAGCTGGAAGCCGCCATCACCCCCGCCACCCGGGCGCTGCTGCCCGTGCATCTGTTCGGCCGCCCCGTCGACATGGAGCGGGTGTGTGCCATCGCCGCCCGGCACGGTCTCAAGGTGATTGAAGACTGTGCCCAGGCCACGGGAGCCAGCTGGGCCGGACGACCTGTGGGCAGCTGGGGGGATGCGGGCTGCTTCAGTTTCTTCCCCACCAAGAACCTCGGCGGCGGTGGGGATGGGGGCGCGATCACCTGTCGGGATGGCGAGCTGGCCCAGACCATCCGTGAGCTGGCGGTGCACGGCATGCCCCGCCGATACCTCCACACGGCCCTGGGCTACAACAGCCGTCTCGATGCCATCCAGGCGGCCGTTCTCAACGTCAAGCTGCCCCATCTGCCCCGCTGGGTCGAGCGCCGCGGCGCCATTGCCCGCCATTACCGCGAGCACCTGGTGGCCCTCGGTGCGGTGGCGTTGCCGGAAGCTGGCCCCGCGGGTCATAGCTGGAACCAATTCGTGCTGCGGGTGCCCCAGTGCCCCGGTGCCCGCGCCTGCGAGGCAGCACCTGGTGCCTGTGTGCCCTCGACCGACAGCGCCACCTTCGCCCTCCCCGAGGCCTGCTGCCGCGACTGGCTCAAGCAGCAGTTGCAGGAGGCCGGCGTCAGCACGATCATCTATTACCCCATCCCCATCCACCGCCAGCCGGCCTATGCCGAGTTGGGCTATGGCCCGGGGTCCCTGCCGATTACCGAGCGCCTCTGCAGTGAGGTGCTCAGCCTGCCGATCTTCCCCGAGCTCACCGACGCGCAGCAGCAGCGGGTGATTGAGGTGCTCCGCAGCGTGGTGGGGCAACCCGTCCCTGTTTGACCCCTGCTCGGATCAGGTCTTGATCGTGGCGTAGAGGGCCTTGAAGCGGGCCTGTTGGGTTTTGTGGTTCACCAAGGGCGCCGGGTAGCCCCGTCGCTCCAGCGGTGCGATCTCCCCGCTGATCAAATCGCGGGTGCTCACGTGGCGCAGTTCCGGCAGCCAGGTGCGGATGTAGGTGCCTTCGGGATCGAACTTGCTGGCCTGGGTGGCCGGGTTGAAGATGCGCAGGGGCTTGGGGTCCATGCCGCTGCTGGCGCTCCACTGCCAGCCGCCGTTGTTGGCGGCCAGGTCGCCATCCACCAGACGCGCCATGAAGGCGGCTTCCCCCCAGCGCCAGTCGCAGATCAGGTCCTTCACCAGGAAGGACGCCACGATCATCCGGCAGCGGTTGTGCATCCAGCCGCTGGCGTTGAGCTGGCGCATGGCCGCATCGATGATGGGCATGCCCGTGAGTCCGTCGCGCCAGGCCTCAAACCAGCCCTGGTCGTTGTCCCAGGGGAAGGCGCGCCACTGGGGCCGGTAGGGGCCGCCTGCCAGCTCCGGAAAATGGAACAGGGCCTGCTGGTAAAACTCGCGCCAGGCCAGTTCCTGCTCCCACACCTGGATCGACTGCCGCTCCTCCTCGCTGCGGGTCAGCGAGCGGGCCTGCTGGGCGGCCCCCCAGGCCTGGCGGGGGCTGAGCGTGCCGAATTTGAGAGCGGCGCTGAGGGCTGAGGTGCCCGCCTCCCCAGGGATGTTGCGGCCCGGTTCGTAGCCCAGTAGGGGGATGGAGCGGCCCTCCCCATCGCAGAAGGCCAGGAGTTGCTCCTGGGCCGCCCGTTCGCCGGGGCGGCAGGGGCAGAGCTCGGCGCCGCTAAAGCCATGTTCCAAGTCCGGGCTGGCGATTGGCAGACCCGTCAGGGCTTGGGCCAGCTGGGCGGGGTCGGGATCGATCAGGGAATGCGGCGGCGGCAGGGGAGTCAGACCACCGGTTTGCTCCACCTGGCCGCGCCAGTTGCGCCAGAAGGGTCCGTAGACCCGATAGGGGTCGCCGCTGCCGGTTTGAAGGGCTTCCGGGGGGATCAGCAGCTGGTCCCAATCGGCCAGCACCTTGCGCCCCTCTGCCTGCAGGGCCCGCGCCACCCGTCGGTCGCGTTCACGCCCGAACGGCTCCACGTCCCGGTTCCAGGCCACCACGTCGGCGCCGAGGGCGCTGGCCAGGCGGGGGAGGAGTTCGGCCGGATCCCCGCGCAGGATCACCAGCCGGCTGCCGGCCTGCTGCCAGCTCTGCTCCAGCTCCCGCAGGCTCTCAGATAGAAACCACAGCCGTGCCGGCGCCATGGTGGGGTCCGAGAGGATGGCTGGATCCAGCACGAACACTCCGGTGACGGCCGGGGTGGTGGTGGCTGCAGCAGCCAGGCCCCGGTTGTCCGCCAGGCGAAGGTCGCGGCGGTGCCAGAACAGCCAGCGGGGTGGAGTCATCAGATCGCTCTCAACGGGTCACGCCTCTCAGAGGCCGAGCAGTTGCTTGGCCCGCAGCCAGGCGGTGCCGCTCTTGCCATCGAGGTATTCGTTGCCGCTGGCCAGGGCCGCATCCAGTTCGCCGGGCTCCATCAGCAACACCTCTAGGTCTTCGTCGTCGTCGCCGGCGGGGGGCTCGGCCAGGGGGCTGAGCTCGCGGGCCAGGAACAGGTGGATCACCTCATCGGA
>Ga0164293_10004694_pt1 | contig 11672 bp, 8 predicted proteins | sample GEODES118metaG_FD_111487 | JGI IMG/M metagenome (GOLD analysis project Ga0164293, IMG submission 111487) | Eutrophic lake water microbial communities from Lake Mendota, Wisconsin, USA - GEODES118 metaG | ecosystem: Environmental > Aquatic > Freshwater > Lake | place: USA: Lake Mendota, Wisconsin...
AGTTGAGCAACGAAGCATTTTTGAAATTTTCTTCGTACGAATCAAATCCAGGAATAGATTTTCTAAAGTGGGCAGAGTGTTCTGTCATCCAATCGTTCATCAAAGGCTTTGGTTCGTCGCCACAAAAAATAGCTTGGGAGTTGTTGATAAAGAAGGGTTGAATAAACGGATTCTTGATAGCCACCACATCTGAAACATCTGTGAGGAACACACCGCAAATGTTTTCTTTTTGTTGTTCAAGGTAGTTTTTGTAGGCTAGGTAACGAAAAACATTGGGGTTGAAATAAGAATCATAATGGACCTTTTCGAATTTGAGATGTGCGTTTTGATATTTGGCAATGGTATTTTCGGAGAAACCATTATGAAATAGAACACCTTGCAAGTCTAGTTTTTTCAAAGAATCAGCCCACTCTTTAACCAAACTAAAATCATCGTGTTGAAGTGTTTCATTTCGGTTAACATCATAAACGCCCGAAATTTGACAAGCCAATATTAAATTCTTTTTGGGTATCATTTACTAATTGATTTTTTTGGGAATTCCACCTTTAATTTTTGAACAAATACTACTAACAGAATTTCGGTAATAAATATAGGTTCGTAAATTAACTTTCTTGACTTTGAAGTTTTGTTTGGCCTCTTCAAAGAAAAAAGCATCCGCGGCGTACCCTTTTTTAAATTTTATGTTGGTAAATACCTCTCTTTTGCCAAATAAAGTGGCAAATAAGATGCAATCATCTACATGGATAAGTTTACTTTGATTGTGTTTGTCGGGCACATAAAAATCAGTTGTATCATCGGTGATGGTTTCGGTATTGGAGGCAATTAAATCTCCGTCAGATATGGCGACAAGACATGACGACAAGTGATTGGGCTTGTATTCATCGTCGGCATCAATAATAGTGATAAAGTCTCCTGTGCTTATTAAAACGCCTCGGTTGATGGATTCTGCTTGGCCGCAATTTTGATGTCTGAGATACGTCAGCTTTTCTTCCTTACCTGCTGCATATTTCAGGATTTTTGCAAGATAATCGTTTCTACTACCATCATCAATAATGATAAGTTCGAAGTTTTGATAATCTTGATGAAAAACCGAGTCAATGGCTCTTTTGATGAAATAAAAATCCGTGTCGAAAACTGCCATCAACACGCTTATCTTTGGTAGAGTTTTCACTAAATCAAAGTTTAAGAAAAGGGAAAATGCCCATAACAAAATTAATCTGCCAGTATGTTCAAAATATTATCTAATTGAGAAGTGAATGTTAATATTCTCCAACATAAATGATATTAATATTCTTTGAAATGGCTTTGTTTATGCTTAAGGTTTTTGAGCAAAGGTTTTCCATTTAAAGCTTGAATTAAAGTCGTGATTGCCAAACATGCATAAAGTATGGAAAGGAAAATGGTCAATTTTGTATTTCTAAAAATATAAAAAGAAAGTACCGGTAAGACTTGCAAGGCGTGCATACCTATGAAATGTGCCACACGAGGGTCCCCGAAAGTTTTGCTCCACCCCAAAAGCCAGATGCCTGGGCTTCCATCTGGACCACCAATGGTATGGGTTAGGCGGCTACCCATCACAAAGCCTTCGAAACTAAAAATCACAAAAATGGCAATTCCTAGCCTTATGCCCCAGAGATAATGATTGGGTAAATCTGGAAAGTCGTTTACAAAAAATAGGATACCGACATAAGCCGTAAAAACCGTTACTAATGTGGCCGCTAAAGCCATCAGTGAGTACATGCCAGCATAAAATCCGTTACTCCTATTATAGTGAGACAATTGCCCACGGCCGGCTTGAATAGCAATATATATAATTTCAAATCCAAGTAAAATGATAATGGCCCAGTTAAAAAATCCAATGTTAAAGTCTTTTAAATAAGCACAATACCAAGCCATCGCCCAAGCGTACAAAAAGGTGGAAAATGCAAATTTAAAGGGTTTGTACCAAGCACTTACGTTGTAAACTTGTGTGGATGTCATCCTCGTTAAAATCAAAAAAGCAAAAGATGCCAGCAAACAAACCAAGCCATAGTAGAATAGGGTCTCATTGCGTATTTTTAATTCTTGAATGAAATATATCATCTGATTTACATTTTAATAGTCGCCAAATTCTTCTTTATTTTCATCATAATAGTATCTGGTGTAATTCATGGCAAGTTAGTCAAAAACCAGTTCATGAAGCCAACAATTTTCTTGCCTTTCCCATTTAAAAACAATTCCACTCCCGCTTTGGCTAACACATCTGCCGACATGGGTGTGTTGGCACTCATGGCATTAGTTTTTCGCGTGGTGTCTGTATGAAAAGGCGTTTCCACAGTGCCTGGACAAAGAGCAGTCATTATTACTCCACTGCCCTCCAGCTCTGCGGGGGTGGTTTCGGTATAGGCCAGCACAAAGGCTTTGGTGGCTGAATATACCGAGTAGTACGGAAACGGTAAAAACGATAGGATAGAGGCAATATTCATTATTCTGCCGGATTTATGAGCGACCATATCTTTTCCAAAAAGTTTTGTTAATGTGACCATTGAAGTTATGTTCAGCTCTATCATATTTTGTTCTTCCTCCAGAGCTATTTTTTCGAAATGGCCATATACTCCCACTCCAGCATTGTTGATAAGGCCCGTCACCAAAAGGTTTTTATCTTTTATGGCTTCGTAAAGCATTTTTGCTTCTTCTTTTAGTGACAAATCCACCTCCATGTATTCCACTTCGATGGCATATTTTGCCTTTAACTCTTTTTGCATTTTCTCTATTTTATCAGCACTTCTTGCTGCCAATATCAGATTATGTTGCTTTTCAGCCATTTCGTATCCAATGCCTGAGGAGGCACCTGTTATTAAGATGTATTCTTTCATGAAAAATTTAAATGTTTTCTGCTCTTGCTTTGATAAGTTTTAACCAAGTGTCATGTAGTTTTTAATAATTTATTGGGTTGAAAAACCTTTTGCATAAAGGTTAAAAAACCGTTTTGGGCTTCTGGTGTTATTAACCTACAACCATTTGCAGTAGGCACAATTACCCAAGCATGATAGCCCGAAATCCCTTTTGCACGTACTTCCCAAGCCATTCTTTCATTGGGTACAAATTCTTTCATTTCAGGCTCCAATTTTAGCCCCATGGTGTGTAATTTAAATTTTAGTCCGTTCCTTAAAGTAGAGGCTGTTGTATCCATAAACGCTACTGGACTTTGTACACCGCTGTAGAAAGTATGCCATTTTTTAGCATCAATTAGAATGTCCCAGATTACTTCCGGTTTTGCATTGATTTCAATCTCGTTGTACACGAACCATTTCGCTTTTTCTGGATTAAATTCATCTGGCCAAACTACTAGATTGGTAGATGGGTTGTATTTCTTAGTCTTAATAGACTTTACCGCAATGTCTTGTGCTAAAATAATTGCCGTAGTAGTAAACAGCAATAATATGGAAGCCAAAATTTTCTTTGTCATTATAAATTCTTTTTAAATTATAAGGCAAAGGTAGGTCAGTTGGCATGTGCCAAACGTTAACAAATGTTTAGAGATTTACATTTCGGTAAGACATTCCGTCTTTTTTAGCTTTCTCCTATAAAGTGTTCATGAATAAGTCTTTAGGTAAACAGGAATGTGTTTATTTCTTTGCATTTATAAAGTAAAAATGTAAATGGGAGTGAAGACTAAATGAAAGACAATCGTACTTTTTGGTAAACAGTTTTGAAAATTGGACAATGCTCCTTTTTCAGAGGCTAATTATTTTTCAGTCGTATTAAAGATTCGGTATTCAAACTGGTTAAAAATTTCACAGGACATGTGAAGTTTCCAGTTGAAAATCTAAATATATGCAAGTGAAAATTTTGACTTTCAGTATTAAGGACAACTTTGCCAAAAACATACTGGACAAATATCCCACAGATGGTCTTCTCTGAGCATTGTGTGGTGACCACAACTTGGGCAAGGGAATTTTTGATTTGATAATACACTATTACAATTCATCGGGTTAAATATTTGTTATCAACCTGAATATTTATGAAATATAAAAATCGGCAAATTTGCAATTCAACCGAGCAGTCTCATTCCTACATTTGAATACTCTCAAGTATTTTACTTTTGCATATTCCTGCCATAAGTCTATTTATCTGGTACTTATGGCAAACATAAAAATTTATTTTATATGTAATTTTACTGCTAAAAATTTACTTGATTAAATAATACATTAGAATCTATATGTCTATCTATAAACATATTATATTTGCTTTCAGAAAGTCCATTTGCTGTAACTAAGGTCAGAAATATTTGCTTTTTGGTCTTAGAAACATCTTGAAAAATATTCCTTTTTGCTTTCAATTTATTCACCGCCTCGTCTGTCAATATATAGGCATCATCATAAAATTTTATTTCACATATATTTATCGCATTATCTCCTCTTTCTATCAGCATATCTATCTGGCAGCCAGGTGTGTTATTATCTTTAATTTTATAAAAACTAGACTCATGGGTTAATATTCCGGAAATGCCTAATGCTTGCTTTATAGCATCAATATGTATCAAACAGATATTTTCAAAAGCATATCCTTGCCATGCTTTTACCTCAGGTGAGTTATATTTTTTTTGCCAATAATTCTTAATATTTTTGTTTTGCTCCACAAAATGAATATAAAATAAAGTATACGCGTCTGTCAGACGATATAAAGTATCCCTTTGTCGTTTTCCGAAAGGTAGTAAAGATTGGATAAATCCTGAGGTTTCCAGTTCATTTAAGATAGTGGTTACAGCACCACCTGTTGGCAACTTCGTTTTTGTGATAATCTCGTTGCGTGTTAGCCCCATCCATTTGCTAGCCAATGCTCGTATGACGACAATATGTTTTTCATAATTAGAAAATAATGCTTTAAATAGATTGTCAAATTCATTTTTCAGTATTGCTTGTTTGCCAAAATACATTTGGTTGACCGCTTCAATGGGTGTGCTACCTCGTTGTACTTCTTTTAAATAATAGGGTATACCACCTGTGACCATATACAATTGCATCAAGCTATGTCTCGGAATGTCCATCTTTTTTGCCGCAAAATATCTTTTTGCTTCGTTTAATGTGAATGGTTGTAAAAGTATTTGTTGTGTGATTCTATTGTGAAGGCCGCCTTTATTATTAATAATATTGGTAATCATCCATGATGCTGCTGAACCACATATCACCACAATCAGGTTTTGATTGATTGCCCATCCATTCCAGAAATTATCAAAAGCTTTTAAAAACTCATTTGAATTATTCGCAAGCCACGGAAACTCATCAAAAAACAACACCTTTTTTTTTATTTTGGGTTTGCCTAGTAATTCTTTCAGTTGGCCAAAAGCGGTTATCCAATTATTGGGTTTTGCAAATGACGTTCCCTTAATGAAAAACTGATTGCGGGCCGCTACAAAATTATCTAATTGAAAACTACGGTTTACATCTTGTAAGCCTGTAATATGAAAAATCATTTCTTTTTGATACACGTTCTTTATTAGAAAGGTTTTTCCTACACGCCTCCTCCCTAATACAGCCACCAATTCTGACTCATTATTAGATAAAAACCCTTTCATTCTTTTTATCTCAAGGTCTCTTCCAATGATAGAATGTTCATTCTGTACTTCTGCCATAAGTCCTATTTTTTGATACTTATGGCAAATATACAACTTTTCTACTTTTGCCACAAGTTATTTTTTAACACACTTATGGCAAGAGTACGTATTTACATTATTTTTATAATGTAAACATTTACAATGCTTTGAGTGAGTTTTGCTAATTGTATGTTGCAGTATTTGTTGGCTTGTATATTTCAATAATTCCTTCGTGAAATTCTCCCTCCTTTTGAACCAGCTGCCGTATTGGCCAAGATTAACAGCACAGTGTCTTTATTTTTATTGATATACAAATCAGAGCTAAATCCGCCTGTACCACCATTATGCCCCAAGAAAGATTCGTTAGGCAACTCTTTAGGAATCAATCCTAAACTAAGGCTTACTTTTTAGTACTTTCATACTCTGCCTTTTTTAACCTGCTCAAATGTATGGGTGAAATTCCCAAGTATGAGGCTATCATATATTGAGGAACCCGATTGTGGATATTGGGAAATACCTCTGTTATGGCATCATAACGTTGTTTAGGTGTACGGGCATACTGATTTATGATTCTAGTATCTTGATAAATAAAATAAAACTCGGCAATAAGTCGCCCCATTTTTTGTCCTTCTGTTAGATGGGCATAGTCCCATTCTATGCTTTTTCTAGGTATGACTACTATTTCAGTTTTTTCTATCGCTTGCAAGGTAGATACAGACAAATTTTGGGTTATAAAGCTGGAGTAATCGCTTACAAACTGGTTTTCCAAAGCAAAGTGTGTGGTGTGTTCTGTCCCGCTAGTATCTGTGATAAAGACGCGTAAAATTCCGCTATTGATAAAGTAAATGTCGTTGGTCACTTTTCCGGATGCATTCAAGATTTCTTGAGGATGGAAGGTTCTGATTTTTGAGTGTTCTAAAAAAGATGCCAATTCATCCTCAGAAATCTCGATCATTGATCGTATAGCAGCTTTTATTTTTTCCATCACCTTTGTCGTTTCACCAAATTTATGAATTTTCAGAATATAACAATTGTCCAATTTTAATTTCGAACAGGTAAATGGTTGAAAAGACTACTATTTGACTGGTAGTTCTTGAAAACGCTTTGCGAGTTATTCGGTTTGTTTTCGATGAATATCACCCGCCTAGCATAAAAAGACAAACTTGGATTATAATGGTCTTTCATGAAAATTTCGGTTTTTGAGTTTCTGAGTTTCAGGCCGGTTTCTTTTACAAAACCTTGTTGCAAAAGTCCGTATTTGTACATAAAAAATGACACGGCTAAGCTGTAAATTATCAAGGAACCCAAAATCGTTCTTTTTTTGGTAAAATGCAGCATATTAATCAGGATAAACATGGCCAGCATAATCCAGATATACTTTGTATCGAAAATCACATTTGATTTTTTGAGCATGTTAATGACGTTGGTGTCCTTGATTTCCAAGTGTTTTATGAGGGTAGGAGCAAGCAAAAATAGCAAAACCATGAAAGCCATTTGAATGTATATGGCATTGAAATTTAAGTTTTTTGTTTGAGAAATCAACATAATCAAAGGGAAATAACCAATAGCGATGTAATGTGGCAGTTGTGTCTTTGAAAATGAAAAGAGTACAAAAGGCAATAACGCCCAAATCACCAGAAAAATATTTTTATTATTGATTTTTAGATTTCTAATGCCCGAAAATAACAAATGACTGAAAGGAATAAACGACAGCAAAATCACGGGGAAATAATACCACAAGAAACCACCATGCGATTCCATGGTTTGGGAAAATCGGCCCAGATTGTGCTTGATAAAAAAATCTGTAAACAAAAAATCTCCGGACTTCAGATAAGCCAGATAGAACCATGGAAAAGGAATAAGAACTGCCCAAAGAATGTATAATGGATTTAATAATTTAAGGAGTAAATGGAAGTTTTTTGACAGAATCAAGAAAAGCAAAATAACGCCAAATATGACCACAAAAGCCAAAGGACCCTTAGTGAGAAAACCCAAGCCAGCAAAAGTATACAGCCAGAATAATGAACGGGTCTTTCTTTTTTCAAAAAAATTATAGAATGAAAACAATGATGCGGAAACTAAAAGATTGAGGAGATTGTCGCTAACGGCGGCTCGACTCAGTACCTGAAATTGTAGCATGCAAATGGCGATAATTATGCTTACAATGGCTACTCTTTCTGAAAAGTACTTTTTGGTAAATCTAAAAACCAGAAATAGTGACAACAAGAAAAATGCAAATGAGGGCAATCTTGCTCCAAGTTCGTTCAAACCAATTGTTTTAAGCGAAATGGCTGTAAACCAAAAAAATAAGGCCGGTTTATCATAACGCTGTTCGCCGTTAACACTGATACCAATGTAATCTCCGATTGCAAGCATTTGACGTGATGCCTCTGCAAAAAAACCTTCGTCTTCGTCGAAAAGCGGGGTATAACCCATACCCAAAATACTAATAAGAACGTACACAGCCACTAAAGCATAAATACTTTTTTCAAAGCTTAATTCTATTTTAACCATTCGGTATCATTTTGTTAATATGCCAAGACTAATTTTGACAATTATGGAATTACGAAATATCTTCAAAGGTCAGTCAATTTTGCCAAATGGTCTTGCTCGTATAAGTCAAGGAATTATTAAATCTTTTTTTGCCTTGCTGATAGTTGTGCTTGGTTTTCTATATTATCAAACCGAAATTTTTGATTTTTCAAGTCCAAAAGCATCATCGAAATCTTCATTTTATAACCCTTACAAACATTGGAGCCATAAAAAAGCCTTGAAAGCCAATTTTCATGCTCATTCTACCGCTTGGAAGGGAATAACCAACGGACATAATTCAGAAAATCAGATTTTGGACGAGTATAAAAAGTTGGGTTTTTCAGTAGCGGCTGTTTCAAATTATCACAGTATTTCAGACCAGAAAGATACCAGTTGCGTATATATTCCTTGCTATGAACACGGTTTCAATACCAACAAGACGCACATTCTTGCCATTGACGCCAAGGCTGTTGATAAATTGGATTTTCCCATCGGACAGGGCGTTTCGCAAAAACAAACTCGACTGATGCATATCAAAAAAACGGCTTCTTTAGTAGCTCTTACACACCCAGGTTTAATGAACGGCTACACTACCAAAGATCTGAAAGTTTTAAAAGGTTACGATTTGTTTGAAGTCCTAAGTCCTTATTATGAGTCGTTTGAGTTGTGGGATTACGCCTTGAATAACGGAAATTTTTCATGGATTATGGCGAATGATGATACCCATGACTTGGTTAAACAACCTGTAGGGCGATTTTTTAATTTAATAGCGGCCGAAAGTAAAACCAAAATTGGTGTTATAGCTGCCCTAAAATCGGGGAATCATGTAGCTTATTCATCCGAAAAAGGTAAAATGGATGTAAGGCTCAACAAAATTGAGCTTATTGGAAATGAGGTATCCTACCTTTTTTCTGGGACAATCAACAGAGTGAAAATGGTGAAAAATGGTGAAATGTTTATGATTGACCCCAAAGGCAAAGTTCTCTTGAGTGAATCCGACAAATATATCAGGTTTGAGGTAATTGGTGAAACCTCATCGCTTTATACCAATCCCATTATGAGAATTAGTGAGGAAGAATTGGCTGGTTTTTCTAGCCTACCATATTCAATAAATACATTTAAAACATTTGGTTTTAGGTTAATGATTCTGTTCGCATCCAGTTTGATTCTGTTTATGTTTTTTGGAAATAAAACCAAATTATACCCGAAGTTGAATTTGAGTTTTAAACCAAACAGCTATCGATTCAAGCAGAAAAATCAAGGCTGATTATTTGGCAAAGATTAACTTAATAGATTGGTAACAAAACCCTGCTTTTAAGGAAATATTGAACATCGAATTTTGCGGCATAATCAAATTATTCTAATGCGAAAACTATTAATACTCTTTACATTTTTTATTTATTCTTGGGCAAATGGCCAAAGTACTGATGCCACTATCACAGGTAAAATCAAAGACCAAAAAGGTGAAGATTTGCCTGGTGTGACTATTAAAGTCAAAAACGAATCAACCGGTTTTACTACCGCCACCACCACCAATTTAAGAGGCGAATATTTTTTTCAACAACTTCCCCTCGGAAAACCCTACACTATAATGGTAAGTAGTGTTGGTTTTTCACCAAAAACGTATAACGATTACCAATTGAATCAAGGAGACAAATTAATAATCGATGTGACTTTGACTGAAGGAACGACTGATTTGGCGGAGATAATTGTTTCGGCAAACTCGTTTCAAAACAAAGAAACTGAGCGTGCTGGTGCAGCTATTGCCATCAACTCCAATCAAATGAAAACCCTGCCGCTCGAAAACCGAAGCTTTACGGCTTTGACAAACTTGGCTCCCACGCAAGGAAGACCGGGAAGTTTCAGTGGACAGAGATCGTCGTCAACTAACTTTACTGTTGATGGTGCAAGTGCCAGAAACAACCTGACAGACGGCCCAGTAGGTAGAGGAAGATATACGATTACGATGGAAGCCATTCGTGAATATCAGGTAACGACTAACAGTTATGATGTGTCTCAGGGCCGTCAAGGTGGCGGTGCTATCAATGCTGTAACAAAGTCAGGAACAAACAAAATGGAAGGTTCTGCGTTTGTGTTTTCTAGAAACGATGCCTTAGCGAGTAAGTATGATGTAAGAGGTGCGGCCCGTACAGTTGATTTTTACGCCTATCAATACGGCATGAGCTTGGGTGGTGCATTGAAAAAAGACAAACTTCATTATTTTCTAGCTTTTGAGCGTGAAGATTCAGGAGAACCTGTAAATATTGCCGATGTGTTTGATAAAGAGCAAGAGGTAAGATTTGGAATAACGAAGGCAAATCTCGACAGAGTGGTTCAAATAGGAGTTGAAAAATACGGTCTAAATCCTAATAGACAGCAATACGGGCAGTTTATTAGAAAAAATGTGGCCAATACATTATTTGGACGTTTAGATTGGCAGATTAATCCCAAAAATACCTTAACATTCAGAAATAATTACTCTGATTGGAATAGCCCCCTAAGTAACAACGATAACTCTAATATCAACCTTTGGGAATCTTGGAGTGGATTTGCATCAAATGAAAACAGTACATTGGTTTCATTGAGATCGGAGATAAAAAGTAATCTTACCAACGAATTCAAGGTACAATATCAATACGCAAATAGAAGATATTTTACCTCTGATGATATTCCAAGTGCTAACATACCACGTGCTATAATCACGGTTACCTCACCATTTCCAACAGAGGTTAATCCAAATGCTTCTCAAACCCGAACAGTACAAATAGGTGGCCAAAGATTTACTCCTGAGACTGACGTAGCTCAAAATCTTCATATCATCAATACTTCATATCTGAAATTAGGCAAGCTGAATTTTAAATTTGGAACAGATAATTCTATTTCATTTTTGAATACAAAGCTTGTAAACGAAATGAACGGCCGCTTTTTCTTTGCAAGTCTAAATGATTTCGCAGATGTTAAACCTGCAAGGTATGCACGTGAAGTTCCAATTACGGGTGACCCAAGTGTTGTTCAGACTGTTTTTGACCTATCGGCTTTTGGACAGATGGATTTTAAACCAACACCAAATGTGGACTTGATGTTAGGCTTACGATATGATGTTACCATGTTTGCCAATCAAGGAGCTTATAATGCATCGGTTGACAAAGCTTTAGGCATTAAAACCAACAATTCAATGAATGACTTTAATAACATTCAGCCGAGAGTTCAGATGATTTGGGACATGGGCGGAAGAAAAAAAGATATTCTTAAAATAGGCGGTGGACTCTTCTCAGCTCAGCCCGTTTCTTATTTGCAGGTTAATAACATTCAAAATAGCGGAAATTTGGTAGGTGCCATTGATATTTCTGGTGCGGCTGTTCCAAGGCCAGACTTTGTTTCTTACCGAAATGATCCTGCCACCGCCCCAGGAATACCAGCCGGAGCAAGTTATATTTCTACAATAAATGCTGTTAATGCGGACTTCCAAGTACCAACCGTAATGAAATTTAATGTTTCTTACAATAAATTTTTCAATAAAAGATTCAGGATGGGAGCCAACTTGCTTTGGGCTAAAACCATCAAT
>Ga0164293_10004695_pt1 | contig 11672 bp, 11 predicted proteins | sample GEODES118metaG_FD_111487 | JGI IMG/M metagenome (GOLD analysis project Ga0164293, IMG submission 111487) | Eutrophic lake water microbial communities from Lake Mendota, Wisconsin, USA - GEODES118 metaG | ecosystem: Environmental > Aquatic > Freshwater > Lake | place: USA: Lake Mendota...
ACCTTGAGCACCAGGCTACTTTGCTGGCCCAGACCCATGGCCTCCATGCAGGCATGCATGCCCATGGGGTCGGGGCGGCTGTGCGCTACGTCGTCGCAGCAGACCACGAGGTCGGGCACAAAACCCTGGGCCTGCGCTTTTTCGATCAAGGGCCGCATGATGGTTCGGGTGTAGCCGGTGGTCGTGCTCACCCGCATCCCCTGCTGCTGCAGCCAGGCGTACAGGCCCAGAAAGCCGGGGATGAAGTCGCTGCGCTCCATGGCCGCTTGTGCGCTCATGGGCTCGAACTCTAGCAGCAGGGCCCTGGCGTCGTCATCGCCAAAGCTGCGGCCTTTGCGCAACTGCCATTGCTGCGCCACCTCGGGCAGTCGCCCCAGCACCCGAATATGCTCGAGCTTGGGCAGGCCCATGGGGATGCGCGCCTGGGCGATGCTGACCTCAATGCCGTGCTTGTCAAACAGGCTCACAAAGGCGCCCATGGGCGCGAGGCTGCCAAAGTCGACGATGGTGCCGGCCCAGTCAAAAACCACCCCGCGCAGGCCGCTGGTGTTTGTCATTGGGAGCTCCTCCAGGATTCCAACCAATCTTCGGCCAAGGCAAAGGCCGTGCTCATGCCGGTGCCGCTGGTCACGCTGACCAACTCAACCCCCGGCAGCACCGACTCGATGAATGCGTCTTCGGCCCCGCTGGGGTAAATGCCCGTCCAGCGCTCGCTCACCGCATAGTGGCTCAGGCCCAGCATGCGCTGCATTTCATCGAGGATCAGCTGCTCGACCCGGGCCGAGGCGAAGGGGGGCATGGCGTCGCCGTAGTGGTGGGAGTCGCCCACCACCAAAGAGCCGTCCGCGCTTTGGACGATGATCAGGTGTATGCCTTCGGCCAGCTCGGCTGCGGCCTCCTGCTCCAGGCGCTGGGCCAGCGCCTGGGCGCTGGGTAACTCGCTGTAGCCTCGGTAGCGAACCAGGCTCAGATCGCTCATGACGGCGGCAGGCAAGCGATAGCCTGGCGGCGGCTCGACCCGCAGCATCTGCAGCTGACACAGCCGCACCGCGCGTCGCTTGAAGACGTGGGGGAACAGGTCTCCCAATTGAGCGCCCGGGCACAGGGCAATGCGGGGTGCCTTCAACAGGCCAATGGTGGTGTGAACCTCGCCGGCAGCAATGTGCTGTGCGCTCACGCCCATGTGAAATTTCACGCCCTGCGATGCCAGCCATTGCCGCAGTTGCTCGACCGCCTGCCGCGCCTCGATGCGGATTTCATGCGGGCTGTACAGGGCGCCCAGGACGCCGGGCTGGGCCAGCGCCGGGGCCAGCTCCCGCAGGGCGCTGGCCTCATGCCACTGCAGCTGCTGTCCTTGCTCACGCCCGCACAGCTCTTGCAGGACCATTTGGGCTTGCGGGCGCCGAGCCTGGACCCACAGGCCGGTGTGCAGGACCTCAATGCCGGCGCGCGGCGCCAATTCGGCCCAGACGTCGCGGCTGCGCCGGGCCCGCCGCCAGGTGGTGCCACTGCCCTGGCCGGTGACGGTTACGAAGCCGAAATTGCGGATCGAGGCGCCCACGCAGACCGGGTCGCGATCGATCACGGTCACGCTCAGGCCCTGCTGACAGGCGGCCCAGGCGCAGGCCATGCCCACAATCCCGCTGCCGACAACGATCACATCGCTGCTCATGCCTCTTGGGCCACAAAATTGCGGCCGCGGTCGGAGTTCAGCGCATCGGACAACAGAAACTTCCCGGCAGGGCTGTCGCGCAGGTCGCGCGGGCGCACCCCTAGGTCTGTCAGCCAGCCACGCAGACTGGCCAGCGCCCGATCGGCCGGCTCGTCAAATACCGCTTGCAGATCGCGCCGCACCTGTTCTGAACGCAGGCAGGCCAGCTCCATCGTCATCGGCAGCCAGATGGCACACGCTTGCCCATGGGGAATGTTCTCGCTCAAGGTCAGCTCGTACGACAGGGCGTGCGCCAAAGCGGTCTGGGTCTGCGCCATGGCCATGCCCGCCAGCAGGCTTGCAGCGCTGAGTTGCTCACGCCAATGTGCCTGCCCGGGCTCTTGCAGCAAGCGGGGCAGGGCCTGCAAAATCATCCGCGCTGCATCGATGGCCAAAGGCCGGCTGCGCTCACAAGCTTGCTTGTTCCACAGTGATTCCAGCGCATGCGAGAGCGCGTCCAGCGCACAATCGCGCAGCACCTCATCGGGGCAATCCAGGGTCAGATCCGGGTCGACCAGGGCGCGGTCCGGATAGCCCGACGGCGGATACCAGGAGCGCTTGCGGGCTGGTCGTCCGTTGAGGTCCCAGACGGTGGCCCAGGGCGTGACTTCGCTGCCGGTGCCCGCAGTGGTCGGGCTGCACCACAGGCTGTGGCGCACGGTTCCGGTGGGGACCTCGTTGTTGCGCCATGCGGTCCTGCCTTGTGCCAGTTGGGGCATGCGCCAGCGCAGCAGCTTGCCCAGGTCCAGGGTGGTGCCCCCGCCTATGGCCCAGACTGCGGTGTGATTGCTGTGGTCGAGCACAGGCCAGATCACCTCGGCCAGTGCATGTGCTGCGTCGAGGCTGGAGACCCGGTGCGTTTGCGCCACCCAGCCCAGGCACTGCCCGCCCCAGCGCGCCTGCCAGCGCGCCTGCCAGCGCGCTTGCGTGGGCCCGGCGATGGCGGCTGGATCGGCCAAGACGATGAATCGGCCTTGAGGCTCAGTGCGCTCGTGCAGCCCTGGGGCAAATTCGACCCCGGCGGGCAGGCGGTGGTTCAGATGAAGCGGTTGCGCAGCCATGAGGAAAACACATCAATCAGGGAGACGGTCACGATCAGGATGATCAGGACGGCACAGGTCTGGGCATATTGGAAGCCACGGATCACTTCAAAGAGCACCACGCCGATGCCGCCGGCGCCCACCATGCCAACGACCGAGGCCGAGCGTACATTGGACTCAAACCGGTACAGCGAGTACGACAGCCACAGGGGCAGGACCTGCGGGATCACCCCATAGGCCACCTCGGCCAGCTTGTGCGCGCCGGTGGCGCGTATGCCTTCGACCGGCCGGGGGTCTATGGCTTCGACCGCTTCGGAAAACAGCTTGGCCAAGGTGCCGGTGGTGTGAATGAAGAGCGCCAGCACGCCGGCAAAGGGTCCGAGGCCGACTGCCACGATGAACAGCATCGCAAACACCATTTCATTGGTCGCCCGGCAGGCGTCCATGAGGCGGCGCACCGGCTGGTAGACCCACACCGGCGCGATGTTGGCCGCGCTCAGCAATCCCATCGGAACCGCGGCGACGATGGCCAGAACCGTGCCCCACAAAGCGATGTGCAGCGTGACGATCATTTCTTGGGCGTACAGCCGCCAGTCACGAAAGTCAGGCGGGAAAAAGTCGCTGGCGTAGGTCTTCATGTTGCCGGCATCGCGCACCAGATCCAGGGGGCGGATTTCCGCCCCCCGCCAGGCCCAGGCCAGCACCAAAGCGACCAGCGCCCAGAGCACCCAGACGTGGGCCGGGGTGCGGGTGCGCGAGGCCAGACGCTGCAGATCCAGCAGGCGCTGCGGCGAAGGCGCTGGGAGGTCTACGCTCATCGATCAGCGGCTGAGTGCCGACAGCTTGCTTTCAATGTCGGCCAGCATCTTGCTGCGCTCGGCAGCCGACAGCTTGGTGTCGGACTCAACCCGGATCCGATCACGGTAGAGCTCAAGCTGGCGGATCGGAATCAGCTGGTCGTTGGTGGACTCCCGAAAACCGCCGTAGTTGTAGATGTTCTTGAGCACCGCTTTTTCGGCCGGATCGGTCTTGGCATAACCGATGACAAAGCTCTTGATCTTGGCCTTGACCTGCGGGTCCAGGTCCTTGCGCCAAACGAAGGGGTCGCTCGGAATCAGCGGGCTCTTCCAGATCACCCGCAATTGCGAAAACAGATCAGGTCTGGTGCTCTCAAGCTTGCCCATGTCTTCGGTGTTGTTGGTGGCCACGTCCACCTGCTTAGCCAGTGTGGCCTGGATGTTGGCGCCATGGCTGGCATTGCGCACTGTCTTGAAGGTCGAGCGCGGGTCGATCTTGCGTTGAGCAAAGATATAGTAGGTCGGCACCAAAAAGCCAGAAGTCGAGTTGGGGTCGCCGATGCCGAAGTTGACGTTCTTGGCGTTGGCAAACACCTGATCCAGGGTTTGGTAAGGGCTGTCCTTGTGGGTGATCAGCAGGGCGTGGTAACCAAAGGTACCGTCGGCATACATCAGCTGCGCAAAGACCTCCCCGTTGGACCGGTCTACCGCTTCCATCGCGGCCTTGTTGCCGTACCAGGCCACCTGGACCTTGTTAAAGCGCATGGCCTCGATCACCCCCGCGTAGTCGGGGGCGTAGAAGGACTGGATCTTCAAGCCGGTCTTTTTTTCCATGTCCCGGAAGAAGGGCTCCCAGCGCTCGCGCTGGGCCGAGGCCGAGTCGGTGGCGATGATGCCAAAGCTGATGTCATGGGCAGCGGCGGCCAGGCAGTTCAGGGCCAGGGCGGTGCTGGTTAGTAGATGGCGCAAATTCATAAAAGTTTCTCCATGTGGGTGGGTCAGGGGTTGACGGCCAGGCCGTGCAAGTCGCTTGGGCTGTGCGCCAAAGGATCCGGCGCAGCGATGAGTTGCTCGGCCTGCGTGCCGTAGAGTTGTTGCAGGCGAGCGATGTCCAGGCCCAGGGGCGGGCCGTCGTAAACCAGTTCGCCCTGCCGAAGGGCCACGATCCGGTCGCAGTACTGCCGGGCCAGCGCGACGTTATGCAGGCTGATGACGAGGGTGATGCCGTGGTCCCGGTTCAGGCCACGCAGCAGGTCCATCACCCGGCTGGTCGACTGGGGATCGAGCGACGCTACCGGCTCGTCGGCCAGCACGATGCGGGCGCCCTGGGCCAGGGTGCGGGCAATCGCCGCCCTTTGCTGCTGGCCGCCTGACAGGGTAGAGGCGCGCTGCAGGGCAAATTCGGCCATGCCCACCGCATCGAGCGCGCGCATGGCCGTCAGCCTTTCTTCGTCGGTGAAGCGACCCAGCAAACTGCGGCGCAGGGGCAGTTGCGGCAGCAGTCCGGTCAGCACATTGCCGAGCACGCTCATGCGACCAATGAGGTTGAACTGCTGAAAAATAATGCCGGTCATGCCGCGCAAGGCCCGTGCCTGCGGCCCGAGTCGCCCCCGGGATTGCAGGGTTTGACCGTGCAAATGAATATGGCCGGCCTGGGCATCGAGCATTTCCAGGCCACACAGGCTGCGCAGCAAGGTCGATTTGCCCGAGCCGGAGGCACCCAGCAGCCCAACGCATTCTCCGGCGCGCACCCGCAGGTTCACCCCGCGAAGGGCTTTGGAGGCGGCGCCGAAAGTCTTGCTGGCGTCAGCCACCTCGATGGCATAGGCTGGATCGATCATGTGGGTCGAGATGATGGTGTCCGGTGATGACGAAATGACTGCATGTGGATGAAGTTTTTGTGACGGCCTTGGCTGTCTTGGTCTCGTCATCAAGCGGCGTCAAGCTTGCGCCATGAATTCCTTGCAAGCCCCCGACATCGTCGACCTGTACCGGCAAGCTGGCGACGCGCAATATGCCGGCGAGCCCGTCACGCAGCTCGAGCATGCCTGGCAATGCGCCCAACTGGCCCGGCTGGCAGGTGCCTCGGCCGAGCTGCAGCTGGCCAGCTGGCTGCATGATCTGGGGCACTTGCTCATGGCCCTGCCTGGCACGCCTACCCTGCGGGGCCAGGACGACCGGCATGAGGCGGTTGCGGCGCCCGTGCTGCAGGCCATTTGGGGGCGGCGGGTGGCAGAGCCGGTGCGTCTGCATGTCCAGGCCAAACGCTATTTGGTGGGCCGCCACCCCGCCTACAGACAAAGGCTCTCGCCAGATTCCCTGCGCAGCTTGAAGCTCCAAGGCGGTGCCATGGACATCTATGAGCAACAGCTGTTCGAGCAGACCGCCCTGCACGCCGACGCCATCAAGCTCAGGGCCTGGGACGACGAAGGCAAGCGCCTGGGTTGGTTTGCGGCGACCAAGGAAGATGCGCTGGCCGAGCTCAGTGAGCTCATCGATCAGCTGGGCCAGGGATAGGCGCTGCGCAAGCTGCGCCCTGAGCGTTCAAGACACGGGCTTTTCTTGGGGCTGCAGGCTGACCATGGCGGTGCGCGCCGGCACTAAATAGGACTCAAAGCGGCTGCCCGCCTGGTCCCAGTCAAACTGCAGGGCACGCTCGCGCGCCTGCGAGCGCGCCAGGCTCAGTGCCTGCAAGCAGGCTTGCTGCAGGTCCTCGTGAAGGATGCCGCCAGGATGGCGCACCCCGGTGCCCACCACCTCCAGCGGCCCGTCGACCGGGAAGGCGGCAACGGGGGTGCCACAGGCCATCGCCTCGAGCATCACCAGCCCGAAGGTTTCGTTGCGGCTGGGAAAAACGAAGACGTCGGCAGCGGCATAAACGCCGGCCAGTTGCTGCCTGGGCAGGATGCCCAGCCAGCGCACATGCGGATACTTGGCCCGCAGTTGCGGCTCCAGCGGCCCGACGCCGCACACCACCTTGGTGCCTGGCAACACCAGGTCGAGAAAGACCTGGATGTTTTTTTCATAGGAGACGCGGCCCACATAAAGAAAGACTGGCTCGCTCAGCGGACCCAACTCAGGGCAAACCTGCCTGTAGGCACTGTAGGGAAAGAGCGCCAGATCCACCCCGTGGGTCCAGGACAGGAGGTTCTTAAACCGACGCGCCTTGAGGACGTTCATCATGCCCTCGGTGGGCACCATCACCGCAGCGGAGGGCCGGTGAAAATGCCGGTACAGGGCGTAACCCCAGCTCAGTGGAATGTGCAAGGCCGCCTTCAGGATCTCTGGAAATCGGGTGTGGAAGGCGGTGGTGAAGCGCAGCCCATGGCGCAGACAGTGGGCGCGAGCGGCCCAGCCGATCGGCCCTTCGGTGGCCAGATGAATCGCATCGGGCTCAAAGTCATTGAGCATGCCGGGCAGCAGGCGCGAGGGCTTGACCGCCAAGTCGATGCCAGGATAGCCCGGACACGGCCGCGTTGGGAACAGACCCGGGTGGATCACCAGCACCTCGTGCCCGCGCTCCTGCAGGTACCTGACCAACTCGACCAAAGTGGTGACCACACCATTGACCTGGGGTTGCCAGGCATCGGTGATCAGGGCCAGCTTCATGGCTGCACCTGGCCGCCCGCTACCCCCATACGATGAGAGGCCAGCGAGGCCATGACCGCTTCGGGCTGCAGCGTGTGCTCGGTCGCAGGCGCCGTCGGTGCGCCAGGATTGCCGTGGGGCATCCAGGAGATGATCTCGAGCCGGCCGTCCATGTGTTCGACCAGTGCGGTCAGACTCTCCACCCAGTCGCCGTCGTTGCAATAGGTCACGCCATTGATCTGCCGGATTTCGGCGCGGTGTATGTGGCCACAGACCACGCCGTCATGCCCACGGCGCTTGGCCTCGTTGGCGACCGCCTCCTCAAAAGCGGTGATGAAGTTCAAGGCCTTTTTGACGCGGTGCTTCAAGTACTGCGACAGCGACCAGTATGGCATTCCGAGGCGGGCGCGCAGGGAGTTGAGGTGGCGGTTCAGGCGCAGCGAGAGCTCGTAGAGGTTGTCACCCAAATAGGCCAGCCATTTGGCACACTGCACCACCGCATCGAAATAGTCGCCGTGAATCACCCACAAGCGTCGACCATCGGCGGTGACATGGGTGGCCTCATTCATGACTTCAATGCCGCCGAAGTGATGCCCCATGAAGTTGCGGGCAAACTCGTCGTGATTGCCGGGCACATAGATGACGCGGCAGCCTTTGCGCACCTTGCGCAGCAGCTTTTGCACCACGTCGTTGTGCGCCTGTGGCCAGTACCAGCGCCGGCGCAGTTGCCAGCCGTCGATGATGTCGCCGACCAGGTAGAGCACCTCGCTGTCGTGGACCTTGAGGAACTCCACCAGAGCCTGGGCCTGACAGCCAGGGGTGCCCAGGTGGATGTCAGAGATGAAGATGGCGCGGTATTGCGGCCTGGATGTTTGGGAGACGCCCTCTGCGACCGCCTGCGGGGTCGGGAGCTCGTCGAGGTCAAACTGCCTTCGCATCCTGCGGTCCCGAATTTGACATGGCGCTCACCTCATGTTTTGCGTTGAGGGCATTCATTCGCTGGTCTGTCTTTGCGATGAGGGGAGTGTCACCTTGCCTCGTGACACTCTGATGTCAGGCTGACGACGCAGCCGCGACGCTCGCTGCCATGCCATGAGCGTCATCAGCCTTTCATGCGCGAGGCCGACAGTCGCAGGCCATGCCCCATGGATTCAAGCTGCTGATTGCGGCGCAATTCCTCTCCGCCCTGGCCGATAACGCGCTCCTGGTGCTGACCATCGCCTGGGTTGAAGGCCTGGCCTTTTCTCCTTGGTGGGTGCCCTTGCTCAAGTGGGTCTTCATTGCCTCTTATGTGGTGCTGGCGCCCTGGGTCGGGCCCTTGGCGGACCGCTTTCCCAAGCCCAGGCTCATGGCCTGGATGAATCAGGTCAAGTTGCTGGGTGCCCTCATGATGCTCTTCGGGGTCAACCCGGTAGCCGCCTATGCCTGCGTGGGTTTGGGCGCTGCTGCCTATGCGCCGGCCAAATATGGACTGATCACTGAATTGGTTCCCGCACCGCTGCTGGTGCGGGCCAATGCCTGGATTGAAGTGAGTGTGGTCGGCGCGGCGCTGCTGGGTGTGGTTCTCGGGGGTCTGTTGGTCAGTCCCTGGCTAATTGCCGCACCCGGCATGGCTTCGGTACAGGCTTGGCTGCCGCCCCTGCCTGCTGCGGTGGCCCCCTTGGCACCGCCTCTGCTCATCCTCATGAGCGTCTATGTCCTGGCTGGCCTGCTCAATCTGGGCATTCCGCGCAGCGGCCGACAGTATGTGCAACGCTCGGCGCGGCCTCTGGCGCTCACGCGCGACTTCTGGCAAGACAACCTTAAGTTGTGGCGTGACGACCTGGGTGGGCTGTCGCTGGCCGTCACCACTTTGTTCTGGGGGGTTGGCGCCTGCCTGCAATTTCTGGTGCTGCACTGGGCGCAGGCGGTGCTGCACCTGACGCTCAGCCAGGCGGCTTACTTGCAGGGGGCGATTGCGGTGGGAGTGATCGTGGGCGCGGCCAGCGCCAGCCGCTGGGTGAGCCTGGAGGGAGCCAGCTCGACCGTCAAGCTGGGCGTTGCTCTGGGGCTGATGATGCCTCTGGTCGCCCTGTGCGAGAGCCTCTGGACGGCTGTGCCGGCTCTGATGATGGCCGGCGCCTTTGGCGGCTGGCTGGTGGTTCCGCTCAATGCCTTGTTGCAGCACCGGGGCGCCAGCTTGCTCACGCCGGGCCGCTCGATCGCGGTTCAGGGCTTCAACGAAAACATCAGCGTCTTGCTGATCCTGGCCCTGTACGCGCTGCTACTGCGCTGGGAGATTCCAGTGCAGACCCTGATGTGGGGCTTCGGGCTGGTCATCGCCGCCTTGATGCTGCTGATCCAGCGCTGGCATCGCCGCTCACGCTCGCGGCAGACGGCCCCTTACTGATGCGCGGCCTGGGCCGCCAGCGCCGGCCCCTGGGCCTGGGGCGAAGGCGGCAGGGCATGCAGCTTGTGGCTGGCAATTGTGCTGCGCAGGAGGGTCTCAAACTGGGTGATGATGCCGTCCCAATCGAGCGTCAGTGCCACCTGCCTGGCCTGTAGGCCCAGCTCCCGACAGTGCGCCAGATCCTGGGCCAGCTCAAGCGCCTGCGCGATGAAGGCCTGCTCTTGCCCCACCTCCACCGACACCCCGCCGCGCCCGCCCTTGAGAAGTTGCGCAGCCGCCGCGTGCCGGTAGGCCAGCGCCGGCACTGCGCTGGCCATCGCCTCCAGGGTCACGTTGCCAAAGGTCTCTGACAGGCTGGGGAATATGAACAGGTCGGCCGAGGCATAGTGCGCCGACAGCTCCAGCCCCGAGCGCATGCCGGCAAAGTGCGCCGACGGGCACATCTGCATCAAGGCCTGCCGCTGCGGGCCTTCGCCCACGATCACCAGCCGGCTGTTCGGCTTGGACTGTTGCATGGCTTCAAAGGCTTTGATCACCAGGCCGATATTTTTCTCGGCAGCCAAACGGCCGACGTACAAGGCCACCAGATCCTCATCGCCTGCGCCCCAGGACTGACGCAAGGCGGTACTGCGGTGACTGGGGCTAAAGCGCTGGGTATCCACGCCCCGTGAAATCACGTTCAGTCGCTCAAAGCCCCAGGAGCTCAGCTCTTCGGCCAGGGCCTGGGTGGGCACGGTCGTGCAAGAGGCCCGGTTATGAAACTTGCGCAGATAGCCCAGGATGGTGCGCTGCAGCCAGCCGGCGCCGTAATGGCTGCTGTAGGCATGGAAGTTGGTTCGGAAGTCGGTGCTGATCGGCAGCTTGAGCTGACGCGCAGCATGCAGGGCCGACCAGCCCAGCGGGCCTTCTGTGGCGATGTGCACCACATCGGGCCGGTGCACCGCCCACTGGCGCACCAGCATCTTCTTGGCAGGCAGGCCCATGCGCAAGCCCGGGTAGCAGGGAATGGGCATGCCGGTGGTCAGCAGCTCATCCGGATCGGCAGGGCGCTGCTGATCAAAGACGGGCTGCGTCGGCCGGATCAGCTGCAGCCCATGCCCACGTGCGCGCAGGCCCTCGACCATCCGCGCCAGGGTGAGGGCGACACCGTTGACCTCGGGCGGGTAGGTCTCTGTGACCACGGCGATGCGCATGGGCGCGGCCCCGTCGTCGAAGGATTCGATGTGCAGGGGCATTTTGGAGGGTGGGCTGGCATCGTTCATGACCCTATGGTGGCAGTCGAATATATCGACTGTGTGACAAGTGGCATGCGGACCACACTGTCACATCAGATTCATGCAAAGGCGCGAGGATGTCAGCACCGTTTGCTTTCAACCCGGGCACAGCTTAAGGAGATGCCGTGAAAAAAATCCTCGACGAATTGGCCGTTCAGCGGTGGGACGACCACCGCTACTACCACCACAGCCGCATTAATCAGAGTCTGCACCTGCTCAGCGCCTGCAGCTTTCTGGTGGCCTACGCCCTTTTGTTTGTCGATCCTGCCTGGGCGGCCATCGTCGCTTGGTGCGTGTCTATGGTCAGCCGCCAGATGGGGCACTTTTTCTTTGAGCCGCGCGGCTATGACGAGGTCAATCAGGCCACCGACGCGTACAAGGAAAAGATCAAGGTTGGCTACAACATCCGTCGCAAGATTGTTCTCATGGGCGCCTGGGTCCTGATTCCTGGCGTGCTGTGGTTCGAGCCCTCGGTTTTCGGTTTGATCGAAGCGGCCAGTACCCGCCTTGAGTATTTGCATGATGTGGGCATGGCCTGGTTTGCTTTGGGTGTGGCCGGCTTGCTATTGCGGGTAGTCCAGCTTTGGTGGCAGCAGAATTTGGTGACCGGTTTGACCTGGGCTCTGAAGATTATCACTGACCCCTTCCATGACATCGCTCTGTATTACAAGGCGCCGCTGTACTTGCTGCGCGGCCAGATGATCGACCCGATGGACCACGCTCGCAAGCACTGAGCGGCTCAGGCTCAGCATCCGCCTCGAAGCGGACGCAGGCTGGGCTCGTAGGGGATGAGTGACATCCCGCCGAGCCCGCCAGGGCCCCTCAAGCGTTTCGGCGCGACAGCATTTCTCGCAGGATGGAGCGCTTGATGGA
>Ga0164293_10004697_pt1 | contig 11671 bp, 9 predicted proteins | sample GEODES118metaG_FD_111487 | JGI IMG/M metagenome (GOLD analysis project Ga0164293, IMG submission 111487) | Eutrophic lake water microbial communities from Lake Mendota, Wisconsin, USA - GEODES118 metaG | ecosystem: Environmental > Aquatic > Freshwater > Lake | place: USA: Lake Mendota, Wisconsin...
GCGGCAGCAAGTACCAAGCAAGAACAAACCGCTTCGCCGTCCAAAAGAACTGTGCAACTACCGCATTCACCTTGTTCACACGCACCTTTTGCTCCCGGCATTCCAAGGCGTTCACGAAGAACATAAAGAAGACTCTCACCGATCCAAGCATCTTGGACTTCATGTGATTTGTTATTCACACTGAGTGTGTATGACTGGTTTTCAAGGCTCATGATGCCGCACACCTTTCCAAAAGACGCGAAGTAATCACACTTACTGCGTGGCGGCGGTATTCGGCCGTCGAGCGATGGTCTGTGATCGGACGGCTTTCCTCACCGCATCGGCGACCAAACTCGGTACAGATCGCTTGGGTGATGTTCGACGCCGAAGAAAGATCGCATTCTGCTGCGAGCCACTGTTCTGTTTCCGATGCACGAATGATTGTTGGTCCAACCGTGCCCATGGCTACTCGCACTGATCGCTCTAAGGGGTCGTGGACCAAGCAAGCGCTGGCAATCGAGATGACCATCGCGTTGCGCACGCCAACTTTTGAATAGCCCTGATAACCGGTGATCGCAGGTAACTCAACTGCCGTAATGATCTCACCTTTGGCAAGCGAGTTGCGCTTAGGACCAACCATGAAGTCCTTTACCGCCACGCGTCGCTCGCCAGTGGATGTGGCAATGATGATCGTGGCGTCCAAGGCATAGAGAACCGGCAAGGAATCGCCTGCTGGTGAACTCGTTCCAAGGTTGCCGCCTAGGGTGCCAGCGGCTCGAATCTGCGGAGATCCGACCGTGCGTGCTGCTTGTGCAAGTGCTGGCAAAAGCTTTGCAAGAGCACCGGTTTCCATTTGTGCATAGGGCAGTGCAGAACCAATTCGGATCATGCCGTCTTGCTGCGTCCAAGCACGCAACTCTTTAATTGAGCGCAGCGAGAGAATGCTTTTAGGCGCACGGTGGCCAAAATTTACTTCGACCATAAAATCTGTTCCACCAGACAGAATCTGTGCATCGGGATCAACTTGTAGTACTTGAACAGCATCGCTAATGGATCTTGGTGAATGAATCATGCTGCCAACTTTGCGTGTAGTCGCTTTGATTGCTCGGCGGCTTTGGCTCGTACTTCCTGGATGTCGACCCTCGAAGGGAGTCCGTTCGCAAGAACTTGAGCGCCATCAGCAATTATTGAGACAGGTCTAATCGCTGTTGTGAAAGCGAGATGCCAAGGGTCGTCCATGTGGTCGTAGTTCCAAGTCACTATGTCGTTGAGTGATTCTGGGAAGAAGTCGGAACCATGCGCTAGCCAAGACCAACTTGTTTCAGGTGTGGCGTAAACGTCGTCGGCACGATGGGCAACATATGCAAGCCTCGCCTCTTCCATCATGTCGGCGCCAATACCGTCGGTGCCGAGAATCACTTTGTTCTTGAATCGTGCTGGCTGGGCGTATCCAACCGCATTGTTCATATTCGAACGTGGATTGTGGGCAATCGTGCCGTGAAGCTCATCTTTTAAGTGCACGCAATGAACCAGCAGCCAGTTGTCAGCAGCTAAAGCTCGTAAGCGTGCGGCAGCGTCAGCGTCTTCGCGACCTTCGGATACGTGGATGTGAACTCCTACTCCCAGGTCCTGCGCCAGTGCGGCCGACGCCTGAAGAGTGTCGTCAGAGCAAGTGAATGCCGCATGGATACCGACCATCGTCCGATGCCCAGCTTCGGCGTGGCGCTTAATCTCGCCGAGACCACGATTGGCGGCCTTGGTCATTTGTTTTGGCAACGAAGCGTCATTGACGAGCGAACCGTCGTCCTGCCATCTGTCTGTTACTCCATATGTAGTGATTACACGAACGCCAACTTCATCACATGCCCGTTGAATTGCGTCGAGGGATCCTTCTATTGCGTTCGGCGATTCATGATGGTCAATAATGCATGTGGTGCCCGACATCAGGGCTTCACTAGCGCCGAGCATCGCAGACCAATAGATCATGTCGAGATCCAATGCGGCATCGAGTCGCCACCACACCTGATTCAGAACGTCTAGAAAATTGCCCGGTTGTTTTGGCGGTGCGGGCATCCCTCGCGCTAAAGATGAGTAAAGGTGGTGATGACCGCAAACGAGTCCAGGAGTGGTGTCAGTCATCGCTGGAGTCCTTGCGCATCGGAAGACGGTTCCGCCAAACACCATCCACGTCGTGCAGCGCAGCAGCTACGGCGCCGGAAGTTGGTACGAGACCAATCTCACCCACACCTTTGATTCCGTAAGGGGAGTTGGGTTGGGGCGCCTCAATGAGTCGGACTTCGATATCTGGGATGTCCTTTGGTCGCAAAATACCCAGGGCGCGAAGATTCTTGGCAGTTGGAAAACCCGTGGCGGAATCATGTGGGAAGTCTTCAGTCAGCGCATAGCCAAGACCCATGTGGACTGAACCCTCAATTTGACCCTCGCACAAAAGTGGATTGACTGCTCTGCCAACATCGTGCGCGGCAATTACCCGAACAATCTCGCCAGTGCTGCGATCCGCGATTGCGAGTTGTGCAGCGTAACCAAACGTTGAGTGAATAATGGGCTCTTCGACACCAGGATCTCCGAGTTTTGTGGTCCAATCAACTCGATACTCGCCGATGTGGTCCACATCTTTGCTGCAGTTGGCTTGTCGGGCAGCGTCACATGCAGCCTTGACTGCTCCTGCCCCCATCAATGTTCCTCTAGAGCCTGTTGTTTGACCGAGACCTAATTCGCGGGTGGTATCGACAATTACATCAATCAGGGCGGGGTCAACCCCCAGCTCTTCAATCACGACCTGTGCAGCAACTGTGTTGATTCCCTGACCCATCTCGGTCCATCCGTGACGCACCTCAACGCGTCCATCGGACCGAAACCTGACAACTGCTTTAGTGATTTCTTTGAACCCGTTGCCGAGCCCACTGTTTTTAAGCCCAAGCCCAACACCTACAGCGAAGCCATCCCGTCGAGCGCGTTCGTAATCGTCGCGCACGGCGTCGAGGCATTGTTCTGCACCCAGACAACCGTCATCCATGCGTTGTCCCGGGCCCCAGATTTCACCAGGTTGGATCACATTGCGTTTACGAATTTCCCAACCACTGATACCAACCTTTTCCGCAAGACGGTCGAGCACGCCCTCCATTGCAAATTGAGCCTGGTTGGCTCCGAATCCACGGAATGCTCCACAAACAGGATTGTTGGTCCGAGCAGCGATTGACTCGACATCGATGTTGGGAACTCTGTATGGACCACTTGCGTGTCCAGCCATGCGTTCCATGACTTTCATCCCGACACTTGCATATGCACCGCTGTCACCGATCGCACGCACGTGCAGAGCTGTAAGTTTGCCAGTCGCATCACAGGCGGCTGTGTAGTGCATGGTCACCGGGTGTCGTTTGGCATGCATACGGAAACTTTCATCGCGTGAAAGGGTGCATTTCACTGGACGGTCAAGTATCCATGCAGCGAGTGATGCGTGAGCCTGATTGCTCATGTCCTCTTTGCCGCCAAATGCGCCACCATTGGTGATGAGTTCAACAGTCACTTGGTCATTCGGTAATGCCAGCATCGCCGCAATGTCATTGCGGTCATCCCAGATGCCTTGACCTCCTGAATAAACATGCAAATGACGGCGACCATCAATGGTGCTTGGAACCGCCAGCGTTGATTCTGGTTCTAGAAATGCGTGTTCAATTCTTTGAGTCTGGAATGTTTCACTCACCACATTCGGGCTGGCTGCGATTGCCGCTTGAACATCGCCCCGGGCGTAGCTGCTTACGGAAAGAACATTGGAGTCAGTGCCCCATACCGCGATCTCGTTGCTATTGATTGCTAGTTCTGGGTCGGTAATAGGGGCGTGGACCCGATAAGTGATGTCGACTGCCTCGGCAGCAGCTCGTGCTCGTTCCTTTGTGTCGGCCACGATGACGGCGAGAACATCGCCGGCATATGAAGTTCGGCCACCGACCGGAATCATGATTGGCCAGTCCTTATAGATGATTCCGACTTTGAGTTCTCCGGGGATATCGGCTGCGGTAAAGCAAGCAACCACACCTGACATTTCTTTAGCAGCAGTTGAGTCAATTGCTTCAATATCTGCTCTTGTGTGATCCGTAAAACGAAGCGCGGCGTGTAGCAAGCCAGGCACACGGATGTCATCTACATATCCACGGTCACCAAGCGCCAGCTCTTTGGCTTCATATTTCACACCTCGAGAACCAAGGCCCGCGAGCTTTTCGGATTCTGGAATCGATCCTTTGGCAATCGATTCAATCGCATCAAGAATCTTGCTGTACCCAGTGCAGCGACAAAGGTGTGCTCCAAGGTGCCGCTTCATTTCATCGCGTGTGAGATTTTCGCCCTTCTTATCAATTTGCGACTTGGCACGTACGAGGATTCCAGGAATGCAGAAACCACATTGGAGTCCACCACAAGCCGCAAATGCGGACGCGTAACAATCACGATCACTTTCCTCCCAGCCTTCAAGAGTGGTGATGGAAGCGCCCTCACATTTTTCTAGGGGCTGAGTGCAAGACACGATGGCTTTGCCATCAATTTGAACCGTGCAACAGCCACACTGTCCCATCGGTGAACAACCGTCTTTGGGTGAGGTTACGCCCAGTTCTTCGCGCAGGGCCGCGAGCAAATGGGGGTGAGCCGTAGACACCGAAACAGCACGTCCGTTAACGGACATGTTTATACGGGGCTTGCCGTCGCTGGCATAGATCTCTTGGCTCACCTTTACAGTTTGTCAAAGGAGCACCCAAGAAGGGAACACCCGGGCCGGATTTAGTCCAGGATCGCCCCGCGCTGGCCGGTTATGGGCCCGTAAACCTCAGGGCGGCGGTACTTGTCAAAATCAAAGAGAGTGTCTTTGTACCGTTTGCACCAGTCAAGGTCGCAGCGGGCAATCACGAGCTCATCATCGGTGGTTAAAGCTTGGGCAACAATTTGACCCGATGGGGCAACGATGCAGGACTGTCCAAGAAGCTCTACGCCTTCCTCCACACCTGCTTTAGCAACGCCTATAACCCATGTGCCGTTCTGGTATGCGCCAGATTGCATGACTAATGAGTTGTGGAATCCCTGCAGGATGTCTTGGCTTGGATCTGGAACGTAATGAATCGGTGTGTTGTAGCCACACAAAATCATTTCCACACCCTTTAATCCCATCAAACGATAAGACTCAGGCCAGCGGCGGTCATTGCAGATCATCATTCCAAAGCGACCCCCGAAGGCTTTCCAGACATCGAAACCTTCTGGTCCGGGTTCGAAGTAGTAGCGCTCAGCGTGCTGGAAGGGGCGATCCGGTTCATGATGCTCATGACCAGGAATATGCACCTTGTGGTACTTGCCAACGATCTTTCCTTCGCGGTCGACAAGGATCTGTGTGTTGAAGCGATGGCGTATACCTTTCGCATCGGGTGCCGCTAGTTCGGCGTAGCCGAGGCAAAAGCCGATTTTGAGTTCGCGTGCCACATCAAATATCGGTTGGGTCACGGATGAAGGCATCTCGGTTTCGTACCAATGGTCGGCCTCAGAGATATTTTCGACGAACCATCGGGGAAAAAACGTAGTGAGCGCGAGTTCGGGAAACACCACGAGCTCAACACCATTACGAGAGGCTTCCCTTAGGAGGTGAACCATTCTCGCCACTGCAGACTCGCGTGAGTCCGTGCGTTGAATGGGGCCTAATTGGGCAGCGGCCACGGTGATTTCACGGGTCATGTTTCCTCAGTTCAAGTGTTCGTCATTTGCCAGCGCCAACATGGTCGCAAGAAGCACGTTGGCACCTAGCTCAAGAAGATCTGCATCGGTGTGCTCGGCAGGGTTGTGTGAGAGGCCTTTGTGTGACTGAGTGAAGATCATTCCTGTGGGGCAGATGCGGGCCAGCATTTGGGCATCATGCCCAGCACCTGAGGGTAGCCGCATGGATGTGGCTCCAAGTGCGGCGGATTCTCGCTCAATAAGGTCAAGTACTCCATCATCAAAAACAACAGGTTCAAATCGCGCTAATCGGCGAGTGGAGATCTGGACACCTTCGGTTGATGCAAGACGATTAAGAAAATCCAGAAACGTGCTTTCTGCGTGTTGAAGTAATTCTTCATCTGTATTTCGAATGTCGACTGTGACTGTTGCTGACTTTGGAACAACGTTAATTAGGTTGGGGACTAGTTCGATCCGACCAACAGTGCAAACCTGATTGCCGCCCATACTGCTCGCAAGTTCTCGCAGGAAAACACCAATCATTGATGCTGCATACGCTGGATCGTGGCGCATTGACATCGGGGTTGTGCCTGCATGATTGCTCTGACCATTGATCACAATCTCCTGCCAAGAGATTCCTTGGACACCAGTAACGACACCGATTTGTTGGTTTTCAACTTCCAGTACCGGCCCTTGTTCAATGTGGTACTCGATGAACGCATGTGGAGTGGCTCCTGGGCACGGAAGCGATCCCGCATATCCAATTCGCTCAAGTTCGTCACCAAGACGCGGGCCGTCTATGGCTTTGGTGTCGAGTGCAGCTTCTAATCCGAGACCACCGACATATACGAGCGAGCCAAGCATGTCGGGTGCAAAACGCGCGCCTTCTTCATCGGTAAAGACCGCAACGGTGATTGGTCGCTGTGGTTCCACCCCGGCACTTTGAAGAGTCTCAATTACCTCGAGCCCTGCAATCACTCCGAGATTCCCGTCGTAGATGCCACCAGTGCGCACGGTGTCAATGTGGGAGCCGGTCATCACTGGCGCACCAGCACCAACTTTCCAGGTGCCAAATACATTGCCGATGGCATCGATCTCAACTACCAGTCCAAGATCATTCATCCAATTAACGACTAGATCGCGACCCTCTTTGTCTTCATCTGTAAGCGCGAGTCGGCAACAGCCCCCATCGCCCGTGTTGCCTATGGCAGCAAGGGCGTGAATACGCTCCTGAAGGCGCTTGCCAGAGATACGCAATTGGGTCACGGCAATAGTTTACAAACTGTTCAAGACCTACAACAGGGAGCACCAATGATCGCGCGGATTCAAATAGCCTCGGCTGGCATGGTTGCCGCTCGCAAAATAGATCGCACGCGTCTCGCTGACGGTTTCGAAGCAGAAGAAGAGTTGTTCAAGAAAAGAAATCCCAACTCCGCGCGTTTGGCTAAGGCAAGCGCTACGCACTTCTTGGCGTCTGTTCCAATGCCGTGGATGACGCGGTGGCCAGGGGCATTTCCGTTGTTCATTGATAAAGCGGAGCGTGCGCGTTGCATCGATGTTGATGGCCATGAATATGTCGACTTCTGCATGGGGGATACGGGCGCAATGACCGGCCACTCGATTAGTGCAGTCACTAAAGCGGTCCGACGACAAACCAAGCGTGGACTCACCACGATGTTGCCTTCAGAAGATGCAGCATGGGTTGCGGATGAACTCGCCTCAAGATTCGGCTTAGCAAAGTGGCAGTTGGCAATGACCGCTACCGATGCGAATCGGTTCATCTTGCGAATTGCACGACACGTTACGAAGCGGCCAAAGATCGCTGTTATTGACTGGTGTTACCACGGCACAGTCGATGAGACGCTGGTGATTCGTGGTCCTCGCGGTGAAACGTTGAATAGACCTGGGGCTATCGGCCCGCAAGTTGATCCAGCTCTCACAACACGAGTCGTTCCGTTTAATGACTTGGATGAACTCGATCGAACCCTGGCCTTTGGCGATGTTGCCGTGCTCTTGATGGAGCCTGCGTTGACCAACATTGGGATCGTCTTGCCCGATCCTGGCTACCACGAAGGCGTTCGAGAAATCACCCGCAAACACGGGGTTCTGCTTGCCATTGATGAGACCCACACAATTTGTGTTGGCCCTGGGGGAGCAACAAAGGCCTGGAAATTGGAGCCTGATCTTTTCGTGATCGGAAAACCAATTGCTGGCGGTATCCCTGCAGCCGCCTACGGAATGACTCAAGAAATAGCCACACTCGTTGAAAGCGATATACATGGTCACGAAATTGATGTATCAGGAATTGGCGGAACGTTGACAGGCAGCGCGCTTGCAATGGCGGCTATTCGTGCCACGCTGTCTTCATCGTTGCGTGATCAAGACTTCGCTAAAAGTATTCCGCTAGCGCAGAGTTGGACCAATGGTGTACGGAGCAGTTACGAGGCAGTGTCTCTCCCATGGCATGTCCAACAGCTCGGTGGTCGTGCCGAATATTGGTTTTGTCCGCCGCCAAAAAATGGAGCGGAAGCCGCGGCCTCCGGGGATGCCCTACTTGAGTCTTACTTGCATCTTTTCGCTCTGAATCGGGGAGTGCTTCTTACGCCATTCCACAACATGGCTCTGATGTCACCGTTCCACACCGAAGACGATGTCCAAAGACACACGCGGGTGTTTGCTGAAGCGGTTGTGCAGATTACTGATTAGCCAAAAATATTAAGCCAGGACTGTTTATCCCGCGGCTGGTAAACGTAGTTGTGCTTCTTAATCTCTTCCATCTGCGCATACGGCGCTGCGGAGTAACGATGTCCCGGAAAGAGAATTGTCTGATCTGGCAATGAAGCAAGTTTGTGCAGGCTGTCGTACATGTCCGATGGATTTGAGCCGGGGAAATCGGTACGACCACACCCATCGAGAAACAATGTGTCACCGCTCACGCAGGCTCCGTCGACAACGAAGCATTGACTTCCTGGAGTATGGCCAGGTGTATGGAGCATCTGGATCGGCACGTTACCAATTTCAAAGATGTCTCCAGAATCATGCAGCACCAGATCGCTATCGCTGAGCCCAGAGGACTTGAGTACCCATTCAGATTCGGGTCGCTGGATATGAAGTTTCACATTGCGACGACTAAGCAACCCCGCAACCCCTTCAATTTCAAAGTTGCCGATTCTGCCTCCAATATGATCGGCGTGGAAGTGGGTCCCTAAGACATCCGTGATGGTCATTCCATCGGCTTGAGCAATGTCGTCAATCTCGAGAACCGCATAGGCCGGATCAATAACCACACATTTTCCTACCTCACGATCTCCAATCAGATAGACAAAATTCACCATCTGTTGAGCAAATGGATCCTCGCGGGCGAAGTCTTGCCCGGACAGTAATTGGCGGAAATATAACTGTGACGGCATGAAATTGAGGTTAATGCCCCGACAAGCGACCACACTAGGAGGATGGGTTCTAGTCCTGATCAGACGTTGACCGCTGGTGATCGCATTTTGGTTGGGTCGCGAATCATAGAAGTCTCTGCGGATCTCGCATCTCGGTTTCAGCCCGGTGATGCGCTTGCGGGTATTGCTGAAACAGGAGAGATCCTTCATATACCCGCAGTAGAAGCGTCGTTGGCGTTTGATGCTGTTACTAAAGCAGTAGACGCGTTTTCGAAACTGCAGTCCATACCCCAAGATGCAGTCACGGTATTCTTCGAAAGCTTTGCAAAATTCTTAGAAGATGATCAAACCTTCTCGCCGATCACCGAAGCGAACATGAGTGACTTGGCTGACGCAAAAGATCGCGGGCGTTCCACAACACGGCTTGAATTATCAAAAGCTATGCGTGCGGACATGATCGCCGGACTGAGAATGTGGGCGCAAGCCGAATCGTCTATAGGTGCTGTCGAGTTATCAGTCGATAGAACTGGACTCTCAGTCGAGGCCATCCGTGCTCCATTAGGTGTGGTCGCATTCGTTTTCGAAGGGCGACCCAATGTGTTCGCAGATGCAACAGGTGTTTTGCGGTCCGGGAACTCGGTGGTCTTTCGAATTGGTAGTGATGCGCTACGCACGGCCCAAGCGATTATGAAACATGCCGTTCACCCCGCCTTGGTGGCGAGCGGCTTACCAAGTGATGCGGTTGTGCTTCTTGAGTCACGCGCACACGCCGCTGGGTGGGCATTGTTTAGTGATGCGCGACTCACCTTGGCCGTTGCACGGGGTAGTGGGGCCGCTGTAGCTCAACTCGGAGCCATAGCTCGTCAATCTGGAGTTCCTGTGAGTCTTCACGGAACGGGCGGAGCGTGGATGATCGTCCGGCCCACCGCAGAGCCGCGCTGGATTAAAAACTGTGTGCGCTGGTCACTCGACCGCAAGGTTTGTAACACCTTGAATGTTCTGTGTCTGCCCAGACACAGAGACGCTGCCTTGAATCAACTTGTTGCAGAAGCGATTGCTGAAGCTGCTCAGGTAAGGGGCGAATCAGGGATTGTGCATCTGGTGGGAGATGATCCCGATTTGACCACCGCATTAAAAGATGCAGCTATAAAAGTCGAATCGAGTCCTGAATCAGATCTTGCGATTGAATGGGAATGGGAGTCAAACCCGGAGCTATGCATCGTTTCTGTCGAAACACTTGATGATGCAATGGAGTTCTTCAATCGTTATGCGCCACATTTCATTGTTTCGCTGCTTTCCAACGACGACCAAGAACATGATCAGGTGTGGCAGACATGTAATGCGCCATTCGTAAGTAATGGTTTCACCCGTTGGGTGGATGGCCAATTTGCCTTGGACAAACCGGAACTGGGTTTGTCGAACTGGCAATTCGGTCGAATGCTCGCACGTTCCGGAGTGTTGTCAGGCGATTCGGTTTATTCCGTTCGCCTGAGGGCGCGTCAAAGCGATGAGAAGCTACACCGTTAAGGCTTCAAAACAATGTTGTCAATGAGACGAACATCGCCAAAGAACACAGCAACCGCCAACACGCACTCTTGATTGATGTCAACCACTGATTGCAGAGAGCGAGCATCAGCAATCTCTACATAATCAATACGGGCTGAATCCTCTTGGCGGATGATTGTGTCGACCATCTCAATAAGAACCTTGGAGTTCCTTTCCCCGAGTTCGAATTCCTCCCGCGCTGCTTTCAACGCTGTTGGGATAGAGCTCGCAGCCAGGCGATGGGTTGACGAGAGCCGTTGATTGCGACTGCTCAACGCGAGACCATCTGATTCACGAACTGTTGGGTAACCAACTATCTCGACGCTCATATTCAGGTCCGCGACCATGGACCGCACAATTGCCAGTTGTTGATAGTCCTTTTCGCCAAAAATCGCCACATCTGCCCTTGTGGCGTTAAAGAGTTTGGCGACCACTGTGGCCATGCCGATGAAATGTCCGGGTCGTGCCGAGCCCTCCATGGGTTTGGCCAACTCTCCCGGGGAAACAACGGTGTCAAAATCGTGGGGATACATGGAGTCGTTAGATGGTGCATATACCGCAGATACACCGAGTCGTTGACAAATCTCAAGGTCGTGTTCGATAGGGCGCGGGTATTTGTCGAAATCTGCAGCAACGTTGAACTGAAGCCGATTGACGAATATGGAGACCACTACAGAGTCAGATAACTCCGCCGCGCGCTGGATGAGCGCTTCGTGCCCACGATGAAGCGCACCCATAGTTGGCACGAATCCAAGTGTCTTGCCAGCGGCCTTCTCCCGAGCCGCCCACTCGGACATGGCTGCGGGGCTTTCAAGCAGAATCATTACTTGTAGCTGTGTGCCGTATCGGGCCACTCGCAGTTGCGAACCTCGGCCGCATAAGTTTCGATCGCTTCGGTAATCGTGGCATGGAGGTTCGCGTATTTCTTGGCGAATGTGAAGTCACGCTTGGTAATTCCAAGAAGATCGTGGAGCACTAATACTTGGCCGTCACATTCGAGGCCCGCACCGATACCGATCGTCGGAATCGAAACTTTGCGAGTGATCTCA
>Ga0164293_10004698_pt1 | contig 11670 bp, 7 predicted proteins | sample GEODES118metaG_FD_111487 | JGI IMG/M metagenome (GOLD analysis project Ga0164293, IMG submission 111487) | Eutrophic lake water microbial communities from Lake Mendota, Wisconsin, USA - GEODES118 metaG | ecosystem: Environmental > Aquatic > Freshwater > Lake | place: USA: Lake Mendota, Wisconsin...
AGTTGGCGTATTTGTTACGGTATTTGTAGGTGTAGTTGTTGGAGTAACTGTTGGTGTTTGAGTTGCGGTTTCAGTTGGGGTAGGGCTAGCGCCTGAGGAAGCCGTTTGACTTGGTGTATTAGTTTGAGTTGGAGTATTTGTTGCTCCTGGTGTTGCCGATGGAGTTGGTGTGGGTGTTGGTGTTACACATTCTAAAGTAACAACAATACCATTAAACATATCGTTTCTTGATGCCGCAGAATAGTAGATAATATCGTCTACATAAATATTAAATGGACCAAGAGCATTTGAATTAGAAGCTAATCTAACAATGTATGTGGTACACCCTGTTACCGTTAATTGTTGTTCAATTTCGGTATCACATCCTGGAGCGTTATTTGTGACAAGAATATTATAAGTGGACATCCGCAGTTTTTATTAAATAAATACCACAACTATTCTAATTCCTTACTAACAATATTAAAAATAATAAAATGGATTTGTTTTTATTTTAAATAACTATCATACTACATCATATATCACTCGAATATATGTTGAAATCACAATTTGATTCTTGAATATCAATGTTCACAATACAAGACGCCAATTCAATTGTAATTTGGAAAGTACATCCAAATGTGCAGTCTAAAATTTTAAATACAGTGCAATTATTGGAGTCAACTAATGTCAACATTATTTGAGGAGCAGTCTGAAAAATTGAAGGTATTACTGTGTTATAATAAACTGTAGGTGGGACCGCAGTACTTATGGTACCAATCAAAGTTTGATAATTTCCATAAACATCCGATATGTAAACACTAAACGGATACGCAGTACTTCCTGATATTTCGGTTATTCTAACTTGTGTCATGATAAACAGATTATGTCGTAAACAATCACTAAGTCGATAATAATTTCTTGCCCTTGCAATGACGTATTATCTCTACTTGTTTCAATTGTTATTTGATTATTTAATTGGTCTATAATTACGTCACCAACACCTGGCACGCTTAGTAGTAACGATTTGACCGTATTATACCAAGAGTTATCACTTGGAGCTTGTACTAAAGATGTTGATGTAAAGAAGTTTTGTTGTGTTGTTAGTCCCGCGGGATTTACCAAAACTTTAGCGGTAAAAGTCGCACTAATCAAATTACAACTTGTGTTTCCTGTAGTTAAATCATAAAATCCTTCATTCAACATTTGTAATAATCCAAATTTAGTTGGTGAGGTAATGTTGAATACTTCTGCCCCCATAACATACGTTTGATATGAAGTGTAGTTTGTATTACATGTTATTGTTGCGTTTCTTGTTAGAGTACATCCATTTGCATCAACAACCGTTAAACTGTATGTCCCGCCTGTTAATCCTGTTACTTGAATTTGTTGTGGTTCGTTTGGTACGTTATTAGACCAATTGAAACTAAATGGAGGCTCACCTGAACTAATAAATGCGGTTATTTGTCCACTATTACCACTTCCACAAGAAGTCGTATACAATGAATAATCCAAACGTTGGCTGAATGGGATTAAAAAGTTAGAAGTTTGAACACACCCATCTGAATCTGTTACTGTCACGGTATGTGTTCCTGCAGGTAAATTATTGAAGGTTACCGCACTTAAACTTGTGTCGATTACATTAAATATTCCATCAACCGAGTAGTCTAAAGGCATTGTTCCCCCTGTTGTTGAATAGACGGTCACTTGTCCATTATTTTGGTTACAACTCGTTGAAACAACCTCCGTTGATATTGTAAATTTATTTTCGGCAATGATAGTTACTTCTTGAATAAATGAGCATCCTGTGGCATCAGAAACCGCAACTGTATATGTCCCTGTACCTAATTCGTCAAAGACTTGAGTTGTTTGGGAGTTACTAATGTTTGTTTGAGCACCTAAAGGATACACTAAAGTGTAGGTGTATGGCGTTGTACCTCCGACGACTAAAATCTGAATTGACCCATCAACACTTGAACAAGTTGAATTTTGATTATTTACAGATACTGAAGTTATTCCTCCAGGTGTTTGTAATGTTGTTCCTGCAAATGTTTGACAGAATCCTGCATCAGTTACCTGGAAGTTATAATTTCCTGCCGATAAACCCGAAATTGAAAATGTCTTACTATACGATACCTCAACATTTCCTGTTGAGGCCGAATAATAATATGGTGCGGTTCCCCCTGTAATGGTTAAACTAATAGTACCATTACTTTGGAGACATGACGGTGGTGTTGAAATAATAACTCCTAAACCAATTTGATTAACATTGGTTATTGACCCTTCTGCGGATTTTGTACATCCATACGCATCTGTCACAGCAACTGAATAATTACCTGAGGTTAATCCTGTAATTGTACTCCCTGTTTGACCATTACTCCAAAGATATGAGAATGGAGCTTGTCCTGTTTCTCCAGTCACGATAATCTTACCGATAGGTATTCCACCACAACTAGAATTAGGGACCACATATAAACCAAAATTAAATTCTTCAGAAGTGTCAATTATAAAACTTTGTGTTGCACCTGTACACCCTCCTAAATCTTCTGCAATTATATAATACGTTCCAGCACTTAATCCCGCAAATACAATTTCAGATGTATTTGTTGTTGCAGATTGAACCACGGAATCATTTATTCCCAACAAATAAAAATTTGTCGATGAATATTGTGAGCTTGATGTTCCTGTAACGGACCCATTAAAAAAATTACATGTTGTATTTTGTACATTAAGAATTGTTGCACATACTCCATTTGAAACCGGAATATTGATAAAAAATTCTAAGTTAGTAGGTAATGTACTATCATTAACCCTAACATTATATGTTGATGCGTTAAGTCCTGTGACCACAGACGGCTCTATTGTTACTACATTTGTTTGAGTTAAAGGTGATTGCCATTGCACGGTATAAGGGGGTGTTCCTCCAAATAAAGACAATTCTATTGCACCACTACCATTATTACTGCAATCCCCTGTTACGGATATATTATAATTAAATTCTGCCATTAGTTACCACTACAATTTATACTGATGTTTATTCCCGAATTTAACGATAGAATTTCATCAAGATTTCTATCTGTACACGTTAAACTTGTAATTGTTAAAAAATTTCCATTTAAATAATATGTATATCCAAAATCATATAATAATGGTAGGTACTGAATTAAAGCATTTCTCCAAACCCTGTTTGAAGGTACGTCAGTTAGCCCATACCCCGTGTAAAACAATTCTTGTATAAGAATATCACCACCTATTCGTAAATCAACATACCAACTACTTTCAACTGAGTTTTGAACACAGTCATTTAGGGTGAGCCCACTTGATGCTAACATTGAATTCACTCTATTCGATAAAATCCCACTAAAGTTACTAACATTAATATCATCATTTAACCATGGATATATGTTAAAATCCGTATATTCCGTTGTACAAGTATAATCGAATATGTTTGATATGATATAACAAGGGTCAACAGGTACTGGTATAAACTGACATCCTCTTTGTCTTCTATAAACAAACTTTTGTTTATGTAAAACTGAGTTTTCCATTTTAACACCTGTATTCCAAATAGTTGTTGCAGGAATCATTTGTTCCACCAACTTCATCCAATAAGGACCAATACCGTTCACGTAATCGATTAATTTTTGATACGTATATTTGTTATTTGGTAAACCGACTGTTTCTTCCGATTCAATGTATTTCCACCAAATAGATTGTAAGGTAGGGTATCCCCCCGTCTTACCATCTGAGATATATTGTCTATTTCTAACATTAATCATATTTTCCCAAAAGGTTTGAGAGAATTCAAAGAATGTTTTCTTTTTTGGTTCAGGTTTAATGAATGTCCAATCAACTCCACCTGGAACAGGATATCCGACCGTCAAACCTGATTCAGGTATTGGATAGTCATATCTTCTTGATTGGTCCCAAACATCATATACAAGACCTTGTGCTGGGTTTAAGAACAAATCAACGTTTTTAACGTTCATTACCAATTTCTCATTATCAACATAATAATATGCGTTGTAATCCGCATTAGTTGACACCCTAATTCTATTATCCTCTTCCAACCATGACTTATTATTATCAACTATTTTAGTTAATTTAAACCCTTCAGTCATGTACGGGAAATCTCTAAATCTATTTAAATATTCTTGACCATAAGTAAATGGTGATAAGGTAGTTTGAATGTCGTAGTTTTGTCCAGTATAAATATTTCCTGTAATTTTAACTTGGTCAGGGCTTCTATGTTGCGGTGTAACTTCATACCATCCAGCACCCACTTGGAAAAAATAATCTTCAGTATTAATTGGTGCCGATGGAAAACCTAAATTATCTATTGGGTAGTCTTGTAACTCAACGTTAGCATTCTGATAAGTTGCCGTTGAAGTAAACCCTGAATAAACACGTCCTTTAATTTTATATGTCTGTCCCGGCAAATATGATGGAATATTATCAACATAAGTTCCACCTGAAATTCTTGCCCATTGTGTGTAGAATTGGTCTAAATTAATTTTTTGGTCCGCAAGGTAAATATTCTCGTTAAATTCAATTAACGAATCTGGAGCGCCGATTAACCTCATCATAAACTCAACAGACCTTCTTGTTCCTTTAGATTTGAAAAGGTATGCTGCATTCAAAATTAAGTTTCGATAAAACGAATAGTTTAATTCCGTTGGGGTTAACGCTCTGGCGTATCCAGGGTATGTTGGTGTTGTTGTATTCCCAAAAACAGAACTTAAAAAGTCTTCGTTAGTTATTGGTGAAAAATTTGATGTCCACCCTAACGTTTGAGCTAAATTCACAAGTAATTGTGATGGTATATCATTTGATGGATTATAACTAACGGAATTCATGTACGCTAACGCATCAATGAATTGTTTAACTTGGTCAAAACTTCTACCATAAATTTGAAATATTTTTTCAACTTTTTGTCCCATAGTATCAAACTCTTTTAATGAGTCTGTTACCAAGAACCTTGATAAGAAATTACTCTTAAATGAATCTAAATTTATCGCAATAGACTCTAAACTATTTAAGTAGTCGTCAAATAAAAACGACCTAATATTAAGGTTCCACTCACCATCTTTAGGCCATGTGACCGATTGATAGTTAGTATAAAACTCACCATTTTCTGTTTGAGCCGGCACTTGGAAAACCGCCGTGTATTCAGGTCTAACAAGTCGATTTAATAAGAATTTCTCAACTTCATCAAAGTCTTCGGAAAATATCTTATCAACAATAAAGTCGTTTGGTCTTATTTGAAAGTTTTCATTAAAAGTTGTTGCGGTTGCGCCAAATGGTGAGCCTGATACATAAAATTGTAAGTATCCCGTTGACAATGTCTCTGACGGTGTAAATGATACAATGTTATATATGTTACCGTTAATACTGACCGCGTAGTCTAAGTAAGTATTATATAAGTTCCTGTAGGGTGACACAATTATTTCTCTAACAGATAAATTAGTTGACGCACTTATTGAATAATCAATGTCGAATGGATTATTAATTCTATCAACATCAACTTTGAAGTATGTCTCGTCTTGCACTGAATCGTAATCAATATCAAATGCAGTTGCACCTGTTATAAAATCTAAGTTAGTAAATATAACATCTAATGCTGCGGGAAAATAATTAATTATTTTTGTAACTGAAACTTGAAATCTTTTACTTAAAGACCCGTACATTGAGAAGTTTAAAACTTGTGACACGTCGTAGTTTGGGTACACCCTAAACTGAGTTGCCATAATTCTTCTACTCTCAGTTAAATCATTAATATCTAAATCACCTAAACTAATTGGTTCCGAAAACGCTCCAACACTAAAGGTCCTATTAACCTTTTCAACAACTGAAGTTGTGAACTCAAAGTTACCTTGCGTAAGCCCACCACCCTCTACTGTTTGTAATCCTACAATGTTGTCAGAAAAGGTTGCCGCCCCACTACCAGGTCTTGGGGGGTAAAAGTATTTTGTATTCTTTTGCGTTATCGCCATTAGGTTGTTATGTTTGTAAAGTTTTTACTAAAATCAATATTATCATTTCTATTCTGTCTAACCTCATATAACAATGCATTAAATTGGTCTCTAATCTCATACAAGTTGTATTGTCTGTAGATATTATTTTGACTGTCGTAGATTGTGTAGATACCATCATCAATAGATTTAGTTTGATTACCGTAAAGTGCAATTGCAAGTGATGATATATCGTATTCAACCATTTCTACCTCCAATGTTATTGGATTGAAGAATGTGTTGGTTATAATAATGTTTTGATTCGGCTGTCCAATAAATGGAGTTGCATTTGGTTTGTTTGTCGGTGAAGATGACGGTGATAGGGTTAAGAAAATAAGGTTTGAATCTCCATCAACATATCTATATCTAATTGATTTTTGAGAAGTATTTACTTCGTTTGTTACAACTGGTTCACAATAAAAACTTGAAGTAACAACTCTAAAAAAATTAGGTATCTTGGAACCGTCAGGATTCAAATATTCAATTCTAAATCCAACAAGTCCTTGAGGTACGAATTTGTTTTGATATTCCGTTGGGACGTTACTAATATCTATTATAATACCTTTAACATTTGGTAGTGCGCTTAGAACTCCGCAATCTGTAATAACTGTTCTTATTTGTGCAGGCCTTAAATAAAGCGTGTATATCCCTAATGCGTTAAATTGATTTGCAGGTAGTATTAAGTTATATAACCCCCCTAAAACCTCAACACCTGCGTTTCCACCTGTCTCCGTATTAGCGAAATAAGGTCTAAGTAGGGTTTGTGCGTCCAATTTCGTAAGCACGAATTGGTCTGTCACATCTCTTGTTGGAGTGTAGTTCATGATTATCTCAACATCTTGTGGTGAAACATCTGAAGGTCTTATTGTACCGTATGAGCCGATTGCCATATTATCTTATTTAGTTTATAAATAGTTTAGTTCTTTTTTTCAATTAGGTTCTTTCTTTATTCTCGACATTAAAAAATCCATAACCGTAATTTATCATATCTCCTAAGTTATCCACCTCACCCATTCTCATCACTCTTTCATAGGCACTGTTCTTACCTCTCTCGACAAATACGTTACTTTGTACTTGAGCTTGGTCAACAACTTTTAATAAAACTTCATCTTTAGTTATTGGACTTGCCTGTAAATTATTTTCAGTTAATCCTGAAGATTGTTGAAAAAAGATTGTAGTCCCATCATTATAATCATAATAGTCAACACCCGTAATAGTGTAAGCAGTAAATGTTGGATTGATATTTGAAATTGCTCCCCATATTTGTCCGTTAGAAATGACAGGAACTCCGACTTGAAATTTTGGTGACCCATATTGGGATAACTCATTTACTCGGGATTTGGTAATCCCAGAAACGGTAAATGGTATTGTGACGTAGTTAATTGATGTTTGTGCTGATACTACATTAACCGCATCTCCTGAAAATATGTAATCGTATGACACGGGTGTTCCCACCCAATTACCTGATGAAGGAGCAAAAAATGCCTCTCCGTTTGGGTTATAAATTGTTGGGTTAGTGAATGGTGTATTTATTTTTTTAGAAACTTTAGTTACTCCCCACGGATTTGTTTGTTCCATGGTTATAATGTATTCTTTCGTCTCCGATGGATATGTATGGTTCAGTGTGTTTGGCGTATAATTCGTTATTATTTGTTTTGGCGTACCATCACCCCAATCTACTTGATATGAAGACAAGTTCAAAAATTTTTGAAATTGGTCTGAAGTATTGTAAATGTTATAAACGTATGGTAATTCCGTTGTTGATGAAAATAAAAAATTAGTTACCACATCTTTTTGAAGAACCGCACCATCAAATGGACTATAATAACCCGAATCTGCTGCTGTTTGTCTAAATAGGATTGGTACGCTTAAATTTGTTAACAATGACGCTCCGTTTGGACCCGAACTAACTACTTTAGTCATCGCAGAATAAACTCCAACAGGAGTTCCATCGTAATCCACAACGGATAAGTCTCTCGCAACGTTTTCGGGTGATACCGTTATTTTATAGTAATCTGACATTGTTATGGATTTACATATTCATACCATTTTATGGGTAAATTAGTCCCTAATCTTTGACCGTATGTATTAAAAACTTGGTACGTTTGAGTTGGGTAATCCAACTTAACCGTATAGTATAAAAATTGTGTATTATCGAAAGCGTATTTATTTGTTCCTACTCCAAACAGGGCTTGTGGTCCGTCGGTTAAGTCAAACGGTGTTGTTCCTTTACCCGTCATCATTGTCGTAAACTGACCTGTTTTGGCATTAAAAAATTTGGCGCTCATGTAAAAGGTATCGATATCCAAAAATGTTCTTTTCTTTAACCAATAAAGGAAAAACCCTTCCTTATCTCCAACATAATCTAAAACAAATTCAGGTTTTTTAATTGATACCAACGTTCTTTGCATCTGAGTGTCCATCTTCAACCCTTGTTGTGTTGGTAGAATAACTGTTAAATAATTAGTTTGTTTCTTTTCATCGGGAGTGTCGTAAAAATCCAACTTAAAAAATGAGTTAGTGAAATTGTTTTCGTAGTAATAAACCTCTTGAGGTGTAAACCCTTCACTTAGATAGTTAACTCTCCAATTATTAATGTCATTCATCGAACCACCTGAATAGAAATAAAACTCATAGTTGATTTCGGTGTTATTCGTTGTTCCTGTTGCAGGGGCATGAGCAAACCTTGAGATTTCAAAATCTCTACCGACACCGATAACTTCTGTCACAATGTTTGTTTCGTATTCATCAATAGCCATATCTAATCCCAAGTAGTCCCATTTAAGTTCTACCGGAATGTTGATTTGTTTATCATCAAATCCATCTTGTCTAATAATAAATTTATTCACACTCATCAATTAACGGTTTAAATGAGAAGTCACTTTGAACTTCGTTATAATTTATCCCCTCAGGTATTAGTCTAAATACAACATTTTTAAACGGATAATGGGCAGTATTAAAAAACGGGTATTCAACACCTCTATCAAGATTATCTACAAAACCATAAGTATATAAATCTCTCCATCTAAATTGTTGGTCAGCCGAAGAATAAAACGACCAACTAGGCGCTTGGTCTAAAAACCCAATATCCGCAGTTTCAATATAATCTGAAAATACTCTTAAAGTCATGGGATTATGTGGTTTATAATAATACCCTGGAGCGTTGTTTGTTGGTACCGTGGTAGTTGCAAATACGGTTTGATTGAACTTCATTTTGTGATAATATGGTGACACAACTCTTTCCGCCTGTTCGTAGTCATTCCACTCACAAAAATCTCCATCCATGATATCATCCTTTTTTAAATCCAAGTTATAGAAGAAACTTTTGGTTTCACCATTAGTTAGTGTATATCCCGAAACAGGAATTGTTGTGTTTGATCTTTGGTTATTATCGCTCCACCAAGGATTAATTGTTTTTGACAAATTAAACTCCCATCCTTGTTTTAGTCCAATACCATCAAAAGGCATATTAAAATATCCTGAGAACCCTTTATTTATGATTGTAAGATTAATCTCAGACAATGGTCTCATTTGGTTATCTCTATATCCTGCCAAATCAATATCGTAATTCGATGTGAAGTTATAGGCGTTACTACTAGATTTTTGTGAAACTCTCGTAACATTGTTTGGGGTTATTGAACTGTATTCTAACTTCATTTGTTCCCCAAAAACATTCTTTTCAAAACCAACTTTAGTAACCGCTAAATCAGTTAGGTTAGTTAGTACCTTATACTGTTTAACATAATACTCTGACCTTGTTTCCGTTAAATTATCAGGATTAATCACTCGTTTAAAAGTACCTGTAGTACCGTTATTGAATGTTGTGCCCGTATACCCAATGTTTAATACATTAAACGTATACACATCTGTACCGAATAATCCAGTCCCCAGTGAATACACTTGAAAGATGTTTGAATTTCTATAAGTTAATGATAACTCAACATACTCATTTGGTGTTAGTCCGTGAGGAGCAACGCAAGTAAATGAAATTAACCCATTACCATTTTGTGATGTATTAGTAATTGTAAACGCAATACCATCACTAGCCTTCCAAGTAATATCGTTAGAGTCACTTGAATAATATGTTAATTCTTTATCGTAATCATTATCTGAAGGATAAGTTAAATAATATGTCCAATTGTATGTGTAAGCACTTTTAGCTTTATATTGAAAGTATTGGTCCTTAACATCGGGTCTATAAAAATCAAACTCATAATACTGTGGAAACCCCCTCCAAATACCACTTTGTTTTGACGATTCGGGAGAAGTGTAATAAAGATTATCTCGAAATGGTATATAACCTGTAGTACCTGTATAAGCGTTATCGTATAAATAAGTGACTTTAAATGTAGGTCTAAAAATAGTACATACCTGTCTTTCATCGTCATACACTTGAGCGAGACTTACTGTAGCACTTCTGTCGTACTCGGTAATTTCCTGACTTTGTTCGTCAAGATTAATCGAAATTTTCTGATTAACAGATGGTGCACCCTTATACTTTAAACCACTTGGAACTATTGTATATCTATTCATCTAATGAGTATTTTGTTTTAAATCTGTCTAAAGCAGATTGCCCTTTAACCACACCGAAATAGAATTGGAATGGTGCTCCAACTAAAAATCTACTTGAAGTTTGTGGTGTTGAGGTGTATTTCCCTCCTACAGTCGGGTAACTTGTTACATTTCCGTCTACACTATATATGTACCCTCTAGCGGTTAAGTCATTAGCTATAGATGTTCCATTTAGAAAGTACTTAGTATTTGTTGTTGACCTATCTAACCCTTGATAATTATTCTGAATAATGTCTTGGGGGGTGGTTGCCCAATCATTTAATTGGTTTCCAAAAATCGTACTACTATCAGGATTTAATTTCCACTGATAAAATGGTACTAATTGTGATTTAATACCATACGGATATGGGTAGTATCCAACATTGTCCGAACCTCTAAAATTAATTCTACCAGGTGTTAGGTAGTCTTTAGTTTGTAAATCTTGAGTTGTTGATGAAAACCATACAGCCATAATTGGGTCTTCACTTGTACCTAATATGTTTGTTGGGTTAATTGCTCCAGGTCTAATATTGTAGTATTCAGGTGAGAAATTTACATTACCTATCTCCGAATTTATTGACATAAGTTGAGCTAAGTCGCCATCAATTCGTCTTTCGGGTCTTGAAAATAATTGATTTAGAGAATTGTCACCCAATGGTATTATATTAGATAAAAATGAATTATCCGTAATACGAGAGATTACAAATAGATTAACTAAGTCCGAAGTGTCCCCATAACTTGTAGAATCAATATTCGGTATTATATATCCTTTTGTTGATGAGTCGAAGGTTATTTCGGAATAAAAGTAATCTTTCATTCCTAAATTTATGATTGTGGTTGGAAATAATAAATTTAAATCATTTAGTGTTCCAACGTTCCCTGTTCTTTTACCAATAAATTTGTTTAAACTATCACTCCACGGACTACTTCTATAATAAAAATTATTACTATCCATATTGAAATAAACAACTTCGTTGGCAAACCTTGGATATTCAGGTTTATTCTTACTATCATAATAAGTGTTTACCTGTAATGGGAACATATATAACGAACCATTAATCCAATTATTCATAAAGGATTGAGAAAGTACTCCTCGACACAACCCATAGAAAAATCTAAATCTGAACCCCCA
>Ga0164293_10004699_pt1 | contig 11669 bp, 5 predicted proteins | sample GEODES118metaG_FD_111487 | JGI IMG/M metagenome (GOLD analysis project Ga0164293, IMG submission 111487) | Eutrophic lake water microbial communities from Lake Mendota, Wisconsin, USA - GEODES118 metaG | ecosystem: Environmental > Aquatic > Freshwater > Lake | place: USA: Lake Mendota, Wisconsin...
ATCGAACTCGAGAAAGCGACTTCCTCCGGAAAGGGCCGTGAACCGGTAAACCCGTTCCGTGCCCAGCGCCGTACCTCCACACGACTCCGCCTGTTGGTTCCAAACACCCGAAAAAGAGGGCGTTGAAGCCGATATGAACGGACCACAATCCGTGAGCTGGACCTCCGTGGCGCACGGGCCCGTGGCCGTGCACCCCACGCTGAACGTCACCGTCGCGGGATCCGGCAGTCCCGCATCCAGCAGCAGATAGTACGCCTGCCCACCGATGAGATCGATGCCGTTGGTGTACCCATTGTTGCCGATCATACGGCCCACACAGGTCCACCCGGTCGTGGAACAGCCATCCGATGCCGGCTTCACGAAGTAGTTGATGTCGTTGAACGAAGGTCCGGTCTGGTGATGGAAGGTATAGATGCCCGTGTTCACCGGCGTGAAACTGAAGATCCGCTCCGCTCCGATGGTCGGGAACCCGCAACCGCCCTGCGGGTAATGCCAGACGCCGTTCCCGTCCAGATCCACCGTGGTGGCCACGCCGCAGGTGAGCGGTGTGATGGAGCCGCACGGGCTCTCCACCTGGGAGCAATCGATGCGGAACGAGACGTCCAGTGCAGCGGTGGTGCTGCTGTTCTCCAGCCGCAGGTAGTAGTCCCGGTGGGCCAGCATCTGGATGGAATGATCCTGCGCACCACTCCCACTTCCGATGCAATTCGTGAGGTTACAAGGGTCATCCTGCGAACCGTTGGTGAACCATGAACACACCGCGCTTGACGACAACTGAACAATGGAGTATGTGCCGTTGGCCGGTGGCGAGAAGCGGAGAACACGCTCCTCTCCGATCACGGCCGCTGTGCACGCACCGTTCGCTTCATTCAGGACGCCCCAGCCTGCTGGCACGGTGACATAGTACACCGTGTTGCATGCCACCACCTGCGGCGATGCACAGGGATGAGGTTCCGGTATGCAATCGAGCGTGAACGAGACGTTGCCACCAACGATGGTCGACGGCTCGGCCATGAGCAGGTACCGTTGCTCGGCCACCACTGGGAACGAAGGGCTCGTAGCCGCCCCGTTCAACGTACCGATGCAGGTCCAACCTGTTGAGTCGCACCCCATATCACCGGACTTCAGATACCATTTGATCGCGGTGTGCGAGCCTGTTTGCTGGATGGTGGATGCCCCCGATGATCCGGCGCGGAACCAGAAGATGCGCTCGCGCCCGTTCGCGGTACCGCAGCTGCTCATGGAATAGGTGCCGGCGGCCGCATCGAAGGCTGCGGTGTAGTCCGTGCCGCACAACACACGTGGTGCCACTGTACAAGGCAGGATGTAGGGTGAAGGGGGGCCACAGCTGACGCAGCGCCACACCGGCTTGTACGTAGGACCAGTTGAAGAGGCGGTGCAACCGGGCATACGGAGCACGAGCTTCACGTTACCGGTGGCCGTGGCGGCCCAACGGATCTTCGGGAACGCACCACACACATCGTTCGAATGGCAGAGGACGGTATTGTTCGCGTCAAGCAGGGTGGCATTCACATCCTCCGGTGCGTAAGGCAGGATCGCACCATCCACCGGGCAGAAGGACCATTCATAGGTCTGGCCAGCGAGCACGGTGAACGAGAGGAAATTGTTGCCGGTGGCCAGCTCCATGCCAGCAGTACGGTTGAAGTAGTTCAGCGAAGTACCCCCGATCGCTGTGCCATAGAGGACGTTATTCGTGCATCCCCCACTGACGCATTGACCCGCTTGCGGCAGTGCACTGAGCGGCAGGAACAGAAGGATGAGCATGAACGGGACCAGGAACGTCGCACCCCTGGCCGAGCGTGGACCACATGATCCGGAGCGTAGCTGGCACATGGGCACAAGACTATCCCTGTGCGCGGCGCTGCACCACCCCACGTTCGTAGAGGGTCCCCTTCAGCGTTCTTCGCCGTATCTACTTTCATGGGGTGGCCGTGCACTGCTGATCGCAGCTCCTTTGCAAGCATGAAGCACGCTACACACTTCCTTCGCTTTCTCGGCTCCATCATCCTCGTCACCTCTGCGGTCACCGCGTCGGCCCAGACCATCAGCGCAGGTGGTCAGCACTCGCTGGCCGTATGTTACGATGGTACGGCAATGGCTTGCGGCAACAACGGGAATGGGCAGTTCGGCAACGGATCCCAGCTTGGCTCGTTCACGCTCACGCCGATCAACGGACTCACGGGCGTACAGGCGGTCGCCACCGGTGGCTCGCACTCCATGGCACTTGACGACCAAGGCATTGTATGGACCATGGGCCGTGGCGACAACGGGCAGATCGGCAATGGCAGCGCGGCGAACCAACTGGTACCCTTCGCGGCCTTCGACAGTGCCTTGGTGATCGCGGCATCCAACACATCCTCCTATGCGCTGAAGTCCGATAGCACCGTGTGGGGCTGGGGCTACAACTTCTACGGCCAGCTGGGCAACGGGGCGGGTGGTGACATGTGGTCCCCCGTAGAAGCGCTCACCATCACGGATGCGGTGGATATCGCCGCTGGCGGTCTATCCGTCTTCGCGCTTCGTGCCGATAGCACCGTGCTGGCATGGGGCTACAACAACTACGGGCAGCTGGGCAACGGCAATACCACCAACCAAGCGGTCCCGGTACCTGTGGTCGGGCTCACCGGCGTGGTGGACATTGCGTGCGGAACAGAGGTGGCCATGGCCTTGAAAAGCGATGGCACCGTGTGGACCTGGGGCCGCAACGACGGGGGACTCCTCGGCAACGGCACCACGACCAGTTCCAATGTGCCGGTGCAAGTACAGGGGCTCACGGACGTGGTCAGCATCGCGGCAGGCGACTGGAACTTCGCGGCGGTGAGGAGTGACAGCACGGTGTGGACCTGGGGCAGCAGCGCAGGTAACGCGGCCTCTCAAGTGGCAGGCATCGACCAGGTCGTGGAAGTAAGCGTGTTCCAACATTGGTGGGCCCTGCGCGCCGATGCGACCATGTGGACCTGGGGCTCGAACATCAACGGCCAACAAGGTACCGGGGATCAATGGCCGCGCAGTGCACCTGTGGAGGTCATCGGCAACTGCGACTTGAACGCCTCCGTGAATGAACGGTCATCCGACAACGTGATCCAGGCGACGCCGAACCCGATGGTCGACCACAGCACCATCCGTTCAACACGTACCATCCGTTCCTTTGAACTGTTCGACGCGGTCGGCCGAATGGTGAGCAACGGGTCGGTGAACGCATCCTCGTTCATCCTCGAGCGTGGGAACCTGCCATCCGGCATGTACCACCTGATCGTCCGAGCAGAAGGAGGATCAACTAGCATGCGTTTGGTCGTACCCTAGGGCGGCATCCGCGGCGCTCCGCAACCCCATGTTCGCGGAGAGGTCCCTGCGACCTGCCGCGCTTTCCCACGTCATGGTCATGCCTTGAAAACCAACCTCAACGACTGCGTGTTCCAGGAGAGTCCTTCGATCAGATCAGTTGGAGCCACCGCACCTGCTCCGACAGGAAGCGCATGAGGCTGCCATGCGCCACACAACTCAACAGCCATTAGGAATGTGGCGACCCGGAACTCGACCCCACCACTAAATTCCCAACGCAACGCCAATTGCTGGGCTGCGGGATCCGGAGCAAGACCAGATCCGATCATGGGGCCAAGCCCCACGTATCCCCGGGCTCCACCAGGGAACTTACCTCCAACCAAAAGCTGTGCACTCAACACGACTTCCGTCCGCTCAAGTGGCACTTCTCCTGCCCGGCCATCGGGATATTCGTAATTCAGGTTGCCGTTCAACCATAGAAGGGTCGGGAGTACGCGCACTGAAAGAGGACCCTTCAACTTATGCTCCCACAACACGCCCAAGCTGAACCCGGCTTGTGGTGAGTCAAAGAAGACCGGTATACTGTCGGCATAGGTTGCTGGCATATCCTTCACGTCCGCCAATTCCGGGTTGGCAAAACAAACTGCCGGACTGAAGAAGAACCCGAAGGTGTTGATACGTGGTGGAGCGACGTAGTCGTCCAGGCCGAACAACTGTAACGGTGGAATGATCGCGGCGACGATCCATGCAAGCAAGAAGTGCTTGTGCTCACTAACGATCATTGACGGCATGTGCGTAAAGGCGCACAAACAACTCCCAAAGTCTCTGGATCATTGTGACCGATCCTTCTGAACCAGTTTGGTCCTGGGCTTCGGGGCTGGAGCGAGGACCCGTTCGAGGACTTTCTATTTGGCCATTGGCTTGATCAGTCGATGCTCAAGAAATCCGCGCTCTGGTAGTGGCCATCGGCCTCCGGCTGCACCTGCATCAAGATGTCGCCTATCTGACGAAAGGCTGGTTGGCCAAGCTGCGGCTCCGAAGCGGAACCAGTGATAGCGCTGTGCCCCGGCTGCGATGCTCACGCACGCGCTCAGGCCCCGCTCCCAGCAGGCGACGCGCTCCATTCCACTGTGGCACCTGCGCGAAAAGGCACCAACGTATCCCCATCGAACGGGAATGTTCCGGGTACGGTCCACGCACCACGGCTCAGGGTGATGTTCTCCGTGTTCCTCGGCAGCTTGTAGTGGTCCGGTCCATGGAAACTGGCGAAAGCGTCGGGCTTGTCCAATGCCCCTGCGCGATCGAAGACCTCTACATACAGTTCGATGGCCGCGTGTGCCGTATAGATGCCCGCACAGCCGCAGGCCGTCTCCTTGGTGGGCCGGGCGTGCGGCAGGCAAGTTATGTGCCAAGGTTCCCTTCGCCTGCACAAGGCGAGCCCCGAGCAGACCACGTCGGTGAAGATCACCTTATCGCGCATTCCCTTAAGCTGGTCGAAGGCGCCGAGGCGGATACCGGAACGCTCCGACAGGTCGTACTGGAACGTGAGCCCTGCGCCTGGTCCGAGGAGGACATCTGTCCTGTCGATGGCATCGTTATCACGGAGCCAGGAGAGGCCGGGCCCGGCCTGCGCACCAAGCTCGAGCGGGGTTGTTGGGCGCTCACGTGCTGCCCGGTCAGCAGGGCCAGGGCGATGAACGGGATGTTCTCGTGCTTCATGGTCATGCGCAACTGGATCGTGAGCGCTGAAGCGGAACGAAGCATAGGTCCATTCAAGTAAAGGCCACCCCGGCCGCTGGACGATCCGACCGGGATCACAGTTCGCGCAGGTTGAGCCTACCGGGTGGTTGTTGACATGCTATCGCATGATCACAGCGCGCAGCACAGTGCGAACGCTATTGTTCTCCAAGGCAATCCAATACGCTCCATTGGCCAGCGCATCGAATTCCAATTGCGCACTGTTGCCGGACATCGTGCCTTGGTCCAGTAAGCGACCATCAGTGGAACGCACCTGCCATTGCGTGCTTCCGGCGAAACCACCCACATGTACCGTACCGGTGGAAGGGTTCGGGTACAGGGTGATCGCATCCTGTCCGCTCTCCTCCACGGCGGAAGGACCGGTCGGGCCGATGTGGTGTGCACGTACTGTCTGCCGCGGGTTCAGTCGATGATCGTCCCAGGTGATCGTTGTGCTGCCATTCCACTTCGCGGGCGTACTTCACCCTCCTCAGGTGGTGCAGGATCTCCCTGCCCCTGCGGATGCCTGCTGTTGAAGGACACGATCGCACCGCACTATCTTGGTCACGACCATGTTCCACACCATCCGAACACGCGCGCGATGCTGTTGGCTTCAGTTGGCCTTGGCCATGGGCAGTACGGTCCTGGGGCAGGAGCTCCGTGTTGTGGACCTTCCGGTGCCCGGCTTGGACGATGAGCGCATCCGTGCGCTCGCCATGGACCCCAAGGGCGCGCTGTGGTTGGGAACGGACCGTGGGCTGTTGCGCTTCGATGGAGGTGCCTTGGAACGTTACGAGAGCGACCCGGCGGATCCCCGTTCGATACCCAGCGATGCCATGTACGACGTGCTCGCGACGGCGGACGGATGGGTCTGGGCCGCCACGCCAAAGGGCATCTTCCGTGTGAACGCCCTCACCGGCGAGCGCGACCGGATGCCCACTGTGCGCGACGACGGCTCGTCCATACCGATCGAATGCCTTTCGCTGAGCCCTTCCAGCACCGGGCTTTGGGCCTTCATGGGGCGGGGAGGCCTGTATCATCTGGCCAACGGCGATACGGCATTCCGCGCGGCGAAGCACCCGCAGGGCGATCCCCGACGGCCTGTGGGTGGCTGGGAGGCTCCGGACGGGCACTTGTGGTATGCCGACCGCAATGCCGTGCGCCAACGGGATCCGAACACCGGACAGGAACGCATCTACCATTGCGCACCCCTCGGGCAGGATCCGAACAAGGTGCTCCTGCTGGACCTGGTGCCGGACCAATACGACCCGAACACGTTGTGGTGCACGAGCTGGGGACTGGGCCTGCTCCGGTTCAACATCCCCACCGGCACGTTCACCGCCCACTATTTGCACCTTCCGCTCGACGGGCTGCGGAACATCGTTCGCGACGTGGTCCAGCTGGGGCCTGGCAGTTGGTTGGTGAGCATGGACGATACCCTGCGCCTGTTCGATGGGCAGCGCATCACGACCGCACCCCAGGCCCCCGTGTCGCTCGGCCTGCTGGTCGATCGGGGAAAAGCCTACATCGGCTCCATCGGCAAGCTCCTGCTCGCAGCGCCGCCGGCCGCCGGCGTGGAGGTCCTCAGCGGGTTGGACCCGAAGGGCAGCATTCATGCGGCCGGCACGTTGGAGGACGATGGTTACTGGGCGGTCCGGTTCTACACGGACCGCAAGCTGATGCGCACGGACAAGAAGGGGCGCGTGCGTGAGGAGATCAGGTTCCCAACGCGGAGCACTATGTTCGAACCGTTCAAGCTGATGGTGTCGCAGCATGGCCCTGCCAGGGGCCACGTGTGGGTGGGCGCCACGAAAGGGCTGTGGCTGCATGTGCCCGGAAGCGGCACCCTGCAGGAGGTACCACTGACGCCCGATGGCGGAGAGGAGGATCCCTATCCGTACATCCTGGACCAGGCGGAAGATGCGCGGGGCCGGCTTTGGTTGATCACCAGCACGCATGGCTTGCTCCGCCATGATCCGACGGATCACCGCACGGTCGTTGTGCCCATGCCCGAGGACGCGACCATGGCGGACCTCATCTCGATCACGCAGCTGGACAGCGGCCACATGCTCGCCACACGGCGAATGGGAGCCCCGGTGGTCATCGACGTGAACGACCTGGTCACCCTCACCCTTCAACTTACCGACCGACAGCAGATGGGGGACGTGGAAGGCGCGATCGCGATCCCCTCCGGGGACCTGATCGTGTATACCCGCAGCATGGGGATCTGGCGCTTGGAACGTGGCGCTTCGGGAACGGCCTGGCGCACGCGTCGCCGCTGGTACCTGCCCGATCGTCCGGTGCTGCAGGATGCGACCTGCGACGGTCAGGGGCGTGTGTGGCTCAGCTCCGATCGTGGCGCGTTCCTGCTGGATGCCCGCAGCGACCTGCTCCACCCCTTGAACGAATTGATCGGTGTGCCATCGCGCATGACGGGTGAACTGGCGACCACCACGAACGGCGACGTCGTGCTCACGGGAAACGGCGTGGTCCGTTGTCCCGGCAGCTTCGAGCCCTTCACTGCGCCACGCAACCTCCTTCTGCGTAGCGTTCGGGCGAACGACAAGGACCTCACGGAAGCCTTTTCGCAAGGCGTGGCCGTGGAGCTCCCCTTTCATCAGAACAGGCTGACCATCACCTATGGTTGTGTCGCGCTGCTTGACGGGAACACCATCACCTACGCCTATCGCTTGATACGGAATGGCACGGCACAGCCGTGGACGCCGATGGACGATCAACGGCGCACGGACCTCATCGGACTTGCACCCGGCGACTACACGTTCCAATTGCGGGCAGAGGGCCCTTCGTTCCTGCCGGTCTTCACCGAAGCCGTGTTCAGCGTGGCCACACCGTGGTGGGCCTCCTGGTGGGCACGCCTTGGGCTGGTGGTGCTCGGGGTTGCGATGGTGAGCCTGCTGACCCGGAAGGTGCTGGCCGCGCGCTACCTGCGGAAGCTCCAGGTGGTGGAGAAGGAACGCGAGGTCGAACGGGTCCGCATGCGCATCTCCCGCGACATCCACGACGGTATCGGCAGTGGGCTTACCCGCATCATGCTGATGACCCGCAAGCTCGGCGGCGATCCGCAACAGGCGCAGCGTATCTCCCAGGCCAGCACGGAACTGGTGCAGGAGCTGGGCGAGATCGTCTGGACCGTGGACCCCCGCAACGATAGCTATGGGTCCTTCATCGCCTACATCCGAAGCATGCTGGCCAAACAGTTCGAGCACCTGGACATACAGCTGATCTTGGACCTGCACTGCGCCGCTGCGCACCGTGATCGGATCATCGGCCCGGAGCTGAAGCGCAACGTGTTGCTGACCATGAAGGAAGCAGTGAACAATGCCTTGAAGCACAGCGGTGCCAATATCATTGAGGTATCGCTTGACCTGCAGCACGATCGACTGGCGCTCCGAGTGAAGGACAATGGCCGCGGCTTCGACCCCACCACGGTGCGTGAGGGAGCCAATGGCCTCATGAACTTCCGCAAACGTGCGGAAGCGGTGCATGGCGAGGTGCAGGTGAACAGCGGAGCCAGTGGTACGGAGGTCCTTTTCACCGCGCCCGCACCCTCCACGAACATGTGATTCAGTGGCCTGAACCATGCCGATACCTTCGCTGCCATGCCCATCCGTATAGCCATCATCGAGGACGATCGCGACATGCGCATCGCGTTCGAGGAGGCCGTGCGCGATGGCGCGGACCTGGACCTGCGGGGCAGCTACCCCAGCGTGGAGGCCTTTCTGGCCCGGCCTGAGCGGTTGGAGGACCTCGACGTGGTCCTCACTGATATCCACCTGACCGGGCAAAGCGGCATTGAGTGCATCGCCCAATGCAAACCGAAACGACCGCAGCTGCAGTTCCTCGTGATCACCGTGTTCGAGGACAACGTGCATCTCTTCAATGCGCTGGTGGCCGGCGCAACAGGGTATCTGCTGAAATCAGCGACACCGCCCGAGATCGTACAGGCGATCCAGGACATCCACCGGGGCGGGTCGCCCATGTCGCTCGCCATCGCGCGCATGGTGGTGGCCAGCGTGCAACAGAAGCAGGTGAACGTAGCCTTGATGAAGAGCCTCACCCCTCGTGAGAACGAACTCGTGCAGCTGCTCGCCGAAGGGTATCCCTACAAGGAGATCGCGGACCGGCTCGGCCTCAGCATCGAAACGGTGCGCACTTACATCCGCGCCATCTACAACAAGCTCCAGGTGCACAGCCGCACGGAGGCGCTGAACAAGTTGTACGAGCGGTAGGCAGACCCCCCCTCCACGAACATGTTATGGTGAAGGTGCTGGTGACGACGGAGCTTTGCCGGCATCAACCCCTGCTCCCCGATGCGCCGTCACTTCCGCACCCTCTGCACGATCACGCTCCTCGCTTCCCTGGCCGCTGACCAGGCCGTTGCACAGAACAATGATGACTACCGAAGCGCCGCCTCGGGCGATTGGGGCAACGCGGCCACCTGGCAGCGCTATACCGCCGGCACCTGGGTCGCTGCAGCGTTCGCGCCTTCGCTTGCCAGCGGCGTCATCACCATCCGCACTGGACATTCCGTCACGCTGTCGCCCGGCAACCTGACCATTGACCAGACCGTGGTGGACCTCGGCGGTACCTTGAGCACCGGCCTGTTCGCGAGCTTGAACGTGCAGGACGGCCAAGGCATCGACCTGCTCATCAACGGCACGTTGCTGCATTCCACCAATTACCTGAACGGTCCGGGGTCCATTGTGGTGGCCAGCGGAGGCGCGTTCAGCTGCTCGACCGGCTACATCGGCTCGGATGCCGTGCTGGAGATCCAGAGCGGAGGATCCGCGAGCAGTTCGGGTACCTTCTACCTCGGTGGCACCGTGAACAACGCCGGCACCTGGACGATGCTCAACGGACGCCTGACATCGACGGGCGGTGGCGCACAGGTCTTCAACAACCTGAGCGGCGGTGTGCTCGCACTGAACGGCTGGGATGATCCGGCATTGGGCCTCTCCTTCATCACCGTGAACAACGCGGGCACGATCGAGCAGAACAACAGCCCCGCGGAGTTCACCTGGTGGGTGGCAACGCTCAACAACAGCGGCACCGTGAACGTGAACGGTGGCAGCTTGAAGCAGAGCAGTGGGACCATCACGAATTCGGGGGTCTTCGCCTTCGATTCGGGTTCGGCACTGCGCCTTTCGGATGGCACCTTCACCAACAGCGCCGGCGGCTCCCTCAACGATCTGCCCCACCTGATCGTCGAATACGGCACATTGAACCTCAACGCAGGCAGCACCTGCGATGATCTGCCCCTGATCACCCAGACCAATGGCACCATCGATGTGGAGCAACCCCTGACCGTGCAGCAGTATGACCTTACGCAAGGCAACTTCACCGGACCGGCCGAGGTGTCCATCCCTCCGGGCGGGGTCTTCAACCTCACCAACGGGTATGTGAACTCGGATGGGCTCCTGCATCTCTCCGCAGGCGCGACAGCCAGCACCAATGGCTTCGCCTTCCTCAACGGCACGATCAACAACGAGGGCACATGGACCATGCAGAGCGGGCGTACCCACAGCAATGGTTCCGGCCCGAACGTGTTCAACAACCTGCCCGGCGGCACGCTCAACCTGAACGGCTGGGATGACAACGACTTGGGCTGGACCTTCACCAACCTCAACAACGCAGGCACCATCAACAAGAACAACGGATCCGTTCAGTTCAGCTTCTGGAGCACGGCGTTCGTCAACCAGGCCGGTGGCGTGTTCAATGCGTTGGACGGTGTCACCTACTTCAGCAACGGCAGCTTCGGCCCCTGCGCGGGCACCTTCAACATCCTGGCGGATGCGACCCTCGACGCCGACATCGACCTGCGCTTCGCCGGGGCCACGATCGTGAACGACGGGGCCATCATCGCGCCGAACGCCGTGATCCAAGGCCCCGATGGATCGGCCCTCAGTGGCGCGGGCCACATCCACTACCTCCGCATGAACGGCACGGCCGACCTCACCCTCGGTAGCGATCACCGCGTGGATTCAGTGCTCACCCTCACTGCGGGCCGGATCGTCGCGGGCGACCATGACCTCTACCTGCCGCGCGTGGCGTCCAACAGCCTCGTTGGTGGCGGCGCCTCCAGCTACGTGCTCACGGCTGGCACTGGTGGCTTGAAGCGCGCGGTGAACGGCACCACTCACCTGTTCGCGGTGGGAACGGCCACCTCGTACCTGCCTGTGACCATGGACTTCGTGACCGGTCCCGCAGAGAACTTCACTGCACGGGTGATAAACGCCGTGAGCACCGCATACGACCAGCCCGGTGTGGCCACCGGCATACCGGTCACCCAGCACAACCTGCTCAACACGTGGGTGATCACAGAGGAAACGCCCGGCGGGAACAATGCGCAGCTCATCTTCCAATGGAACGCTGCGGACGAGGGAACATCCTTTGACCGGAACGCCTGCGCAGCACTTGCCTATGACGGGCTCGCCTGGTTGGTGGTGGACCCCTTCGCTGCGGCACAAGGCAGCGGCCCCTTCACACAGATCGGCCTCTCCTTCGATGGCTTCCGTGAGTTCACGGTGGGCGATGAGGCCTCCCTTGCGTTGACGGTGGGCATTGACGACGCTCCGGGCACCTCGCCCGTGAGCGCCTTCCCCAACCCC
>Ga0164293_10004702_pt1 | contig 11667 bp, 11 predicted proteins | sample GEODES118metaG_FD_111487 | JGI IMG/M metagenome (GOLD analysis project Ga0164293, IMG submission 111487) | Eutrophic lake water microbial communities from Lake Mendota, Wisconsin, USA - GEODES118 metaG | ecosystem: Environmental > Aquatic > Freshwater > Lake | place: USA: Lake Mendota...
AACAATCCAACACACGGGTTCAAAAGAAAAGGGAGCCGAAGCTCCCTTAACAAACCAACTGAAAGTCTTTTACTTGTCAGTCCATTCTAGGTCGTCGTTTTCTCCAACAGTCAGCACTTGGCCGGTTGTGCCTACATCTAAGTTCTTCCAAGAAGACCCGTCCCAATACTTAATGTCGCCCTTGGCATCTCCATTGCTGAACCCAGGACCCGCGGGCCCTGTTGCGCCTTGCGCACCTTGTGGCCCCGCCTCGCCAGGAGGCCCAGGTTCTCCAGGGAATCCCTGTAGCCCTTGTGCCCCTGCTGGTCCTTGCGGTCCTTGTGGGCCTGTTGGACCTTGTGAGCCATTAGAGCCTGGGTCTCCCTTTGGACCTGCCTCTCCAGCTGGGCCTCGTTCCCCAGGAACCCCTGGAGCGCCAGGAGGCCCAGGATTACCCTGAGCGCCTTGTGTTCCCGGTTGACCTGTTTCACCAGTTGGTCCAACATCGCCAACCAATGCCAGTAATTCCCAATCACTTGATTCTATGCTCGGAGTCTGAGTTGTTTGTGCTACAACGCATATCCAGCTGCTTCCTCCATAACTGACGGTGTCGTTTCGAAAATAGACAGTTGATGGGGCATAAGGTCCTTGCCATGCTACCCCAATAGGCCCTCGTGGACCCGTCGGTCCCGTTGGTCCTTGTGGTCCTTGTGGTCCTGTACTTCCAGATGCTCCGGCTGGACCCGCAGGTCCAGTAGCACCATTGCTGCCAACAACCCTGCCGGCATTGACCAATCGGCCGCTGACAAATCGCAGAATCAAATCGTTTTGCTCAATGTAGGCCGTCTCTATTTCATCAAGCTGCACTTGCGGAACAGGAACTTGTGACGCCTGAGTAGCCAAAAACGTAGCCACCCTATCGGACGAAGATCCGATATTTGCGGCTATTTCAACAGGACTAGCATCTGGGTACCTTTTTCGGTACCTCAAGATGCGTAGCTCTGTATCTGTAAATGTTGATGGCATTACTTGTGCTCCTTATTGGGGCTTCCTGGTCCTGGCGTACTTGTTGATATCGGCCATGGTAATCTCTGGCTCTTCCTGCGCAGGCTCCGGGGCAACGCTTGGAGCAGGCTTCTCAGCCTTCGCCTCCCTGTCAGATTCCAAGAATCCAAGACGGCTCTCAATCATCTCAAGGACTTCCTTCTCATTTACAATTTTCCCAATGGTTGAGTCTTCGTCAACGCCCAAGGTGTAGCTACCAAAGCGATATACGCCATCGTTTGTTGTGATAACTCCTCGCCCAATGGCAGTTCGGACCAAGTGACGCATTCGGGCCTCACGATTAGGAATTGCGTAAATCTTTAGGAACTGTTTTGGATTGCGCTCTGCGTAAGTCAAAACGTTTTCAAATGCGATGATTTCATCTTCCTCATCGTAGAACATTCCACATAGCGATGCGACCTCAAGAAGCCTTCTTCCTTTCAGTTCAGAGGCTAACGTGATTGCCTTTGCATTTAGGAGTTTGTCCTCAATACGTAACTTTGACTCAACTTCTGGCTGTAGCCTTTTGAATAAAGCGTTTCCATTAAACCATGGAGATTCCGGGTTGTTTGGATGATTTGTCAAAAAATCAAGCAACTCTTTGTTTGACTTATGCACGACCATAGGCTCACCTACATTAAAGTGAAACCGCTTATAACGAGTCCGGCCATCAGGTAAAATCGTTTCCGTTAGTCTATGGACTACACCATCCAAGGTCTTGTATTCCGAAAAATGGAAAGTGCTCCCATTGCCGGACTGCAAAAGAAAGAACTCAAAATCGCTTTGTTTAACTGGCATTTTTAAAAATTTATGACACTATAACACATAAAATTTTGTTCAGTTCCAAAACAAAAGCCCCCGCCTTGTGGGCGAGGGCTTCGTTTCCTCCGATAAGAGGGGTTACGCTGCGTACAACAAGCCGTGGTTGTTGGCTGCGCGCAATTCAACACCGATGGAAGAGTAGAAGTCTACTGTGAATCCATCTTTACCGTTAGAGCGAGCGGCTCCAGCACCGGCCTCCGGAGTGGTGATACCCTCTTGAACGGTACGACGGAACTCAAGGCTCTGACCCAACAGGTCTTGCTTGTAGCGCAAGTTGATGAGTGGGTTGCCACGATCGTCGGTACCCATGTTCAAGAACAGCATGGCTTTGTCCCAGTTGATGCCTGAAGTGGCAGGAGCAGGGAATAGGGCCTCGTTGGCGAATGGGTAGTACAGAACAAAGTTCAAGATTTTGTCCATGAACTTGTACTTGGTAATGTTCAGTCCGGTCATAAGACCATCGCCGGAGAACACACCGAAGCTGATGCCACCGTTCAAGGTGTAGTCGCGGAGTGCGAACTGAGCGTCAGCATAGGCAGAGCTACCGCAAAGCACAGTAAACTCGCTTCCGTTACTGTTCAAGCACATCAAGCGAACTTGCTCGGCCAAGTCTGTTTCCGCAATAGCAGAAGAATAGGTTCCAACAACACCATCTGCCTGAATTCGTGGCAAGATACCATTACCTCCAAGGCGACCAGACATTACGTTACCAGTTGTAGCTGATCCGTTTGACTTTGCGGCCAAGATGTACATCTCGCGGTCCATGGCCATCTCTTGCATGGTTTCCATCTCGTTGATGTAGTAGTAAGACCACTCGCTGTCAGACTTCTTTACGTACTTGAGGTTAGAGCCCTGAGTCGTGGAACAAACCACAGAACGACGCATAATACCGAGGTACTCGCTGACCTGGTTTTCCTGCCATACACGACCGGATGGGCTATCAGAATATTCAGCCTGCAAGTTGTATAAGTGAGCAAACTTGATTCCGGCAGTTGCGATACTTACACCAAAGTTGGTACCCAAGGCTTGAAGCTGTAATGTACCAGAAGCCCCATTACCTCCACCACCACTAGTGATACCGGTAACAATCGCATAAGCATTGTTCTCAAAGCGAATTACATCTCCGGTCAAGAACGAAGCTTGGGTGCCGGCTGCGTATGTGACTGTTCCAGTTGTGTCTCCAGAAGCACCAGTAGCGGCAGATGCAGCAACCGATTGACGGAATTTGCCTTTTTCAAACCAGTTGAAAACATCGTTACCGACAACGGGGTTCTTGCGACCGATACGGCTCAAGAGGGTTGTAATGGTGTACTGAGGGAAGCGATACGTGATATAGTCGCTGAAATCGGGTTTTTGGATTCCACCAAAAACGTAGGTGCTATCCACATTACCAGTTCTGATGGTATTTGGGGTAGCATTGTTTGGATTGATTGTATTAATGTAAGCCATTTTTTTGTTTATTTAAGTTTAGAACAAAGGTTTTTCACCCTTTCTCAACCTTTCAACTTCGGATTCAACAGTAGACAAAGCCTTTCGTGGAGTAGCCTCGGCGATATTTGTTGCCTTCGGTCTCTCTACGTTGGACAGGTTTTGAATCACAGCGGCTTTTCCTGAATTCTTGGCGCTACGAGTAGCGTACTCAAGTACCTTGTCGAACATTTCCAATTTGTAAGCGCTTTGCACCATCTTTTGGAAATCCGGTTCTCCATTAGGCTTCAGGAAGTGCTTGATCTGGAACTCAGTTGCCTTAGCCTTATCGTTGTAAGTGGTGAGCATCTTTTGAATGCTTGCCCGGTCTTGGTCTTTGACCTTGACCCTGTCCACCTTTTCGATGCTATTGATTGCCTTGCGAAGGTTATCATCGTAAACACGCTGATGCTCCTGCGCTTGTAAAGCAACCTGTTGCTTCTGAACTTCCTGCTGCAACTTCAAGTCCTTTCGTATCCTCTTCGCATTAAGGCGAATTTGGGTCTCGTCAAGGGAGGCAATGTACTCATCAAGTTCCTCCTTTGTATCAAAGTCGGATTTAAGCTCATACGACAAAAGGTCCACATCTGGAACTGAGTCGTAATCAAGAGTAGACAAGCCTAAATAACTCAGCCAGTCGCCTCCCTGCTTCATGATCTCATTCGCCTCTCGGATCATATCACTGGCGAATACGGTCTTGGTGGATTCTTTCGTTTCCTCCAACTCCTGTTTTAGGCTCTTGAACTTTTCTACAAAATCTTGGGAGGTGTTAACTCCCTCAAGTCCAAGGTCCGAAAACTCGTTTTTGTACTTTGTTACGAAATCATCCGCAGCAGGTACTTCAACGCCTTCGTCCAAATCAATGTCGAAATTGAGGTCCGTGTTAGGGTTCTCATCTGCATTAACATTTTCTGCACCCGTTTCGTTTGCAGTATCATCAACATCTGCCTCTTCCTCCAAGTCTTGGGTAGTTTCTGCCGGAGCTTCGGGAGTTTGTGCCACAGGCTGTGGAGGCGCCTCTGGCTGACCGTTAAGGGCGTTTAGTGCCGCTTGTTCGTTCTCATCGCCTATGGGCGAATGAGATTCCGCCTCGCCCGTCAGTTTCTGAAGGGCTAGCAAATCTAAATCTTCTGACATGTTTATTGGGTTTTTTGTTCTTTTAATGCCTCAATGATGAGGTTGAAGTTCTGTTCTTGCTCTTTTTTGAGCATATCAAGTTGAGTTTGTTGCTCCATCGTGCGATTCTTTAACTCCTCCCTTAACATTTGGAGTTGTCCTTTGTTCTCGGAACGAGCCCTGTCAACTTGAATTTGTTTCTCAGTATCTCCAATGATTTGCTGTTGAGCCATCTGTTGTTGCATCATCATTTGCTGTTCTTGCGATTGTTCCGCTTGAGATGCTTTTCGGTCCTGGAGTGCAAGGAACTTCTTGACGCCCTCTTTGGTGTCTGGATTGAATAAAAGAACCATAGCCTCGGAAATACTTAGGCTGTTAGCCTGTACAGCGGAACTAACAAGTTGCTCAAACTTCGGCCTATTGTTCATAATATCATCGGAGTTAACCTTGATAAAAATACCATAATCCTGAAGAGGTACATCTTCATCAATCTCCATAAGGTCAATGCCGATTTGCGAGACAATTGGCTCATATTGTTCTTTTAAGAATGGGAAAATCGTCTTGATGTAGTTGGCATACTTCTGCAACAGCTCGTTCTCAAAAATTTCAAACGCTTTGTTCAACGGCTGAGTAATAAGACTGCTTTGCATGACCGCCATCTGATTCACTCCAACAAGAGAATCCCCTTTTTGAAAGCCTTGGCGAGCGTCGTTGATTCCGGAAATCTTGTCGATCTCCATGTCAATGTACGACGCCAAGTTGAGGTATAGGTTAATGGAATTGGAGATACCCGTGTCAATGCTCGGGAACGGGTTACCATTGGGCGGTACCGCCTCCTGTCCGCTACTCGTAAACGCAATACCGGAGGTCTTCAGGTAGTACATCACGTCCTGCAACTGCAGGTTGTCCGGCTTGTAGCGAAGGTCGTAGACAAAACCCTTACGGCCTGCCGTTGACATCTCCTGCTGCACGGTGTACATGATCAGGTCCTTGAACTCCTGCAGAGCAGACATCTCCTCAACCTTGGACACGGTCCTAAAGTTGGTGTACTGAGGAGAGATAATCGTGTAACTGTACTCGGCTTTCACCGGATTGTCAACGCTATCCCTAACGATGTTATTCATCTCGCCCCATTCCTTCACAATGCTAGACCCCACAAGGGTCGCCTTGCGAATTGTCTCAACATTCCTTGTTTCAATGCGTCCTCCATTCTCCTTCTCCTTTTCCGTCAACTTTGGTCTTTCGTCTTTCCCGAGGATCTTGACATGCTCACCGCCATATTGGTCCACGGTTACCTTGGCGCGTACCTGGCGAATGTCCCTCCACTCCGCGTAAAACACCAAGCACATAAACTGATTGTTCACGGTGATGTAAGGCAACAAGAAGTTCGTTCCGTTCTGCGAATAACCGCCCCATAGCCAAGAACCTTGGTCGTACCTTATCGTATTCAACTCCTCAAGCGTCAAGCCATAGGTGTCGCAGACCTCTGTTACCGGAGCATAGCGCCATTCACCAATGAATGCGGATGTACTAAAGCTGTCGTCAAAGACGTAAGGGTCCACGATGACATAGCGCGGGTCTACACGACGGATGTGTGGTTTTCCATACTTGAGCTCGTGCTTACCAATAGCCCGGCCGGTTATCAGGATGTCCCTCCAAAAGGCAAGCCTGGTCTGCACGTATTTATCCCTCTCAATCTCATAGCGCAAGATGGAGTCCATGGTGCGCTCAATGGGTTCCTTGTAAGAGGAACGCATGTAGAGGTCCAATTCTTCTTCAGAGTACGGAATAAAATCCGGCTCTTTCATCTCAATAAGTTCGCCTGTCGGGTCAATCTTTGGAATGACAGACATCATAATCTTTTGCGCTACAATGGAAGATTTCTTCTTCATCTTCCTAGATACAGCATCACGATTTAGTGTCTTACACGATACGTCCAGCTTCTGAATAGCCACCTCCCCTTCCAGGAGGTTGACCTTGTTTCGAATCTTGTTGAAGTTAATCCACAATGCCGGAAGGCTCCGGCCGTTGTAATCCTTCTGCAGGAAGTCAAACTTCTTGGAAAGGTCGTAGTCTCCATTGTAGAAGTTCATGGACCGGTCCATAGCCGTGTAAAGGTTGGGAATGTAACCGTTCGCCACCGTCTGCCCAAGAATAGCCAAGATGGCTTGCTTGTGATAATCCTCCCCCTTCTGCGAGTCTTGGACCCACATATTGGGGAAAGTTGTTTGTATTGCGGTAGCGCTCATTTACGTTGTAGTTTTCCCTCCTTACTGAAAACATAGTCAAATCCCTTGAATAGGTCATTGCTTGTCTCTTTTCTTAACAAACGACTTTTGGCTACCGTTCGTAAATTAATCAAGGTAAGGCCCCAAGCATCTACTCGGTCATATTTTCTTTTTTTGTTTTCTGGGTTGTAATTGGCCAAATCCGACAGCAAATCGGAGTAATGGTAATGTTCAATGTTGGACGTCAGATCATCATCAATAACGCCAATCATCTGATCCTTAACCATTTCGTCCATGTAGACCCCGTATTCTATGACATTCCCCGGTCTGGATAATTTGCCAATCTTGGGTGGTTTTTTCGCCAGAAACTTCGTCAAGTCCCTATCCTGGAAGTAGGATATCATTCGGGCTCTGTTTCTTTCAATCAACACCGTGCAGGTGTTCTTCTTGCTGTAGTACTCCACCGCTAGGGCGCATTGCTCGTAAGCCTCGTTCATGTCCTTGGGCTTGGCCGTGTACTGCAACACGGCACCACCGCTGTGCGTTTCCTCTTCCCCTAGGTGCAACCCCTTCGCGATGAAGAACGACAGGTCCGAGCCAATGCCTTCTTTCTTGGCACCATCCGTCGGGTCACACCCGGCGGCATACTGAACGTCGTCAGAGGGTTCCTCCAACATGATGACGTCCCCGTCTTCCTTGGGAATGAATACCACCTTGTCGTTGGATTTACGGAATAAACCCCTCTTCATCTTGGGGGGATGGGTGTCCAAGTGCGCAATCCGGTTGTTAATCAACTCCACGTCAAAAGGCGAATCACCCACCTGGATGAACATCTCCTCAGCCTCCAAGGGGTACTGAACGATAAAGTCGTAATACCGCTTCATGGACTGCTTGCGCTTCTTCTCGCGCTCACTAAGGATATACTTCAACCCCTCAATGACGTTCTCGTTGCCTAGCTCGTTGTCAATCATAAAGCCGCTCCAGCCGGCAGCAAAGTAGCGGATAAGGCCATAGCCCTCCGCGTTGTACCAAAAGTCCTTGAAGTCATCGCCATTCTCTGCAGCATCTCCCGCCGTACCGGCCAGGATGGGAACGCCCTTCCGGGTAATACCGTCATCCGCTGCCAAAGCCGGCTCTGTATAGGACCAATTCTGCTTGAGCTGACCTGGGTCCCACTTACCGGGCTCCTCGTACACCACCATGCGCATACCGGATCCTTCAAACGACGTTGGCTCAGGCGAACGACCAAAGATGACCGAGTTAAGCCCAACCTTCTTGATGTTGCCATCCTTGTCGCGAATCTTCTTGGCGAACTCTAGGCGCGATGCCGAGTTACCGGCCATAGATGTAGCGCGCAGGAAAGACGGCAGGTTGTTGTACCCGGTCTTCAGTACGTCGCTCATAAACTTCTTCATGTCCTCCTCGGACTTGGATGTGAAACCAATCTCCGAATAGGGATTGTGGATCGCCGTGCAGTACATCGCGTTGGCAAGGCTGTAGGACTTGCCCCAACGGCGCCGTCCACCAAGGATGACGCCACTACCGGTATTGTCCGGGTAGAGGCTTGACTCGCCGTACAGGCAAGACTCAATAAGGTTGAAGAACTCCGCGTTGCACCTTCGAAACTCCGGGGATATAAGACCGCCGTTCTTGGACTTCATCTTCCAGAAGTAGGTGTACATGTACATCATCCCACAGATGCCATCATGCCCAAACCTCGTCCTGCGTATCTGCTCATTCTCCCACTTGGACTGCTCGGTCCGGCTAGAAAACGAAGGAATGATCATCTTCTTGGGCTTGTAAGTGGACATTTGTATTTGTCCAATCTTGTCCAAGTAGTACCTGACCCTCTCGTTGACGTCAAAGGCGCTGTTGAAAAGGTAATCAACCAGGCTTTGCTTCATGCGTGAAAGCTGTCAATGGCGGACATCTCGTCCTCGGCAGAAGAGTCCTTCTGCATGTTTATGTTCATCTCCGTGTTAATCATGATCTCAATGGCCTTGCGTTGCTTGGTCAGGTCAATGAGCGATGCGGAAAGCTTCTTAATCTCGTCTGCCTCTAAGCCTTGGGCACCTTTGAGTCTTTTGCGTATCTCGGACAGCGCTGCCTCCAAGGCTTCCAGGGACTCTCTCTCCGAGCCAATGCCCTGCATGTCGTGGTATGCCTCAATGTACTTACCAATCTTGTCCTTGCGGACTGAAGACACGTTGAGGAGTGCCTTTTGATAACGCTCCTCGGGGGATAGGTTCTTGTAGGGGGACTTCCAATCCGCGTACAGGGCCACGAACTTGAACTCGTCCGAGGTTATGCCCTTGAACTCCGTGAGGATGGACAAATGAGGATTGTCATCAAAGACATCCTCTTGACTTATTTTGAATAGCATACAACGTTAACCAAGGCTTTTTGCCTTAGTTCTGCTTTTAAGCAAAAAACCTAATTGAGACTAAGAGCTTAGTTGTAACGCCAGTGTTTGAACCGCTTGAAGTCCAAGTTGCGATGACGAAACTAGACGCTTCTTCTGCGGTGCCAAGACTTACACGAGGTTGCGCGTTGTTGGCCGAACTTTGATTTCCAGGCGTAATATTTACCACAGAATTTGAGGATATGTTTCCGGATGTAACAACGCCTGGAAAGTCAACCTTCCAGTATACATTTGATGAAAGGCCATTTAATGTTCCACCTGTAACAGTGGTAACGGTTGGCGAAACGCCCATGGTGTTGTACAGCGTGTTTCCAGTCGCCGCTGCTGTTGTGTTTACATCAATTGTTCCAACCCACTCCTTGTATCCTTTTTCTGCAAAAATAGAGTTTCCTGCAACGCCAGCGAGGGAAGTCGTTGTTGTAAAAATAACCGGTGAACTAGCTGGTTGATTCATCTCAACTATGCGAGAAGACGTTCTGTCAAAAACTTGCGTTATGTAATCTTGGTTTACGAAAACTTCGCCAAGGGATACGACCTGCCCGTTTACATTTGTTGGCGATCCAATAGATGTCAACCCAAAGATTGACTTGATTGATGCCAATGTGTTGTCGGCAATCCTTGAATCTCCGTTCGTGAATACCAACAAAGTCTTCGTGGACTGCGTGGCATACGCATAAACCACTTGGTTCCTGTTGATGGCTCCAGGAGAATCCGGGGCTCCAGCAAGTGTCTGAAACGAAAAGTTAAAAAGTTGACTCATTAGAATCCGGGAATAATGGTTGTAAGAGGAGTTGTGGTAGCCAAAACTAAACTATCTGGGGTGTCAAGGTAAATTTCGCTGACCACGCCTGTAACTCCCGCATCAATAAAACGACGGTCGTCTGCAATAACCCCTGCGGATTTCAGCTTTGAGAAAGCAAAAATGCAACCAGATGCACCGGATGTGGACGCATTCAATACCCGGTTGTTGCTCATAAAGAGAAGTGGGAACTCCAAGGACATCAGCTTGACTGCATTATTCGTTATTGCGGCAGTACGAAGTTGAGCCGGAGTCCTGTTAATAGCAAACTCAAAGCACTTGTTCTTGAATACATACTGAACATTGGAAGAACCCGCTGCCGTTAAGTAGGCAATGGCGATGTGCTCCAAGTTGACGATGAAAGACCCTGTGGCTGTAGAAACACCCGTGACAGGAGCATCGTATTTACCAATACCACTGACGGTGCTCGTTACCTGGGTGAGTGTACCCGATGCGCTCGTTAGAGTCCCATAAGACCCCGTGGTGATGGTCGCTACCCGATTGGCACCAATCTGCGCATCGTAGAACTCTACGTACCGGTTGTTACCTCCCCCGGAGTAAGCCCACTTAAAGTCGTCAGAAGAAATAGCCGTCTCACGAAGGGAAACCGGAGTTCCTGTTGGAACATTCCCATTGCTGTTAATTACTTCGGTAAAGCGAATTGCACTTGCCATAATTTTGTTAGTTCTGCATCATTAACAATACGGCTTTGTGCTTTGTTCACTCCTCGTCTTCCCCAAAGACGTCGTCCAAGTCGTGATCAATCTCTATGATCGCCCCAACCATCGTGAGCAACTTGTCGCAAAACTCCTCGTCCTCCCAATCAATCATCCCAAAAAAGCACACAAAACCCAACTCATCAAAGTGCGACACCGTGAAAATCTTGTTCTTTTCGTCGTAATCGCTGATTTCGCCAAATTGAAAGATCGTGTACCGGTCGTCTTCGTGCTTTATGACCTTGTGCGTGGCACTCCGCCAATACCCCGGGCCATCCGCTTCGTCGCTCATCCAGGACGAATTCACATATTCAAAACCGTATGGCTCTAAAACTCTTCCCTCTATTGATTCATCTTTCATTGGTAAGTATTTTGTCTTTGTAGTCCCCCCTTGTAGTCATCAAGTTAAAGGCTTTTTCATAAAAAGCCAAGTCCTTTGACACAAGGTCTCTGTAAAGATAATAGTTTTTCTCTATAAAATACCTTGCATGATCGTACTTTATTTTCTCAAAATCCTTCCCGGACTCGTAGTAATCCTCCATCATCTCCACGATGATACCCGGATACGACATAACGATGTTCATGTTCATGCCCCTATAACCACCCTAGGGCTCAATAGTTTCGTTTGAACGCACCAAAGAGACCGTGCTTGAAACCAAATGTTTCCCCCTATCGCCAACAAAAGCCATGTTGTGGTTAATCAACCACTCCTTCCCGGACTTCACCATCCAGCCCTCGCCAACCAAACCCTTAACCGCCTTGTGGTACGAAGATCGATCAGGCTTCTTCCCCACAATAGGCTCCACCCACTCACAATACCCCTGAAACTCCACCTGAACCACCCTGGAACCACTCTTCAGCCTGGTCATAACGTACATAGCCAAGGCAATCTCCGATGGCTTTAGCCTAACCAAAGCCTCCAAACCGGGAATAAACATCTTTACAAACCTCGCCCTGTCCCATGCAGACCTCCCTAAAACACTAATACGCTCATCCGAAAGGAATTCCTCCCCCGTCTGAGTATCCACAAGCTGCCTCTTCCTTAAAAACTTTGCCATATCGTAAAAGTAACCC
>Ga0164293_10004704_pt1 | contig 11667 bp, 10 predicted proteins | sample GEODES118metaG_FD_111487 | JGI IMG/M metagenome (GOLD analysis project Ga0164293, IMG submission 111487) | Eutrophic lake water microbial communities from Lake Mendota, Wisconsin, USA - GEODES118 metaG | ecosystem: Environmental > Aquatic > Freshwater > Lake | place: USA: Lake Mendota...
CTTGTCATCAATGCCAAACCAAAAGCAAGAGTTTTACCAGAGCCAGTCTGACCTCGGCCCAAAATATCTTTGCCAGCAATTGCATCAGGCAGTGTTGCTTTTTGAATTGGAAATGGCTTTTCGATTCCAGAGGTATGTAACACCTTGGTAAGCGCAGCGTTAACGCCTAAATCTTTAAATGACATATATCAACCTATCAAGACATGATGCGCGTCTTGGTGGAGATTTGAGATTAAGACTCGCAAAGTATTTGTAACATACAAATAACTGGATGTAGGCCTTAAGTATACCTCAGAAAAGAAAGATCAATCACTAACTAAAACTCCTGAGCGGCGCTTAAAATCTAAGGCCTTAATTATTGAAATAATTGAATTAGTGACTAATCCTTATATAAAGCATTCCAAAAATTGTGTTGGTCTACTGTGGAAACTATGTAATTTAAGACCCTGCTTGAAGTGTTGTTGATTAAATATTCTGAAGGTAAATTTTTGACTGGATCAGTTTTTAAAACAATCTCCATGGCTTGAATTACATTTTCAGGCTTTGTACCAGACATAACAATTGAGCCTGCCTCTAAAGCTTCTGGTCGCTCCATTGAATCTCTAATTGTCAATGCTTTAAATCCAAGCATTGCAGATTCTTCACTTATAGTGCCACTGTCGGAAAGAACAATCAGTGCATTTTGTTGTATATTATTATAATCCGTAAAATTAAATGGCTCATGAAATCTAATCTCAGATTGTTCGGTAATTTTCATTTTATCTAATTGCTTTTTAGTCCTTGGGTGAGTCGATACTAAAATTGGCAATTTATAAGTTGCGCTGACTAATTTCAATGTTTGAATGAAATTATCAAATCGCCCCTTGAAATCTATATTCTCCTGGCGATGTGCACTAACTAATATATATTCAGATTTTTTTAAATTTAAAGCATTCAAAATTTGCGATTTACTAATTTTTGCTTTATGAAATTCTAAAACCTCATTTAATGGTGAGCCTATCAAAGCGATCTTGCGAGGATGTATTCCTTCAGCAATTAAATTATTTCTAGCCAACTCTGTGTAAACTAAATTAAAATCTGAGGTGTGATCAACAATTCTTCGATTGATTTCTTCCGGTACATTTTGGTCAAAAGATCTATTACCAGCTTCAAGATGGTAAACAGGGATTCCAAATCTTTTTGCCAAAATAGCCGAAAGAGCTGAATTGGTGTCACCCAATATAACCACGGCATCTGGTCTAAACGCATTTAATTCTTTTTCCATTCCTATGAATAAATTACTTAGGAAGCTAGCTAGTGATGTGTGATCGCCTCCAAAATATAGATCAGGGTCTCTAAGCCCTAAATCTTTGAAAAAAATATCTTTTAGTAGCGGGTCTGGATTTTGTCCTGTGTGAATCAGTCGGTGTTCGAAAAAAGTATCAAATTTCTTTATGATTTCAGACATTCTAATAATTTCGGGCCGCGTACCAACTACGGTTGTAATCTTTAATTTCTTCAAAGCTTAATCTTTTCTGTGTATTTAATAAACTCTGGTAATTTAACAATTAAATCTACTGTTTCTGTAACTGAAAGTTGATGAGTGTTACTTGATGTGTATGGCTCCTTTGAGGCTTTTGATTCTTGGCCTTTATCAAAATAAATTTGATAATCTAAGCCTCTAGCATCAAGTGGAACTTTGAAATAGCCAGTACTTTCGGTCGCTCGAGTTTTTTCCTCGGAACTCAAAAGAGATTCAGCCATTTTTTCTCCATGGCGAACACCAATAGTTTGTATTTCAGTTTTTTTCTTAAATATTTCACTCAATGCTTCAATTAAAACTTGAACTGTACAACCTGGGGCTTTTTTTACGTATAGATCACCTGAATCTGCGTTTTCAAAGGCGTGAAGCACTAATTCAACTGATTCGCTTAATGACATCATGAATCTTGTCATCTCTTTATCCGTTACAGTAACTTTTTTTCCTTGAACTATTTGGTCAATAAATAGTGGGATAACAGATCCTCTTGACATCATTACATTGCCGTATCTGGTTATAGAAACTTTTGTTTTGTTCTCAAAGTTATTTCTAGCGTAAGACTGAGTTACTTTTTCCATTAGAGCCTTTGACATACCCATAGCATTTATAGGGTATACGGCTTTATCTGTGCTCAAACAAACCAGGCTGCTAACTTCGTATTTATAACTCGCATTTATTACATTATCACTACCATTAATGTTTGTAGCTACTGCTTGCATTGGAAAAAATTCACATGAAGGAACCTGTTTCAAGGCTGCTGCGTGGAAGACAAAATTTGAACCTTTAATAACTTTCTCTACGCTACTAAAGTCTCTAGTATCCCCGATAAAAAACCTTACCCTAGAATCTTTTAGTTCATTCCTTAGAATATCTTGTTTGTTTTCATCTCTACTAAAAATTCGAATTTCGGATATATCTTTGCTAATTAGATGTCTAACCATGGTGGATCCGAAAGAACCGGTTCCGCCAGTAATTGTTACAACTGAAGATTTCGACAATTTAGACATTAGTTTGACTTTTGGGCGGTATCAAGCAGTTTAAACCCAAAGTGAGTACTCCTTCACCATTTCAGAGATTGTAGGGACTTTATTATACCCAGCTGCTTTCCATAGATCACTGTTAAATTGCTCAAAGTTTGTTGCTAAAGTCCTGTTTATTGCCTTTGGGCTTTGGCTTTGAGTCATTTCTGTATCAGTCATTCCAAAATTAATTGAGATTATTTTTGCTAATTCAAATTTAGATACAGAATCATTTGGTAATACATGAAACGTTCCTGGAGTAAATTTCTCGCCTTCGATCAACCCACAAACTATTTTTGCAAAAGCAAGTGTGGTTACCCCATTCCAATGATGGTTAGTAAACCCATCAAGTGAGTTTTCTGGGCTATGACTTAAAACCCACTCTAGAAACTCGAGCTTTGTGATTAATTCCCTACCAATCAATGAGCAACGAAGGGTGAGTAGATTTATGTCAATGTGCTCACCCAAAACTTTTGAATAACCATATAAATCTACGGGATCCTTTGCATCAGTCTCTGAGTAATTACCTTTTAACCCAGAGTAAACGCAATCTGTTGCTGGTTGAATTATTTTAAAATTTAACTTATACGATAATTTACTTAGCTCAAACGGAAATAGCGAATTAATTTTTATTAGATCACTAAGTGAAGTTAAACTTTTCTCATTGATTTTGTGCTTAATTAAGCCTGCGCAATTAACAACAAAATCGATGCCTGATAGATATTTCTCTAACTTATCCATATTATCTTGAGTAATATCAAATTTTGCTACTTGGTTATTACCTTGTGTTATCCCACTGATATTCACTTCTAGAATGCGAAATTTTTTTTCTGAAAGATACCGGCTTACTGCGGATCCAAGCATGCCTTGCGTACCAATAATGGCTATATTTGTCACCCCTTAATGGTAGGTTATTTTCATGTTTAAGTCCAAGTTAACCGTTATAACTGCCGTTTATAATGGGGCTGAATATATTGAAGAGACAATTGAATCAGTTTTAAAAAATTGCAGCGGAATAGATTTTGAGTACATAGTTTTAAATGATGGTTCAACAGATAAAACTTTAGAAATACTAAATAAATACGAAAAAGTGATTCGTATTATTAATAAGAGTAATTCAGGTGAATCTGATTCAGTTTCTCTTGGCTTCAAGGAAGCAACAGGTGATTTACTGCTGGTGGTAAGTGCTGATGACCCTCTGCTTTCCGAGAAACTATTTTTAAATGTGTTTGAAGCTTTTGAAAAAGATGCAAATCTAATGGCCATTTATCCTGATTGGCAGATGATTGATGCTAACGGTAGAGTTATTAAAACTATATATGTTCCAAGTTACAGTGATGAGCTTCTGATTGGTCGGTGTGTAACTTTGCCAGGACCTGGAGTCATTTTCCGTAAATCGGCTGCTTTAAAGTTGAATGGAAGAAACCCTAAATGGACCTTTGTTGGGGACTATGATTTTTGGTTACGTTTAAGCCGGTTAGGTGAATTAAGGCACCGGCCAGAAGTGTTAGCACAATGGCGCCACCATGTTCATTCCACCTCAGTTAGTAAAAGGGGATTAAAAATGGCCAAGGAGCGGATTGAAGTAGTGGAGAGTTTTATAGCTGCAAATACAATTTCTGACCAACTTAAGCAAATGGCTTTGGGAAATGCATATTACATGGCGGCAAGGCTCAGTTACTTTGATAACAAAATCCCTTCAAAAATGTATTTGATAAAAGCATTTAAATTTAGAAGAGGTTGGGTTGAAGAGGCTAAACTTCATGAAATAATTTATATACTACTCCTTCCTATTTCTAGAATCTTTAATCCAATTATTAATATACTCTTTCATAAGTTTGGTAGATCCAATTATGGAACGTAGAAAAATACTTGTAATTGGAATGTTTGATAGCATTCATTTAGCCAGATGGCTATCACAATTTAAAGATCAAGAAATAGATTTCATTTTGTTTCCTTCGAAAAAATTTAAATACCTTAATTTTGAATTGTCTGAATTATTTCAATCTGGGAATCTGGCTAAGTTTTCTGTGGCAAAACCTTATTTCTATTTCAAGTATCTTGGATTTGTTGATTTTATTTTGTGCTTTCTTTTTCGAAAACTTAAAATTGACATTAAAAGATTATTATTGAGATATTGCTTATCTGCGAATAGTTTTAAATATGTGCACGCAATTGAAATACAAGGTGCAGGATACCTATATGCATCATTACCAAAAACTATTCTGGATAGGAATACCTTGATTCTAACGAATTATGGGAGTGACATAATTTTTTATAGAAATTTTCCTGAACATAGAGTAAAAATTAGTTCAGTTTTGAGCATAGCAAAGTTATATTCAGCCGAATGTCAAAGAGATTATGAGATGGCTTTGAGTATGGGTTTTATGGGCAAATTTCTACCATGCATACCTAACGCAGGTGGTTTTACCGAACACACTTTTGAATTAAATGTTACTCCCTCAGAAGAAAGAAATCTAATAGTTGCAAAATGTTACGGAGGTGTTTTTGGTTTAGGGGGGCTAGTGATTGATGCACTAAGTGATTACTTGGTTGCTAAGCCGGAAATCAAAGTCATTATTTATTCAGTAACTGATGATTTATTAGAGAGAGCCAATAATTTTAAAAATGCCTTTCCTAATCAGGTGAGTATTTTTAGGGTGCGCGAAAAGATTCCAAGATCATTACTTTTGTCCTATTTATCTAAAGCTAGAATTTACATTGGGGCATCAAAAAGTGATGGCATTAGCACATCTTTTTTAGAGGCTTTATGTCTTGGCGCTTATCCGATTCAAAGCAACACCTCCTGTGCAAATGAATGGACACATTTGGGATTTTCTGGTTCAATTATTGAACCAACATCTATAGAAATACTTAATGCGCTGATATCAAATTATGATGGTATTGATTTAAATCAAAAAAGAATTCTAAATTTAATTAGCGCAAAAAAACATTTGGATTATAATTTAATTAAGAGTCAAGCACTAAAGTTTTATGGGCTATCAGCATGAAACATAGATTTTTAGCTTTTGGAATAAAACATGAGCTAGCTGTTCGCTGGCCATTGTGGGATTGGTATAGATCAAATAAAGTAGCGCGAAGAATCAACGATGAAATTGCTGATAGTTCGATTTATAATTTGATTTTGAAGAACCAACCCGCTTTGGTTGGTAGACTTGGTGGAACAGAAGCAAGATTTTTGGGTGAATTCAAAAAAATTTCCTCTCTCCAATACTTTAATAGTTTTATTTTTAAGGTTAAGCCGAACTGGAAAAAAAGAGTAAGAGAAATTAATACCAACGCTGGTTTCTTTTTTAAATATGCTAGTGAAGCACATGAGTTTTTTGATCTTTATAAAGATGCACTGACTGATACAGATATCTTAGGAGCCTGGGGTACGGCTTTTAGTTATATCGAGTCTGACTTTGTAGAGAAAATTTTAGAAATAATTCCAGTTGGGATGACCGCACCATGGGTTCAGCCTTATTCTCAGAATACAACTGCATTACCGTGGGCTAAGGCTCTTGAGGGTAAAAAAGTATTGGTTATCAGTCCTTTTTCTGAATCGATAAAAAAACAGTTTGCGAACATAAACAATGTGTTTCCAGGTTATAATTTTCACAACTTTCAACTTAAAACTTTAATATCGCCAATGACCATTAATACTACGTACCCTGTAGTTAAAAGCTGGTTTGAGCTCTTGAATGAAATCAAAACAAAGATGGATCAGATAGATTTTGATATAGCTTTAATTTCTGCCGGATCTTATTCTTATCCGTTGGCCCACCACGCCAAAAAATTAGGTAAAATTGGAATTCATGCAGGTGGGGGACTTCAGTTATTTTTTGGAATCATGGGCAAAAGATGGGAAAAATCAGATTACTTAATTGAAATTGTTAATTCACATTGGACGCGCCCAACACAACAAGAAACTCCTAAATCAGCGCTTATGGTTGAAGATGGTTGTTATTGGTAATCTTTTGAAGCACATTTACAATTTTTGATACAAATAAGTCTTTAGACCAATTTTCATATGTTTTTGGATCCGCAAGCCATATTTCTAGATTTTCTCGCCATTCTTCATAATCAATCTTTTTAACTTCATAAATTTTAGACCTAATATCACCTATGTTTGGTTGAGCCTGCAAATATAGATTGCCTGGTATTTCGTAACTAATTAAATCTGGTCCAATGTAAATAGGGATGCACCCAGATAACAATGCATCAAATATTTTTTCAGATAGGTATTCTGATGAGTTTTCTATGACCAAACAATACTTATACATTGAAATAACCATTCTTTTATCTTCAACTTCACCCAAATAATTGTTAAAATGTCTAAAATAATTCTTAATTCCTTGTATTTTTAAATCCGTTGCTTTAGATAAATATTTCTTTAATTCGATTGCAAATGTAAGTAGTTTTCTAACCAAACCGTTATTCCACTGATACCCATACAAATCTAAATCCTTAATGTCATTTATTGCCTGTCGCCGTAGCGAGTAATTTTCACCTCTCTTTAAGCTTAACAAATTACTGTTTACAATTACTACTCTATCGTTTTTAGTTTTCGGGTTTTTCAGATAAGAGCTTAAATCTTGCGGCCAATTTATGACGGTATGCGTACTGGATTTAGGTTTTCCTATATCTATTATGTGATCAAAATTAATAATATTTTTTTTCATGTATGTTAGAGGAAGAACAATCTTTGGTTCTTGTCGGATAAGCACTTTGGTAACATTGTAATTATTAGAATTATTTAGAAAAATTGAATCAATTAAGTCTATTGCTAAGTATATGTCACATTTGCTAAATTCACTCACGATTTGTATCGGGTAACTTCCAGAATTAATCTGAATTTTAATATCAGAAACTTGCTTAAAGTACTTTCCAGTTAAAAATACTTTCTTTATTTCCACTTATTTTTCATTCTGTGATTGGGTTTTATAATAAAAATAATTCTGTATATGTTTTTTATCATTAATTTATTAATCCTTAATGACCTGAATATATTTAATTGAAAATACACATCCCATATTTTACTGGCCAAAGTTTGGCTTTTATTCTTAGTTTTTGCCTGCACGATACTTATTTTGTTGCCACTCAGATTATTTATTAGATTAACGGTTTGTGGAGATGAGATATTTGTATAGATTTTGCCAAGGAGTAAAGAAAGGTTCTTATTTCTATATCCCCATTTGGTAATCATAGTTTCGATGGCAATGGTTTGAGTTGTAACTAGTAGTTCGGCATCTGTTATACGATGAGATATTGCTTCGATAAGTTGCGAGGCAAAAAAACTTCTTTTGTTTTCATTGACTTTGTTGAGAATTTGGTCAAACTCATGTGAATTGAAAACGCGCGATAGACCTATTGCAGCTCCGATGGTTCTCTCTTTTGAATTTATAATGTGTGACTCACTAAATGGGTTCTCGCGATAAAACATTGTTTCTTTCTGGGAAACAATAAAACGTCCGTAACCCAACATTCTTAAAGTTTGTTCAGTATCTGAAAATGTAGGACTGTGAAACGGAACAATGGTTTTTTTGAATACTTCTAAGTTAAATGCCGTTGCCGGATAAGGCACTGATTGTGCTCTGACATTTTGTAAAAACTGGCCTGGCTCATCTAAGTTAGATGAAAACCATGTTACGCGAGGCTTTGAATTCAAAATTTTACCGTTATTAGACATTGACCCCATTGTTGTTGATACACCTACAGTATTTTTTTTACTTGCTGTAATCAATTCATTTATAGTCCTGGTGTGATTTGGTTTATAAAAATCATCTTGGTGTAACGTACAAAACCAAGGAGTTGTAATTTTGTCCATATTTTTAAATAAACTTCCATGACCACCATAATTTACTTGATTCTTAATAAACCGGAAGTTGTCTTTATAGATTTTTTTCCATCTACCGAACATCTTTCCGCTTTGATCTGATGAGTTATTGTCGACTACTAGAATATGAAATTTTTGATGCTCTTGGGATTGAATTTGTTCAAGCAGGCCATCTATGTATTTTTCGCCATTATATATACCTAGATACAAGGTTAGGTTATATTTTTTAGAACTCATCCAACAACTCACTAATATCTTTCATGCAAGCCTCGCTCGGTGATAAACTTTTCTTTGTTACGCTTTTCCACCACTCTACAGTGGAAACTACCGATTCTTCTTGTGTCCAAACACTGTGCCATTTTAATTTTTTCTTCGCTTTCATAGACTTAAGTGATAGGGATTTTGTTTCGAGAGTATCTTCTATGGTGCCAAAATCTACCTGAGATTGACTTCCCCATGCATTCTGTGCAATTTTGGTTACTTCTTCTACGCGAAGGCTTTTAGAATTTGGTGAAAAATTAAATGCTTTTTCTTTAGTATCTGTCGCCAGTGCTAACAAATAACCACTAAGTGGGTCTAGGGCATGTTGCCAAGGCCGCGTGCTTTTTGGGTTTCTTATCTCGATGCTTGAATTTGATATAAAACCTTTTATTAAATCAGGTAATAATCGATTTTGAGAACTATCTCCACCGCCAATCACATTGCCAGCTCTGACTGAAATAATTTTTGGGCCACCTTGGGTTTTAGAGATTTGCTGCCATGCTCCAATTACAGCCTCGGTTCCAACTTTACTCCAACTATAAGGGTCTTTCCCGCCTAAAGAATCAGATTCACTAAAAGATCTCTTAAACTTTTTTTGTTTATAAACTTTATCTGTAGTGGCTATAACTATTTTACTCGTTGAGGAATTCGCTACTAAAGCATCTAATAAATTTACCGTTCCTAAAACGTTAGTTTCAAAAGTTTCCCGGGGTTCAATATATGAATTCAGAACTAAAGGTTGAGCCGCTAAGTGAATCACATACTTTGGATTGATTGAATTAATAATTTTTTTAAGATGTTCATAATTTCTAATATCAGCAAAGTACTCTCGTTTATTTTTTTGATTAATAGACTTATATAGTGAATCTGGTTTTGGTTGTAGAGATAATCCAACCCACTCAATGCCTAGCATGTCTAACAATTGCGTCATCCAGGAACCTTTAAACCCTGTATGGCCAGTTATCAACACGGGTTCATTAATAGAATTCACGCTTGAAATTAATGATTTTCCCACCTTTGAATCATAGTACAACTATGCTTCGGGGGTGAATTATAAAACTATAAAGATAGAGTAATTATGTCAATATTTGATAAGTTATTAGTTGATCTCGCAAAAGAAAGTTTTGCCACCTTACATAAATCAGAGAAATTTATAGCTGGACAAACTTCTATACCTGTAACTGGAAAAGTATTTGGTAAAGAAGAAATAGAGAATGCGCTGAAAGCTTCTGCCGAATTTTGGTTAACAGCTGGACCTTATACTTCAGAGTTTGAATCTCGGTTTGCAAAGAAGGTTGGAATGCGCCATTCATTTATGGTTAACTCTGGTTCTTCTGCAAACCTGCTTGCGCTCACATCTTTGACTAGCCCTAGAATGGGTGATAGAAAACTTTCAAGTGGTGATGAAGTTATTACAGTAGCTGCTGGTTTCCCTACAACTGTAACGCCAATTTTGCAGAATAATCTTATTCCTGTTTATATCGACATTGATATTGAAACTTATGTTGCAAATGAAGAACAATTAGAAGCAGCTATTTCTCCAAAAACAAAAGCTATAATGATGGCTCATACTTTAGGAAACCCATTTAATTTGGAATTAGTCGAAAAATTGGCTAAAAAACATAACTTGTGGTTAATTGAAGATTCGTGCGACGGTCTTGGAGGAACTTATAAGGATAAAAATTTGGGTTCTTTTGGTGATTTTTCTACATTTAGTTTCTATCCAGCCCACCATATAACTACTGGTGAAGGAGGCGCTGTACTTGTTAAAAAAGCAGCGCATAAAGTAATTGTTGAATCTCTTCGTGATTGGGGAAGAGATTGTTGGTGTGCTCCGGGGTGTGATAACACTTGCTTAAAAAGGTATGAGTGGCAATTAGGGGAATTACCAGAAGGCTATGATCATAAATACACATACTCACATCTTGGTTACAATTTAAAATCTGGAGATATTCAGGCTGCTATAGGCCTAGCGCAATTGGATAGGCTGGATACTTTTGTAGAAAAACGGAGAGCAAACTGGGCATATCTGTATAAGAATTTAAAGGGATTGGAAGAATATATTATGCTACCTAGACCAACCAATAATAGCAATCCATCTTGGTTTGGATTTGCAATAACTGTTAGGGACGGCTCGCCAGTTTCTAGAAATGACTTAGTAAAAAAATTAAACGAAAAGAATATCGGAACAAGACTACTTTTTGGTGGGAATCTTTTAAGACAACCTGCATTTATTGGCACACCTAGACGAGTGGTCGGAAGTTTAAAAAACTCTGATATTGTTATGAATCAAACTTTTTGGATTGGAGTTTGGCCGGGATTAACTGAGGAAATGTTAAGTTATATTGTTGAAAATATTCACTTACTTTTTAAAATTAAAAAATGAAAGTTATAATTCTTGCTGGGGGGTTAGGCACTCGTATTTCTGAAGAGACTAAAGATAAGCCAAAGCCAATGGTAAAAATCGGTCCATTTACATTAATTGAACATATAATGAACATCTATTCAAAGTCTGGTATTACTGAGTTTATAATTGCAACTGGTTACTTACATGATGTGATTGATAAATATTTCGAAAAGTATACAAAGTATAGTGTTACGCCCATCTTCACGGGGGAGGAAACTAAAACTGGGGGTAGAATAAAAAGGGTTTTTTCAGAGTTTTCTGACGAAACTATGTGTGTTACTTATGGTGATGGGTTAAGTAATGTAAATATAGCGGATAGTTTAAATTTCCATCGAAATCATGGGTATTTAGCTACGGTAACTGCCGTGCAACCGCAGGCCCGGTTTGGGAGGTTAAAGTTAATCAATGATTCTGTAATTAAATTTGGGGAAAAAATTCAGTCTGATGAAGAGTGGATAAATGGTGGTTTTTTTGTTCTCAATAGAAGAATTGCGGAATACATTTCAGGGGACTCCATGCCATTTGAGAGCGATCCTCTAATAAAGTTATCTAGTGAAGGTCAATTAAAAGCATTTAAGCACTTCGGCTTTTGGTCCCCAGTTGATAGTCTACGAGAGAAACA
>Ga0164293_10004705_pt1 | contig 11666 bp, 12 predicted proteins | sample GEODES118metaG_FD_111487 | JGI IMG/M metagenome (GOLD analysis project Ga0164293, IMG submission 111487) | Eutrophic lake water microbial communities from Lake Mendota, Wisconsin, USA - GEODES118 metaG | ecosystem: Environmental > Aquatic > Freshwater > Lake | place: USA: Lake Mendota...
CGGTGCGCACGAACGCGCAGCGCGTGCCGATCGCGGCCTCGACAGCACGGCCTTCGGCCTCGCGCCGTCCGGCGACGATCACGTGCGCGCCCTCTGCGGCGAACACCTCGGCGGTGCGCCGGCCGATGCCGCTGGTGGCGCCGGTGACGATGCAGACCTTGTCCTGAAGGCGGGGCATGGCGGTGTCTCCTCGTGTGGGGATGGCTTCGTGGAGCGGCGATGATAGGCGTCGTCGCGGCCGGCGCACGTTCCGGTTCCGGACCCGCGGCTGCGGGCCGGCCCTGGGCGTTCCGGGCGAAGAGGATAATCCGCCGATGCCCATGAATTCCCGTGCGGTCGGCATCGCGGCCGCGGTGGCCACGATCGCGATCTGGACCGCCTTCATCGTCGTCGCCCGTGCGATGGCCCTCAAGTCCCTCAGTCCCTGGGACATCCTGTTCTGCCGGATCCTCGGCGCCTCGGTGGTGCTCGTGCCCTGGGGCTGGTGGATCGTGCGGCGCCGGCGTGCCGCGGGCGGCGCCGCGCCTTCCTGGCTCGGCATCTCGCCGCTCGGCGCCCGCGTCACCATCGTCTGCGGGCTGTTCGGCGGTATCGGCTACGGCGTGTTCGCCTATGCCGGCTTCGTGCATGCGCCGGCCGCGCACGGCTCGGTGCTGCTGCCCGGCATGCTGCCGCTGTGGACCGCGCTGCTGTCGGTGGTGCTGCTGCACGAGCGCCTGGCGCCGGGCCGCGTGCTGGCGCTCGCGATGATCCTGGGTGGCGGCGCGCTGGTGGGCGGCGCCTCGCTGCTGCGGGCCTTCGACGGCGGCGACGTCTGGAAGGGCGACCTGATGTTCCTCGTCGCCTCGGCGTGCTGGTCGACCTACACCGTGCTGATGCGACGCGAGCGGCTCGATCCGGTCGAGGCGACCATCGCGATCACCGTGTTCGCGCTGATCGCCTACGTGCCGGTCTACGCGGGGCTCGCGCTCGCCGGCGTGGTCGACAGCCGGCTCGCCTCGGCGCCGGCCGGCGAGATCCTGTTCCAGGCGCTCTGGCAGGGCATCGGTTCGGTGGTGATCTCGGGCATCACCTTCGCGACCATGGTGCGCAGCTTCGGACCGGTGCGCACCACCATGCTGACCGCGCTCGTGCCGGGGCTGTCGGCGCTGACGGCGGTCGCCGTGCTCGGCGAGCCGCTCGGCCTCGCCCTGATCGGCGGGCTGGCGCTGGTGACCGCGGGCATCCTGGTCGGGGTGCGGGCCGCGCGCGTGGCGGCACCGGCGGTCCCGCGCTGAGCGGGCGCCACGAGCGGGCCGCCGCGTGCCGGACGGCCCGCGGGTGAGCGGCGATCCTGCACGAACGGCCGAGCCGGCCTACAGTAAGGCCCTCATCGACGATCCGGAGACACCGCGATGGCCGCCACGCCCCGAGAGACCGTGCCGATCGACCTCGCACGGCGCTACGAGCACATCCGCCCGACGCCGCGCCTGCCCGACTTCGCCGCCTGGGTCGACGGGGTCGACCTGACGCGGCCGCTGCCCGATCCGGTGCGCGCCGAGCTGCGCCGCGCGCTCGCCGACTTCGAGGTGCTGTTCTTCCGGCCGCAGGTGCTGACCCCCGCGCAGCATGTCGCGCTCGCCGAGGTCTTCGGGCCGATCTCCGGCGGCTCCTTCTTCGATCGCCACGAGTCGGTGCCCGAGATGGAGATGATCGTCACCGACCGCGAGCGCCCGCCCTCGATCGACCAGTGGCACACCGACCTCACCTGGCAGGCCCGCCCGCCGATGGGCACGGTGATCCAGATCACCGAGACGCCGCCCCACGGCGGCAACACCTGCTGGCTGAGCACCAGCAAGGCCTTCGAGGCGCTGTCGCCCGGCATGCAGGCCTACCTCGAGGGCCTCACCGCGACCCACACCTGGGAGGTCAGCGGGTTCCGTGATGCACTCGGGCGGCGCGGCGACGAGGCCCTGATCAACGCGATCCGCCACTACAAGCCGGTCTCGCATCCGGTCGTGCTGGTGCATCCCGACTCCGGGCGCCGCTGCCTGTACGTCAACGACTCGTTCACGAAGCACATCGACGGCATCGACCGCCGCGAGAGCCAGGCGATGCTGGCCTTCCTGTCGAGCTGGATCCGGCGCCCCGAGTTCACCGTGCAGCACGAGTGGCAGCCCCACGGCCTCGCGGTCTGGGACAACCGCTCGACGCAGCACTACGCGAACGCCGACTACTGGCCGCATCGGCGCGTGAACCACCGCGTGACCTTCGACGTGCCGGGCACCGCGCAGCCGCATGCGAACGTCAACCGCACCGTGCTCCGGGGCGGCCCGCTGCAGGACTGATCACCTCACAAGGAGACCCCCGCATGACCTCCAGGCGCCACGTGCTTCGAGCCGGTTCCGCCGCGCTCGCTCTCGCCGCTCTGACCCCCGCCCGCGCGCAGTCGCCCGAGGGGCGCTGGCCGTCGCGGGCGGTCCGCTTCGTCGTGCCGTTTCCGCCCGGCGGCGGCAACGACATCCTCGCGCGCATGCTCGGCCCGAAGCTCGCCGACGCGCTCGGCCAGCCGGTGGTGATCGACAACCGGCCCGGCGCGGGCGGCAACCTCGGCACCGATCAGGCGGCGCGCGCCGCGGCCGACGGCTACACGATCGTCATCGCGTCGAACCAGGTGACGATCAACCCCGGCCTCGGCCAGAAGCTGCCCTTCGACATCGAACGCGACTTCGCGCCGATCGCGCTGGTCGCCTCGGTGCCCATGCTGCTGGTCGTGCATCCGTCGGTGCCCGCCAAGAGCACCGCCGAGTTCGTCGCGCTCGCCAAGTCCCAGCCCGGCAAGCTGAACTACGGCACGCCGGGCAGCGGCACTCCGCAGCACCTCGCGTTCGAGCTGTTCGACAAGCTGGCCGGCACGCAGGTGACCCATGTGCCCTACAAGGGCACGGGCCCGGCGATCGCCGACCTGCTCGGCGGCCAGATCCAGACCGCGTTCGCGACACTGGCCTCGGTTGCGCCGCACGTGCAGGCCGGCAAGCTGCGCGCGCTCGCGGTCGCCACCGGCCGGCGTTCGCCGCTGCTGCCCGAGGTGCCGACGGTCGCCGAAGCGGGCGTGCCGGGCTACGACGTGCCGCTCTGGTACTCGATCCTCGCGCCGGCGGCCACGCCGCGCGAGATCACCGCGCGGATCGCCGCCGAGCTGCGCCGCGTGACCGAGTCGGCCGAGGTCCGCGAGCGGATGGTCTCGCAGGGCTTCGAGCCCTCGTTCCTCGGGCCCGAAGAGCTGCAGGGGCTGATCCAGCGCGACGTCGCCCGCTGGCAGCGGATCGGCCGCGAGACCGGCATCCGGATCGAGTGACGTCATGGGACTCGGTACGGCGCTCGAGGGCCTGAAGGTCCTCGACTTCTCGCAGATCGGGGCGGGCCCGACGATCGGCATGCTGCTCGGCGACATGGGCGCGGAGGTCGTGAAGATCGAGTCGCCCGGCGGCGACCTCGGCCGCGCCCTCGGGCCGCCCTGGCTCGACGGCGATTCGGTGGTCGCGATGAGCTTCAACCGCAACAAGCGCGGCCTGTCGCTCGACCTCAAGCAGCCGGCCGCGGTCGCCGCGGTGCGCCGGATGGCGGCACATGCCGACATCGTGGTCGAGAGCTTCCGGCCGGGCGTGATGGCGAAGCTCGGCGTGGGCTACGACGCGCTCGCCGCGATCAATCCGCGGCTGGTCTGGGTCGCGGTCACCGCGTTCGGGCAGGACGGTCCGTGGGCCGACCGGCCGGGGGTCGACGGCGTCGTGCAGGCGCTCTCCGGGCTGATGAGCCAGATCGGCGTCGAGGGCGCCGAGCCCTGCAAGGTCCAGGTGCCGGCGGTGGACCTGACCACCGGCTTCCTGGGAGCGATGGCGGTGCTGGCCGCGCTGCGCGAGCGCGACCGCACGGGGCGCGGCCAGTACCTCGACGTGAACATGTACAACGCGAGCCTGATGCTGCAGGCCAGCGGCCTCGCGTCGTACATGGCGAGCGGCGAGGTGCCGAAGCGGATCGGCAGTGCCGCGCCGTACGCGGCGCCCAACGAGGCCTACCGGACAGCCGACGGCTGGATGATGGTCGCGGCCTACCAGCCGCCGCGCTGGAAGGCGCTGTGCGGGCTGCTCGGGCTGGAGGCGCTCGTAGAGGATCCGCGCTTCGCGGGCAACGATGCGCGCGTGCGCAACCGGGCCGCGCTTCGAGACGCGCTGGAGGCGCGGCTCGCCGCCCGCGCCACCGCCGACTGGCTGCCCGAGATGGAGCGGCTCGACATCATGTGCGCGCCGGTCGCCGACTATGCGCAGGTCGTGGCCTCCGAGCAGTTCGCGCATGCGCGTGCCGCGGTCGAGGTGCCGCACCGGACCGGCCCGGTCCGGCTCGCCGGCTTCCTGGTCGGCGACCGCGACACGCAGGCGCGTGTGCGGCATGCGCCGCCCGCGCTCGGCGAGCACACCCGCGAGGTCCTCGCGGACTACGGATTCGACTCGACCGAGATCGACGCGCTGCTCGCCACGCGCGCCGCGATCGGGCCGCAGGAGGCAGGGCGATGAAGCACAGGGCGATCCGGACCTTCCGCGACGACGCGGGCGCGCGTTTCAGCCGCTGGGTCGAGGTCGGCGCCGACGAGGTCGGTGCGGGCGAGGTGCTGATCCGCAGCCGCTTCGCCGCGATCAACTACAAGGACGCGCGCGCCGTCAGCGGTGCCGGCAACGTGATCAAGCGCTTCCCCTGCATCCCCGGCATCGAGGTCTCGGGCGTGGTCGAGTCCTCGTCCGATGCGCGCTTTCGGGCCGGCGATGAGGTCACCGTACAGGGCGGTCAGGAGTTCGGCATCCGCCACGATGGCGCGTTCTCCGAGGTGGTCCGCGTGCCCGCCGACTGGGTCCACCGAATTCCGGAGGGCTTCGACGCGTTCTCGGTCGTCGCGCTCGGCATCGGCGCCTACACCTCGGCGGTCGCCGTCGAGACGCTCGAGCGCCACGGCGTCGTGCCCGGCGACGGCGAGGTGATCGTCACCGGCGCCACCGGCGGCTGCTCGAGCTTCGCCATCGACATGCTCGCCGGCCTCGGCCACCGCGTCGTCGCGATGACCGGCAAGGCCTCCGAGCACGCGTACCTGAAGACCATCGGCGCGGCGCGTGTCGTCGGCCGCGAGATCCAGCAGCAGCATGTGAAGCCGCTCGACGAGCAGCTCTGGTCGGGGGCCATCGACGCGGTGGGCGGCGCGCCGCTCGACTTCGTGCTGCGCACGATGCGAAAGGGGGGCGTCGTCGCGCCCTTCGGCAACGCCGCCGGCGAGACCTTCGCCACGTCCATCTACCCGTTCATCCTGCGCAGCGTCGTGCTCGCCGGGGTCAACGCCAACCATCCGCTCGACCGCCGTACCGGCGCGTGGAGGCGCATGACCACCGACCTCAGGCCGCGCGCGCTCGAGACGATCGTGCACCGCGTGCCGTTCGCGCGGCTCGTCGAGCACTGCCAGGCGCTGATCGCCGGCGGCGTGCGCGGCCGCGGCGTCGTCGTGTTCGACTGACCGGAGGCCGTCCGATGCCGCTGCCCGACCGCTACGAGACCCTTCGCCTGTCGAAGCCCGAGCCGCATCTGCTGCTCGTCGAGCTCGACCGCCCGGAGGCGATGAACGCACTGAACACCCGCATGGGGCGCGACCTGCTCGAGCTCTGGACACGGCTCACCGAGGACCCCGAGGACCTGCGCTGCGTGGTGCTCACCGGCAGCGGCGAGCGTGCGTTCTGCGCCGGCGGCGACCTCAAGGAGCGCAACGGCATGACCGACGACCAGTGGCGTCGCCAGCACGAGGTCTTCGAGCGCCAGCACTGGACGCTCGCCGACCTGCCGCTGCCGGTGATCGCCGCGGTCAACGGGCATGCCTACGGCGGCGGCTTCGAGATGGTGCTGTCCTGCGACTTCGTCTACGCGGCGCGCCATGCACGCTTCGCGCTGCCGGAGGTGGGCCTCGGCATCATGCCCGGCGCCGGCGGCACGCAGAACCTGCCGCGCGCGGTCGGCGAGCGCCGCGCCAAGGAGATCGTGCTGACCGGGCGGCCCTTCTCCGCGCAGCAGGCGGCCGACTGGGGCCTCGTCAGCGCGCTCGCCGACGATGTCGCTGCGCTGCGCGCGCTGGCTCTGGACACCGCGCGCACGATCGCCGGCAACGCGCCGCTGTCGGTGCGGCAGGCCAAGAAGTCGATCCGCTACGGGATGCAGATGGAGCTGCGCACCGCCTTCCGCTTCGAGGTCGAGGCCTACAACGCGCTCGTCGGCACCGCCGACCGGCACGAGGGCGTGCGCGCGTTCAACGAGAAGCGGCGGCCCCGGTTCGAGGGGCGCTGAGCCGCGGTTCGCAGGCGCGCGCGCCCACGCATCGCGGCGGCGCGTGCTCAGGCAGCGTCGTACCCGTCGTGGCGCGTGCCGCCGGGCTGACGGGTGATCCGGATCCGCCAGACCTCGGGCCCGCCCTCGAGCACCTCCCAGCCGAACTTGCCGGGCAGCGCGACCTGGAACGACTGGTGCAGCGGGTCGGTGTCGAGGTCGTTGAGCAGTTCCATCGACGCGCCCGGCGCGAGGGCGACGAAGGTCGAGAAGACCAGCGGATGCCGATCGCGCAGTGCGAGCGGGCGAACGTCGACGACGGGAACAGCGGCGTGCGGGAGCATGGGGGTCCGGGTAGCGGGAGCGGGTGCAGGGGCTATGCATCCATCGTACGAACCGACGCGGATCGCGGCTTGACGCAGGTCAAGTCGCAGCGGGTGTGTGGCGATCGGTGGGTCGCGCGCGCTGTCTGGCGCGCGGTCACGCGTTCACTGTCACGCGCTCACTGCGCCGAGCACAGGCTGCGCGCCGTGGCGGCCGACACGCGGCCCGCGGTGCGGTCCTTCACGCATTGCTGCGTTCGCTCGGACGTCTCCCTGGCGCAGCGGCTCTCGAACGCGTCCTCGGCTTCGCTCGTGCGACGCGGCGCGCAGAGTCTCGCGGCGATGGAGCCGCCATGTGCGATCTGACCCGGCGTGACCTCCAGCCCGCCCGCGACCGGCGCGCCGTGACTCGCCGATGCGGCCTTGCCGACGCCGGCCGCGGCGTCATCGCCGACCCGGGCCCCCGTGCGTACCACGCCCTCGATCGCCTCGATGAGCAGCTTCGCGGCGCCGGCGTGTGCAGGCAGCGTCATGCAGGCGAGCAGCAGCGCGGCGGACAGGCGGAGTGGCATGCGCTTCATGGCGGGTCACGGCGGGTGTCGGTGCGCGGATGCTCCGGTGGCGCGGGGCGACCTGCCACGCCGATCCGACCGGTGGATGTCCGGGCCCAGCCGCCCTGGGTGGCCGGAATGCGAGGCCCCGTCGGGCCGCAGGCCGCGGGCCCGCCGTCAGGGCGGCACGCGCCGGCGTCCCGATGGCCGGTCGTTCCGGCGCTGCCGCACGGCGAACGGCATGAGGGATCCGCGTTCGGTCCGCACGCTCATGAACGCCGAAGGAGGAGGTGGTGGTGCAAGGCCAATACGATGGGAACTGCACTACCCCCCAGGTTCGGAGATGCGCGGTGATGCTGCGATCTGAGCGCGTATCAGCGGCGCCGAGGGGACTACCCGCATGCATCCCGCATCGCGCCTCGGACGGACGACATCGGCGGTAGTCTCCCAGTTCGAAGCCGTTACCGGCCTGATCTCCGGTAGACAATGCATTCGCATTGACTTCGAAATGCGAATGCATTACTCTCTGCGCACAGCATCCTCGCCGGAGACGTGCCATGCCCGCCACCATGCAAGTCGAATCGACACTGACCGACCGGTATCAGACTACGGTGCCCGAGACGGTGCGCCGGGTGCTGCGCCTGGGCAAACGCGACAAGATCAACTACACGATCCGTCCGGACGGCGAGGTCGTGCTCACGCGCGCGGCCGCTGGCGAGAACGACGATCCCGCACTGGTGCCGTTTCTCGGCTTCCTGGCCCGCGACTTGGCCGAGCACCCCGAGCGGCTCCAGGCTGTGGATGCCGGTCTGGCTCAGCGCATCCAGGCGCTGGTCGGCGGTGTCGAGGTCGATCTGGACGCGCCGCTGTCGGCGAACGATGAATGAGCGGCCGAAAGGGCGAGGTCAGGCCGCTGGTCGTCAATGGCTGGACCATCTTTGCCCACCCGATCTTCCTCGACCAACTTGACGCCCTGACCACACGGGTCGAGGCGCTCGAGCGCAAGGACCCGGCCGGCTACGTAAAGAAGAACGCCACCAAGCGCCTGGCGGCCATCGCCAAGCTGGCGTTCGAGGTGATTCCGCAAGACCCCGCCCGGCCGGAGTACCGCCAGGGCAACACGCTCGGCGACGAGCACAAGTACTGGTTCCGGGCCAAGTTCTTCCAGCAGTACCGGCTGTTCTTCCGGTTCCACGCTCAGGCCAAGGTGATCGTCTTCGCCTGGGTCAACGACGAGAACACGAAGCGGGCCTACGAGAGCGCCGACGACGCCTACCGCGTGTTCCGCACGATGCTCGACAGCCGCCGGCCGCCGTCGGACTGGGGCCAGTTGCTGGCCGAAGCACGTTCCAATTCGGAGCGACTTGTTCGACTGGCGTCAGGCGGCAAACGCGCAAGTCCTTGATTCTTCGACCTGACGGGCCAGGCGGTTCGCCGTATCGGACTGGTTAGGCAGGAGCGACGCTCGAACTGGACCCCTACCGATTCCTACCCCTTCCTCGCGAACCCGCAGAAATGAAGTGGTGGCCAAGGGCGGAATCGAACCACCGACACGCGGATTTTCAATCCGCTGCTCTACCAACTGAGCTACTTGGCCGTGCCGTCGAGGACAGCGGCCCGGCTGACGCCAGGCAAGGCCGCGCAGTATATCGGAGGAACTCCGGCCGGACAAACCGTGGGCGAGGCGCATGCCGGCGCCGCCTATAATCCGTCGATGAACGCTCGAGAAGTCTCCTTCGACGTCGTCGTCGCCGGCCGCGGGGCGGTCGGCGCGGCCACCGCGCTCGGACTCGCCCAGGCCGGCCTGCGGGTCGGCTGGGTCGGCCCGGCCGCCCCGGTCGCGACGGTCGAGCCTCAGGGCTGGGATTCCCGTGTCTTCGCGCTGTCGCCCGGCACCCGCGAGCTGCTGCGCACCCTGCGCGTGTGGGACGCGATGCCCGCGGCCCGCATCGCACCGGTCTACGACATGCGGGTCTACGGCGGCCCGCAGGCCGACGCCCCGGAACTGCATCTGGACGCCTACTCCGGCCGCATCGAGGCGCTCGCCTGGATCGTCGAGAACCGCACGCTGGTCCGTACGCTCGACGCCGCGATCGGCTTCGCAGGGGTCGCCTCCATCGACGACGCCGTCACCGCGATGCGCGTCGACGGGGGCCCGCAGGGTGCCGCGACGCTCGAGCTCGCCTCGGGCCGCACGCTCGCCGCGAAGCTGGTGGTCGCGGCCGACGGTGCGGACTCCACGCTGCGCACGCTCGCTGGCATCGAGCCGCAGGTGCGCGCCTACGGCCAGCGCGGCGTGGTCGCCAACTTCGACACCAGGCTGCCGCACGGCGACACCGCCTTCCAGTGGTTCGGCGAGGATCTGGGCGTGCTCGCGATGCTGCCGCTGCCCGCCGACTCGCCCGAGCGGGGCCGCGCGAGCATGGTGTGGTCGGCGCCGGACGCGCTCGCCGACATGCTGCTGTCGCTGTCGCCCGAGGCCCTCGCCGAGCGCGTCGCCGAGGCGACCCACCGCACGCTCGGTGCGCTCGCGACGATCACCCCGGCACAGTCCTTCGCGCTGAGGCTGATCAGGGTCCCCCGGCTGATCGCCCCCCGCATGGTGCTGGTGGGCGACGCCGCCCACGCGATGCACCCGCTCGCCGGGCAGGGGATGAACGTGGGCTTCGGCGACGTCGCGGTGCTGCTCGACGTGCTGCGCGGGCGCGAGCCCTACCGCGAGCTGGGCGACCCGCTGCTGTGGCGGCGCTACGAACGTGCGCGCCGCGAGGCGGTGTCGCTGATGCAGGACGCCACCGACGGCATCAAGCGCGCGTTCGGGCCGTTGCCCGCCCCGCTCGTCGGACTGCGCGACCTCGGCTGGCGCGCCGTGGCAAGGTCCGACTGGATTCGACGCCGGATGATCGCGCAGGCCGCGCGATGACCGCCGCCACAACACAGGGACACGCCGTGCGCGCCCGTCCCGCTCGAGGATTTCCCATGCATCCGACCTGCTCGACGCGCCTGCGCCGCGTCGCCATGGCCGCCTTCGCGGCCGCGTTCATCACCGGCGCCCCGAGCCTGGTGTCGGCGCAGGGCGCCGCATCGGCGCCGACTGCCGCACCCGCCGCCGCATCTGCACCCGTAACCGCACCCGCCGCAGACCCCGCCGCCGTCGTGCGCACCGGCGTCGAGTCCTGGCTGCAGGGCCGCTTCAAGGTCGACGCGGTGCGTCGCTCCCCGGTCGCCGGCATCTGGGAGGTGCAGATCGGCACCGACCTGATCTACGTCGACGAGAAGGGCCAGCACGGCTTCGTCGAGGGCCAGCTGATCGACCTCAAGTCGAACAAGAACCTGACCCAGGAGCGGGTCGAGGAGATCACGGCGGTCAACTTCAAGGACCTGCCGCTCGCCTATGCGATCAAGCAGGTCAACGGCAAGGGCACGCGCCAGGTCGCGGTCTTCGAGGACCCGAACTGCGGCCACTGCCGCACCCTGCGGCGCGACCTGCTCGCCGTGCCGGACGTCACGATCTACACCTTCACGCTGCCGATCCTCACGGCGGACTCCAAGACCAAGGCCGCGCAGGCTTGGTGCGCGTCCGATCGCGTCAAGGCCTGGAACGAGCTGATGCTCCAGGGCAAGGTGCCGGAGAACAAGGGCACCTGCGACAACCCGGTCGAGAAGGTCGCCGAGCTTGGCCGCAAGCTCAAGATCACCGGCACGCCGACGCTGTTCTTCATGAACGGCAAGCGCCTGCCCGGGGGTGTGCCCGCCGACCGACTCAACAAGATGATCGACGAGAACTCGAGGCGGTCCTGAGCGGTCCGCCGCGGCGCCCGGCCGGCTACGGCCGGCCCGCGCGGCTCGCCTCGAACTGCGCCCGGAAGCGCGCCACGCGCTCGGCCACGCCGCAGACGTCCGCCACGCCGCCCGATCCCTGGCCGGCGCTCCACGCGCCGCCGCCCCAGCCGGTGACCTCGACCGAGGGCCGCGCCGCCGGCCGGTCGCGCTCGTCCAGCACGCCCAGCTCGCGCAGCCGGCCCCGCACGAAGCTCGCCGGGATCCCGGTGACGGCGTCGGTGACGACGATGTCGTCGGCGCCGGCCGCGACCACACCCTCGCGGTAGGCGGCATCCGCCAGGCTCTCGTGGGTCGCGATGAACGGGGTGCCGACGTAGCCCAGGTCCGCGCCCGCCACCTGCAGCGCGTGCAGCTGACGGCCCTCGGTCAGGCCGCCGGCGACCGCGAGCAGCCCGTCGAAGAAGCGCCTGACCTCGGCGATGAACACGAAGGGATTGAGCCACCCGGTGTTGCCGCCGGCCCCCGCCGTCAGCAGCACCAGCCCGTCGACGCCGGCCTGTACCGCGCGGCGCGCACCGTGACGAAATGCCTCGACCATGGTGTCCAGGTCGGCTTCGGTGGCCTCGCGCGGCGGCACCCAGCGCTCATCGACCGGCAGCGACGATGCGCCCACCCC